>Ga0070675_100000869_pt1 | contig 21482 bp, 18 predicted proteins | sample KBSM43metaG_FD_65343 | JGI IMG/M metagenome (GOLD analysis project Ga0070675, IMG submission 65343) | Miscanthus rhizosphere microbial communities from Kellogg Biological Station, Michigan, USA - KBS M4-3 metaG | ecosystem: Host-associated > Plants > Roots > Rhizosphere > Soil ... | reverse complement strand
CCGGCGCAATAGTTTCCGTAGTACCGCGAGCCCGCCTCGACATCAGCCGGCGTCGTGTCGTGACCCTGCGGCCTCAGAAGTGTGCTCAGGAGAAGAAATCCCCAAATTCCAAATTGCATTGAAGTGGCTGGGATTATAACGACAAAGATACGACTAAGATGGAATATTCAATCCTCCGCGAAGGGAGTTACCAACTATGACGATCGAGAAAAGGAAGTCGCTGGTCCAGCGCTTCAACGATGAAGTGTGGGGAAAGGGCAATCTGGATGTCGTCTACGAAGTCTTTGCGCCGGATTATGTGCGCCACGATCTGCGGCCCGGAAATCCCCCTCCCGGGCCCGACGGTCAAAGGAAGATTGCTTCGGATTTTCGCGCCGCATTTCCCGATCTGAAAACGGCCATCGACTTCATGGTCGAGGAAGGCGAGTTCGTCGTCAGTCGCTGGACGGCCGAAGGCACACACACGGGTGCCTGGAACAACATTCCTCCGACGGGCAAGCGCATTCGTTTCTGTGGTGTGAATATCTACCGCATTCGCAACGGCAAAGTCATCGAACTGTGGAACCACAGAGATGACCTCGGCGTCATGCAGCAACTTGGGGTTCCCATATACGCAGGCAGCAAATGACAACCCTGAAGGTTAAATCAAACGACGGCACCGTGTTGTCCTGCAGACGCAGCGGCAAAGGACCGCCGCTGGTCCTCATCCACGGCGCCGGAAACTATTCGGCACGCTGGAATCCGATCCTTCCGCTGCTCGAGGAGGAATTCTCGATCTTCGCATTGGATCGCCGTGGCCGCGGCGAAAGCGGAGATGCGGATCAATACGCTCTCGAACGTGAGTTCGACGACGTGGTTGCCGTGGTCGATGCCATTGCGAGACCTACTGACGTTCTGGGCCATTCCCTCGGTGGAATTTGCGCCCTAGAGGCTGCGTTGCGCACAAAGAACTTCAAAAAGCTCATCCTGTATGAGCCGCCGATACCCGTGCGGGCTCCGCTGATCTCGGAGGAAACTCTCGACCGGCTCGATGCCCTGCTCAATAGTGGAGACCTCGAGGGAGTGCTAACGACCGTGATGCACGACATCATCCGAATACCCGGCAGTGACGTGGAGAGTCTTCGCAAATCACCAACGTGGAACGATCGGGTCGGGATGGCACACACCCTTCCCCGTGAGTTTCGGGCAGCGAATGCATATCGACTGGTCGCCGATCGCTTCCGACACCTGAGCACCCCAACGCTGCTCATGCTGGGCGGCAACAGTCCTTCGATGTTCAAAGAGGCCATCGATGCTCTGGCATCCGCTTTGCCGCGAAGCCAAACGGTGGTCCTTGAAGGACAGCAGCACATTGCGATCGATACCGCTCCCGCGCTGTTTGCACAGGAGGTGCGGGCTTTCCTGGCAGAAGACTAACCGCAGGACCACTTGCCCAACGCGCTCAACGACTGGCATTTGAGTTGCTCTTCCTTAATACATGGAACGCACGCTCCGCGCTGCTGCTCTCCTGTGCATCCTGCTGTTGATTCCGTTCAGACTTCAGGCGTACTCCGTTCTCACGCATGAAGCCATCATCGATTCGGTGTGGAAGGATTCCATAGAAAAGGTTTTGTTGAAGCGGTTCCCGCGCGCAACTGCGCAGGATCTGGAGCAGGCTCGTGCCTATGCCTATGGCGGATGCATCATGCAGGACATGGGTTATTACCCGATGGGTTCGCATCTGTTCACAGACCTGACGCACTACGTTCGAAGCGCACACTTCGTTCAGGCAATGCTTCGCGACGCGCACGATATCAACGAGTATGCGTTCGCTCTCGGCGCCCTGGCACATTACGTGGCCGACAACACGGGTCATCCCGCGGCGATCAATAAATCAGTGCCCATTCTCTACCCGAAGGTTCGCAAAAAGTTCGGCGACTATGTCACCTACGGTGACGATCCGACTTCTCACATCAAAACCGAATTCGCGTTCGATGTGCTTCAGGCAGCCCGAGGCCGATACGCGTCGCAGGCTTACCACGACTACATCGGCTTCGAAGTCTCAAAGCCCATACTTGAGCGCGCTTTCCGTGAAACCTACGCGCTGGAATTGGACGATGTTTTTGTTGCACTGGATGCATCCATCGCCAGTTATAGGAAGAGCGTGAGCAAGACGATTCCGAAGGCAACAAAGGTTGCCTGGGAACTGAAGAAGGACGACATTCTGAAGAGCATGCCCGGCGCTACACCGGAGAGTTTCGTATACAACTACCGAAAACCCGGCCTCGGCACGAAGTTTCTCGCCGCCGTGATTCGCATTGTGCCGAAGGTCGGGCCGCTAAAGGCGATGGCTTTTCACCCGCCGACACCGGACACGGAGAAACTCTTTCTCGAAAGCTTTGAGGCAACCGTTAATCGATATCGGCAACTGCTGACCGCAGAGCAGGCAGGTCGGCTCCAAATATCCGATCAAAACTTTGATCTCGGCGAACCACCGAAGGCGGGAACTTACAAACTCACGGATGAGACCTATGCCAAACTGGTTGAGCATCTCTCAGAACGCGACTTTGAGGGAGTCTCACCGGAACTACGCAACGATATCCTTTCTTTCTACAGGGACCGGAATGCGCCTATCGAGACGAAGCAACACACCAGGCAATGGCAGAAACTCGTTGAGGTTCTCGACTCTAATCTTCGCTAGCCCGGACACTTAAAGATCAGCAAACTGATCCGCCGAAAAAAGTCACGCCCCGCGCACGATTGGCAACCTAGAGGAAGCCCGTAGTCTGAAATCAGCAACGCACCTGATACTGCGGCAACAGCACCGCTTATACAGTGCATATTCTCTAGTGAAGTGAGAAGCGTCCCCTGCGGGCCAGAGATTCCTATCCCACACACCTTTGGAGCGTGGCCGAACGCCGTGTTCGAGCCCGCTTGCTGATGCATTCATTGGAAAGTTGCCAACCAAAACGGAGGTAAACGTCGATGGCCGAACCCCAGAGAGAATCGGAGCGCAAGGGAGTCGCCAGCTTCAAGGCTGGAGCTGAAGCGACTGGCGGTACCGAAGATGAGCAGCAGGTTGTTGTGACGATCAGTTCCGCGATGGGCAGGATCGTCAAGGTCGAAAAAACCGACAAGGCCGGGAAGCGGCAGGAACTCGCCGAGGAAGACCTGGCGAAACTTGTTGGTGAAGATGAGGCAGAAGAAATTGAAAGCGCTCTTGAAGAAGCTTTCGAGGCTGGCGTTGCTGTTGTGCTCGGTGAAGAGTACGAAGCCGATGAAGCGTACGAGGACGACGAGGAGAGGGCGCTTCGGCGAGTGCTTCTCGGCGGACTCCTGCGCCGTTCCGTCCGGCGACGGATTCTTCAGCGACTTGTGTTGAGCCGTCTCCTGCGCCGCAGTTCCACGAAGGCCGGCGCCTCCAATAAAGCGAAGAGTCTCACGCAAAAGGGTGCGTAACTTCGCATAGTCCTGTGGTCTGCACGTCAGTCAGTGAAGGTCATTAACTCAATTTAAAAAAATAGGAGAGTGAAACCATGGAAGCTGAACGGATTGTGGACGAAACCGAGGGTGAAAGCGAAGAGCGGCGAGCGCTGCGTCTTTTGCTCGGCGGTAAGATGCTGCGGAAGCGTCGATTACGCCGCCTCCTGCTGGCCCACCTGCTTCGCCAGGGAGATGACGTTGAAGATGCCGAGGCGGATGACGATGAAGGTGACGAGCGGCAGATGCTCCGCCTGCTGGTAGGCGGCCGGATGCTGCGACGACGCAAGCTGCGCCGCCTGGCTGTGGCGCAACTCCTGCGTGATCGCGACGAAGACGACGATGATGACATCGCCGATGACGATGGTGGAAGCGAAGGCGAAGAACGAAGAGTTCTGCGTCTGCTGATCGGCGGGCGAGGACTTCGCCGCCGCAGGCTGCGCCGGCTCGGTGTGGCGCAACTACTCCGCAATCGGGACGAAGACGAAGATGACGACATTGCCGATGACGACGATGGAAGCGAAAGCGAAGAACGAAGAGCTTTGCGGCTGCTGATCGGTGGCCGGGGACTTCGCCGACGCAAGCTACGCCGCCTGGCTATGGCCCACATCCTTCGTGATGAGGACGAGGGCGAAGATGATGATGCGGTCTATGACGATGAAGGTGAAGGCGACGACCGGCGCGCGCTCCGCGCATTGCTGGGCGGCCGGGGCCTTCGGCGCCGCAAGCTGCGCCGCCTGGCCCTGGCGCATCTCCTGCGCGAGCGGGCAGCCTGACAATCCTTTGGACAATCCTTTGAAAGTGGAAACGCCCCTGTGCAGCAGGGGCGTTTCTTTTTGCCTTATCGGGGATTGCACATACAACCGCTACGGAAGTCGAACTCCCCTCCTCAGCCGAGCAGGGGTGGCGCGAAGCGCCGGGGTGGTGGTGATCAAGAGATTGATTTGCTTGAACCAACCGCCCCGCCGCCCATCTCTTGATGGTGTATCCCGCCTTGACTAACTAAGGCGGGGAGTTCGTTCGCTCCGACTTTATGTGCAAAGCCCTTATCGGATAAACGCGTAAAGCGCCAGACAACCCCACCCAAGAAGAAACAACAGGCCGCCCAACGGCGTGATCGCGCCTAAGACTCTGACATCCGTGAGGGTGAGGGCATAAAGACTGCCGGAAAAGAGAACGACGCCCGCGACAAACGACCAACCGGAAATGACCAGGAGACGGGCGGACCCGGCATGTCCGATCAACAGCGCAACGAGCAGTATCGCGAAGCCGTGATACATCTGGTAGCGCACGCCGGTTTCAAACACGCTCAGCATGTCGGCAGTAAGACGGCTGCGCAGCGCATGTGCTCCGAAAGCACCCGCCGCAACGCCGACGAAGTTAAGCGCCGCGCCGATTAACAGGAAAGTCCGATCCATCGCCGGTAATCATACCTTCTTGAGTTCGATTTCATAATCAATTGGATCTGCAGCGCTCTGCCTGCCCGGATGCGCAGTTGATCTGAACCTCTATAAGGGGCAGACTCTGTTGTGGGTCGCGGAACCAATGCTCGAACGCCTGATCGCGTCTAAACCAGTCGGATTCAAACCGGCGGATATCTCTTCTGCGGTGGAAACCAGCGCCTGGACGCTCATGGTTGCAGTCCTGCTGGAATTCGCGGCAATTTTTCTGATGCCAGGCCATGCTCTTCGTTGGCTGTCCACAATCGCCGCCGTTTACGTTCTCTGCCTCCCGACACTGGCTTTGAATCGGCGCGGCCGCACTGGCACAGCCGGCGCGCTCCTGGTAACGGGCCTTTGGGTGATCGTCACCGTCCTGTGCCTCACCGCCGGCGGCGTGAGCGCCCTCGCCGTAAATTTCTACGTCGTCATCGTGTTGTTTGCCGGACTGTTCTTTGGGTCTCGAGCCGGCGTTGCAACTGCCGTTGTGTGCGTGGTGACCACCCTGGGAATGGTCATCGGGACAAGGACAGGCTGGCTGACCTCCGCCCCTCTCGAGTACACGCCACAAATCCGATGGATCTCTCTTGCAGCCTTCCTCATTCTGATGACGGTGCTCCAGCACATCGTTTCGAGAACAATCGGCAATGCCCTGAACCGGAGCGAGGACGAAATGCGAGAGAGGCGGCGTGTAGAGGATCTGATGCGCCAATCGGAACAACGATTCCGAACACTCGCAGAAACCGCAACCGACACGATTATCACCATCGATACACACAACCACATTCTGTTTGCCAACTCGGCCACGGAGCAGCTGTTCGGCTATCCACAGCAGGAACTTCTCGGGCAGTCTCTGACGATGTTGATGCCGGAACGTTTCCGCGACGTGCACGAAACGGCTCTCACCCGTTACTTGAAGACTGGAAAGAAGCAACGCGTCTGGGATTCGATGGAACTGACAGGGCTCCATCGAGACGGCAGAGAACTCTCCCTGGAAGTCGCCTTCGGTGAGGTGCGAGAACATGGAGAGCATACGTTCACAGGAATTATCCGCGACATCAGTGAGCGCAAGCGCGCCGACGAAGCAGTACGCTCTTCGGAGAGAAGGTTTTCGACGGCATTTAACGCGAATCCCACTCTATCAACCATCTCGACGCCCGATGGGCGTTTCCTCAACGTCAATGAGCAGTTCCTTAAGGCATCGGGCTATTCTCGCGACGAAGTCATCGGCAAGACGGCGCTGGAACTGCGCATGTGGCCTAACCCCGACAATCGAACACGGCTGATGCAAGCCTTGCAAAAACTGGGGTACGTTCGCGGATTCGAAGTTGAACTCCGGACCAAGTCCGGAGAACGGCGCATGCTGCTTCTTTCCGTCGAGCGCATCGAGATTGAAGGGCAAATCTGCCTCATGCACTCCGGGCAGGACATCACGGATCGCACACAGGCGGAAGCTGCCCTGAGAAACTCCGAAGAGCGGTTACGCGCGCTGTCCGCAAGGCTGCAGGATGTCCGCGAGGAAGAAGGCAAGCGCATTTCCCGGGCCATTCATGACGAACTGGGGGGCGCGCTCACGGGACTCCGGTGGGATCTTGAGGGAATTTCTGAAAATCTCGCGGGCTCACCCAATGGATTAAACGCGCAGGACATCCGCCAGAAGATTCCTCCCATGCTGGACCTGATCGAATCCACGATCAACACGGTGCGGCGAATCTCCTCGGATCTGCGTCCGCCTTTCCTCGATGACTTGGGATTGATTGCGGCAGTGGAATGGCATCTGCAGCAATTTCAGGCGCGCACAGGCATCGTGGGCGACTTTGAAACGACTTTGGAGAAGTGGGATCTGGATCCGGATCGGGCCACCGCGGTCTTCCGAATCTTTCAGGAGATTTTGACCAACGTCCTTCGCCATTCCGAGGCCACTCATGTTCACGTCGAAGTGCTCAGCGACTCCGAAATGGTTGTGCTGAATGTCCGGGACAATGGCCGAGGAATCACGGAGACCGACAAGACAAATCCTCGCTCGCTCGGACTTCTGGGCATGAGAGAACGCGCGCTCTTTTTTGGCGGGGAGGTGGTTATCACCGGCGCTCCGGGACAAGGTACAAACGTGTCGGTCAGGGTGCCCGGAGCTGACGCCATCCGGAAACAGGCCCTCATTGCCGATGCCTAAAATTGTCCTCGCGACATTCGGTTCGTACGGCGATCTGAATCCCTATCTGGCAATCGGCATCGCACTCTCGCGCCTTGGGGCGGATGTTGTGATTGCGTCGTCGGCCGTATATCGCGCCGCCGTCGAACGACACGGACTCACATTCGCCTCCCTGCGGCCGCAGATCAATGAGGGGGACACCGAGATATTCAAGAAGGTGCTCGACCCCTGGCGCGGAGCCGAATACCTCACCCGCAAACTTCTCATGCCCGCGGCCGAAGAAACCTATGCGGATCTCGATCGCGCCTGTGAAGGAGCGGACCTGGTCGTCTCCCACGTGCTGGTGTATGCCGGGCGCGTCGTTGCAGAGCACCGGAGAATTCCATGGATGATGGTCATTCTTCAGCCGATGACATTTTTTTCCGCTTATGAAATGCCGATTATCCCGCCCGTGAATTTTCTGAAGTACGCAAGGATTCTCGGCCCGGCTTTCTGTAGCCGCCTGATCGATCTTCTCTTCAAGACAAACACATCCTGGAGCGAGCCGGTTCGTGATCTTCGCAGAAAACTCGGACTCGAACCGGGCCCCAATCCGATTCGCGAAGGACTGTTCTCACCGGACGGGGTTCTCGCGATGTTTCCTGAAGTGTTCGCGCCCGCGCAGCCCGATTGGCCCAGGCAGACCATCCGCTGCGGTTTCCCATTTCTGGATGAAGACTTCTCGGGCTCTCCTATGGGGAACGACCTCCGCGAGTTCCTGGCAAAGGGCGACGCCCCCGTCGTGTTCACGCTGGGCTCGGCTGCGGTGAGAGTTGCCCCATGGCTCATCGAAGCGGCCGCGATTGCATCAAGGGAAGGAGACTTCCGCGCGGTTATTCTTGCCGGACCCGCCGCAGCAGAAGTCACAAAGCGGCACGTCGTGGCAAATACGTTGATTGTTCCATCCGCTCCGTATCACGAACTGTTTCCCGCGAGCCGCATGATCGTCCATTCCGGCGGTATCGGAACAACAGCGCAGGCTCTGCGGTCGGGCCGGCCACAGGTCGTTGTCCCGTTTGCATTCGATCAGTTCGACAACGCCGAACGTGTGGCACGCCTCGGTTGCGGCATCGAACTGTCCATGCGCAAGGCGAGAAGTCCTGCGCAAATTCGCAGGGCGATTTCCCGCGCGAGCACGCTTGCGGAGAACGCCTGGAAACTGAAGGGGAAGTTTTCTGCGAATGGATCAGAAATCGCCTCGGAAGCGATTCTCGAGAGAGTGCGCGGAGCCGGCGGCTGATACGCGTTTTAGGCAACCGCAAAGGGCGCACCTGGATCTTCTGGATTCGTGCGTGCGCTATACTGCCCTGCCGAGGTTACCTACCTATGAAGAGCCTGCGTCTCGTTTTGTTGTTGGGGTTCCACCTGTCCACGCATGCTCAGGGCATAAAGCCTGGGGACTGGGAGCCGATGTGCAAGGATATTACCGCCAGACCACTGATTGAACCTCGCATCACGGCGCCTCTAACGGTGGCCCAGCTCCCTGGATGTAATTCCGAAGCCCTGTATTACGGGTTTGGTACGAAACCGGATTATGCCGCGGCGTTGCAGTGTGCCTGGTATGAACGGGCCCATCCGAATACCACCATCGCCGACATGAACCGTGGTGTCGGAGTGCTGACCATGCTCTATGCCAACGGCCGCGGTGTAGCAAAGGACGTCGATCTGGCGATGCGATTCGCCTGTGAACAACCGTGGGCTGCGCCTTTAGAGATGGTGGAGCGGATCCAGCATCTGATCGACATCAAAGACGGGAAGCGACAAACAACGCCATTTGATATGTGTGATGACATCACCAGCGGCCTGAGCATGGGGAAATGCACCCAGGTGCATTTCGAATTTGCCGATGCTGAACGGAATAAGAAGCTGTCCGATGTGACTGCAAATCTTACGCGGGGACAACGTCCGCTGTACGACCGGCTGCACACCGCTGAAGCCGCTTTTGAAGACATACGGATCAATAATGAAATCGACCTCTTCGGCACAGCACGAGCTGCGTTCATGTGGGACGATCTGGGCAGGCTACGCGAACAGTTCATTATCAATCTTCAGCGATTTTCCAAAGGTGATGTCCCGCCAGCTACGGCGATGGATGTAACTAACCTTGAGGCCCAGATGAACGCTCTTTATCAGCGGATCATGCAGGCGCCAGCCGCGTCCTTCGCGGGCACCGTGAACGCAAACACAATACGCGATACCCAGCGAGTCTGGCTTAAGCTCCGCGATGCGTGGTTGGAGTTTGCGAAGTCCGCCTATCCTGAGCTCTCAGCCGACCGCGTTGTGGCACAACTCCTTCGACTCCGGCTGGATCAACTACGCCAGCTTCCCATTGATGTGAGGTAGACGGCAGATCTAAAAGCGCCGTGGATTATCGAACGACAGGTTCGATCGGATTTCCGGCGGGGGCTATGGGATTCCGCATTGGTGAAATCGGATTACCCATCGGCCCAATCGGATTGCCCATTGGCCCGATTGGATTACCCATTGCGCCAACAGGGTTTGTGATGAGTCCAGTCGGATTGCTCGATCGCTGGCTCGACTGAGAAGTCTGACGCGTGTCCTCACGGCGCAGATCGACTCTCATGCAGGTTTTCACATCCGTTGTCGCGAACAACATTCTGGCGCCGTTGGCCAGAGCAACCTGCTCGCCTGCCATCTCGTGCTGACCGCCCCTCGACTCGTATCCGCATGCGACGAACGGCTGTCCAACGACGAGGGCGCTACGATTCCATCCGTTCCGTTGAAGAACAGCCGGGCTGTCTCCGTGTACGGTCCAGAGTTCCGCACGCCCCGAAGGATCCTTCACCGTGATCCGGACTGCCACGTGAGGATTCGTCCATGAAATTTCGCGGATGGTTCCAGTAATCATCAACATCTTGTTTGGATTGAATTGTGAAGCAAACGCATGATGGGCAGGTGTCTGCCGCGGGACCAGGAGACCGAACACAACAACAGCACTGCAAAGTACGCTTCCACGCATATGAGGCCTCCATTCGCGCGCTCTGGCGCACACAACATTGACCACGCATCCGCCGCTTTCGTCACCTGAAGTCTTTCTGAAATATTTGTCAGACTTGCTTCACGACTCCCCGGACTCCGCCCTCCGCTGACGGAGTACTTCGTAAAGCGCAACCGCAACGCTGCTCGAAAGATTCAGCGACCGGATGACGGAGGACAGGATCGGCATTCCAATGACCCGATCTCGATAGCGTTCCAGAAGTTCCGGAGGCAGCCCCGTGCTTTCGCTTCCAAACACCAAAACGACGCCGCCTTCTGAGGCGAGCCGCGCGTCCCAAAACGAACGTGTCGCTCTTGCCGAAAAGAAAAACGGTTCGCCCAGCGATGGCAGATTTTTCTCGAAGGTGTCCCAGTCTGGCCACAGGTGAACGTCCACATGTTCCCAGTAGTCGAGACCGGCTCGCTTGACCTCCCGCTCATCGAGCGAGAAGCCAAGCGGTTCGATCAGGTGCAATTTGGCGCCCGTCGCCAGGCATGTTCGGCCGGCGTTGCCGGTGTTCCAATGGATCTCGGGATGAACAAGAACAACGTGTGTCGCTGTCGATCCGGGTTCTGTTTCCTGCGAAATCTTGAGGCTCCTTTAAAAGCGCGAAGCCCGAGTAAAGTCGGCAGCCGGCTGTCCAAGCCATCCAACGATTCTCATCACGCTGGGAAAGCCGACTCGTCGAAAATCAGCACCCCGGAGGGGTGCAAGGAGGGTAGCCAAGTGTGGAGCGCAAAAGCGCGACACACCTGGTTCGCGAAATCTCGCAAGGTTGCGCACGCTGAAGGCGTGCGAGGAATTCCTCGCTTTGGAAACACAAACCAGGGGTTGCGCTCGTTTCATTCGCTTAACCCCTGTACCCTTCGTGCACCCCAGGGGTGCCGGTTTGCCTTACCGGGGTGCAAGCCGCACAAGCCGATTGCCGGCGAATATGTAGATCGAACCGTCGGGACCCTGCTTCACTTCGCGGATTCGCCAGTCGCGGCCTTCGAGCAATTTCTCCTCTCCCACCACCTTGTCGCCGTCGAGCACCAGTCGAACCAGGTGTCGTCCCGCCATCGCGCCAACGAACAGATTCCCTTTCCACGCAGGAAACAGATTCCCCGTGTAGAACATCATTCCCGAGGGAGCAATGGACGGCACCCAGAAGTAACGCGGCTCTTCCACGCCCTCCATCGACGTCAGGCCTGTGCCGACGTGGACGTTCTTGCGTCCGTCAGCCTGCCGCGCATCGTATTGCTTTCCGTACGTCACGTTCGGCCACCCGTAATCCTTACCCGGCTTGACGATGTTGATCTCGTCCCCACCCTGTGGGCCGTGATCCACGATCCACAACTCGCCCGTCTGAGGATTGATCGCCAACCCTTCCGGGTCCTTGAGTCCATGCGCCCAAGTCTCGGCAAACACGGTTGAGCGGCTGAGCCACGGATTGTTGCGTGGAATCGAGCCGTCACGATTGATGTGCATCACGCGACCGGTGAAGTTGCGGCGTTCGTCCGGATTATCAAGAAATGGATGCTCCATGCCGTCCAGTTCGGACTCATACAACCAGAAACGGTCGGCGCCGCAAATGAAGAGACTGCCATCGGGAGCCACCACGATTCTCCGCTCGCCGATTCCCTCACCGATCACTTCGACATTTTCCAAACGCCGTGCGTCATCGCTGAGACGCGCGCGGGTCACGCGCTCTCGGCCGATCTTCATCGTTCGGCGCTCTGCCAGCGGCGCCGCCCAGACCTTCTCGTAGAGATTTTCGAGCGGCCACGCTCCGGCCGGTTCGCCGACGGGCGGCGCGAGATACGTGAAGTAGATCATCCGATTTCGCGCGAAGTCGGGATCAAGAACCACTTCATGCAACCCTTCGGCACCCACAGACCGCACACCGGGCACGCCTTCGATGGGGGCCGAAACCGTCCCATCGGCTTTTACCACGCGCATGGTCCCGCCGTTCTCCGTCACGAGAAAACTTCCGTCCGGTAGAAACGCGATCGACCATGGGGAGTTGAGACGCTCGGTAATGACCTGCGTCTGAAAAGGCGCCGAGGGTGGCGGCGCAGGAGCTTTCGTCTGCCCGGTAAACGCGGGCTTGGGATCGGGCGACTGCGCCGGATGCGCCACCAGGGTCCCCAGCGCCGCTGCGATCAGCAGAGGCAGGGCTGCTCGCATCAGCCGTGTTGTTCCATGCGTCCGTTGTTTGGCCATCAGGGTCTCCTGTCGTTTAACGCGGACAGCTTGCCGCGAACGATTGCATCGTTCCGAGGTACGATCCACGGCCGCCGCGGCCGAATCGTATAAAGGTGCTCGACGCGTTGATGGGAAGCGCCGCAATGTTGCGGCAATACGCGACCCATGTCTTTTGTGGGGACTGGATGTATTCCTCAACATTCGACACGTAGAAGGCTGTGACTTCTGCAGACCGCTCCTTCAGATATTGCGCAATCGCCCTGAGCGCCCTGGGACCAGCAAAGTCTCCGACGACGGGAACAATCAGATTCCTCTGCTGCATCTCCCGCACAAGTTGATAGTTGGCCTCGCTCGTCAGAAAGTTTCGATTACGCCCCTGCCCGTCCGTCATGCGCATCAACTCGCGATAGGTTGTGCCATACGTCGTCAGATGCGCGTCCGGCCCACTGCGAAAGAACAGACCGGCGATCTTATCGATTGCCTGGAGGTCCGCGGGAGTAAGCGGGTATCCATGGACCTTCTGAAGACGGTCTTTGATGGATTGCACATTCTGTGCCAGCAGTTGCGAGTCAGCCCGCGCCTGCGTGAGTGCGGAAAACAACAGATCCACGGAAGGCTGCGGTGGAGGAATCGGGCGCAACTGCCGAGAGAAGAATTTCGAAAGGAACTCCGCGCGATTCGGCGCCATTTCGAAGAGCGCCTTATACATCAGCATCTCGATCATGTTGTCGCGGCGGATATCGACGATGAACGCCATCCTCGGGCGAACCGCGGCGATGTACGTAAAATTCTGTTCAGGTGCCACGCCGAGATAGACGCCACCGGGCTGCACGCGGCTGACCAGGTCGGGGATGACTTCCTGAAATGTCACCTCGTTCGACATGTACATTTCGAAATCGAAGTCACCGCCGGGCTCAGAAAAGTCCGAAATCAGTTTCCAGAACTCCTGATCGCTGAGGGAAGCGGGGAGCGTGTCGGCGCCGTGCGCTACAAGCCCGCAGAGAAGCATCACTGCGGCGGCGATTCTGAAAGTTTTGTATGCGATCTTCACGGCGCAACGCATTTGAAGTTGGCCGCATCGTCAATACTTCCCTGCCCCGAATATCGCGCCACCTGCGGATACGGACAGAGCGGCCGCGTGCGCACCGTCTGATTGTTCACAACGCGACTGGCCTGTATCGAATCGGGCGCTTTCCCTTTTTCGACCCAATTGATGATTGCGGTCATCGCATCGTGGCGATCCGGACCAATGCCGCCGCCGCAATGCCCCATACCGGGCACCATGAAGAGGCGGAAGAAATCCTTTGTGCCGGATCCGTTTTTGGCGACAGCCTGCTCATAGTAATTCACGCCCATCATCGGCTGAAGAATCGAGTCCGCCCAGCCGTAGGTCATCAGCAGTTTTCCGCCGCTCTTCATGAACTTCGACAGATCCGGGTTCTTCGCGTCCGCCTGTTTGCTCCAGTCATCGAGCAGATGGATGTCACGATCGAAATCGAACGTCTTGTAGTCGTAGTCGGGCTTTGGCGGCTTGTGGACGAGATAACGCATGGTGTTTTCCGCCAGATTGAAGTCCGCAGGCGTGGCATTCGCAGTAGGCGCGACGATCACGTTCATCCATCCGCTCCCGGTTCCGCCGCCGAAAAGACCCGTCACGACGGCTTCGCTGCCTGGCATATAACCCGGGAAGAACGGCTTGCCGTTGCTCAGCGGACCGCTGTAGACCTTCGCGATAGCCGAGGCCTGAGCGGGTGTGAGACAGTCCGCACCATCCGTACCCTCACGGCAGGAGGGAACATCACGCGCGGGATCGAAGGCGCACTTGCGCGGATCGTCGATCAGGCCATCCTTGAGGCCGTCAATCGCGTCGCATTTCGCCATTACTTTGTCGGCCACGACTGCCAGCTTCGCTGCGGTGACGGGCGCCTGACTCAGCGCTTTCTGATTCCACATCGCGCCAATCGTGAAGCCGGTCTGATCCACCCAGGGCGCATTGGCCACAACGCCATCGAAATCGTCGGGGAAACGCTGGGCTTCGAGCAGTCCCTGCCGGCCGCCGTTGGAACATGAATTCCAATAGGAGCGCGCCGCCGGCTTGCCATAGTAGTCGCGGGTAATGTCTTTCGCGGTGATCGCCGTCAGGTGTACGGCACGATACGCGTAGTCGATTGCCTTTTGCGGATTGCTGAGCACGAAGCTTGCGCCGGCTTCCTTGCGCGAATCATGGCCGGTGTTGGTTTGCGCAAAGGCGAAGCCCAGCCGCAGGGCCTCATTGCGCTGATTAACACGTCCCGCATCTTCCAGGTTTTCGCCGGCGTGGCCGCCGTTCCCGATCATGTAGAAACGTTCATTCCACTTTGCGGGCAGGCTCACCTCGAACGCAATCTCGGGCGAGAGCACACCCGTGACACGACAGTGGGCCGGCGTTGTTCCGGCGGCAGGAATAGAGGCCGCAGCAATCTGAGCGATGTCCTTCGATTTGAACTTCCCCAACGCGTCACACGCCTTACGCGGTTCCAGGTCCGCCCTCGAGTAGTCAACGAGCGAACTTTTGAGGTCGGCAAATGCCTGCGCGTGCGCCATGGAGTTTATTGCAGGAAGAACAAAGGCTACGCTGAACAAGAGTCGGGCAAAATTGCGATGCATGGTGGTGCTCCCTGAAAGTAGTGATCGGAAGTTTACTAGGACTGGACGGATCCTCAAAGCCAGGCCGGGGCTTTTCTGAAGTCGCGGCAATTTTCCCCGGGCCTGAAACCTCGCTGCCCGCTATTCTGGAATCAGGAGTGATCCCTATGATCGATTACAAACTGGACCACATTCTGTCGTTCACCGGCGAACTGGCGGGAGTTCCTGAGGTCATCGGGCCATTACCCGAAGGAGTCCGCGTCAATTTCTATAACACTGGCGGAGAAATCACAGGCCCGGGGATTCACGGCAAGGTCCGGCCAGTCGGCGGCGACTGGATGATGGTGCGGCGAGACGGAATTGCAATCGTTGACGTGCGTGCAACCTTTGAGACAGACGACGGCGCGCTGATCCTCGTGACCTATCCCGGCGTGATCGATCTTGGCGAAGATGGTTACGACCGGTTCCTTCGTGGTGAACTTCCCGCTTCAGCGCGAATTCGAACGTCGCCTCGTTTCGCCACAAGCCATCCGCGATATCTCTGGCTCAACCGGCTGCACTGTATTGGGATTGGTGAATACGTTGCCGCAAACAATCGTGCGACGTATGACGTCTACGCGGTTCGCTGAACTCGCGACTACTGTGACCGAGCAGGACTCTCAGGCACATACGCGCGCGACTTAAATCGCCAGTAGCCCTGCGTGGTCTTCTCGTACACGTCATCGTAGTAACCACCGTCTTTAAGATAAACGCGCCCGGTGACCGCGCCATTCGAAACACCGATGACTACGCCTGCGGACCGAAACCGCTTCACACCATCCTGTCCAGCCGCCCAGAAGTCCTCGGCATCCTGTAGACCAGTGGCGAGGCGGCGGATCGCGAGCATCTCTTTCGCATCAAGGCCCGCGGACCGCTCTGCGGGTGTCACGACCGTGCGCGCCAAGAAGCGCCAGCCCTTCGGAGTCTTGACGTACTCATCCTCGTAACGACCGGCTGTGCCAAGGTCCGCGATCCCGCGGACACCCGTTGGCGTGACGTCGATGACGACTGTGGGGCCCGGACGGGGTGAAGGTGTAGTCGTCGGCGTTGTCTGGCATTGGCGTTCGCTTTGAACCATTGCGATGAGTCGATCGCGGCCCGTAACGTGGCCGCGAAAGCCGCTCGCGAAGTATGCGGTGTCTGCGAAGAGATCTGCATATTCGGCTGCGGCACAAGTACCCAGCGCCCTGGCATATCCGTTGACCAGCGACTGGATGTCGGTTCGATCCTGTGGCGTGAGGGTCTGTGAGGCCTGCGCGGGAGCGTTTATTGAGGAAAGTATCAGTACCAGAACCAGAATCGTAAGCACTCGCGACATCATCAGTGTTCTCATGAATTGATAGCCTAACCCAACAGGGACGCTGGATTTGAAGTTTCCTTCTACCGGACACACCTCAGATGTCTTCGGGGTGAGGGTGAAATCGGACGAACTGACTCAGTGATGCCAGTCCAATTTAAGATTTTGTAATTTCGGTTTCGAGATTTCCAATTCGTCCTATCTCCAATTTCTTCTCTCCCACCCTCTCGAAATCCTCCCGCCCACCTTTACAGGGAAGGCTGATATGCTCCATTTTTCAAACACCCGTCAGGAGGGTTGACCCTATGTGGACCAGGATCGTTGCCGTGACCGCCGCGCTTTGTGTTTCCTGCACTATTGGTGGTGCGGCTCAATCTCAAGACAGGCTCTACCCGGCAATCCGGGCGAATGACCTCAGGCAATTGAAAACGCTCCTGGACGAGGGTGTTAACGCAAGCGAGGCAGGACCCGACGGAATCACGCCGCTGATGGCCGCCGCCGAGATCGGATCACTTGATGCGATGAAGATGCTCCTCGACCACAAGGCCGACGTCAATGCGAAGAACACATCCGGCTCGACTGCTCTGATGTGGTCGGTAACCGACCCGAAGAAGGTTCGTCTGCTGCTCGATCATGGCGCCGACGTCAACGTGGCCGCGCGCAGTGGCCGGACAGCGCTGATCATCGCGTCATTTGCAAATTCCTCGGCGGAAGTTGTGCGTATGCTGCTCGCCAAAGGCGCGAACGTCTCCGTGATGGATCAACGGAAAGTGACACCGATGAACGCCGCGACGTTCGGCAACGACACCGCAACAGTCCGGCTGTTGCTCGACGCGTCCGCGGATATTAATACCGCTGATACGTTCATTGGCCTGACGCCGCTGATCAATGCCTCGGGCAACCGCAACCTTGAAGCGGTGAAATTGCTGCTGGCCAAGGGCGCAAATGTAAACGCCGTTTCAAAGACACAGGACTTGCCGAGAATTCAAACCGGCATCGTGGAGTTCGGCGGCTGGACTCCTCTCCTGATGGCCGTACCTTTCGGTCCGCCGGAAATCGTCCGAACGTTGATGGACGCCGGGGCAAAGGTGAACGTGCAGGACTATCGTGGCTTCACTCCCTTAATGCTTGCCGCGTCCAACGATCGAGCAAATCCGGAAACCGTTCGGCTGCTGCTCGCTCACAATGCGGACACGCAGCCCAGGACTCGCTCGGGCGAAACCGCATCGGAGTGGGCAGCCAAGTACGGGGATGCCGGCATAATCCGTGCGCTGGGCGGAGTTCCAAAGGCAGAGGCCAGGACGGCATCGCCGTCATCGGAATCACAGGACGTCAGGGCCGCAGTTCAACGCAGCGTTTCGCTGCTCGAGCGAGCAACCTCGCAGTTCTTCGGCAAGGCCAATTGTTTCGCTTGCCACGAACAGCCAGCCGCCGCTTTCGCCGTCGGCGCAGCGCGTGCAAAAGGAATCACCATTGATGAGAAAGCCGCGGGCGATCGATGGACCCAGTTAACATCCGGACTGAACGCCAGTCAGCTTGAGGGGGCGGCTCCGCTGGGCGGCGCGGACAACAATCTCTACCTGGCCGAGGGCCTCGTTCGCAGTGGTTACGCACCGGATCGCAAGACCGATATCCTTGCAGCGAATCTGGCCGCATACCAGGGCGGCGACGGAGGCTGGCATCTGCCCGGATACGCGCGATCTCCGCTTCAGGATAATGATTTTTCGCGCACGGCCATGGCCATTCGCGCTCTGAAAACTTACGGAACACCCGGCCGCGGTGCCGAAATGAAAGAGCGCATCGAGCGAGCCAAACAGTGGTTGTTGCGTACGACGCCCGTGACTACCGAGGATTTCGACATGCGGCTTGCCGGTGTCGCCGCCGCCGGCGCGACATCTGCCGAACTGCGCAAACTCGCGGAGCCCATTCTCGCGAAGCAGCGACCCGATGGAGGATTCGCCCAACGTGACGGATTTGCCAGCGACGCTTATGCGACGGGCATGACTCTGTGGACCCTGGCGAACACCGGCGTCATACAACCCAATCAGGACATTTACAAGAAGGGTGTGAAGTTTCTGCTCGCCACCCAGGCGGCCGATGGCTCGTGGCATGTGTCCAGCCGCGCCACGAAGTTTCAGATCTACTTCGAGAGTGGTTTTCCTTACAGTCACGACCAGTGGATCTCCACGATGGGGACCGGATGGGCGGCCTCCGCGCTCTCACTGGCAATTGACGGGAAGTAAGGAGGAACAAGGGTCTTGACTGCAAATCCTGCACCCGCCGCTTCGCTGAAAGACACCAGAGTCCACTGGGGCCGCATCATTGCCGGGGCACTTCTCCTGGAATTGGTCCTTATCGTTGTCTTCGTACCGCTGATTGCGTCAGTCGGGCTACCCCGACTCATTCCCTTCATCGTTGCCGGATGTTTTGTTTTCGGAATCGCGTGTGGCTGGTGGGTCACTCGGAAGCTTCGAGCGCGACACGTTTTTCATGCAACGGCAGCAGGAATTCTGGCAACAGCGCTCTACCTCGGACTTGGTGTTCTTAACCCGGAGGGAGGACTTCGGGCCGTCGTCGAGGGTTACGGCCCGACGACTTTCGTCCTTGGCAACATCCTGAGAATCCTGGGCTGCATGTTGGGAGGATACCTGAATCGGGGGAATTAGGGGACGAGGGCCTGAAGATCCCTCATCCGGCCCTTCGGGCCACCTTCTCCCGGCGGGAGAAGGAAAACCCACAGGTCTTTCCCTCTCCCCTCGGGGGGCATCAACATAGCTGACTCAGGATAGGAGATCGGAATCGGAAAGTGGAAAGTCCTGCAGTGGAAAATCCAAAAGTCGAAATCGCAAATTGGACTGTCACTTCGCAAACGGCTCGTCCAATTTGAGACTTCGACTTTTGGATTTTCCACTGCAGGACTTTCCACTTTCCGATTCCTCTCTCCCATGAACTGAGCCAAGTATGTTATTCCCCCCTCGGGAGAGGGTGGCCTGAAGGGCCGGGTGAGGGATCTTCAGGCCCCCGTCCCTAATTCCCTCCCAGCAAATCGAGAATCTCGGGCCGATTCATCTTCTCGGCCCACGCGCGAGGTGTGGCCCAGGGCTTTCCATCTGCTTCGATCGGATCGGCGCCACGTGCGAGCAATAGTTTCACGAGCTCGGTGCGCCCCCACCGGCACGCCCATCCCAGTGGCGTGCTCGCGAGAAGTTTATCGCGGACGTCGAGACGCGCTCCGGCATCGAGCAGGATTGTGGCGAGTTGTACACCCACACCGTGATCTCGCGCGATCACCTCATGCAGCATCGTCTGGCCATGGTCGGAAGCGCGGTGGTTCGGTCCGCAGCGGGCAAGAATCAGCTTGAAGCAGGCGCAACAATCCGCCTGCTGTTGCGGGCTGTAGTCTTCATGGCCGGGCACAGGACGCCATAACATCCAAAACCAGCGAGGATCGTCAGGAGCCCAATCCACGTACTCCAGAGCCATGCGAACGATCTCGACGGAAAGGGCGCTCGCGCCACCCCACAGCAGTTGCTCCGCAACAGTGCGGCCCGAAAAGTCATTGGGCTCGAGATGCGGATCGATTTCGCCGGCAAGCATCCGGCGTGCAATTTCAGTTTGGCGAGCGTAGCCCGCAGAGCCAGGGTCTATCCAGCCTCCATACTGTTCCATCAGCGCGATCATTTCAGGATCGCGTGAGTCGTACGCGCGGTAAGTCGCGGAGCCCGACGTCCAGACGCTCGCATTCGGATCCGCACCGTGCTCGAGCAGAACACGCGCCAGGTCTATACGGTTCAGAATCACGGCCTGGAACAGCGGCCCGCCGGCAGACCAGGACTGCTCGGCAAGCGCGCCGACCTGCGTACGCTCGTCAGGATCGAGTCCGCGGGCGAGCAGGCGCCGGAGAACTTCTCGCTGGTTGCCTTTTACCGCAGCCTCCAGCACACCCTTCCCTTCAAGATCGGGCATCGAACACTTTTCCAGATAGTCCCAGCGGCCAAGGGCTGCAGCGGAGAGCGGACTGAGTGCTGCCCCATGATCAAGCAGCAGCTGTGCGGTCCGGTCAAACTTTGCGTTGTCGAACAGCCAGCCTCCGCCGCGGCCCGAAGCTGCAACGTCGAGTGGCGTCCAACCCTGCTGCGATCTCCTGTTGATGTCCGCGCCGTGTTCGATCATCCACTTCATCAACTTGAGAGCGCCATGACCCGCCATCTGGTGGAGCATCGTCATACCGTCGGGCGGGCACATTTGCGCAAGCTCGGGGTGTTCATCGAACACGGCCACCATCGTATCCTCGCTACCTGTTTGATAAGCCTGCATGAGTTTGCGCGTGGCCTCATTGGGGCCGTTGGGGCCGCGCGCTCCCCGCTTCTCGCGCGCAGCAAGCATCACTTCAAGTAGTTCGTCATAGCCGCGCTCGCGCGCGATAACGTAAGGAGCCGTTGCGTCGCGGTTCGGCCAGATGCCACCCTCCGGGTCCGCCCCAAATTCGAGCAGCAGTTTCGTCATTTCCAGATCGCAACGCAGGACAGCCATGTGCAACGCGCGCATCTCGCCGCGTCCAAGATCGACGAGCTCGGGCCTGCGCGCGAGAAGCTCACGCGCGGTTTGTAGATCTCCACTCTCGGCGGCTTCATGTAATTTAGCGGCTGTTACGCCATCCACGGCCGCTCTGAGTTTTGGCCAGCTCTCGAAGCCGTAAGATCGCGCGAGCACAAACTGCGCGTCGTGCAGGGCGAAGGTTTCGGGAGTGGCCGTCCGGTGATACGCCGTAACTTCCGCAACTGCGTCGGGAGAAGACGCGCGGTAGGCTTCGAGCAGTTCCTTAGCCTGGCGCTTGAGTTGATCGAGGTCGGGATTCTCGCGCATGGCGCGAGTCGGCGGTTTCTGAGGCATATGAGCTCCTTTCGCTGTTGCCCGCCTCCGCTGTTCCAGGCGTGAAAAGAGTTCATTTCAGATCACTGTGATCACGAAAATTTTCGGGGTGGACGCCGTCCTTCCCGCGGAGGTGGGGGGCGCCCCGAGCGCCATCGGAAGGATAGCAAACCCTGCGGAGGGGAGCGCAGAGAAGAAATTTGAAAATGGACCATGGGGAGATCTCAAGGTCGGGGAATTAGGGCACGGACTCGGACGGACTACTCAACCTGAAGATCCCCCATCCGGCCCTTCGGGCCACCCTCTCCCGAGGGGAGAGGGAAAGACCTGTGGGTTTTCCTTCTCCCGCCGGGAGAAGGTGGCCCGAAGGGCCGG
>Ga0070675_100000864_pt1 | contig 21555 bp, 18 predicted proteins | sample KBSM43metaG_FD_65343 | JGI IMG/M metagenome (GOLD analysis project Ga0070675, IMG submission 65343) | Miscanthus rhizosphere microbial communities from Kellogg Biological Station, Michigan, USA - KBS M4-3 metaG | ecosystem: Host-associated > Plants > Roots > Rhizosphere > Soil ... | reverse complement strand
GGCCAGGTCGACGATCTCGGCATCGGCACTACCTGCGGCCATCAATCGCAGGCCGAAATTCATGTGGTAGTGATGAATCATCGTCTTGTAGCCCGCGATCGGCTTGTAGCGATCGCCATGCGTATAGGCGAGCACGGCGTCGCGCGTCGCCTCGGCCGGCTCGGCGCTGACGTAATAAAAGACGGGCATGTGCTGCATGGTGCCCGGACGCGCGCTGTAGAGCGCGAAGTTGCCGCGGATGTTCTCGCGCTCCTCCCCTTCCGCCTGACGGACACCGAATGAGAAGGTGGCGTCGCTGTCCTTGCGATACCAGCTGTAGCCGAGGTTCTGGTCGCTCTCGCGTGCCCAGAAGAAGTTGTGCGGCGGTGGGAATGCGGCGATCGAGCCGGCACGGCCGCGCTCCGCTATGAGCAGACGATTGGCGGTCTTGAGCGGCGCTTCACGCTCGTTTTTCGCGCCGCCGAACAGGTACTCCTGCCGCACGTTCGTCAAATCGCGCCAGGTCACCTTGCTGTCTGCCGTCGAAAGCCCCTTCAGGCCGGCGTCGTACTTGTACGCCACCGAATTCTGATCCGTCTTGGCGACCACTTCCTGCTGAATCAGGTTGCTGCCCTTGTAAACCGTGAACTGGAGCTGACCGGCGAACACGCCCAGCGACACACCAGGAAACGTGACCGTCAGGTGCGTCTTGTCCGCCTTGACCTCGCAGCTGTCCGCCTTGTAGGTGGCGGTCGCCCGATGAATCTCCTCCGCTTTCCGTGGCAGTCCGATGGTTCGCCCGTCATTGGCCTGTCCGCCGGGAACGTTGAGCGGCGCGTCCCAGAATGGATCCCACTGGTACTTCTCGAACACGTCGGACGTAATTTCCTTGATGCCGTTCTCCTCGAGTGCTTCCTCAGCTTCGCGGTCCATGCGACGGTGGCCAGAGACGACGCGGAATTCGGGGGTGGCGTTGGTCGCAAGCGTTCCCCAAGCGCTTCCCTTTTTGCGCGCCGCCAGCTCCGCAATCGTCGGCGTTCCGTTGTCGATGACGAACCGGAGCCGTAGCTCCTGGTTGCGATCGCCATCCCATGCAACAACGAGCGCATCACCGTTCACAGAAGCGGTGAGGCCGGACGCGCCTTGGTACGCCGAGAGATTGCAGTTCATCGGCGTCGTCGCCGCGGAGAGATGCGATCCGCCGACATACGCGGCGATCGCGATCACGAGTGCGAGGACGCCGGCAAAGAGCTCTTTTTTCATGGCGGCAATCGTACATCGTTCCCCGCAAACCCAGGCGGGCCGGGCACGCTTCCCACCGGCGCTGTGCTAGCATCGGCGCGCCCAGTGGGCATCGGACCAACCTATCGAGGAGAGGCTATGAACGCGCGGCGTGTGTTCGTGTGTTTGGCTGCGGTGGCACTGATTGTCCTTCCCGGATTTGTCTACGGCCAGACGGCTCAAAGTGCTCTGGCCGGCGTCGTCAAGGACGCGACGGGCGCGGTATTGCCCGGCGTGACCGTCGAAGCGGCAAGCCCCGCGCTCATCGAGCGCGTGCGCTCTGTTACCACCGACTCGTCGGGCGTATACCGAATCGTCGATCTGCGCCCCGGGGTCTACACGATCACGTTTACGCTCCCTGGATTTAATGCAGTCAAAGTTGAGAACTTCGAACTGCGCGCCGATTTCACCGCGACCGTGAATGCGGACCTCAAGGTCGGCGAACTGAACGAGACGGTCACCGTCACGGGCGAATCGCCGCTCGTCGACGTTCAGAGCACCACGAAGAGCGCCGTCTACAACAAGGAGGCGCTCGAGAATCTGCCGAACAACCGTCAGATCCAGAGCCTGGCGCAGACCATTCCAGGTGTGGTGGGCGGCCTCAACATCGATGGTCCCGCGTCGCGAACGCTAACGGTGCATGGAAGCCGCAGCGCCGAAACCAACAGCGCGATCGACGGCATGTCCGATCGCCGCGGGTCGACGGGCGGCGTGGCGGTGACCTTCTACATGAACGAAGGAAGCGTGCAGGAAGTCAGCGTCCGCACGGATGGCGGCGACGCAGAGGCCCAGTACTCCGGCGTCTGGATGAATGCGATTCCGAAGGAAGGCGGCAACACGTTCAACTGGAACGTGACCGCGCTCTGGGCAAACCAGGACCTCTCGGCCAGCAACCTGTCGCAGGCGTACATCAACCAGGGTTTGACGGCCGTCAATGGCTTGAAGCGGACGTGGGACTTCAACCCGAACGGCGGTGGGCCGCTCATCAAGGACAAGCTGTGGTTCTATGTTGCGTACCGCAACAACGAGATCGACAAGTACGTCGCCGATGCGTTCTACAACACGAATCCGACGGCGTGGCTATACGTACCCGACACGACGCACCAGGCGGTCGACACGCAGATTCACCGAAATTACGCGGGCCGGCTGACGTGGCAGGCGACACCGCGCAACAAGTTCAACTTCAGCTACGAAAAAGACCGTCGGATCACACCCCTGCGCCGGGTAGCGTCAACCGTCTCACCTGAAGCGACGACATACACGCCCTTCTATCCGAACGCGATCTCGACCATCGTGTGGCGCGTGCCGGTCAACAGCAAGCTGCTGCTCGACACTGGCTTCATGTCCTACGTGCAGGACTGGGACGAGCGACGGCAGATCAACCCAAAGGTCGGCTTCGACGTCATCTCCGTGACGGAGGACTCCACCGGCCAGATTTACCGTGCCTCGACCGTCTACGGGCATAACTTTGACAACCCGATGACCGTACGCTCGTCCGCCGCGTACGTCACGGGCACGCACAACTACAAAGCCGGGTTCACGCTGCGCGTGCGCGGCAACGGGCCGACGTACAACAACATGGACGTCAACGGCAACATGAATTACAACTTCCTCAACGGCGTGCCCCGGCGCATCACGCTGTACGCCACGCCGATTGAGCAGCGCAACGACATCAAGAGCGACTTGGGCATCTTCGCGCAGGATTCATGGGCGATGAGCCGTATGACGATCAATTACGGCATCCGCTACGACTACCTGCATGCCGCGGTGCCCGCTCAGCATCTTGCCGCCGGCCAGTTCGTCCCCGAACGTAATTTCGCAGCGGTTGAGAACGCGCCGAAGTGGAGCGACATCAACCCACGCGTCGGCGTGTCCTACAACGTGTTTGGCGACGGCAAAACGGTGGCGAAGTTCACCATCGGCCGCTACATCTCCGGCGGGAGCTACGCCACCAACGTCAACCCGGTGAATACGTCGGTGAACAATGCGACACGCACGTGGACCGACGGCAACGGGAACTACGCGCCCGACTGCGATTTCAGCAACCCGGCGACCAATGGAGAATGTGGACCGCTGTCGAATCTCAATTTCGGCAAGGTCAATCCGACCGCGACGCAGTTCGACAAGGAAGTGCTCGAGGGCTGGGGCGTCAGGCCGTACAACTGGAGCGTGAGCGCCGGATTCCAGCGGCAAATCTCCACGAGCGCGTCGGTCGACGTGAGCTACTACCGCCGCTGGTACGGCAACTTCAACGTGGTGGACAACCAGTTGGTCGGCCCGGAGGATTACGATCCGTTCTGCGTCACCGCACCAAGCAACGATCCACGGCTTCCTGTCGCCGGCCAGCAGATCTGCGGGTTCTACGACATCAAGCCTGCGAAGAACGGGCTCTCGCAGAATCTCGTTCGGCTTTCAAAGCACTACGGGGATCAGTCGGAGATCTACAACGGCGTCGACGCCTCGGTGAATTGGCGTCATCAAGGGCTGACCCTCTTCGCTGGTCTCAGCACTGGCCGCACGTCGACTAGCCAGTGTTTCGTGGTGGATGCACCGGTCGTGTACCTGACACCCACGCCGCTCGCCAGCCCGGCGACGGCAACGGCGGCCAATGCACAAAGCCCGATGGCGAACTGCAAGGTTGTGCCGCCGTTCCTGACGCAGTACAAGGGTTACGGTGTCTATCAGCTGCCGTGGGGCGTCAACGTGAGCGGCACGTTCCAGGCGGTGCCGCAACCGGCGAGTAATGGGGCGTTCACCTCGATTACGGCCGATTACGTCGCCACCAACGCTGAAATCCGTCCGACGCTCGGAAGAGACCTCGCTGCGGGAGCGAACGGGACCATGACGGTTGAACTGCTGAAGCCGTATGCGGTGCTCGGGGGCTATACGAAGCAGCTCGACATGCGGGTCGGCAAGCAGCTGTTCTCCGACGGGAAACGCCGTGTACGTGTGTCGATGGATATCTACAATCTATTTAATTCGAACGACTGGCAGACGATCACGACACGGCTCGCCTCGAATGCGGCCGCCAACCGGTGGCAGCGGCCGACGTTAATCCTGCAGGCGCGATATTTCCAGATCGGGACTCAGATAGATTTCTAGTTGGTTGCAAAAGGAGCCGCAATGACACGTAAGGCTTTTGGCATGGTAATGCTGGTCGCACTGGCACTCGCGAGCACGCCAGCAATCTCCCTCGCGCATCACGCGTTCTCAGCGGAATTCGATCAGGCCAAGCCGGTGAAAGTCCAGGGTGAGATCAGCCGGCTCGAGTGGACGAACCCGCACGCGTGGTTGTTCATCGATTCCAAGGGAACCGATGGCAAGGTCGTCACGTGGCGGTTCGAGATGGGTGCGCCGAATGCGCTGCTCCGTGCGGGCTGGTCGAAGAGCGACATCAAGCCTGGCACGCAGGTGACCGTGAGCGGCTTCCTTGCACGCTCGGGCGGCTCGGTTGGCAACGCGTATCAGGTCCGACTTGCCGATGGCCGCGATCTGTTTGCCGCCTCCTCGCTGAAGGACGCGGCGGACGCGAAGTAGCATCACGCTTCGGTAGGGTCCGGCTTCAGCCGGACGCGCAGACCGAAAGGGGTCTGACCGTGAAGAATCAGGTTGTCGCGAGTGCGGTGATTGCCGCAGCGGTCGGTGTGTTGTTGTCCGCATCGGTCGCCGCACAGGGTCGCCAGGGACGTGCTGGTGGAGCGAACGCCCAGCCGCCCGTTCAGAACGTGTCGCAGAGAGCCGCCACGATCAAGCGGTTGCCAGACGGAACACCAGACATCCGTGGCACGTGGGTTCGCGTTGGCGGCGGCATGAATGAAGCGAATCCGCCGGAAAGCGAGCTCAAGGCGTTCGGCGTCCTGTCCGAGCCGCAGGGGTTCGGCCAGGGTCTGGTCACGGCGGGACCGGAGGGCGGCAAGACCGAAGCGAAGCCTCCGAAGTACCAGCCGAACCCGCGGCCTCCGGCCGGAATCATCGATCCGGCTGACAGGAAGCTCCCCTACACGGCTGAGGCTCGCGCCAAGCGCATGGATTACGCGAAGAACATGTGCTGCCCGGCGAAGTCGCTCAGCTACCTCGAACTCAGCGTACGTTGCGCGCCCCCGCAGCCGTGGGCCGGCGGCGGCGTCCACATCTTCCAACGCCCTGGCGAGATTGCGCTGCTGTTCGAACAGAACCACCAGACGCGCATCATCTACACCGATGGACGGGCCCATCCCAGCAACTCCATGATCTTCTTCGGCGGTCATTCGACAGGACATTGGGAAGGAAATGACTTGCTGGTTGACACGGCGAACCTCGATGGGCGGGCGTACTACGGTGTCGGAAACACGTTTGCGCCGTACAGCCGCCAGCTGCACATCACCGAGCGGTTCACGGTAGTGTCCGACAAGCTGATCACCTTCGTGATGACGTACGAAGACCCGCAGACGTTCACCAAACCAGTGAGAGTCGCCGGCTACTTGTATCCGCAGGACGAGAGCGAGGAACTGGCGCCGGAGTTCAGCTGCCACGAAGGCAGCTATCAGCTGCAGAACATCTTTGGATTCTAGGTATCAGCGGGACGTTAGGGGCTTCAGGATGCGCGCTGTCTTATTGACTGGCATTGGCGTTGTTCTCGTGACAGGTCTCTCGTTTGCGGCTGGGCAGGCAACGCCGCCGGCACGTCCAGCCGCGCAAACACGTCCCGCCGCAGCAGGCAGTTCAATGCCACGTACGGCGGACGGAAAACCTGACTTCAGCGGCATCTGGCAGGCGTTGAACTCCGCCGCCTGGGATATCCAGGATCACAACGCGTCGCTCGCCGGCAACTCCGGCGTGCCTCCCGGCAAAGGTGTGGTTGAGGGCAACGAGATTCCGTACAAGCCGGACGCGCTCGCACAGAAGAAGAAAAACTACGAGAAGCGCGACACCGAGGACCCCGGCTTTGCGAAGTGCTATTTGCCCGGCGTGCCGCGCGCCACCTACATGCCGTATCCCTTTGAGATCATCCAGAACCCGAAGATGGTCGGCATCCGCTACCAGTTCGCGCGCGCTGTCCGCACCATCGATCTCACCGGCGCGTCACGCGAGTGGCTGGAAGGCTGGCCCGACTTCTGGATGGGAGACTCCCGCGGCAAGTGGGAGGGCGACACGCTCGTCGTCGACGTACGGAAACTCGACGAGCGGACCTGGTTCGATCACGCCGGCAACTTCCACACTGAAAACCTTCACGTTGTCGAGCGCTACTCCCCTATCGATCGCGACCACATCCAGTACGAAGCGACGATGGACGATCCGGACGTCTTCACGCGGCCGTGGAAGATCAGCATGCCGCTCTACCGCATCATCGACAAAAATCCCGAAGTGTTCGAGTGGGATTGCCGCTTCGATCAGGACAGCGAGAAGTACAAGGACGCGATTCCCAAGTAGATCCGCCTGAAGGCGGACCCCACCGATCGAGACCGTTACTGATCCAGACCGTAGGGGCGACTTTAGCCCTGAGATCGTAGGGGCCGGCTTTAGCCCTGAGATCGTAGGGGCCGGCTTTAGCCCTGAGATCGTAGGGGCCGGGCTTTAGCCGGCCCACAGCCCACCGTTATTGCGCCGTGCGCGCCAGTGCCGGCCGCGGCGTCAGCACCGGCTCCCCGAACTTAGCGGGATCGATTGGCGTGTTGAACTTCACATCGGTGAAGTCGAACTCGTCGCGACCGTCCAGCCACGTGAACGTCCACTTGTGCGGGAACTTGATCCCGCCGACGTCGCGATAGTCCTGGTAGTCCACCTGCGTCGGCACCTTGCCGATCTTCGAAGGCGTGTAGCGAATCGTGCGAATGAGCAGGCCTGACTGCCGGTCGAAGTACAGGCTGACAAACGCTCCCCTCGCGCCGTTCCCTTGAAGGAGAAATGTCTCTTTTCCGTTGAGCTCTTCGATAGGTCCCGTTCGCAACCCTGTCAACGTGCGGGCGATTTGTGCGGGAAACGCCAACTGCGCATCGAGCCTTGCGCCGTCAAGCTCGCCGGCCGTCAGCGGATACTTCGGGACGACAGCAAGCGGGATCGCGAACCAGCCGGCCCGTCCGTCGAACGTTCTGCTGCTCTCTCCGTCGGGTAGGTGGCTGAGCATCGCTCGTTTATCGGGCGCCTGGGCGAAGTACTCGAAATTGCCGCCGCCACCGAAGTTGCCGAACGCCATGACTTTGCCGGTTCCGGTGACCGCGTTGATCGCCGACACCTTCTCGGCGCCGCCGAGCGCCTGCAGATACTTATCGAGGACTTCCGCGGGCGCCGGCACGCCTTCAGCTTTCAAGACGACGTCGTCGAGCTCGGTGTTGGCTTCGCCGTAGAACTGATCGAGTCGTGGCGTCTGCAGCGGGGTCACGCGCAAGCGATGGCAGGTCCAGCAGGTCACGTCCTGGCGCCCGGAGAAGTTGTCGCGGTTGATAGCCTGCACCATGAGCACCATCTGCCGCGCCGTGACTTTTCTGGGATTCTCGTCGGACTCCCACACCACCTTGTCCGTTCCGGCACCGGGATGACAGTCACTGCAGCAGAGGCCCAACGACGCGGACATGATCCCCATCGTCCCCATGAACTCGTCGACCGTGAGGCCTTTCAACGCCTGGACGTTCTTGAAGACGTCTTCGACCATGACGGGCGGACCTTGCCCGGCGGCGCGCGCCGTTTGCCGCGCAGCCGCTTGGGGGGACTGTGCCGCCGGTGACGGCGTCGTCCGGAACCCCTGATAGGTCAGCAAAGCGATGCTCGTCAGGATGATGGCGAAGCTGCTGATGACAACAGGTCGATTCCTGGGCGCACGGTCCGGCCGCCGATCGAGGAACGGCAGCAGAAATAGCAACGCGACGACGAGACCGGGAATGACCATCGTCGCGACCGGCTCCCAGCGCCCTGGAAAATGCTTCAGGAGCTCGAACAGGCTCATGAAGTACCACTCGGGGCGCGGGATGTACGTGGCGTCTGTTGGATCCGCGATCGCGTCGAGTGGCGCGTTGAACGCCACCGCGAACGTCAGGAGCAGCGCGAAGACGGCCGCGATCGCAATCGTGTCCTTGATCGCGTGGTACGGATAGAACGGGGTCGAGGGGCCGGGCACGGCCTTGATCGGACCCGAGATGCCGTGCCGGCGCATCAAGTAGATATGCGCGATCGTGAACGCGATCAGGCACGCGGGCAGCAGGAACACATGCGCGGCATACCACCGCATCAGCGTCAACGCGCCCAGATCGGTGCCGCCCTTCAGCAGGCTGCTGACGAACTCGCCCGCGAACGGGACGCTTCGCGCGATGTTGAGCGTCACCGTCGTTGCCCAGTACGCCTTCTGATCCCACGGCAGGAGATACCCGGTCAGTGCAAACCCGAGGATGATCAGCAGGAGCAGCACGCCGACCATCCAGTTCAGCTCGCGCGGCTTTTTGTACGAGCCAAACACGACGACGCGCAGCATGTGGACGAGCGCGGCAACGACGATGAAGCTGGCGCCGAAGAAATGGAGGCCGCGCAGCACGCGCCCGAAGGTGACGCGCTCCATGATGAAGCGGACGCTGTCGTACGCGTGATCAGGTGAGGGTGAGTAGAAGACCGCGAGCAGGACGCCGGTCAGCAGCTGCACGGTCAACAGGAACAGCACGATGCTGCCGGTAACGAACCACCAGCCGATGCCCTGCGGCAGCGGCTCGTCAAGCAGATGCTTGAGCAGAGATCGGAAGCCTGTTCTGGAATCCAGCCAGTCGCGCATTGTGCGGCCCTTCTCCTACGCCTGGACGAGGACGCGATTGCCGTCCACGCGCGTGGCGACTTTCGCAAGCGGCGCGGGTGGAGGACCTTCTTTGACAGCCCCGTCGCGGCCGTATACGCCGCCGTGACATGGGCACTTGAACACCTGGCCACCCGCATCCCACGCGACAAGGCAGCCCAGATGCGTGCACGTCGCGTTGAAGGCGGCGACGTCGGACTCCCCTGTCTTCACGAGAAAGATGGTGCGGCGGTCGATAACCTCCCTGAAGCCGTCCAATCGCCTCATCGTCAGCGTCACGGGAGTTGGTTCGTGCTCGGGCAGATCGAGCAGCGTGGTCGCGGCAACCCACTCATCCTGCCGGCGGACAGTCGATGAGAGTACGGCGCCACCACCCAGGACGGCGAGGACGCCGCCGATGACGGTCATAATGCCGCTCGTGATTGAACTGAGAAAACGGCGACGCGTCGCATCGCCCGTAGATTTCGGGTCGTCAGTAGATATTTGTGCTGGCACTCTTGGTCTCGAGCGCCGAAGGGATATCATATCGGCACTCATGCGTCAAAGACCGGCGCGGGAGTGGAGGAAAGTCGTGATGCTTCGACGTGCCTTGCTCGTTGCGCTCCTCGCAGTGGCGGCAGTCCCGATTGCGGCGCAGGGTCCCTCGGGATGGAAGGTGCGACCCGATGAGACGAGCGCCACGCTTGGCGCGATGCCGACCGAGAAGGGCTTTCAGCTCAACGGCGGGCCGGGGATCTTCTTCAACCCCGCCAACACGGTCAAGCCGATCTATCGCGTCCGAGCGACGTTCACGCAGCTGAAGGCGCCTGCAAAGAAGACGTACTACGGGCTGTTCTTCGGCGGCAACCAGATGGACGCCGCGCCGGAATACGTCTACTTCGGCATCGCGCAGGACGGCAGCTTCCTCATTCGCCATCGCGCGGGCACGCAGGTCGATGAGATGGACACGTCGCTGCACTACGCGATCAGGAAGCCTGATGCGAGCGGCAAGGTCGTGAACACACTCGAAGTGCAGGTCGCGCCGACGGCCGTTTCCTATCTGGTCAACGGCGCCGTTGTGGATGCCACGCCAACGCGCTCCGCCATCGCCGGCAATTCATTTACCGTGACGGAGAAGATCGGTGGCATCGTCGGCGTGCGCCTCGACGATCCCATTGACGTGCAGGTTGACGGGTTCTTCTTCGAATCGCCGTTTCAGCTGAACGATCGCGGGCAATAGATCCGTGGGGCGGGTTCCGCCTCTTGACAGGTACGTGAGGCGGGTCCCGACCGAGAAAGGTTCCAGCCAGGTCGGACCCCCGCCATCACCCATCGGCATAATCAGGTCGCCCATCCCGTGTCATCCTCGAGCACAGCAACACCGGCGATGCGTCAGTACCTCGACGCGAAGCGACAGCACCGCGACGCGATCGTGTTCTTCCGCATGGGCGACTTCTACGAGATGTTCTACGAAGACGCGCTCGTGGCAGCGCGCGCCCTCGAGCTGACGCTGACCTCACGCTCGAAGGATTCGGGCGGCAACGGCATCCCGATGTGCGGCGTCCCATTTCATGCCGTCGATGGCTACCTTGGCAGGCTGGTGAAGAAGGGATTTCGCGTCGCCATCTGCGAGCAGGTCGAGGATCCGAAGAAGGCGAAGGGACTTGTCCGGCGCGAAGTCGTGCGCGTCGTCTCGCCAGGCACACTGACCGATGCGAATTATCTGGATGCCCGAGAACCGGCTTTTCTCATGGCCATCGTCAGGGGGAGGGACGGCGTCTTAGGGGTTGCGCTTCTCGATTTTTCGACCGGTGAATTCACGACTGCCGAGTATGTGGGCGATGAAGGCCTGCAGGCGCTGGCCGATGAAATCGCGACGCTGCGACCGAGAGAGATTGTCGTCGCGGCGGACTCAGATGTGGTGAGCCGTCTTCCCGAGATCGCGCGGCTTCAGCTTCCCGTCACAACGGCCGATGCCTGGAGCTTCGAGCCGGAAGCGGCGCGTCGCGCGCTGCTCGACCAGCTGAAGACGCACGGCCTCGATGGCTTCGGCCTCGACGGCCGCGTCCCCGCCATCCAGGCCGCCGGGGGTCTGGTCGCCTACCTCCGCGAAACGCAGAAGGCCGACCTCGCCCATGTGCGCGCGGTCACCTATAAGACGACCGCCGAGTGTCTGCTCGTCGATCCGATCACGCTCAAACACCTCGAGGTGCTCACCGGCAGCGAAGGTGGCCTGCAGGGATCGCTGTTGAACGAGATCGATCGCACCGTGACATCGATGGGCGGCCGCATGCTGCGGTCCTGGCTGCTTCGTCCGCTTGTTTCCCTCGAGCGCATCCGGGACCGGCTCGACGCAGTCGAGGAACTTGCCTTTCGCGCGACGGACCGCGGGCGCTTCCGCGAAGTCCTGAAGAGCGTGCATGACGTCGAGCGCCTGCTCGGTCGTGTGGCGCTTGGAACGGCGGGGCCGCGTGATCTCGTCGCGCTGCGGATGTCGATTGCCACCATTCCACGCCTGCGCCTGATGCTCCAAGAGGTGCAGGCACCGCTGCTCGGCAGCCTGCTGGCGGAGCTCGATGATCTCGTCGACGTTCGGGATCTCATCGAGCGCACGCTCGTCGACGAGCCAGGCGCCTTCGCGCGCGATGGCGGGTTCACGCGGGACGGAGTCGATCTCGGCCTCGATGAGCTGAAGACGATCAGCCGTTCAGGACGCCAGGTGATCGCGGAGATGGAAGAGCGCGAACGCGCGCGCACGGGCATCGGCTCGCTCAAGGTCCGCTTCAATCGGGTCTTCGGCTATTACATTGAAGTCTCGAAATCGAACCTCCACGCGGTGCCACCGGACTATCAGCGCAAGCAGACAATCGCCGGAGGCGAACGCTTCACCACGCCCGCGCTCAAGGAGTACGAGGAGAAGGTTCTCGGCGCTGACGAACGGATTCTCGAGCGCGAGCTGGAGATTTTCGAGTCATTGCGAAAGGCGGTTGCCGCGGAAGCGCCGCGCATTCAGGACACGGCACGAGCGCTGGCAACGCTCGATGTGCTGTCGGGTCTTGCGGAAACCGCCGCGATCTGCAACTTCACGAAGCCGCACGTGCACGACGGCGACGAGCTGATCGCCATCGATGCACGCCATCCGGTCGTCGAGCGTTTCGCCAGCGAGCCCTTCGTCCCCAACGACATCGAGCTGAATGCCAACGCGAGGCAGCTCGTGATTCTGACCGGGCCGAATATGGGCGGCAAGTCGACATACCTGCGGCAGACCGCCCTGCTGCCCTTGCTGGCGCAGATTGGCTCCTTTGTCCCCGCAAAAGACGCCAAGGTTCCGATCGTCGACCGCATCTTTGCCCGGGTCGGTGCGTCCGACAATATCGCGCGCGGTCAGTCGACGTTCATGGTCGAGATGCAGGAAACCGCCGCAATCCTGCATACAGCCACATCGCGCAGTCTCGTCGTGCTGGATGAAATCGGCCGCGGTACGGCGACCTTTGACGGGCTGAGCATCGCGTGGGCGGTCGCGGAATACCTCGCCTCCAATCCGAAAGCGCGGCCGAAGACGCTGTTCGCGACGCATTATCACGAACTGACCGATCTCGCCGATTCACTCCCCGGCGTCGCGAACGCCCACGTCGCCGCGCGCGAGTGGAAAGACGACATCATTTTTCTTCGCAAGATCGTGCCCGGCCGTTCGGACCGTAGTTACGGCATCCAGGTGGCGCGGCTGGCCGGCCTGCCACCGGAGGTGATTAGTCGTGCACGGCACATCCTCACCGGCCTCGAGCGCGATGAGTTGTCACGCGGCGGGCGGCCGACGCTCTCAGGATCGGCGGGTGACTCGCCATCTCCACAGCTCGCGCTGTTCGCCGACGGTTCGACCGTCGAGAACGAAATTGCGGTCCGCCTCCACGAGATCGACGTGGACAACACAACTCCGCGTCAGGCGCTGGAGCTGCTTGCGGAATTGAAGAAACTGGCCGACTAGCCCTTGAGGGAATCCAGCTCCTTCCGCGCTTCCGCCACATACGGCGAATCCGGATGGTGGTCGACGATGTCGGTAAAGGTCTTCTTCGCGTCGTCGGTGTTGCCCTTCGCCTGGTAGGCGCGTCCGAGCTGCATCAGGATAGCGTCCTCGGGCAGGTTCGCATCCTTCTTCGCCGCCAGCTCCTTCCATGTGGCAATGGCTCCGTCGGTCTGGCCTGACGCTAACTGCGCGTCCGCCTTCCCGAGCTGCGCCATCCTGCCGTAGAGACTGTCGGTGCCAGCGCGGCGGATGACCTCATCGAACTGGGTGATCGCCTCTTTCTGCTGGCCGAGAGCAGCCAGCGATGCCGCGAGATGATAGCGAGCCTGAATACCGGCCGTCGTATCTGGATATGCGTCGGCGGCGGCGCGCAGCTTTGGCACTGCGGCATTGAGCTTCTGCGTCTCGGTCGAGAACGTGCCTTTGGCGCCGATCCCCGCCGCGGCCGGCGCATCGCCCGGCTTTGTCTCAGCGTTGACGGGCACGACGGCTGTGTTGAGGACGACGGTCGCCTGTGCGAGCAGCTCCGTGCCCTTCGCCTGCTCGCGGTTGCGATACGAGAGCAATCCGAACACGGCGATGCCGACGACGGCGATGGCGACCACGGACCACGTGAGCTGCCGCCCGCGTTCCTCGAAAAATTCGCGTGTGGCGGCCACCAGTTGGGCGACGTCGTTCTGTTTGAGCTGTCGGCGATGCTTGGTCTTCATATCACTCGATCTGGTTGGTGGTTGGTGGTTAGTGGTTGGTGGAGTCCACCAACCAGAACTACGTGATTCTATCAGTGGACCGAAACAGGCTCTATTCGCAGCGGGATTATGACCGCCGGTCATGCCGCGGGTGCCGCCGCCGCTCGGCAGGCCCTGAACGCCGCTCCGGCGGGCGATTCTTCGGTGGCACAGCCGCTGTCGATTTCGCGATGGTGCGGAGGCTGGCGAGCAGCGCAGCGGGATCGCCGTTGGCTACCGTGGCACGTTCGTGCCGGAATCCAGACGCCAGCGCACGTTCCTCGTCGGAATCGGCGAGAACGACGACGTGCGCCGCACCTATGTCAAACCAGAGGGGTGTCAGCGACGCAGCTGGGGTCACGAGCACCTTGCCGACAGGCCATCCCTCGAGTTCGGCTACCGAGGCAGCGGCGACCACAGGAATCCCTTCGCGCTCCAGACACTGCACCAGCTTCTGTCTTCGCCCATCGTTGTCGTCGAGGAAGACGACCGAGAGCCGCGGATCAGTGGTCAAGTGCCCGCAGCGCGTACATCGCGATTCAAGGACGAAGTCGCCATCACAGACGTGGGTCATTTGCAACGAGGCACACTGCGGACAACGGTGTTCCATTTCACCACCAGCTTGTTCCCTGATCCGCTCCGAACGGACGGGACGGGATGTCGGTTCAGTGGTGGTGCACCAAATTCGGTGCCGTATCCGATGGCCGACAAACGACCTCGTGACGCGCAACACACCGTTCGGCTGTCGCCTGATGACAACAGCCCACCCGTCAACGAAAGTACGACTGAACAGCTATGGTTGCGCCAGCGGCGCTCTGCGATCAGCGCGTCGCTGCACCAGCGCGTCTGGGAAACACCTTCAGACCGCTCGCCAGCAGTTCGCTCATCCTCTTCTCGAGCAACGCGCGCGCGTCACGCTGGCTGGCGAGATGGTCATGCGAATCGATCAGATGGAACTGACCCCGCTCGTCGCGCCCCTCGATCGCGATTGACCAGTTCTCTGACTGCGGGTCGCGCTCGCCGTTTAGCTGCCGCGTGATGTATCCAATGAGCGCACGGGATCGTTCAACGAACCACTCGACTTCTTCTTGCATCCACAAAGGGGTACGGTTGGGATGTAACTGATCGAAGGCACTCCGCGAGATGGACAAAATCGGCATGGTGATGGTCCTGGAACGGGGCTCCTGAATTCATACGACGGAGGAAGAGTAATCGAGACAGCGCTCTCGTAAACAGTGTGCAAACTCAGCAGCTGATCCTCCTATATCGGTGACGGCAAGAATCGGTGTCGCCACTCGGCTGAAGGATGGCTTTCCGGGCAACGCCGATCTCGATTTGGGTCACTCATGAATGCAATTCACAAACCGATATCCGCACGTCGCGGTGTTACGATGCCCTAAAACACGATCATGGCGCCGCTCGATGATGACGAACGTCAGGCGCTCATCGACGGCCTTCATCGCGCTGTGGCACGTGCGAAAGCAATTTGTGCGAGAGCGGAGCTGGCGTGCCGGGATGCACAAGCGGTCCGCCTCCCGCGACCTTGAAACGCTCACGGCGAGGATCGAATCGGTGAAGCCTAAGCCGCGACCGCCTCGCTTGCGGCGACGACGCGAATCCGTTACCGGCGTGTATTGAGCGGGTCCTGCTACCCTTTGGGACGCGCCCCAGCTGTGGGCTAAACTCCGCCAGGCGCGCGCTTAAGTGTGACGCCGCATCCAACGTTGATCCACCCCATTCATGCGCGCAGGAGGCGTCATGTCGAACGTACCAAACACACGGTGCATCGCAATCTCGAGACAACAGGGAAGCGGTGGTGCGTACATCGGACGGGCCGTCGCCGAGCGCCTCGGCTTTCGATATATCGATCGTGAAATGCTCCGCGCGGTAGCGGAGTATCTGAAGGCGCACGAGCATGATTCGAAGGACGAACACCGTGCGGATTCATGGTTCGAGCGCCTGGGCACCTTCTTCTCGGTTGGTACTCTCGAAACGGGCTATGTTCCGCCGTCTCCGACGGTGCTTTACGAAGGCGAGATCGTTGGGATCGAGAATCGATTGATTCGGGAGATCGTTGACCACCACGTCGCGATCATCGTCGGACGCGGAGCAGCCCAGATGCTGCGCGGGCGTCCGGGTGTTGTAACGGTCTTCGTTCATGCTCCAGAAGAGTGGCGCGTCGATCGAGTGCAGCAGGTTTACAAAACCGCCGATCGCGCCCAGGCATCGCGAATGGTGCGCGAGTCAGACCAGAAGCGGACGCGGTTTATTCGGGGGGTGGCAGGATCCGAATGGACAGATCCGCGCTGCTACGACCTCGCGATCAACTCAATGAGCCTTGGCCTCGATGGGGCGATAGACCTGATCGTTCGGTCGGCGACGTCCAAGAGTGCCGAAGCGACGACGATCGGCGTTTGAGTCGAAGGCCGCGTTCCTTCGTGATGAGAAGATGCCGCCCCTGACGCGCGTGACGAGACATCAAAAAGAGGTCGCCAACGCATGAAGAAGGCAATCTTGTGGTCCGCCATCCTCATATCGACGCAACTCAGTAGCGAACCTCGGGCTCAATCCAACGCCGACGACACTGCCAGGCAATTGGCGGGCATGTGGCGGCTGGTATCCAACCCTCAGCGGCTGGCCGATGGCACCACCAGGCAGGGGGCGAATGGCATCCCAGCCATGGGCTACGCATTTTTCGACGCCACAGCAAGCCACATGTGCTACGTCACCATGAGTCCGAACCGTCCGACCTGGAAGTCTGACAATGGGCCGACGCCAGAAGAAGCGGTGATTGCGCTCAGGGGCATCAACTCTTACTGCGCCACTCTCGAGATCCACGTCAAAGAGGGCTATATGGATCGGCGCTACGACATCAATCAAAATCCCAACGCAGTCGGCCGAGCCACGCGGCGATGGTTCTCGTTTCAAGGCCCAAACCAGTTGACCTTGCGCGTCGATGAGGCCGAACTCAACAAGCCGGTCGTAGAGACACTGTTCATCTGGGAACGAGTTACGAAATAGCATTCGCAGTTGTCTGGGGTGGAGGCTCAGAAGCGCATGACGCTGGTGCAGGAGAAGACGGTCACAAAAGCGGCGACGATCACCCGAATCCCCGCGACCGACTACGCCACGCATCCGGCGTACGGACAACTCTTTGGCAGCCCGAGGTTGTCGACGCGCCTGGCGGCACTCCGGCGGCTGCTTCCGATCCTGCGGGAACAGGCCGTGAGGCGGTACAAGTACGGGCAGTCCTTCCAGCCGGCGATTGCTCCCGGTCAGTCGGCTCTGGCCGGCGACATGATCCGCAATGGCGCGATAGCTGTCCACCTTACCAGCGAGGAGATGGCGCGCATCTCCACGGGTGCCGCACCATTCGTCGCAGCTCTCGAGGCGCGAAGAGCACAAACACCCCCTGGGCAGGCGCGGACCTGGAAGGACACCTCGCTGCCGATTGGAAAGGACGAGGCGGAACAACTCTACAAGGACGTACGCACGGCATTGAAGACGCGGGGCATTCTTGGCGCGGCGGAAACGTATGTCGGCCACGCGGTCAAGATCAAAAACCTCGATCTGCAGATCAATGACCCGACGGACGCGCACTGGCGCAATCACTTTGCCGATGCTGGCGTGCCGGATCCGAGCACGGCGTACATGCACATCGATTCCGTCCGTCGCGTGAAGTGCATGATCTACCTCACCGACGTCACGGACCGGACCGGCCCGTTTTCGTATGTGCTCGGCACCAATGCGATCCGGCTCGGGTTCCTCGAGGACATCATTCGTAAAGCCAACGACATTTCACGCCTCGACCGGTGCGACCGCGAGACGCGCGAGCTGTTCTCGGCCCTGCCGAAGGTGCTGCAGCGGAAATCGGAATTCGGCAATGACCTGCACGACTCGATGCCGGAAGTGGCGGCGCTGCTCGCCTCTGAACACTTCTTCACCTCTGACGACGGCAATCTGATCCTTTTCGACAACAACGGGATCCATCGCGGCGGCATGGTCCTCGAAGGCAAACGGATCATCCTGCAGGTGCCGCTCGGGGCCAGTCGAACAGTCCGCGCGAGCCGAACAGATCGCTTGCGGTGATCCCAGCTCCACAGGCGGCAGTCGCGATCGGGCGGTCGCCAGCGCTATCGATTCGAGGGCACGCAACGGCCGGGGCCCGCAACGAAGGCTAGTAGCTCTTGCACGGATTGTGCATTCGGAGGAAAGCCTATGAGTACGGCCTATCGGATTTTCGCGGCTACTGCGTTGCTGGTCTCTCTCCAAGCTCTCACTGCGTCACCGAGACCTGTCACCGCCGCTCAGTCTGGTACGTCTACCAAGGACCGTGCCCAAACCGAATACAGAGGATTCCGGCTGCTCAACGGAACGTGCAATGTTACCGACCTGACTTGTCATCAGCGAGGTCCCCGATCTTGGAAGCGACATGAGATCGAATCGCTTCACACGGCAATCGACGACGTTCTGCAACGGCCGCTCGGTTCGGCGGTCGTCCGGGAATCGCAGCGCCACGGTGCTGATGTGCTTCAGCGGTACGCCTTGGGCACCGAGAACGACGGCACCATTTCTCACATCGTCAATGCCGCCTTTCACTCGCCATCAAGTGGTCGGTCATTCATAGAAATGACGGATCGGTTTTTCGAGAAGGGGGGACAGCGGGACCAACGAGCTCAATACCTCCTTCAGACACGGATCTTTCTCCATGAACTATTCCACGCGATTGACGACCAGGGGGAGCGATTTTCAATGGTCAACGACGAGTTCGCATCGCTGATCGGGCTCGTGCACATCGACCATGGGTGGAGGCGGATCAACGTAACCGAATCCGAAGAGCAAATTCAGTACGACGTCGCCAATCGGATCAAGCAACTCCTCACGCAGAATCAATACGAAGATGCCTGGAATGCCGGCCGGGTTTACGCGACGAGACCTGAAATCGGGCTACCGTCAATGCGAGCGCTGGATTCTCCTGCCGAAGCCTTTGCGGAGATCGGCGCGCATTTGCTTTTAGATCCAACTGTCGCGACCTACTTGAAGCCGCAGGTGACTGATTATTTTCGTAACCGAGTGTTCCCCACGTTCGCAGACCCGCGTAAACCCGGTTTGTGAGATCTCCACTCGACAAGAACCGCGCAGCTCAGATTCCTGGTTCGATCGGCTAGCGGCCTGCGGAGGCGAACCTTGCGTCCGCCTCTACGGAAAGACGTGTACGGTAAGGGTGCCGACCTGGCTGCCTAAGTACTGTCGGAGGGTTGCGGTCCCGGGCGTAATCGCCTTCACGTACGTCTTGTCGTATGGCGGTGCCAATGGGACCACCTGCACGACGGCAGGGTTCGATGAAACGGCGTTTGGCCGCTCGACGCTCCGTGTACCGTCGGCGTACTCACCGACGAGCGACACAGTCGCGACGTCCCCGACTTGCATCGTCGAGGGACCGTCGAACCATTCGCGAACGTGCGCCTCCAGACGAGAATCCACCGTCAGTGCGCATGACGGCCCACAGAACAAGGTGATGTTCCGCCCTGGGTACCCTTCCTTGTATGCGCTTATGTGAAGCCAATCTGGATGCGGACGCTTGGATGCGATCCCGAAACGGCCGGTTGCGTCCGTCGATGTATAGCCGACGAACCAAGCGACGCCGTCCCATGTTTCTACGCCCACGCCGGCCACGGGATTGCCCCGACTATCGCGGACGATTCCGCTGACGCTCCATTCCGGGTTCCCTTCGAACGACCGTCGCAGTACCACCGTGTCTACCGTGGTGGTGGCACCGGCAATCACCGCTCCCGGATCGCTGTCGCGAGGTTCGGCGCCCTGCGCTGACCAGCGTAGGCGGAACGGTCCAGGCGGCAATTCCAATCGGTACTCGCCGTTCGCGCCTGTGGTCACGCTCTGGCCGGCGCCCGCGCCTTCGGTGACAAGTACTTGTGCGCCGGAAAGCGGCCCTTCGGGAGATCGAACGAGACCAAAATACGACTCGAGTCTGACGAAGCCCTGGACAACGCCGGTCATCGGAGCAGGCTGCGTCCCCACGGTCGGTGCAGGCGACGCCCCGGTGGCCGAGGAGGGCACCGTCGGCGTATTGCCACCGCACGCAGTCAGCAGCGACATCACCGCGCAGAGCGCGCACTTTGCAATCTTGCGGACCATCTGCGAATCGGCTCGGAATATCGAAAAAGGGGTTCTGGCCGACGAGCAAAAAATGATCCGCGAGCGGTGACTGAGATTGTTGCCGCGTAAGAGCTGCCACGACGGCGCGCGTCGCGTGCCGGCAACATCACTGTTGCGCGCGGGGCACACCGCCAGCGGCTCTCCCCATTGGCGCGCGGTAGAGCGCCAGGCGCAGCGGCGACTGCAGAAGAAACGTCCGTGTTTTCGTGCGGCACCCACGACTGCTAGCCTCCCCGAGGAATTCGGGCGCTTTCGACCTTGAGTCGGGGCGACCGCGCCTCCTCACGACATGTCGTGGGTGACCGGCATTCGTAATACCTACTTCCGATCTGATTCGCTCGACGCTGTGGAGAACATCGTCTGCGAACTCCATGGTCATCGGTCTTGCAGTCCTTCGCGCGACTCTTTCTTGAGGTTGAGTCAGGGAATGACCGTCCAGGAGGACGACGCGTCGAATTTCCGAGACGATCCTGTGCCGAATCTGTGCAACGAATTCCGCTTCGCACTGGTGCTGGTGCTCGTTGTCTTGGGCGCGCCGAGGGCGCAGGCTCAGGACGTCAAAGACGACGGTCGAGTGGGCGTCATCTTCGCTCACCCCACGCCGCTCGACGACTTTTCCGGTGCGCCGTATGTCTGGTTCGATGATCAAACGGGCAGCGTGACGTCTTACCGCATCGCGTTTCCGAACATCATTTACCACGCGAGGCCGTGGCTCCAAGGGTGGGGCGGCGTGCTTGTCACGTGGACAAACAACGAGCCCTCGGCCAATACACGAGAGTTTCGGCCCTACGCTGGCGTGAAAGTCTTCGTGCCGAACTCAGCGCATATCCACCTCTATGACTGGACGCGCTACGAATGGCGGCGTACGACGAACACGGACAGCAACACCATCACCCGAGTGTGGCGTTTCCGCACGCGTCCGGGCGTGGAGTTCCCGCTCAGTGCACGCGCGTGGCAACCGGGCACGCTCTATGGGCTGGCGAACGGCGAATTGTTCGTGGAACACAACTTCGTCGATGCAGTGCGGGTCATGTCTGGCGCCGGCTACATCAAGAACGACCGTATTCGCTTTGAATTTGCTTACGTCCTCGAGCTGTCGCGGAAATCCTCGAGCGACGCGCTCGCCTACACCGACAACAGCTTTCGTCTCGACTTCAAGTACAGCTTCACGGAAGGACTGCATCATAAGGAGGCGGGAACGGAATAGCACCTCAGATGCCTGCACGCCGGGGCCGGTGCTACGGAATTCGTGGCATCACTTCGCCTTATCTTTAGGTGGGCGTACCGGAGGTGTGAAACGGCGCACGCGCCACGTGCGCCGAATCTTTTAGATCTGGCTCCTTACTGACCTTGGTGATTCTTGATCATCTCCTGGATCTTCTTCTTCACCGCGTCGAGGTTGAAGGAGGCGGGGTCCTGCATTGGCGGATAGTCAACCGCTGTCATCGCCAGCTTGACGACGTGTTGCTGGACCAAGACGAAGTTCGCGATATCTTGCTGCGCGGGATGTCGACCTGCCCGTGCTTGCAATATCAAATGGCGTCCCCGGACGGATTTGAACCGTCGGCCTCGCGCTTAGGAGGCGCGCGCTCTATCCAACTGAGCTACGGGGACGATTGACCTAGTTTACTGCGGCT
>Ga0070675_100000863_pt1 | contig 21563 bp, 16 predicted proteins | sample KBSM43metaG_FD_65343 | JGI IMG/M metagenome (GOLD analysis project Ga0070675, IMG submission 65343) | Miscanthus rhizosphere microbial communities from Kellogg Biological Station, Michigan, USA - KBS M4-3 metaG | ecosystem: Host-associated > Plants > Roots > Rhizosphere > Soil ... | reverse complement strand
CGCGAGATGTCCTCGAGCGACGCCTGCGCCAGCCGCAGCGCGCGCCGCAGCAGCTCGTCGTAGAGGGTGCGGTCCATTTCGAGCCGCGCCAGCACCGCGTCGCGCACGTCGAGCAGAGGCAACCCCGCGAACTCCGTGTTGAGGTAGTTGGCGGCGCGCACCAGGTCGTCGGCGCGCAGCGCGGCTTCTGCCTCGATCGCCTTCTGCGTCACTTTGCCGTCGCTCGCCACCACCACCACCAGCACGCGCTGGCCGCCGAGCGGCACGAACTCGATGCGCTGCAGAATGGCGCCCTCGTTGGCGGCCATGGCAAAGCCGACCACGCGCGCCGCGCGGGAGACGAGGTGCGAGACGTCGGTGAGCAGGTCGCCCATGAGCGGCGAGCGCTCGGCCTGCTGCCGCAGCCGGATCTCTACCGTCGCCGAGGGTTTCGCCGGCCTGCGCCCTTCGAGCACCTGGTCGACGAACACGCGGTAGGCGCGATCGGTGGGTACGCGGCCGGCGGACGTGTGCGGCTGGTAGACGAAGCCCGCCTCTTCCAGCTGAGCCAGAATGTTGCGCACCGTGGCCGACGACACGCCCAGGCTGCTCTCGCGGGCGAGGGTTTGTGACGACACGGCTTCGCCCGTCTCGATGTACTCGCGGACGAGCGTGGCGAGCAGGCGGCGCGACCGATCGGTGAGTTCAAAGGAACCCATTCGTTTTCAGGGGCTTACAGGCCTGATCCTAGTATAGCAGTCAGCGCTTCAGGGCGCCTTCCCAGCGCATCGACGGGGCCGCGACGCTGGCCTCGGCGCCTTTCCCGTGCTTCACGGCAATGAGCTCCGCCACGATGCTCACGGCGATTTCCTGGGGCGTGATGGCGCCGATGTCGAGCCCGATCGGGGCGTGCACCGGCCGGAGCTGGTCGGGCGTGACGCCCTCCTCGCGCAGCGCGTCGAAGATGCGCTTCACCTTGGCCTTGCTGCCGATCAGGCCGAGATAGCGCAGCGGCCGGATGGTGAGCGCCCGCAGCGCGTCGAGGTCGTGGCGGTGGCCGCGGGTCACGATGACGGCGTAGGCCGTGGCCGGCAGCGGGTGCGTGACGAGCCAGGTCGGGATGTCGTCCACGATGACGTCGATACCGGGGCCGAACCGCTCGGCGCTGGCGAACTTCTCGCGGTCGTCGACGACGTGCACGCGGAAGCCCACCTCGTGGGCCATTTTGCCGACGAACTGGCCGACGTGGCCGGCACCGAAGACGTAGAGCTCGGGCGAGGCCTCGACCGGCTCGATGAACACTTCCATCTGGCCGCCGCAGACGAGCCCGGTTTCCTGGGCGAAGTCGTCGTTGAGCTCGAACGACATGTTCAGCGGCTTGCGCGACTGGATGGCCTCGCGCGCCTTCCAGAACGCCTCGTTCTCGTAACACCCGCCGCCGATCGTGCCGACCGTGCGGCCGTCGGCGTAGACCAGCATCTTGGCGCCCACGCGCTGCGGCGTCGATCCGGTGGATCCGGTGATCGTGACGAGTGCTACCGGCTCGCCCGCTTCGAGCGCGGCCGCGAGTGCCGCAAAGACTTCTTGATTCACTGGGGAAATTATAGGCGTGCTGGCCGCGCGTGCGGCGGGTAAGGCGGGTAGGGCGGGTAAGGCGGGTGAGGTGGTTGGGTCAGGCTGGCCCTGGGCCGGTAGGGTTGGCTTTTACGCGCCTCACGGCGACGCGAAGCGTCGACGCCCTACCCGCCCTACCTGCCAAATAACTCACCGATCCGCTCGAAGAAGCCGCCGTCGCTCCCCTCGCCGCCGTGGAGGGCGCAGTACTCGGTTGGCTCGGTACCCGCCAGGAAGGCCTCGTTCATCGTCCGCTGGCAGCCGGGGCCGGCCAGCTTGCCCGTGTCCTTGTCGATTTGCACGAACGAGACGCCGTCGGGCACCGGGAACGGCTCGTCGGGGCGGCCGGCCATGGCGGCCTTCATGAACTCGGTCCAGATGGGCAGCGCCGCCTGGGCGCCGCTGAGGCCCAGTGGCTCGTTGTCGTCGTAGCCCACCCAGACCACGGTCAGGAGCCCGGGCGTGAAGCCGGCGAACCAGGCGTCGCGCAGGTCGTTGGTGGTGCCGGTCTTGCCCGCCGCGTCGTGGACGAACCCCGCCGATCGAGCGCCGCCGGCCGTGCCCTCGTTCACCACGCTGCGCATCATGTTGGTGACCAGGTAGGTGACGTCGGGGCGGGTCACCGGCTTGAGCGGCGCCTCCGGCGGTGTCAGCGATTTGCCCCCGGCGTCGACCCGCTGGATGGCGCGCAGCTGCCGCACCGCGCCGTCGTTGGTGAAGACGGTGTACGCCGTGGCCACTTCCAGTGGTGTCAGCTCGAAGACGCCGAGCGTGATCGACGGGAAGCCGCGCGGCGGCTGGCCCACGCCGACGCGCCGCCAGAACGACGAAATGGTGTTGAAGCCCACGGCTTCGCCCACGTGCACGGTGCCGACGTTGCGCGACATCGCCAGCGCGCGGCGCCAGGTGATCTCGCCTTCATATTCGCCGCCGTAGTTCTTCGGCTCCCACAGCTCGCCGGTGTCGGTTTCGAGCGTCGTGGGCTCGTCGATCGTGGTGGTGGCCGGCGTCAGGTCGGTGCGGCCCTCGCGCGCCGCGTGGTCGAACGCGGCCAGGAACACGAACGGCTTGAACACCGACCCCGGCTGCCGCCGGCTGGTCGTCACCCGGTTGTACTGCGACTGGTTGTAGGAGCGGCCGCCCACGAGCGCGAGAATCTCTCCGGTCTTGGTGTCGATGGCAATCAGTGCCGACTGGGCGATGCGGCCGCGGCTGCGTCGACGCCCGGCCAACTGCTTGTCTACACGTGCCAGGCCGCTGCGCATCGCGTCGAGCGCCGCGCGCTGCAGGCTCAGGTCGAGCGTGGTGTAGACCTCCACGCTGGGCGAGTCCGCGAGTACGCGCGGGAAGAGCTCCCGGACCTGCTGGCTGACCATGTCGACGAAGTAAGGGGCCTCGTTGTCGACGCCTCGGGCGGCGACGATGAGCGGCTCGCGCATGGCCTTGGTGGCCTCGGCATCGCTGATGTAGCCCTCGTCGGCCATCGCGCGCAGCACCACGTTGCGGCGCTCGGTGGAGCGCTTCGGGTTGGCAAACGGCGACCGTCCGGCCGGACTCTGGATGACGCCGGCAATCACGGCCGCTTCGCTGACGCTGACGTTGGTGACGTCCTTGCCGAAGAAGAGGCGGGACGCTTCGGCGACGCCGTGGATGGCGAACGATCCGCGCTGCCCGAGGTAGACGTCGTTGAGATAGAGCTCGAGGATCTCGTCCTTCGACGCCTTGCGCTCGAGCACCAGCGACATCAGGCCCTCCTGCGCCTTGCGCAGGTAGGACCCCCAGGTGCGCCCCCGCTCGCCGCTCTGCAGCTCGGCGTTGAACTCGTCGGCGAGGAAGAACATCCGCGACAGCTGCTGTGTGATCGTGCTCGTGCCGCCGAGCGACTCGCTGCCGATGACCGAGCGCACGGCCACCGCTGCCAGCCGCAGCGGGTTGACGCCCGGGTGGGAGTAGAAGCTGCGGTCCTCGATGGCGAGCACCGCCTGCTGCATGTGCTTGGGAATCCCCGTCAAGGGAGTGCGGCGGCGCTTCTGACGGGCGCCCGAGGTCATCAGCGCCGTGAGCACCGGCCGGTCGAGCTCGACCGCGTCGGTGCGGCCGCTACCGACCACCTCAATCCCCTGGATGCCGCGGCGCGGCGTCGTGGACGCGTTGCGCGGCGGCGGCGGGAACATGACATTCACCTGCGTGCCCTTGCGCTCGCCGCTCCGCGGCGTGATGGCGATCTCGTTGCCCATCACGGCGAATTCGCCGGGCTGCGACACCTCGGGCCGTTGCGCGTAGCCGATGTCGTTCAACCTCGCGATCAGGTCCTGCTGGCTGAAGGCCTGCCCGCGGCGGATCTCGATCGGCCGCGCGTACACCCGGGGCATCGACCGCTCGCGCTCGCCGTACAGCCGGTCGTCGATGATCCGCGCGAGGCTGAAGTACACCGCCAGGCCGGCCAGCACGCCCACCGACGTGGTGATGATTGCGGTCAGGATGAAGAGCCGCCGCATGCGCGCGCGGAAGGGCCGCGCCACTTTCGCGCGTGCGGACTTCGCCGAAGCACGTGCCGATCCGGAACGGGGCGGGCCAGGAGGGAGACCGGGCGCCTGGGGAGACATGGCTGGTTCTTACGGAGTGAGCACCCAGTGGGTGCCGGCGTCGATCGGCGGCTCCTGGCACAGCCGCTCGAGGAGCGGCGGGCCGTACTTGTTGAGGAAGTAGACAAAGGCGAGCACACGTTCCTGGGGCGCGCCGTTCGGGAACGCCTGCGCCTGCGCGTGCTTGAACTGGCGGCGCAGTGTCTCGTCCTTGCGCTTGGCCGCCTGAATGACCTTGGCCTGCAGCTTCTTCAGGTCGTCCTGCATGCGTCCCAGCGTGGAGCGGGCCGCGCCGTCGAGCGTGGGGTCGACCGTCGCGACGGCCGCGGCCACCGCCGACAGGCGCTCCTCGACCGATCGCAGCGCCTCGCCGAGCGACGCCTCCACCGCCGGCGGCAGGGCCGCCTCGAGCAGTTCGTTCAGCGCCGCCTCGTCCTGCGCCCGCAGCGTCTCGAGCGGCAGGTCGTGCCTGGTGAGGAACTTGAGCCCGTTGGCGTCCAGCAGCGTCAGCGTGGCGCGCGGATGGAAGAGCGGCATCGGCACGCCGAAGGAGGCGTAGATGGCCTTGAGCTGGGCGAAGTAGGCCATCTCGCCCGGGCCGCCGACGTAGCAGACCGTGGGAAACAGCGTGTCCTGCACGACCGGCCGCAGCAGCACGTTGGGGCTGAAGCTCTCGGGCTCGGTGCGGGCGCGGGCCTCGAGATCGGCGAGCGGCACGCGCTCGTCGCCAATCACCGCGTCAGCGCCGTCCACGCGAATCGGCTCGCGCTCGTCGCGCACGCGGAAGAGCGCCAGGCTGCCCTCGGCCGGCGTCACCTGCGCGTGGTAGCCGGCCCGTTCCAGCGCGGCTCCCGCCTCGATGGCGCGGCGGGCCGAGGCCCCGGCCGAGGCGATCTCCTGCGCGAAGAGATCGGCGACGAACGGCTTGGTGGCCGGGTCCGATGATTCATAGACCACCAGCCCCAGCGGCCCGAGCAGCTCTTCGACGAGCAGCGCGAAGGCGGCCGACATCCCGGTGCCGGGGCGGTAGATGCGCTTCAGCGTGTCGAACACCTGTGGGGAGAATTCAGTGGCGGGCAGGGCGGCCTGGAGTTCGGTGAGCGCGGCGTCGACGGTGGTGTCGAGGATGACACGCCCCACCGGCCGTGAGGCGCCGGCCGAGGGGGGCAGCGCCGCGGCCTTCACGGCGGCCTCGGCATCGAGGACACAACACGATCGGACCTCTTCCCAGTCGTGATCCTCGCCGTCGGCCCAGAAGAGGGCCACCGCCGGCACGTGGTGCTCTTCGCGCACGCGCGCCGCCAGGCGGAGCGCGGTGATGGCCTTCAGCAGGGTATAGAGCGGTCCACCGAAGAGGCCTGCCTGTTGACCGGTGACCACGGCGACCGCCCGCGGGTCGCGCAGTTGCTCGGCGGCGGCGACGGCGGCCGGCGGCGCGTTGCGACGCCGTTGTTGCGCGGCGATGACGGCGGCGATACCGTCGCGCGGGCGGGATTGACGTTGCGCACGCGCGATCGACTCGCGCCACGCGTTCGGATCCGCGGGATTGCCGTTATAGAAGCCCGCCAGCCGGGTGAAATCGTGCGCGTAATCCGTGGTCAGGCGGCTCATCCAGGAGAACCGCCGGAGATCGACGGGAAGGCCGGCAGTCGTGGCGGTGACAGCGTTGGGGAGCACCAGACGGTACTGTCGCCCACGCTTTGCGCACTGTCAAGGCAAGTGGTACGCAGGGCGCGGCTTCAGCCGCGCCTGGTGAGGCGGGCCTGAAGGCCCGCCCTACGCCTGCGCATGCACCGGATGCGTGCTACGATCGCGGGCTAGACTAGCGAGGCTCCGCCGGACGAACGAACATACAGGCTCCGCCCCGCTAGAGCAGTGTTTGATTGCCCGCCCTCCGGGCGGGCGGTTTCAATCGGCCGGCAGGGCAATGGCCACCGGCAACTTGAATCAGAATCCCGCAGTCGAGTTTCCACCGCAGGAGATCCACGCAGCCGGAATGAACGCGATCCTCGCCCTCGAAGATGGCACCTGGTACCGCGGTGTGGCTGCCGGCGCGACCGGAGAGGCGCACGGCGAAGTCGTTTTCAACACCAGCATGACGGGGTACCAGGAAGTCCTCACGGACCCGTCCTACGCCGGTCAGATCGTCACGATGACGGCGCCCCAGATCGGCAACTACGGCGTGGCCGACGGCGACGCCGAGTCGCAGGCGCCCAAGGTGGCCGGCTTCATCATGCGCGAGGCCTCGCCGGTCGCGAGCAACTGGCGCGCCGACGGCACCCTGCGCGAGTACCTGGTGCGACACCACATCGTGGCGATTGCCGACATCGACACCCGTGCGCTCACCCGCGTGCTGCGCTCGGCGGGGGTGATGCGCGGCGTGATTGTTACCGGCGCCGCCGACCCCGAGGCGCTCGTCGCCAAGGCCCGCGCGATTCCCAAGATGGAAGGCGCGGATCTCGTGAAGGACGTCACCTGCGATCGGGCGTTCGCGTGGCGCGACCGCGCGGCCGCAAACGGTGAAGCCGATGCCCTCGAATTCGGCATCGCGCCCGAGCGCCGCGCCCGGCGCCGGCTCACGGTGGCCGCCTACGACTTCGGCGTGAAGTGGAACATCCTGAGGCGGCTCGACACCTACGGCTGCGACGTCCAGGTGTTTCCGGCGTCGGCGCCGGCAGCCGACCTTCTGGCGATCAACCCCGACGGCATCTTCCTGAGCAACGGCCCCGGCGACCCCGCAGCGCTCGACTACGCGATCAACAACGTCAAGGTGCTGGTCGAGTCCGAGCGGCCGATGTTCGGCATCTGTCTCGGTCACCAGATTCTCGGGCTCGCCGTGGGCGGCGACACCTTCAAGCTGAAGTTCGGGCACCGCGGCGCGAACCACCCGGTCAAGGACCTGCAGTCGGGCAAGGTGGAGATCACGTCGCAGAACCATGGCTTCGCCGTGGATCCGCAGTCGCTGCCCGCGAACATCGTGGTGACCCACGAGAACCTCTACGACGGCACCGTCGAGGGCTTCCGCCACACCGAGAAGCCGATCTTCTCGGTGCAGTACCATCCCGAGGCGTCGCCGGGTCCGCACGACGCCGACTATCTGTTCCAGCAGTTCCTCGACTCGATGGAGCGGCGGTGAGCCGCGCCTGCCCACCTGCGACGACCGCCTTCGCCGATGCCCAGACGTAACGACATCAAGCGTGTGCTCGTGATCGGGTCGGGACCGATCGTCATCGGTCAGGGCTGCGAGTTCGACTACTCGGGCACGCAGGCGTGCAAGGCCCTGCGCGCCGAGGGGCTCGAGGTCGTGCTGATCAACAGCAACCCGGCGACGATCATGACCGACCCGGAGCTGGCGGATCAGACCTACGTCGAGCCGCTCACACCCGAGGTCGTGGAAGAGATCATCAAGAAGGAACGGCCCGACGCGGTGCTGCCGACGGTCGGCGGTCAGACCGCGCTCAACCTCGCCGTGGCGCTGCACGAGCGCGGCATCCTGCAGAAGTACGGCGTGAAGCTGATTGGCGCCCAGATCGAGGCGATCAAGGTGGCCGAAGATCGCCTGCTCTTCCGCAATGCCATGGGGGAGATTGGCGTCGAAGTGCCGAAGAGCGGCGTGGCCCGGACCCTCGATGAGGCCACCGCCATCGTCGACGAGGTCGGTTTCCCGGCCATCATCCGGCCCTCGTTCACATTGGGTGGCGTCGGCGGCGGTATCGCCTACAACGTCGACGAGTTCGAAGAGCTCGCCCAGCGCGGCCTCGACCTGAGCCCGGTGCACGAAATCCTGGTCGAGGAGTCGGTCATCGGCTGGAAGGAATTCGAGCTCGAGGTGATGCGCGATGTCGCCGACAACTTCGTGGTCATCTGCTCGATCGAGAACATCGACCCGATGGGCGTGCACACCGGCGACTCGATCACGGTGGCGCCGGCGCTCACCCTCACCGACAAGGAATACCAGCGGATGCGCGACCTCGGGCGGCGCATCATCCGCCGCGTCGGGGTCGAGACCGGCGGCTCGAACATCCAGTTCGCCGTCAACCCGCAGGATGGCCGCATCGTCGCCATCGAGATGAACCCGCGCGTGTCGCGCTCGTCGGCGCTGGCGTCGAAGGCCACCGGCTTCCCGATTGCCAAGATCGCCGCCAAGCTCGCGCTCGGTTACCACCTCGACGAGATTCCCAACGACATCACGCGGCTCACGCCGGCGTCGTTCGAGCCGACCATCGACTACGTAGTGGTGAAGTTCCCGCGCTGGAACTTCGAGAAGTTCCCGCAGGCCGACAACACGCTCACGACCCAGATGAAGTCGGTGGGCGAGGCGATGGCGATTGGCCGCACGTTCAAGGAAGCCTTCCTCAAGGCCGTGCGATCGCTCGAGCACGGCAAGCGCGGCACCCTGTTCCCGACCAGTCCCGAGACCGGCCTCGACCCGGACGAGGACGACAGCGAGCTGCGCAAGAAGCTCGTGGTGCCGACCGACCAGCGGATGTGGGCGCTCTTCCGCGCGCTGCAGCGCGGCTGGACAGTGGACACGATCCACGAGCTCACCAAGATCGACCCGTGGTTCCTCGAGCAGTTCCGCCAGATCGTCGAGCTGCGCCAGATGGCGGGGCTGGGCGAGTTCCGCGAGATGTCGGCCGACCTGCTGCGCGCGCTCAAGCGCGCCGGCTTCGGCGATGCCGACATCGCCGCGATCTACGACGTGGACGAGTCGCTGGTGCGGCAGCGCCGGGTCGAGGACGGGCTGGTGCCCGCCTACAAGCGCATCGACACCTGCGCCGCCGAGTTCGAGTCGTTCACGCCCTATATGTACGGCACGTTCGAGCAGGTGTGCGAGGCCGACCCGAGCGAGAAGAAGAAGGTCATCATCCTCGGCAGCGGGCCCAACCGCATCGGCCAGGGCATCGAGTTCGACTACTGCTGCTGCCACGCCGTCTTCGGCTTCCGTGAAGAAGGCTTCGAGACGGTCATGGTGAACTGCAACCCCGAGACCGTCTCCACCGACTACGACACCGCCGATCGCCTCTACTTCGAGCCGCTCACGTTCGAGGACGTGATGGCGATCGTCGAGCGCGAACGGAGCGCGGGCGGCCGCGTCGCGTGCGTGGTGCAGTTCGGCGGCCAGACGCCGCTCAAGCTGGCGCTCGCGCTGCAGGAAGCGGGCGTGGACATCCTGGGCACGACGCCCGACTCGATCGATCTCGCCGAGGATCGCAAGCGCTTCTCGCAGCTGCTGCACGACCTGGGCGTGCCGCAGCCGGCCAGCGGCACGGCGGAGTCGCGGGATCAGGCGCGCGCGGAAGCCGACAAGGTGGGCTATCCGGTGGTGGTGCGGCCGTCGTACGTGCTGGGCGGCCGCGGCATGGCCATCGTGTTCGACCAGGCCTCGCTCGACCGCTACATGGCCGGTGCCGTCGACGTGTCGCACGACCGGCCGGTGCTCATCGACCGCTTCCTCGAAGACGCCTTCGAGTTCGACGTGGACGCCGTGGCCGACGCCACCGGCGCCGTCGTCATCGGCGGCATCATGGAGCACATCGAGGAGGCCGGCATCCACTCCGGTGACAGCTCCTGCGTGGTGCCGCCCTTCATGGTGGCCGAGCGGCACCTCCACACCATCCGCGACTACACGCGCCGCATCGCCCGCGCCCTCAAGGTCGTCGGCCTGATGAACATCCAGTACGCGATCAAGGACGACACCGTCTACGTGCTCGAGGTGAATCCGCGTTCGTCGCGCACCGTGCCCTACATCTCCAAGGCCACGGGCACGCCGATGGCGAAGATCGCGGCGCGCGTGGCGGCCGGGCGTACGCTGGCCGAGTTGAACCTGGTGGACGATCTCACCGCGGTCGGCGTGTTCGTGAAGAGTCCGGTGTTCCCGTTCGTGCGCTTCCCGGGCGTCGACACGATTCTCGGCCCCGAGATGAAGTCCACCGGCGAGGTGATGGGCGGCGCCGACAACTTCGGCTCGGCCTTCAACAAGGCGATGCTCGGCGCCGGCCAGAAGCTGCCCGAGAGCGGCTGCGTCTTCATCAGCGTCAACGACAGCGACAAGCCGACGGTGCTGCCGATTGCGAAGGACCTGATCGCGCTCGGCTTCACGCTCTCGGCCACGCGCGGCACCGCGACGTTCCTGCAGGCGCACGGGCTCGAGTGCGAGATGATCTACAAGGTCAACGAGGGCCGCCCGAACGTGGCCGACCACCTCGTGAACCGCGATATCGACATGGTGATCAACACGCCGCTTGGCCGCGACTCGTTCTTCGACGACCGGGCGGTGCGCCGCGCCGCCACGATGGCCCAGGTGCCCTGCATCACCACCCTTACCGGCGCGTCGGCGGCGGTGAGCGCGATCCGCGCCCAGCGCACGCACATCCTGTCGGTCCGGTCGCTGCAGGACTATTACAACGTCGGAGCCGGCACGCCGTAAACGTAGGGGCCACCTTTAGGTGGCCCGCGGGCCGGCTGAAGCCGGCCCCTACGTACGCCGCCGGCTGTAAGATCAGCGCGTGCGGATCGCCTGTGCCGTCGTGCTCGCGTGCGCCCTGGGCGCGGCTGTGTCCGCCCAGGTGTTCCGCTCCGACATCCTGACCGTTCCGGTCACGGTGACGGTGGTCGACGCCGGCGGCCGCCTCGTCACCGGTCTCACGCAGGACGACTTCGACGTGTTCGAAGACGGCGATCCCCAGCGCGTCACCACCTTCACCAGCGAGCGCGTCGCGGTGAGCCTGGGCGTGCTGCTCGACGTCAGCGACAGCATGCGCGGTCAGAAGATGACCGACGCCGGTACCGCCGTCGAACATTTCGTCGCCGATCTGCTGCGGACGGAGGACGAGGCGTTCATCGGGCTCTTCAACCATCGCCCGCGCCTGGCCTCGGCCTGGACGCGGCCGCCCTCGTCGCTGAAAAACCGGCTCGGGGCCGTGAAGCCCACCGGCGGCACGGCCATCTACGACGCGGTGGCGCAGTCAGCCGAGATGTTCGACCGCCGCAGCCGGCCGCGGGCCGCGCTGGTGGTCATCTCCGACGGCGCCGACACGGCCAGCGACCGGTCGCTGCAGCAGGCGCGCGACGCCGTGGTGAAGCGCGACGCCTTCGTCTATGCGATTGCCATCGATGCGCCCGGGGCCGCGGCCAGCACGCGCGTGAACCCGGGCGCGCTGCGCGACCTCACCACGCCCACCGGCGGCTATACCGAAGTCGTCCGCGAGGCGGCGGATCTCGGACCCGCCACCGAGCGCATCGCCGAGGAGCTCAATTCGCAGTACACCATCGGCTACGCGCCGTCGCGGCCGCTCGATGGCACCTGGCGCGCCATCCGCGTGCGCATCAAGGGCCGGCCCTTCCTGGTTCGCGCGCGCCAGGGCTACGTGGCCGAGCGCAGCAACCTTCGATAGGGTGACGTAGGGACAGGTCGTACGACCTGCCAACCTCGATGCCTTTCGATCCCGCGCTCGACCAGACTGCCCATCGCCCCTGGCGGCTGCCCGAACGGCCGTGGGTGATGACGCAGTCGTGGCACGACCTGCTGTTCGCCCACTGGCGCGTGGACGAACGCCGGCTGCGGCCGCTCATCCCGCCGGCCTTCAACGTGGATCGATTCGACGGGTCGGCGTGGCTGGGCATCGTGCCGTTCACGATGCGGCACGTCGCGCCGCGCGGGGTGCCGGCGCTGCCCTGGCTGTCGGCCTTTCCCGAGCTGAACGTGCGCACCTACGTCAGCCCTCGCGACGGCAAGCGCGGCGTGTGGTTCTTCAGCCTCGACGCCGCACGTGTGCTCGCGGTGCTGGGCGCGCGCGCGATGTTCCGGCTGCCGTATTTCGCGGCCGCGATGCGCGTGACGCACCACGGCCCGTCGGTGCACTACCGCAGCCGGCGGCGGGGCGGCGCGGCGGTGTTCGAGGCGACGTACGAGCCGTCCGGGGCGGCGTTCGTTCCGGAGCGCGGCACCCTCGAGCAGTTCCTCACGGAGCGCTACTGCCTCTACCACGTCGATCCACTCGGACGGCCGTCGCGTCTCGACATTCATCACGCGCCGTGGCGGCTGCGGCCGGCCCGCGCGGCGATCACGCGCAACACCATGACCGACGGCCTCGGCCTGCGTCTCGACGGGCCGCCGCTCGTTCACGTCGCCGAACGCCAGGACGTGGTGGCCTGGTGGCCCAAGGCATTGCGCGCGTGAGGGGTTTGGCGCGCGGGATCTGCGCCCTTCGCCCGGAAAGACGTCGCACTTCTCGCGAACTCGATACACCGGCGCACCCGTATCCGTGACATCGCGGGCGTCGAGCGCCTTGCATGCGGCGCAGCGTGTCCGTAATCGGACTGCTGCCGGCGTCCTCGCTGCTCGCCGGCGCGCTTGCCGGGCTCGCCTGGCCGTGGGCGCCGCGCCTGCTGCTGATGGCGATGGCGATGTCGGCCGCGGCGGCGGGGATGGCGTACGTCTTCGGGTGGACTCGGGCCGCGGTCGTGGCGCTGGTAGCCGGCTTTGCGGCGTGCGGGGCGGCCAACGCCGCCGGCGCACGCGACCGGGCGATCGACACCTCGCTCCGCAGAGCACTGGACACGGCGTTCGGTGGCTTCTCGCTGGACTCGCTTGGGCCCGCGGGCGCCCACGATCCGGTTCGCACGCGCGCGCGCCTGCTCGAGGACGCCTCGGTACGCGACGGCTACGCGAGCCTGAGCCTGGCGGTCGAGGCGGTGAGGCTCGGCGATGCGTGGCACGCGTCCGCGGGGCACGTGCGTCTCAGCGTCACCGGCACCCCGTCGCCCGCCGCGCTGTCGGCCTGGCGCGCGGGCCGGACGATCGAGGCCCCCGTGTCGTTCCGCCGGGCGGCGCGGTTCCTCAACGACGGGGTGCCCGACTTCGAGCGCGAACTGGCGCTCGACGGCACGACGCTCCTTGGGTCCGTGAAGAGCGGGTTGCTCGTGGACGTCGTTGGACGCGGTACCCGGCTGGACGAGGCGGCCGCGGCGGGCCGCGCCCGGATCCGCGAGGCGGTGACCCGCTGGGTGGGCGCGCGCGCCGCCACGTCGGCGGCGCTCGTGACGGCGGTGCTGATCGGCGATCGGGCCGCGATTCCCGACGCCGTGGGCGACACCCTGCGCGCGGCCGGGACGTATCACGTGATCGCCATCTCCGGTGGCAACATCGCGGTGTTCGTCGTGCTGGTGTCGGCGCTGGGGGCGCTGGCGGGCCTGGGTCCGCGCCCGGCGGCCGCTCTCACCATCGGCGTGCTGCTCGCCTATGCCGCGCTCGTCGTGTCTGGACCATCGGTGAGGCGTGCCGTGCTGGTGGCGGTGGTCTACCTGAGCGCGCGGACCATCGACCACCGGGCGCCGGCGTGGCACGCGGCCTCGATCGCCTGCGGGGGTGTGCTGGTCGCGTGGCCGCTGGATCTCCTCGACGCCGGCTTCGTACTCACCTTTGGCGCTGCCGCCGCGCTGCTGGCGGCGTCGCCTGTCGTCCGCGGCCTGTCGGTGGCACCGCCGCTGCGAGGCCTGCTGCTTGCCGTGGCGGCATCGGCGGCCGTCGAGGCCGTGCTGTTGCCGGTGCAGGCGCTCGTCTTCGCGCGGGTCAGCCTGGCTGGCATCGCGCTGAACCTGATCGCGGTACCGATGATGGCGGTGGCCCAGATTGGCGGGCTCGCGGTCGTGGCCCTCGACCTCTTGGGCGCGAGCGCCTCATGGCCGGCATGGGCGGCCGATATCGCCGTCAAGGCTGTGCTGGGCAGCGGACGGGTGGTGGAGGCGGCGCCGTGGCTGCCGGGACCGGTGCGGCCACCGCCGGCGCCAATCGTTGCCGTGTATTACGTCGCGCTGGCCGTGGCGACGTTCGCACGCCGCGGCGCGCGTGCCGCCGGCTTCGCCGTCTGGGTGGTCACGGCCACGATCGTCCTTGCCGGTTCGCCGGAATGGCTACGTCATGTAGGGCGGGGCTTCAGCCCCGCCGATGACTTCAGCCCCGCCGGTCCGCAGGCGCGCGACCTGCACACGTCCGGTCACCTGCGGGTCACGATGCTCGACGTGGGTCAGGCCGAGGCCATCCTGCTCGAGCCGCCCTCGGGCGGGCCGGTGCTGATCGACGCGGGTGGAAGCCCGTTCGGCAGCGGCCTCGACGTGGGCGCGCGCGTGGTCACCCCAGCGCTGTGGGCCCGCGGCGTGAACTGGTTGTCGGCGCTCCTCGTGACGCACGGCGACCCGGATCATCTCGGAGGCGTGCCCGGGGTGCTGGCGCACATGGCGGTGCGGGAGGGGTGGCTGGGCATCGCCGTCCCCGGACACGCGCCGGGCGAGGCCCTGATCGCGGACCTGCGACGGCACGCGACACCGGTGCGTTCCATGCGGGCGGGTGACGCCGTCGATCGCGGCGGCGTGCGGTGGCGGGTGCTGCATCCACCCGAGCCCGACTGGGAGCGGCGCCGCATTCGCAACGACGACTCGGTGGTGTTGGAGGTCGTACTCGGCGACGTGGCGATGTTGTTCACGGGCGATGTCGGCGCCGCCGTCGAACGGGCGATCGTGCCCCGCCTCACGGCCGCGCCTATTCGTGTGCTGAAAGTGGCGCATCACGGCAGCCGCACGTCGACCAGCCGCGAGCTGCTCGAGGCGTGGCGGCCGCAGCTCGCGCTGATCAGCGCCGGCCGCGGGAACACCTTCGGGCATCCGGCGCCTGACGTCGTGCAACGGCTGGAGGCGATTGGCGCGCGCGTGCTGAGAACGGATCGCGACGGTCAGGTCACCGTCACCACCGATGGGAGGCGGTTGTGGTGGAGGACCTTTGTCGGGGGTGAGGGGTGGATCGCGAAGACGCTCAGCGCGAGGTGACCCTGTCGTAGGGGCCGGATTTAGCCGGCCCAGGGCCGGCTGAAGGCGGCCCCTACGTCTGTTTCGCGCGCTGCCACTCCGCTTCCATCTCGCCGAGCGTGGCGTCGGGAAGCGACACGCCGCGTTCGGCGAACGCGCGTTCCAGGGCCTCGAACCGGCTGGTGAACTTGTCGCTGGCGCGCCGCAGCGCAGCCTCGGGCTCGATGCCCAGCTTGCGGGAGAGGTTGGCAATGGAGAACAGCAGGTCGCCCATCTCGTCCTCGGCGCGCGACAGGTGGCCGGTGGCGCCCGACTCGACCTCGCGGCGCAGTTCGGCCACCTCTTCCTCGATCTTGTGCAGGACGTCGGCGGCCTTGGCCCAATCGAAGCCGACCGCCGCGGCCCGCGCGCTCAGTTCGTGCGCGCGCAACAGCGCCGGGAGGGTCTTCGGGACGCCGCTGAGCGTGGTCTTCGGCTTCGCGGCGGCGGTGGCCGCCTTGCCGGCCAGCGCCCGTTCGCGCGCCTTCAGCGACTCCCATTTCTCGACGACCTGGCCGCTGGTCAGTGCGCCCTCGCCGTCGGTGCGCTCGAACACGTGCGGGTGCCGGCGCACGAGCTTGTCAGCGATGCCCTCGACGACGTCGCCGATGGAGAAGTGCCCGGCTTCTTCGTGGATGCGCGCCAGGAACACCGCCTCGAACAGGAAGTCGCCGAGTTCCTCGCACAAGTCCGCGGGGGTGCCGTGCTCGATGGCTTCGAGCACCTCGTAGGTTTCTTCCAGCACGAACGGCCGCAGCGAGCCCGGGGTCTGCTCGCGGTCCCATGGGCAGCCGTCGGGCGCGCGCAGCCGCCGCATGATCTCGACCAGTCGTTCGAAGCTCGGGCCTGGCGTGTGGGTCACAGGCGCCATGCTACCATCCACGAAACCAGCGAGGCTGCGCGAGCGCAGTGTTCAATCGCCGGCCCTCTGGGCGGGCGGCCGAGCCATCGATGACCGAGGATCTCCACATAGCACCCGACGCGTCCTCCAGCGGCGCGCCGTCGATCAATTTCGCGTCGTTCGTCCTGTCGCTCGTGCACACCGCGGCCGTGCACTTCGGCGACGTCGGCGACCCCGTGACCGGCGAGCACCACGCGCCCAATCTGCTGCTGGCCCAGCAGATGATCGACATCCTGGCGATGCTCGAGGCAAAGACGCGTGGCAACCTGAGCGTCGAAGAGCGCCAGCTGATCGAGCAGGTGCTCTACGAGCTGCGGGTGCGCCATCTCGAGGTCTCGCGCAGCGCGCCGTCGACATCGGAGTCGCGCATCATCCTCCCTTGACGGTTCCGGCCCGGGTCACCTTTCTCGGCACCGGCACGTCGCATGGCGTGCCGATGATCGCGTGCGAGTGCGCGATATGCCGCTCCACCGATCCGCGCGACAAGCGGCTGCGCACGTCGATCTACGTGGACGTGCCGGATCGGCAGCGCATTCTGGTGGACACCTCACCCGACCTGCGCCAGCAGGCGCTCGCGCATCGCATCACGCGCGTCGACGCCGTCATCTACACGCACAGCCACGCCGACCACATCCTGGGTCTCGACGAGCTGCGGCGCTTCAACGCGGTCCAGGGCGCGGCCGTGCAGTGCCACGCCACGCAGGCCACCTGGGATCACATCCGCAAGACCTTTCACTACGTGTTCGACACCACGCCGCGCCTGGGCGGGGGCATTCCCCAGCTGTCGTCGCATGTCATCGAGGGGCCGATGGTGCTGGGGGGGGTCCGCGTCGTGCCGATTCCGCTGTGGCATGGCCGCATGCCGGTGCTGGGATTCCGTTTCGGCCGCTTCGCCTATCTCACCGACTGCAACCGCCTCGATGACGCCGCGTGGCCGCTGCTCACGGGGGTGGACACGCTGGTGGTCGACGCGCTGCGCGACCGGCCGCATTCGACCCACTTCAACGTGGCGGAGGCGATTGGCGTGATCGAGCGCGTGGCCCCGAAGCGCGCCTTCCTTGTGCACATGACGCACGATCTGGGGCACGAGGCGACCCGGGCCCGGCTGCCCGCCGGCGTGGACCTGGCATATGATGGCCTGGTGCTCGACGTTGACGTCGACGTGGAGTGAATGGAGACCATCCACTTCCCCGACGACCCCCGGCCGCCCTGGCTGGTGCACCCGGTGATTGCGCTCGGCAACTTCGACGGCCTCCACCGCGGACATCTGAAGATCATCGAGCGCGTCAAGCGCGGCGCCGCCGAGCACGGCGGGACGCCGATGGCGATGACTTTCGATCCGCATCCGCCGCGAATCGTGCGCCCCGACAAGGCGCCGCCGCTGCTCATGACCAAGGCGCAGCGGCTGGAAGCGCTGCACCACGCCGGCATCCAGTGCGTGGCGGTGGTCCGCTTCACCCGGGAACTGTCGGAGTGGGACGCCGACACGTTTGTCCGCAAGGCCCTCGTGGACTGGCTGCGAGTATCGGAAGTGTGGGTGGGGGCGAATTTCCTGTTCGGGCACGGGCGCTCCGGCACGTTCAGCGTGCTGCGCGGCCTGGGCCAGTCCTACGGCTTCCGCGCCGACAAGATCGACCCGGTGCGCTACAAGGACTTCGTCGTCAGCAGCACCCGGATCCGGCGCCTGGTGGGCGAGGGCCGCCTGGACGAAGCGGCGGCGCTGCTCGGGCGCGCCTACTATGTGGACGGTGCGATCGTCGAGGGCCGCAAGCGGGGCCGGGAACTCGGGTTTCCCACCGCCAACCTGCAGACTGAGAACGAGCTGGTGCCGCCAAACGGCGTGTACGCCACTATCATGACGATCGATGGTGTGGTCCACGGCGGGGTCACCAACGTCGGCCTGCGGCCGACGTTCGGCGAAACCACTCCGACTATCGAGACCCACGTGCTGGACTACTCGGGAACCCTTTATGGCCACACCGTGCGCCTGGCGTTCGTCCAGCGGCTGCGCGACGAGCGCCGCTTCGAGGACGTGGATGCGCTGCGGGCGCAGATCGACGCCGACAAGCGCCGCGCGGAGCGGCTGTTCACACGGCTGGCAGTGTAGGCAGGCATGACCGGAACGTTCGACTTCAACCTGTCGTGCCCCTGCGACGGCCGGCTGGCGCGGATCATCACCGACATCGTGCGGCAGGCCGCCAGGGACGCCGGGCGCGACGATCTCGCTACCTCGGCCATGGTGGCCTCGGCCGACGAATTCATCCGCGGCTGCTTCGCCGACGGTGCGAGCGAGCCGCCGATCAAAGTGCACGTCGACAGCGAGTCGATTCGGCTCGACGCGGCCGGCCGGACGATGTCGCTCGCGCTCTAACCCCGTTCCGATGCTGCGCTTGTACAACACGCTGTCGCGGCAAGAAGAGCCCTTCGCGCCGTCGCACGACAACACCGTCAGGATGTACGCCTGCGGCCTTACCGTGTATGCGCGCGGCCACATCGGCAACTTCCGCACCTTCGTCTGCCTCGACGTGCTGCGCCGCACGCTCAAATACCTGTGCGGGCATCAGGTGCGCGGCGTGCTGAACTACACCGACGTGGACGACAAGACCATCGCCGGCGCCGCGAAGGCCGGCAAGCCGCTCCGCGAGTACACCGAGCCGTGGATCCAGGCCTTCCGCGAGGATTCGGCCCGGCTTGGCCTCGAGCCGCCGGAGGAAACGCCGCGCGCCACCGACGAGATGAACCTCCGCGCCATGAGCGAGATGGTGCTCGCCCTCGAGCGGAACGGGCACACCTATCGCCGCGACGGGTCCGTCTACTTCAAGATCTCGTCCCTGCCCACCTACGGCCAGCTCGCGCACCTCGATACCGAGGGCATGAAGTCCGGCGCGAGCGTGGACGTGGACGAATACTCGAAGGACGACGCGCGCGACTTCGTCTTGTGGAAGGCGACCAAGCCCGACGAGCCCACGTGGGATTTCGGCACCGGGCCGGGCCGGCCGGGGTGGCATCTCGAGTGCTCGGCGATGGCGCTGCGGCTGCTCGGCCCCGGTCCCATCGACCTGCACGCCGGCGGCATCGATCTCGTGTTCCCGCATCACGAGAACGAGATCGCGCAGGCCGAGGGCGCGACCCGGCAACCGTTCGCGCGGTTCTGGTTTCACGTCGAGCATCTGTTCGTCGAGCACGAGAAGATGTCGAAGTCGCTCGGCAACTTCCACACCGTGCAGGAGATCCTCGACCACGGCCACCGGCCGTCCGCGCTGCGCTACCTGCTGCTGTCGTCGCACTACCGGAAGCAGCTGAACTTCACGTGGGCCGGGATGGACCAGGCCGAGGAGGCGATCGGCCGGATCATGAACTGCCTCACGCGCCTCGAGACCGCGTCGGGCGAGGGCGAGCACGTGTCGGTGGCCGGGGCGATCGCGACCGCGAGAGCCGGGTTTGCCGCGGCGCTCGAGAGCGATCTGAACACCGCCGGCGCGCTCGGCGCCGTGTTCGACTTCGTGCGCGACGTCAACGCCGCCATCGACGCGAAGGAGATGTCGGCCGGGGATGCGGCGCGTGTACGTGACGCGTTCGACGCTTTCGACCGCGTGCTCGGCGTGGTGGCGCTGCGCCGTGCCGAAGACGCACAGCCGCCGGTGCCGGTGGAGGAGATCGAGCAACTGATCGAGGAGCGCAAGGCGGCACGCGCGCGCCGCGATTTTGCGGCCGCCGACGGCATCCGCGTGTCGCTCGCCGACCGCGGCATTCTGCTGGAAGACAGCCCGCAGGGCACGCGGTGGAAACGAAAGTAGGGCGGGGCTTTAGCCCCGCCTCGCAGGTCAGGCAGGTCAGGCTAGGGAGAGCCTAGTTGTATTTGGCCCCCGCCTCGAACTTAGATGGCGATCGGCTTTCGTGGGGCCGGGTCTTTGGCTCCGGCCGGTGTGAAAGCTGCATCGCTCGCAGGTCATGGCCAGCGATGCACGCCAATTCCTCGGAGAACTGGGCGAAAACCTCGCTTGTGACGAACTGCGCCGGCGTGGGTACGCAATTCTCGAGCGGCGCTACCGCACGCGGTTTGGCGAAATCGACATCGTCGCGCGTCACGGCGACGTGCTGGTGTTCGTCGAGGTGAAGGCCCGGGTGGGGAGTGCGTTCGGTACCGGCGCGGAAGCCGTCACCGCGTTCAAGCAGCGGCGGGTGGCGCAGATGGCGGCAGACTTCCTCGCGCGGCGCCGATTACACGATCGCCCTTGCCGCTTCGACGTGGTGTCGATCGCGGTGGGCGAGGGCGCCCCGCGCGTCGAGGTCATCGCCGGCGCCTGGGGCACGTAGGGATGTGGGGCGGGGGCTTCAGTAGGGCCATAGGAATGTAGGGCGGGGCTTCAGACCCGCCTGGAGCGGTGGACGTAGAGGGCGGTCTTCAAGACCGCCCTTGTCTTGTCGAGACGGGGCTTGGACCCGCCTGGAGTGACGAAGGTTGAGTGTCTCCGAACTGCGCCGCGATCCGGTGACCGGCCGCTGGGTGGTGGTGTCCACCGAGCGCCCGCGTGCCGACGACTTCGACCGCCAGCCCGTCGTGATCCGTCCCGACGACCAGTGCCCGTTCTGCGCCGGCCACGAACACATGACACCGTTCGAAGTGCTCGCGTATCGCAACGGTTCGCCGTCCAACCAGCCGGGCTGGGACCTGCGCGTCGTGCCCAACCAGTCGCCGATCGTGCGCGTCGAGGGCGACCTCGATCGCCAGGGCGAGGGGCTGTTCGACAAGATGAACGGCATCGGCGCGCACGAGGTGATCGTCGAGTCGCCGCGGCACGACGACACGCTCGCCACGCAGCCCGAGGCCGGGGTGGAGCGGTTGCTGCGCGCGTTTCAGGAGCGCATCCACGACCTGCGCCGCGACATGCGGTTCAAGTCGTTCGTGCCGTTCAAGAACCATGGCGCCGCGGCCGGCGCGCTTCTCGAGCACTCGCACTCCCAGCTCTTCGCGCTCCCGATCGTGCCGCGCGAGGTGCGCGACGAGCTCGAGGGCGCACGCGTACACTACGCCGCCAAAGAGCGCTGCCTGTTCTGCGACATCATGCGGCAGGAGCTCGCCGAGGGCCGGCGAGTCGTCGCCGAGACCCGCGACGCCGTGGCGCTGGCGCCCTACGCCTCGCGGTCGCCCTTCGAGACCTGGATTCTGCCGCGCCGCCACCAGAGCCGGTTCGAGGACGCCCCCGGCGGGGAAGTGGCGGCCGTTGCGCGGCTGCTTCGCGATGTGCTGAGGCGGATGGACGCGGCGCTAGAGCGTCCGCCCTACTCGTTCGTGATTCACAGCGCGCCCGCGTCGGAGCCGGCGGATTTCTACCACTGGCACATCGAAATCCTGCCCAAGGTGACGCGGTTCGGCGCGTTCGAGTGGGCCACCGGCTTCCACCGCAACCCGACGCTGCCGGAGACCGCGGCCAAGGTGCTGCGCGACGCGAACGGGGGAACGTAGTCGGGAAGGCGGGGCTTCAGCCCGTCCGGCGGCCGCCTCATCTTGCCTGGCCCCAAACCGGTGTGGTACCGTTAGGGTTCGTCGCGAGCGGGAATAACTCAGTGGTAGAGTGCGACCTTGCCAAGGTCGAAGTCGCGGGTTCGAATCCCGTTTCCCGCTCCATCCTTCGCTCGCC
>Ga0070675_100000862_pt1 | contig 21579 bp, 20 predicted proteins | sample KBSM43metaG_FD_65343 | JGI IMG/M metagenome (GOLD analysis project Ga0070675, IMG submission 65343) | Miscanthus rhizosphere microbial communities from Kellogg Biological Station, Michigan, USA - KBS M4-3 metaG | ecosystem: Host-associated > Plants > Roots > Rhizosphere > Soil ... | reverse complement strand
CTGCGCTATCCCGATCACACGCCGATGACCAACCTGCTGGTGTCGATGCTCGACAAGGCAGGCGTGCGGCAGGAAACGCTGGGCGACAGCACGGGACCGCTGGCGAACCTCTGAGGGTGCGTAGGGGCCGCCTTCAGGCGGCCCAGGGCCGGCTAAAGCCGGCCCCCACGTCTGCAAAGGAAAAACGTCCGATGCGCAGCACGATCGCAACGCTCGCCACTGCTCTCTGTCTGACCGGCGCGGCCGCTTTCGCGCAGACCGCGTCCCCCTCTGCGGCGTCGAGCGCCAAGCTCGTGGCGGCAGTCAAGGCGGGCGAGTCGGCCGCGGCGCTGTCGATGCTGCAGCGCAAGGCGGATCCCAACGCCGCCGAAGTGGACGGCACGACCGCGCTCCATTGGGCCGTACGCAACGGCGACGCGACCCTCGTGGATCGCCTGCTGCGCGCGGGCGCGAAGGCCGTTGCCGCCAACCGCTACGGTGTCACGCCCCTGCCGCTCGCGTGCGAACTGGGCGACCCCGCGATCGTCGAGCGCCTGCTCGGGGCCGGCGTCAGCGCGAACCTCACGGGGCCGCTGGGCGAAACGGCGCTCCACACCTGCGCGCGCGCGGGCCACGTAGCCGCGGCGAAGGTGCTGGTGGCCCACGGGGCGTCCCTGAACGCGATCGAGAGCTGGCGCGGCCAGACGCCGATCATGTGGGCGGCGGCGCAGGGCCACGGCGAGATGGTCTCGATGCTGGCCGAGGCGGGCGCCGACGTGAACGCGCGCTCCGGCATCATCGCGTGGGAACGGCAGCGCACGTCGGAGCCACGCGACAAGTGGCTGCCGCCAGGGGGGTTCACGCCGCTGCTGTTCGCCGCGCGCGAAGGCCGCGTAGACGCGGCAAAAGCGCTCATCGCCGCGGGTGCCGACGTCAGCGTCATCGATCCCGATCGGCAATCCGCGCTCGTCATCGCGCTCATCAACGGCCACTTCGACGTCGCCAACCTGCTCATCGACAATGGCGCGGACGTGAACGTGCCCGACAAAGTCGGCCGGACCGCCCTGTGGGCGGCCGTGGACTATCACACGCCACCGGCGTCCAACCGGCCGGCGCCGAATCCGTTCGACGAGGATGCGAGCAGCCTCGACGTCATCAGGAACCTGCTCGCGCACGGCGCGCGCGTAGACGCGGCGCTCACCGCGCAGACTCCCTACCGGACCAAGCTCGACCGAGGCGCCGACGGCGTGCTCGGTGCCGGCACCACGCCGTTGCTGCGCGCGGCCAAGGCCGGCGACGCACCGGTGGTGAAGCTGCTGCTCGAGAAGGGTGCCAATCCGAAGGCGGTGACGCGCAACGGCGTCAATGGCATCATGATGGCCGCCAACGTCGCCGCGCGAGACGAGGACCGGACGGGCCGCAGCAAGACGCAGAAGGACGCGATCGAGACGATCACGCTGCTGCTTGCGGCCGGCACCGACATCAGCGGCGCCGACAACCAGGGGCGCACCGCGGCGCACGGCGCGGCGCTGTGGGGCCTCACCGACGTCGTCCGGTTCCTGCACAAGAACGGCGCCAAGCTCGACGTCGAGGACAAGCGGCGCTTCACGCCGCTCGAAGCCGCGCTCGGCATGTCCGGCGGCTTCGGCTTCGATTCGAAGTCGAGCGTCGTGCGCGAGGACACGGCCAAGGCGATTCGCGAGCTCCTGGGCGTCGCGGCCGACTACGTTCCGCCGGAGCGTCCCCACCCGCCCGTGGCACCAGGCGGCCGCAACGCCGCCTCCGACGACTAACGGCGGGAGGGCGTCTCGCCGTGCGTTCATCGGCTCGCTTGCGGCACCGGGGTCTGCCTCGGCGCGCATAGAGGCGGTTTCGAGACCCGCCAGGCCATTAATCCAACATCTGCGTAGGCCTAAACAGGCGATCTTACGTAAAGGTTTATATTGACCAACGGGGGCACGTCCGGAAAGGTCCAGCCAAACCGTTGGCATCACGCGGGTAACGGCCGCACTGCCGGTGACGCGCAAAATGGCCTGCAAGTTGCTCCCAGGGAAACCATGGTGTTCAACACACTCGTCGAACGCGTGGGAAAGGACTTCGCGGAGATGCCCGGCCTGGAAGTAACGATGGCTCAGGGCGTCCGCCTCTGGAACATCGGCGCCGACGACTGCCGCTTCGTGATCGACGCGCTGGTCGACGTCGGCTTCCTGAAATGGACGCCGAAGCGGACGGTCATCCGCACCGGGCGAACGTTGGGCATGCAGCGCGCGGCGAGTTGATGACTGGTTGAGCTACAAATCAGTGGCCTCGATGTCTTGAGGCCACGGATTCGTTCGATCCCACCAGGCATCCCTCCCGACAATCCACCCGCAACGACACCCCGGCCGAATGAGTGCCGATCCCCGACCGTCCGGTCCTACTTCTGGGTGGAGAGAGTCTTGATCTGGCCCAGCGCGGCCGAGACCTTGTAGCCGAGGAAGACGCGTCCCATCTCGGCAGTAGCCGGCGACACGTCAGCCATCATGCCGGCCGCGGGCTCCGGTCCGGCGGCACTCGCCGCAAACCGGTCGCGGTGGATTAGGCGGCCACCCTGGTCGAGCGCCAGCACCTGCGCGGTTTCGGCCACCGCCGCATGGCCGCCAGGGGTGATGTTCCGTTCCTTCAGCCAGGCGTTCGTCTGCTGCCCGGATTGGGTGGCCAAGTCCACGTAATAGACGCGCGCGTTGCGCCGGCGGGCATCGGGATCGAGCCCCTCGGCCGCCAGCTTCAGCTCCGCCTGGCCGCCGCCGTGGTCGCCCATCAGATACACGTTCTTGAAGCCGGCGGCGAGCGCACTCTGCGCCACCTGGCGCACAACGCCAAGGTAGACCTCGGAGGTCAGCGACACCGTGCCGGGAAAGCGCATGTGTCCGGTCTTCTCGATGGCGTCACCGGCGGGCGAGAACGGCAGGATGGGATACACGAGGGCAGTGCCAAGCTGCTCGGCGATCTGGCCCGCGACGTGCCGCGCGATGAGATTGTGCTTCACCAGCGCCATGTGCGGACCGTTCTGTTCCGTTCCGCCGGTGTAGATGATGGCGGAGGTCTTTCCCGCCGCCATCGCATCGCGGATTTCGAACCAGGTCAGATCTTCGATGTAGACCGAGCGGGTCTGCGCCGCCACCGAGGTTGCGCAGAGCAGCGCGCCGACGATCATGAATGTGCGCATCGTGTGCCTCCTGAGAGATAAAATGGCCCGCGCCAGCGTGCCTCGCCCTTTTAGACCGCGGGCGGGTTCCTCTCGAACCCGCGCTGGTGCCAGTATGGATACGCAGGCACCGCGGCGCTTGCCGCGTCGAGGCGCGCCACCTGCTCGGGCGACAGCGCCCAGCCGGCCGCGCCCAGATTCTGCCGCAGTTGTTCCTCGGTGCGCGCGCCGATGATCACCGACGCCACCGACGGCCGCCGCAGCAGCCAGTTGATGGCCACCTGCGGCACCGTCCTGCCGGTTTCGAGGGCGACGGCGTCAAGGGCGTCGACCACCGCGAAGAGGCGGTCGGCGCTCACCGGCGGACCGAGGTCCACGACCGCCTGCGTGCGCAGCCGGCTCACCTCGGGCAGCGGCTGGCCGCGCCGGATCCGGCCGGTAAGCCGTCCCCATCCGAGCGGACTCCACACCAGCGTTCCCACCCGCTGGTCGAGCGCGAGCGGCATCAGCTCCCATTCATAATCCCGTCCGACGAGCGAATAGAACGCCTGGTGTGCCACGTACCGCGGCCAACCGTGACGGTCCGACACGGCCAGCGACTTCATCAAATGCCAGCCCGAGAAATTCGAGCAGCCGACGTAGCGGATTTTGCCCGCCCGAACGAGATCGTTCAGCGTCGCGAGCGTTTCCTCGACCGGAGTGCCGGCGTCGAACCCGTGCATCTGATACAGGTCGATGTAGTCGGTGCCGAGACGGCGGAGGCTCCCCTCGACGGCGGCCACCAGATGGTGTCTCGAGGACCCGACGTCGTTGGGTCCGTCCCCGAACCGGAACGTGCCCTTGGTGGCGATCAGCACTTTGTCGCGGCGGCCCCGGATCGCGTGCCCGAGAGTGCTCTCGGCCAGTCCCCCGGAGTAGACGTTCGAGGAGTCGAACATCGTGACACCCGCGTCGAGACAGATATCAACCAACCGGGTCGCCTCGGCGACGCCGTTGGCGCCCCAGGCTCGAAAGAACTCGCCTTCGCCGCCGAAGGTCGCGGTTCCCAAGCTCAATACTGGGACGCGCAGCCCCGACCCGCCGAGCTGGCGGTATTCCATGGCACCTCTCTCTTCTCCTGCCGCGCTAAACCCGACCGTAGCCCGACGACCGGCAGGATGTCACAGGTTGCATAGTAAAATCGCCGGCGGTCGAAAGGGTTCGTCAACCCGCGAGGCGTAAGATGGGAGTTGCCTCGAGGCTCGATCAGGTTCACTATCCTTAGCTGGTCCGAACGCGGCACCCACCCCATGGGCTCCCTCCGAGTCGTCCTCGTCGAAGATCACACCCTGATGCGCGCCGGCATCCGGGCCCTTTTGCAGGCATTGCCCGACGTCGAGGTCGTGGGCGAAGCCGACAACGGTCCCGACGCCCTCGCACTCGTGGCGTCCACGCGTCCCGATCTGATCCTGCTCGACATCACCATTCCCGAGATGAACGGCCTCGAGGTGGCTGAACGAGTCGCCAAGGAGTACGCGCCGACGCGCACCATCATCCTCTCGATGCACACCGACGCCATCTATGTCCGCAAGGCGCTGCAGGCGGGGGCCTCCGGATACATCGTGAAGGACGCCGGCGTCCAGGAACTCGAAGCCGCGATCCGCGCGGTGGTTCGCGGTGAAACCTACTTGAGCCCTGGCGTGAAGGGAACGCCGGCGCAGTATCTCTCCAACGATCCCACCGAAGACCCGCTGAAGCGGCTCACGCGGCGGCAACGCGAGACGCTGCAGCTGATGGCCGAAGGCCTCGGTACCCGAGCCATCGCCGAGCGTCTCAACGTGAGCGTGAAGACAGTTGAGTTCCACCGCGCCGAACTGATGAACCGGCTCGAGATTCACGATGTACCCGGCCTCGTGCGCTTCGCAATCCGTGCCGGCCTGGTCTCCTCCGAACACTGATCTCGAGCGGCGCGACGAGCGTCGTTCTCGACGCGCTGGCGCAGTGCCACGGCGCGGAGGGAAACACATCGCGGCTATGGCTGGGTCAGACGCCTCCCCTCCCCGATCGCGCGATCACGTCGCGCTTGCCAGCAGTTGACCGGACGCGCGCGGGGGACGATCGGGCAGGGCACGAGCGGCTTACGAACAGTGTGCAAAACCACGGGGAAAAACAGTCGAGCTCTTTCGACGTTCGCGTAGCATCGACCACGGTGGGGCGAACGGCTGGCGGCTACCGGTCTGCCGGCCGAGCGTATGCACGGGTCTTGGGAACCGAGATGGACGAGCAAGGATCGAACGCTTCGCCGGACGTGGACGAGTCAGCGGCGTGGCTCGATTTTCTCGAAGAGTGCCGCCAGATCCTGTCGCTCACTGAGGAGCCCGAGTCGGAGCACGCCGCGACCTTGACGCCGGCGTTGTTCGAAACGGCCAGCCGGCTGCGGACCCGCACCGCGCGCGTTCTCGCCCGCGTGATGATCACGCGGCTGGCCGAACGGCTCGCGATCGCGCCGTCCGCGGCCAAGGCCGCGGCGGCGGGACTGGAACGCGAGCCGCTCAGCGTGACCAACGCCGATTCACTGCTCCAGTCGCCGGTGCCGGCCGTCATCGATCCGCGCGTGCGCACGGTGCTCCATTACGTGGAATCGCGCCACGTCAACTCGGCGTGCCGTCTGGATGACGTGGCGAAGAACCTCCGGGTGTCTCGTTCGTATCTCAGCCGCCTGGTGTTCAAGGAAACAGGCGTCACGTTCAACCGTCACCTGCAACTGGCGCGCATGAACACCGCGGCGCGGCTGCTGCAGGAAAGCGAACTGAGCATCAAGGAAATTTCCTCGGGGACCGGCTACGAGCATGTCCCGAGCTTCGACCGCCAGTTCCGCAGCCACTTCAAGCTCACCCCGGGCGACTTCCGCCGCGCCGTACGCGTTTCGTAAGCGGCGGCCAGGGGGCCGTGAGCATGATGAAGTCAGTCCCGGCGCATCGCCCGGAAACCATCCTCCTCGTGGAGAACGAATACGCGTTGCGCGAGCTGATGCGGCGCTTCCTCGAGGGTTCGGGCTATGCCGTGCTGTATGCCCGTGACGGGGACGAGGCGCTGTCGGTGGCCACGGCCCATCCGACGCCGATCGATCTGCTGCTGACCGACGTCGTCATGCCGGGGATGACCGGGTTCGCGCTGGCATCCCGGGTCGCGGAGCTTCGCGCCGAAACCAAGGTGCTCTATATTTCGGGCTACGAAGAGATCACGGAGGGGCTGACCGATTCCGGTCAGCCCTTTCTGTTGAAGCCGTTCTCGCAGGCCGACCTGGCCCGGAAGGTCGACGAGGTGCTCAAAGGTTCGAGCCCGTCGTTCCCAGCCCGGAGCTGAGCCCCGCAACGCCGTCGCGGCTGCGCACGGCGAGCGCCTTCCCCACGAACTCCCAGGCTCGTTCCGCCGGTGTGCCGTTGGCGTGCATCCGGGCGGCCGATCCCAGCAGACCGGCGCTCTTCACGAGCTGTGCATCCAGTGCGGCCGCGCTGCCCGCCAGCTCCTGCAGCAGCTCCACCCAGCGCCCGGCGATGGCCTGCGCCTCCGGACCCGCGGGGTCGGTCTCGACCACGTGCTCGATGTCGGCGAGCAACTGCTGCCAGCGGCGCCGGAGCTCGCCGCGGTCTGGCATCCGCGGCGGCGCCGGGACGGCCTCTCGAACCGGCGCGTCGTCGAGGCCGGCGGGCAGGTCTTCCTGCGGCCCGACCGCCTCGATCAGGCTGCGCAGCGCCGCCGGATCGGCCTCCTGGCCCTTCTCGAGCGCGAGCTCCACGTTCTGAATCGCCGTAATCGCCTTGTCGAGCAGGGGTTTCCGCCGCTCCAGCACGGCGCGCTGCATGTGGAGGGCGCGCGCCAGCCCTGGCCCGCCGGACCGGCGAAGCGCTGCAATCTGCCGGAGGGGCACGCCGACGGACTTCAGCGCCAGGATCTGGACGAGGGCCTGGAGATCCTGGTCGGAGTAGGTGCGGTGGCCGGCGCGACTGCGTACCGGCTTGAGCAACCCGAGGTGGTCGTAGTGCTGGAGAGCGCGGACGGTCAGACCCGTGAGCCGGGCGAACTCGTGGATCTGGTACCCGCGCTGAGCTGTTGTGTCACCCATGCAAGGTGAAAACGTCTGAGAGGCCCAAGACGAACATCCGGCTGAAATGTTAGCGGAATGTTCGCTTTTTGACCGGTCCGGGGCCCGGCCCGGCGCCTGACGGCGGCCGTCCAGGGCTGACCGGCCACGCGTCTGGCGGCTAATCTAGGAGGGTGGCGCGGCCGATCCCGGGCGGAGTGACGGTGACGGTCCGGGTCGTTCCCAGAGCCGCGAAGCCGTCGATCGCCGTGGACGCGGACGGCCGGCTGCGGGCGCGGCTGCACTCGCCGCCCGTGGACGGCGCCGCCAACGACGAGCTCGTGGCGATGCTGGCCAGGACGTTCGATCTACCGCGACGGGCGGTCGCGATCGTGGGAGGCGCCCAGGGACGAACCAAACGGGTGAGGCTGGAAGGAATCGACGAGCGGCGCGTGGCGGCGGTGCTCGAGGGGCTGCCGCCGATCAGGGCGGTCTGAAGACCGCCCTCCATATTCGGACGTAGCGGCCGGTCTCGAGACCGGCCGTTACCGGGTGGCGCCGGCCACGCCGTACGCCTCGGCGGAAAACTCGAACTCCACCGGGTAGAAGAACCGAGGGAACACCTCGACGCTCTCGGAATAGGACACGTCGGCGACAGTGCGCCCGCCCTCCCGGCTCACCGCCAGACCCTCGCTGTCGAGCGGCACCGCGCGCTTCATGGCTTCCTCGAGAATCTGGTTGGTGAGCGAGGCCACTGACTCGCCCTGCCCGAACAGCACCATCCGCTCCGTCTCGTCCTTGAACTGGTAGTACCTCACAGCCACCGAGCCGCAGCGATAGACCGCGTTGATGACCACGGCGGCGATGATCAGTTTGATCAGCGTCTTCATCTGTACTCGTCGCTCGGATCAGTGAATCTGGTGCAGCATGCGGCCCCAGCGGATGTTCGCAAGGGTACCCGAAAGCCCGTTCGCGTCGCCAAAGGAAAAGTAGACGAAGAGCGCCTTGCCCTTCACGTAGGACCGCGGCAGGAAGCCCCAGAAGCGGCTGTCCTCGGAATTGTCCCGGTTGTCGCCCATCATGAAGAAGTTATCGGCAGGAACGGTGACGGGGCCAAACTGCCGCCGCGGATCGGTGCCCCCCAGGCTGGCCTCCGACAGCATGGCGTCGGGAAAGAACCGCACGTACGGCTCGTCGAGCGGCTTGCCGTCGATGTAGAGGGTCTTTCCCTTCAGCTCGATCGTCTCGCCCGGCAGCCCGATCACCCGCTTGATGAAGTCGCGGTTCGGGTCTTCCGGAAACTTGAACACCATGATGTCGCCGCGCCGGATCGGGTCGATGGGCAGGAGCGTCCGCTCGAGCCCGGTAAGCGTGGGCGCGAACACGAACTTGTTCACCAGCAGGTGATCGCCGATGAGGAGGTTGTTCTCCATCGAGCCGGTCGGAATCTTGAATGCCTGCACGACGAACGTGCGGACGAACAGCGCCAGGATCACGGCCACGCACACCGACTCGAAGTATTCGCGCAGCGTCGACTTGACGTAGGGCTCGGCGGCGGCCGGCTTGAGCGGCGCGGCGGTCTTGGGCGCCGCCACTATTCGGTGCCCACCTTCAGCACCGCCAGGAACGCCTCCTGCGGGATCTCGACGCGACCGACGCGCTTCATGCGCTTCTTCCCTTCCTTCTGCTTCTCGAGCAGCTTGCGCTTCCGAGAGATGTCGCCGCCGTAGCACTTGGCAAGCACGTTCTTGCGCAGCGCCCGCACCGACTCACGGGCGATGATGCGGGTGCCGATCGACGCCTGGATCGCAATCTCGAACATCTGGCGCGGAATCAGCTCGCGCATCTTCGCCACGAGAGCACGGCCGCGATCGTAGGCCGCGTCCTTGTGGACGATGATCGAGAGCGCGTCCACCGGCTCGCCGTTGACCAGGATGTCCAGCTTGACGAGCGGTGACTCCCAGTAGCCGGTGACGTGGTAGTCGAGCGATGCGTAACCGCGCGACATCGTCTTGAGCTTGTCGTAGAAGTCCATCACGACTTCGTTGAACGGCAGCTCGTAGGTGATGAGCACGCGGTCGGACTTCAAGTACTCGAGCTTCTTCTGCACGCCGCGCTTGTCCTGGCACAGCTGCAGGATCGGGCCGACGAACTCCGACGGCGTCAGGATCATCGCGGTGATGACCGGCTCTTCCAGCCTGGTGATGCGGCCCGCGTCGGGGAGCTTGGCGGGGCTGTCGATCTCCTGCACCTCGCCGTCCGTGGTGGTGACGCGGTAGAGCACGCCTGGCGCCGTCGTCACCAGGTCCATGTTGTATTCGCGCTCGAGCCGCTCCTGCACGATCTCCATGTGCAGCAGCCCGAGGAAGCCGCAGCGGAAGCCGAAGCCGAGCGCAGCGGACGTTTCGGGCTCGTAGAAGAACGACGCGTCGTTGAGGCGCAGTTTCTCGAGCGCTTCGCGCAGCTCGGCGTACTGATGGCTCTCCACCGGATAGAGCCCGGCGAACACCATCGGCTTCAGTTCCTTGAAGCCGGGGAAGGGCTCGGTCGTCGGCCGGTTGGTCTCGGTGACGGTGTCGCCGATTTTCGCGTCGGCCACGATCTTGATGTTGGCGACGACGAAGCCGACCTCGCCGGGGCCCAGCTCTTCGACGGGCGTCGCCTTGGGCGAAAAGACGCCGAGGTCGAGCACCTCGTAGTCCTGCTTCTCGGCCATCAGACGGATCTTCGTCTTCGGCCGGATGACGCCGTCGATGACGCGGATGACGATGACGACGCCGCGGTACGGGTCGAACCAGGAGTCGAAGATCAGCGCCTTGAGCGCCGCGTCGCGGTCGCCAGCCGGCGGGTGAAAGCGCGCGACGACCGCCTCGAGAATGTCGCGGACGCCGGTGCCTTCCTTGGCGCTGGCGAGAATGGCGCCGGCGCTGTCGAGGCCGATGATGTCCTCGATCTGCCGCTTGCACTCGTCGGGCTGCGCGCTTGGCAGGTCGATCTTGTTGATGACCGGGATGATCTCGAGGTTGTTCTCCACCGCCAGGTAGGCGTTGGCGAGTGTCTGCGCCTCGACGCCCTGCGACGCGTCGACCAGCAGCAGCGCGCCCTCGCAGGCGGCGAGCGATCGCGTCACCTCGTAGCCGAAGTCCACGTGGCCGGGCGTGTCGATCAGATTGAGGACGTAGCTCTCGCCGGCCTGCGTCGTGTAGTTCAGACGGACGGGATGGGCCTTGATGGTGATGCCGCGCTCACGCTCGAGATCCATGGCATCGAGGACCTGGGCTTCCATCTCGCGGGCCTGGAGCGCACCGGTGAGCTCCAGAAAGCGATCTGCCAGGGTCGACTTGCCGTGGTCGATGTGGGCGATGATTGAGAAATTCCGAATGAAACGTTGATCCATCAGGACAGCGGGAAAGGAAATTATACTGCGCCCTCGATGCCAGCTCGTCCTTCCGCGAGCGCCGAGGCGCGGCGCGTCTCGATTGCCAGCGCCATCGGCACCACCATCGAGTGGTACGACTTCTTCATCTACGGCACGGCGGCGGCCACGGTCTTCGGCCCGCAATTCTTTCCCCAAGTCTCCGAAGTGGCAGGGACCCTTGCCGCGTTCGCCACTTTTGGTATCGGCTTCGTCGCGCGCCCCCTTGGGGGCGTGGTGATGGGCCACTACGGCGACCGGCTTGGCCGCAAGTTCATGCTGGTCTGGTCGCTGCTGCTCATGGGGGGCGCCACGCTGGCGATCGGCCTCCTGCCCACGTATGCACAAATCGGGGTATGGGCGCCGGCGCTGCTGGTGATCCTTCGCTTCGTCCAGGGCTTCGCCCTGGGCGGGGAGTGGGGCGGCGCGGTGCTGATGTCGGTCGAGCACGCGCCCGAGGGCCGGCGCGGCCTCTTCGGCAGCGTCGTCGCGCTGGGACTGCCGGCTGGCATCATCCTGTCGAACCTGGTGTTTCTGGCCGCCTCCACCGCCGTCGCGTCCGCCGAGTTCGCGGCATGGGCCTGGCGCCTGCCGTTCGTCGCCAGCGTCGTGATCGTGGGCATCGGCCTCTGGGTGCGGCTCGGCATCTCCGAGAGCCCGGTGTTCGCGAAGGCCATCAAGACCCAGGGCGCGCGCCGCATGCCGATCGTGGACGTGTTGCGATCCGACGCGCGTACGGTCGTTCTCGCCGCGGGCACGTATCTGAGCATCAGCACGCTTGGCTACGTGGTGCTGGTGTACTTCGTCACCTACGCGACCCGGCAACTGGGCCTGTCTCTGCCGCTGACGCTGACCCTCATCGTGTCGTCGGCGATCGTTTTCGCGCTGTCGATCGTCGTGTTCGCGCACTGGTCCGACCGCCTCGGACGGCGGCGCCTGCTGCGGTGGGGGCTGGGCGCGCTGGTGCCGTGGTCGCTGATCTTCTTTCCCCTCGCGGACACCGGGTCCGTTCCACTGGTCCTGCTGTCCCTGGCCGGGATGCTGTTCATCCAGGGCGCTTACATCGGACCGCAACCGGCGGTCTTCTCGGAGCTCTTCCCGACCGCGGTCCGCTATAGCGGCGCGTCGCTGAGCCTGACGCTCGGCACGCTGCTCGGCGGCGCGATTGCGCCTGTCGTGGCGACCGCGCTCTTCGGGATGACCGGAACGTCGAGTCTCGTGACGGTCTACATCACTGTCGTCTCGGTGATCTCCTGGCTGTGCTCGCTCGGGCTTCCGGAAACCTTCCGCGACAGCCTCGGACGCCGGGACTGAGCGAGGCTCCGCTGGCGCGCGTAGAGTGATGCCACGCGAATTGCCGCCGCTGCCGGGCGACGTCGAGGACTACCGCGACGAACGCTGGTGCCGCGACATCACCCGCCAGGTCCAGACACCGATCCAGGCCGAGAACTTCGTCGAGCGCGTCGGTTTCGCTGCGTGCATGACCGATTCGCGTCGGCCCGGGCCGTCCCTCTACGTGGCGGTGTGCGGGCGCCGCGACGCGGTGATGCCGCGCAACGTCCAGACCGACGAGGAGGCGTCGCTGGCCTGGACGCTGAAGGACGAGGTGATGCGGCGCGGCCGCGTCTACTACGCCAAGCTGGCCCGCGGACAGGCAATGTTCCTGGCGCCGCGCCTGATTCCGCATTTCAACGCGGTGTGGGGGCTGCGGCGAGCCGATGAGCCGCACCGGCTCGGAACGAGCGCTCGAGCGATTCTTCGCGTGCTGCGCCGCGAATGGGAAATGGGCACATCGGACCTGCGCCAGGAGTCTGGCGTGACGGATCGGAAGGCGTTCACCCGCGGCATCGACGAGCTGCAGGCGGCGATGCTGGTCGTCCCGAGCGAGGTGCTCTACCGGCCGAAGTTCACCTACATCTGGACGCTCGGCGTGGGGCGCTTTCCCGATCCGCTGCGGCGCCGGGTGGCCCGCGCCACCGCGGTGAAGGAAATCGCACGCGCGTTTCTTGCGGGCGCCGGCATGACCGTGCCCGGCGAACTGGCACGCGTCACCCGCCTGTCGCGTCCGGAAGCCGGCCTCGGCAACCGCGCCCTCGTCGCGGAGGGCTTTGCCGAGATGCTCTCGCCCGGCACGTACCGAATCGCGCAGGCGGGTGGGGCGGGTAAGGCGAGTGGGGAGCGTGCGTAGGGCAGGTCTTCAGACCTGCCCGCGATCAACCGATCTGCTCGATATCGAGCCCCTCGACCGCGAGCTCGATCTCCTCGATCGCCACGTCGCTGTCGCCGGCGCTCAACGTCGGACCGACGTACTTGATGGGCAGGCAGCGGCGCAACTTCCAGACCACCACCGGCTGGCGCTCTTCGTTGAGCAGCGTGACGACGATGTCACGCCGATCGACCGTGCCCTGGCGCACCTGGTCGAACCACTCCCACAAGTCAGGCGCGTTGGCCACGCCGCGCTTCAGCACCAGGTTCGTGTATTTCGTCAGCCCCACCACTTGCCGGGGCTGGCTGGTGCGGTCGCTGCCGTCGCGATATTCGACGACGTCGATCTCGACGGTCGGGATGATGACGGTGGAGAACGCCGCCGGCTCGGAACCTTCGACGACGACGTTGAAGTTGAAGCCCGCGTACGGATTGTTCTTGAAGATCGCCATGCGCCTCCCGTTGTGATGGACGTGCCCACGATACCCGGATTCGCTGGCCCGGGTCGAAGACTCATGGCCCCATGACCACGCGACCGGCGCAGACGAGCCTGCCGGGCGCGACGGGAGACGTTCCTGGGGCGGGTCTGAAGACCCGCGGCCACTGTGCTCAGCGCTGTTCGAGGGGGATGAACGGCTGCGGGTACGCGGGGCCGGTGTAGTCGGCGCGGGGACGGATCAATCGGTTGTTGGCGTACTGCTCCAGGATGTGCGCCGTCCAGCCCGACATGCGGCTGACCGCGAAGATCGGGGTGTAGAGGTCGATGGGAATCCCGAGCGTGTAGTACATCGACGCCGAGTAGAAGTCGACGTTCGGGTAGAGCTTCTTTTCGCTCTTCACCAGCGCCTCGATCCGCTGCGACATCTCCCACCAGGCCGGATGCCCGGCGCGGCGGCCGAGATCCTTCGACATCTGCCGCAGGTGCGTGGCGCGTGGGTCTTCGGTCTTGTAGACGCGGTGTCCAAACCCCGAAATCTTCTCCTTGCGCGCGAACTTGCCTTTCACGAAGTCGTCGATGCGGTCGCCGGTGGCGTTCTCGCCGAGATCGAGCAGCATCTTCATCACTTCGGCGTTGGCGCCGCCGTGGAGCGGACCCTTCAGCGTGCCGATCGCCGCCACCACCGCGGAATAGATGTCGGTGAGCGTCGCCGCGGCCACGCGGCCGGCAAACGTCGAGGCGTTGAGCTCGTGATCGGCGTGGAGCGTGAGCGCGACGTCGAAGGCTTTCACCGAGAGCGCGCTGGGCCGATCCCCCGTCAGCATGTAGAGGAAATTCGCGGCCTGGCCCATGGCCGGATCGGGGGCAATCGGTCCGCCGCCCGCCTGCATCCGGCCCCAGGTGGCGACGATGGTGCCCGTCTGCGCCGTGAGACGAACCGCCTTGCGGTACTGCGCCTGGGGCGACGCGTCGTTGGCCTCGGCGTCGTAGTGCGCGAGCGCCGACGTGACCGTCCGCAGCGCGTCCATGCCATCGACGGGCGGCAGGCTCCGCATCAGGCGGATGATCGCCTCGGGCAGCGGCCGCGCCGCGGCCATCTGCGACTGCAGATCGCCGAGCTGCCCGCGTGTCGGCAGCCGGCGGTGCCAGAGCAGGTAACAGACCTCCTCGAAGGTCGCGAGCTGGGCCAGGTCGTGGATGTCGTAGCCGCAGTACGCGAGCACGCCGCGCTCGCCGTCGAGATAACAGATCGCCGACGACGTCGCGACGACGTCCTCGAGCCCGGCTTTGCCTTTCTCGCCGCTCTTCTCCGCTACTTTCTCGGTCGCCATCCGCTGATCTTATGTGATCGCGCGAGGGAAAGAGCCCGAAGCCGGATTGATCCCGCGCAGCGAGACGTGCCGCTAGTCGCCAGTGGCGGGGGTGAGCTCCACAGCGTCGTCGTCGTCACCCGCGTACTGCTGGATGATCGACAGCAGGCCCGTGTAGAGGAACCCGATCTGGAAGAGCACGAGGAACGGCACGGTGCCGTAGATGCCGTTGGCGAGCGCGTAGAAGACGGTGGCCGTGAAGTAGAGGCCGAGCGCGAGCTCGATGATCGGCTGCACCACGAAGTTCTGGCGGTATTTCTTGCCGATCCACTCGTCGCTGCCGGCTTCGATGCGGTACTTCGGTGTGCGCGCGAACTCGCTCTGCTGCTTGAAGATGGCCTCGAGCACCGCCTTGGTGTTGTTGATCGTCAGACCAATACCGATCGACATCAGGAACGGCAGGTACTTGAGGCGGGTGATCCAGTCGTGGTGCAGCTCGCGCTGGCAGACCATGTAGAAATTGGCCACCGACGCGGTGGCCGCGAAGAACAGCGGCACGTCGATGAGCAGCATCTCGTACCAGCCCATGTTGTAGCGGATGACCATCGACGGCGCCATCAGCACCGACAGGACGCACATGAGCGGGTAGTTGAAGTTGGCGGTGAGGTGGAAGAACGCCTCGGCCTTCTCGCGGAGCGAGATGTTCGAGCGCAGAATCTGCGGCAGCAGCTTGCGGCAGGTCTGGATCGAGCCTTTCGCCCAGCGGTGCTGCTGCGACTTGAACGAGTTCATCTCGACCGGCAGCTCGGCCGGTGACACCAGGTTCGGCAGGAACACGAACTTCCAGCCGCGGAGCTGCGCGCGGTAGCTGAGGTCGAGGTCCTCGGTGAGCGTGTCGTGTTGCCAGCCGCCGGCGTCGGCAATCGCCTCGCGCCGCCAGATACCAGCGGTGCCGTTGAAGTTGAAGAACAATCCGGCGCGGTTGCGGCTGCCGTGTTCGAGCACGAAGTGCGCGTCGAGCAGGATCGACTGAATCTTCGTCAGCAGCGAGTAGTCCTGGTTGATGTGGCCCCAGCGCGCCTGCACCATCGCGACCTTCGGGTCCACGAAGAAGGGCACGGTGCGCTGCAGGAAGTCGCCGGTCGGGATGAAGTCGGCGTCGAAGATGGCGATGAACCGGCCCCTGGCCACCCGCATGCCCGCCTCGAGGGCGCCGGCCTTGTAGCCGGTGCGGTCGGTGCGATGCAGATACTTGATGTCGATGCCCTTGGCGGCGTTGCGGCGGACGGCCTGCTCGGCTACGCTGCAGGTTTCGTCGGTCGAGTCGTCGAGGACCTGGATCTCGAGCAGCTCGCGCGGGTAATCCAGCTTGCACACCGCGTCAATGAGGCGGTCCGCAACGTACATCTCGTTGTAGATCGGCAGCTGCACGGTGACCACGGGCAGCTCGCCCATCGGGCCAGCCGGCTCGGGCTGCTTGTCCTTGTTCTTCATGTACAGGTAGACCAGGTAGTAGCGGTGCCACCCGTACACGGCCAGAATGACCAGTACGAAGAAATACGTCGCGAGTGTGAGAGTCTCAGAAAGGGTCATTCCGGGCCCAGACGCACGATGACTGACGACAATGATTATAAGGCAAGCGCTCCCCGCCTTCGCCTTTTGCTCGCATGACCGCACACGATTTGCAGACGTTGCTTGAAGAGGTTCGGGCCGGCCGCACCGGAACCGACGAGGCGGCGCGCCGTGTGCGCGAGGCCATGAGCGCAGCGCCGTTCGACGATCTGGGCTTCGCCCGCGTCGATACGCAGCGCCATCTACGGCAGGGGTTCCCTGAGGTCGTTCTGGGTCTGGGCAAGACCGCGTCCCAGATTGCGGCCATCGCCGCCAGCATCGCCGGCCGCGGCCACAGCCTGCTCGTGACGAGGGCCACGCCCGAGGCCTACGCCGCCGTGCGCGCGATCGTGCCGGGCGCGGTGTACCACGAAGCCGCGCGGGCCATCGTCGCCAGCCGCGGCGAGACTGCCGTCGGCACGGGCACCGTGCTCGTGGTGTGCGCCGGCACGTCGGATCTGCCAGTGGCCGAAGAGGCGGCGGTCACCGCGGCGGTGATGGGCAACACCGTGGAACGCTTGTACGACGTGGGTGTGGCCGGGCTGCACCGCCTGCTCAGCGAACACGAGCGCCTGCGCGCCGCGCGCGTGCTCATCGTGGTGGCCGGCATGGAAGGCGCGCTCCCGAGCGTGGTCGCCGGGCTGGTCGAAGCGCCGGTGATCGCAGTGCCGACGAGCGTCGGCTACGGCGCCAGCTTCGGCGGCATTGCCGCCCTCCTCGGCATGCTCAACAGCTGCGCGAACGGCGTCGCGGTGGTGAACATCGACAACGGGTTCGGCGCGGCCTGCATCGCCTCCGCGATCTGCCATGGCTGACATTTCGGCGGTCACCCTGCGAGCGATCGAGTTCGATCGCATCGTGACGATCGTGGCCGGCCTTGCCGTCACGCCAACCGGCCGCGGGCGCCTCGAAGCCATGGCTCCGCTCACCGAGCCGGCGCGTGTGGGCGCGGCGCAGGCCGCCACCAGCGAAGGCGTGCGCTTCCTGTCGATGTCGCCGGGGTTTCCGCTGCGGGCGCCGTCGGAACTGGAGTCGATCCTCGACGCGCTGCAGGTGGAGGGCCGCGCGCTGGAACCCCTGAGCCTGCTCGGATTGGCCGACTACCTCGAGTCGATCGAGGCGACGCGCCGCGTGATCGCGTCCACGTCCGAGCCCTATCCGGTCCTCAAGCGGCTGGTCGAGGCGATCGCGTCGTTTGGTTCCGAGATTGCCGCGGTGCGGCGAAAGATCGAACCGTCGGGCGACGTCGCCGACAACGCCAGCCCGGCGCTCGCGAGCATTCGCGACCGGCTGCGGCGGCAGCGGTCGAAGCTGCGATCGACGCTCGAATCCTTTCTCCGCGAGCGCGAGACGTCCAAGTACCTGCAGGAGCAGGTGGTCACCGACCGCAACGGCCGCTACGTGCTCATGGTGCGCGCCGAGCACCGCGGGTCGATCCCTGGCATCGTCCACGGCTCGTCGGCCAGCGGGCAGAGTCTCTTCCTGGAGCCGCTCGGCACGGTCGAGATCAACAACGACATCGTCGAGCTCGAGGAAGCGGAGGCCGCCGAGGTCCACCGCATCCTGCTCGCGCTCACCGTCGCCTTCCGTTCGCGGCCCGACGATCTCGAGCGCACCTTCGACATGGCCGCCGAGCTCGACACCATCCAGGCCCGGGCGCGCTTTTCGCAGATCACCGGCGGCGGCGAGCCGCTCGTCGCGCCCGACGGCGCGTTCGAGCTGCGCGGGGCCCGCCACCCTTTGCTGATGTCGGCGGTGCGCGCGCGCGAGGACGAGGAGGACGAGGCGCCGGCGACGCGCACACACACCGAACCGGTGGCCGTGGACGTGCTGATGACGCCGCCCACCCGCGTGCTGATCATCGCGGGGCCCAATACCGGGGGCAAGACCGTCGCGCTGAAGACCGCGGGGCTGTTTGCGGCGATGGCCCAAGCCGGACTGCACCTGCCCGCCGACAAAGGGACCAGGCTGCCGGTCTTCAAGAGCATCTTCGCGGACATCGGCGACGAGCAGTCGATCTCGGCGAGCCTGAGCACGTTTTCGGCGCACGTCACCAATGTGGTGTCGATGGATCGCGGCCTGGCGCTGCCGGCGCTGGTACTCCTCGACGAAGTAGGCGCCGGCACCGACCCGGCCGAGGGCGGTGCGCTGGGCACGGCCGTCATCGACCACTTCCGCCGCCGCGGCGCGCACCTGGTGGCCACGACGCACTTCGACGTGCTCAAGACCTACGCGTCCACGACCGAGGGCGCGGAGAGCGCGGCCTTCGGCTTCGATCCTTCGACCTTTGCGCCCACCTATCGCCTCGTCTACGGCTCGCCGGGCCGCAGCCTCGCGATCGAGATCGCGTCGCGGCTGGGCATGCCCGCCGGAGTGATCGCGGCCGCGCGCGGCAACCTTTCGGACCGGGAAGCGCAGCTCCAGGCCCACCTCGATCGCGTCGATCGTGAGCTGCAGGCGCTCGAAACCGAGCGCCGCACCGTGGCGCAGGAGCGCGGCACGCTTGCCGAGAACGAACGGAAGCTGCGCTCGCGCGAGGCGGCGGTGAAGGAGCGCGAGCTGGCGGCGCGGCGGCGCCTCGAAGCCAGGCTCGACGATCAGCTGCGGGAGGCCCGCAAGGAGATCGACGCCATCATCGAAGGGCTGAAGGCCAGGGCCACCGTGTTGCGCGACCGGAGCGGACATCGCTCTGCGCCCGCGATCACCACCGGCGAGGCCGGCACGGCCCGGGCCGATGCGCGGGCCGCGCTCGACACCGCGCTGGCGAAGGTGAAGGACGGCGCCGGCGCGCTCCCGCCGCCCGAGCCCGCGGCGCCCGCGGGCGAGATCGCGGAAGGGTGCCGCGTGGCCGTCGGGCCCCTCGGGCTCGAGGGCGTGGTGCTCGAGGTCCATGGCAAACACGTCGACGTCGACGTGAACGGCAAGCGTCTGCGCTCGCAGCGGGCCGACCTGCGCGTCATCGGCGGCCCCGTGAGCCGGCCGAGCGTCCGGGTGAACATCGACCTGCAGCCGCGCACCGGATCGCTGTCGGAGCTGAACGTGATCGGCTGCACCGTCGACGAGGCGCTCGACCGCGCCGGGCGCTTCCTCGACGAAACGATGCTCACCGATCAACGATCGATCCGTCTGGTTCACGGCTTCGGCACCGGCCAGCTGCGGCGCGCGCTTGCCGGCTTCCTGAAGCAGCACCCGCTGGTGGCGCACTTCGAGGAGGCGCCGGCCAACCAGGGCGGCGGCGGCGTGACGGTCGTCGAGCTGAAGGAGTAGAGTTCCCCTCCCTTGCCGCTATTCCCCCAGCAGTTCATCGACGACCTGAAGCACCACGCCGACATCGTCGTGGTGATTGGCGACTACGTCTCGCTCAAGAAGACCGGCGCCACCTACAAGGGGCTCTGCCCGTTCCACGGCGAGAAGACGCCGTCCTTCCACGTGAACCGCGACAAGGGGTTCTTCCACTGCTTCGGCTGCGGCGTGGGCGGCGACGTGCTGAAGTTCCTCGAGCTGCACGACAAGGTCGGATTCGCGGACGCCGTGAAGCAGCTGGCCCAGCGCTTCGGCATGACCCTGCCGGAGCTCGAGCAGGATGACGACCAGCGGGCGGGAACGGCCGAGCGCGAGACGCTGCTCAAAATCCACGAGTCGGCCGCCGTCTGGTTCCAGCAGCAGCTGGCAACGCCGGCAGGCGCGCGGGTCCGGGCGCTGATCGAATCCCGCGGCGTCGGCGCCGCCACTACCGAGAAGCTTCGCCTGGGGTTCGCGCCGCCCGGCCGTGACCCCCTGAAGCGGGCGCTCCTCGACGAGGGCTACTCGCAGCACCTGCTCGTCCGGGCCGGCCTCCTGGTACAGCGCGACGACGGAACCGTGATCGACCGTTTCCGCAACCGGTTGATGATTCCCATCTGCCGCGACACGGGGGCCGTGATCGCCTTCGGCGGACGCTCCCTGGAAGCTGACCAGCAGCCGAAATACCTGAACTCGCCTGAAACCCCCATCTATTCCAAGAGTCGAACGTTATACGGGCTGAACTTGGCCAAGGCCGCCATCCGCCAGGGCGGGTTCGCGGTGATGGTCGAGGGGTATTTCGACTTCGCGCAGGTGTTCCAGTCGGGGGTCCAGGCCGTGGTGGCCTCATGTGGAACGGCCCTGACGCCTCAGCAGGCGCAATACCTGAGCCGGTTCACGAAAAAGGTGGTGCTGAGCTTCGACCCGGACGCCGCCGGGCAGGGAGCGACCGTCAAATCGTGCGAAATGCTTGTGTACGAAGGTTTTGACGTGAACGTCGCCACACTGCCGGCGGGGCAGGACCCCGACACTTACATTCAGCGCCAGGGCGCCAAGGCCTACGGTGAACGTTTGAAGGGGTCACAGCCGTATCTTGAGTACTTGCTCGATCAGGTCGGCGCCCGGCACGACCTGAAGACAGATGAAGGCCGGGTCAAGTTCCTCGGGGACATGCTACCCATTGCCGCCCGCATACCGGATGCCACGATGCGGGATCGCTTCGCGGACCGGTTGGCGTTCAAGGCGAACGTCACGGACGGCGTGGTGCGCGACGAGATCAGGAAGGCCGCGGTCCAGCGTCAGACCACGATGACGAGAAAGGACCTTCCCAGCCTCAACTCTGCCGGCGCGGCCGGCATCACGAAGGCCGAGAAGGGGCTCATCTGGCTGCTCATCCACGACCCGGGGAAAGCCCTGGTCGCCCTGGACGAGCTCGAACCGGACGATCTGGAAGGTCTGGCGCTTGGCTCAGTGCTGGATCTCGCGAAGAAACTGAAAGAAAATAGTAAGTTCTCGCCGACACTTCTCCTCGACCACACCATGGCGGAGGCGCCGTACATCACCGGCATAGCCAGCGAGAGCGAAGCGCACGTCCACGACGCGGCGGAGTGCGTAAGAGAGTTGAGGCGCCGGCGTTACACCCGCGAGGTGGCGGCGGTGCAACAGGAGATCGATCGCCAGCAGCAGCGCGGCGCGCCCGAGGCGCCCGGCCAGCTGGAAGCGCTCCTGTCGAAAAAGTACGGACTGATTCAGAAGTTGCAGGCGCTGGCCTAGACGCCGGCGCCAAGGAGCACGCCCTTGTCGATTGAAGAACGTTACGACGAAGTACGCCAGCTGATCCAGATCGGCAAAGAGAAGGGCTACCTGCTGTACGACGAAGTGAACGAGATGCTCCCCTCCGAAATCACGTCATCGGAGGATCTCGACGATCTCTTTAACGCCTTCGGCAGCGCAGGCATCGAGGTCGTGGACTCGGACAAGGCCTACCGCGGCGACAAGGACTTCGATCGCGACGGCTCGGAAGACGGTCCCGAGCTCGACCTCACGCCGGGCGCCCTCGACAAGACCAACGACCCCGTCCGCATGTAC
>Ga0070675_100000858_pt1 | contig 21610 bp, 17 predicted proteins | sample KBSM43metaG_FD_65343 | JGI IMG/M metagenome (GOLD analysis project Ga0070675, IMG submission 65343) | Miscanthus rhizosphere microbial communities from Kellogg Biological Station, Michigan, USA - KBS M4-3 metaG | ecosystem: Host-associated > Plants > Roots > Rhizosphere > Soil ... | reverse complement strand
CGCAGGTTCTGGAACTTGCGCTGCTCGAGCAAATTCGCGGTCGAGAGCGATTCGAAGCCGACAAACAAGCTGCGCAGTCCCGATTCGACTGCCCGCTCGAGAAGGTCGGGGGCAAGCACCGCGTTCACGGTGCCGGCTGCCTGCCACAGGCGCCCCATCCCGCGCATCCCGTCGAAAAGCGCCATGGTGAACCGTCGATCCCCGAACAGATGATCGTCGAGAAAGTACAGATGACGACCCGGCAGCCGTTCGATCTCGGCCAGCGCGGCATCCACGGTTTGCGTATAGAACGATCGACCTCCTTCAAAGAAGGCTTCCTTGTAACAGAAGTCGCACACGTGCGGGCAGCCGCGCGAAACCACGATTGAGTTCGGCACCAGATACAACCGCCGCTTGATCAGATCGCGCCGGATCGGCGGAACCGCTGCCAGCGTCCGCGCCTGCGAGCGATAGATGCGCTCCGGACAACCTCGCCGAAAGTCTGCGAGGAATCGCGGCCACGTATCCTCGCCCGGGCCCAGAAAGATGGTGTCCGCATGCGCTGCGGCCTCTTCGGGCAACGACGTGACGTGCAGGCCACCCATGACGACGTAGGCGCCGCGCCGGCGATAGTGATCGGCGATGTTGTACGAGCGATATGCCGACGTGATGTAGACCTGAATGACGACCAGGTCCGGCGCATCCTCGAGGTTGAGACGCTCGACGTGCTCGTCCTGTATTTCCGCATCGTCGTCCTCGTCCAGATATGCGGCGAGTGTAGCGAGGCCCAGCGGCGGAAAGAGCGAGTACTTGATTGGCCGCCAGCATGGGTTCGTTGCCTCGGTCAACGCCGGAAGGATCAGTTTGACCTTCACGGCTCGCAGTCCCCGGTCGCGACAACAGAGACATTGCGGGTACGTGGTCCGTCGAGTTCAACGAGGAAAATTCGCTGCCAGATCCCGAGCTGCGGTCGCCCACCCGCGATATTCAGGCTGACGGAGGGTGCCAGCAGCAATGCACGACAGTGGGAATGCCCGTTGGGACGTTCGGCGAGAACGCAATTCGATGTGCGGAGGCTGAGATTGTCGTGACGGTACAAGCCGTCCTGCGGTGCAATGCGCTCGAGCAGCGCCGCCACGTCGCTGAGTAGCAGCGGATCGTGCTCGTTGACGATGATCGCGGTCGTTGTGTGGAGCCCCTGAACGTTGACGAGACCCGTATGGATTCTTGATTCCGTGACGAACGCGGTGACCTTGTCGGTGAGGTCGATGAATTGCGTCGGATGCTGCGTCTCGATCCGGATGGTCGTATGCCGGCCCGTTGATCTGTGTGCGAGCGTTTCCACGTCGTATCCTCCTGGTCCGAGGATGCGCGGTGCGAAACGGGAAGTCTTCAGCGCTCGGTGAGCGTTTCGTGAGATGTGCGTGAGGAGGGGCGTCGCGTCAACCCGAGCGCCAGTCCGAAGCCGAAAATTGCGCCTTCGCCAGTGCCAATCAGCCGTTGCGACACCGGACCGAAATCGGGCTCTCCGACGAGGCGCGCCAGCGGCGTCAGGGTGATTTGGGACCCGCGCGCCTGGCGTGCGATGCCATGCAGCGTCCCTCCAACAAGAGGGCGACCCGCGAGCGTCAACGAAAGCGCTCCGGCGCCGCACAAGAGCGCGGTGAGGGCGGCTGCCCGAAGCCGGTTCCGACCACGCGGTGCTGCCAGGCCCTCTCCGATTCGTGAGGTGCCGATGGCGTAGCCAAGGCCCGCGCTCGCGCCAATGATCAGACCTTCAATACCGCCGCCGGCATTCATTTGAACCCCGACGAGCGCAAGAAGAGTCCAGCGGGCGAGCCATTGAACGGCCGAGCCGACGAGGGCGCCACCGACTGCTGCTCCGACGATAAGAGCGATGCCACGGGCCGAGCGGGCAACGGCTTCCGCGACGGAAAGCCCCGCGCCGACACCAATTCCTCCGAGTGCGCCGCAGACGCCACCGACCAAAGCGAGAACCGGAACAACCGCCACCGGCTCGGCGCTGCCCGGAGCGGCGATGAGCAGCAGCCCACCCGCGGCGCCGGCGAGCATTCCGGCAATACCGCCCCCGGTCGCGCCGCTGACCCAGCGCAGCGCGATGGCGCGAGCGGCGCGCCGAAGGCGGAATGCGATCAGCTCTCCTGAGACGGCAATTGGTGCGGGCGAGCCGAGCACTGGAACGTCATCGGCCTGAGGAGAATCCCATCGCGTATCGCGGAGGAGAGCACGTGCGGATGCATGTCCTGGCCGATTGCCCAGCCGGCGGAGTGCTTCCGCGGTGCCGAGCGCATGCAGCAACTCGGCAGCCTCGTGACGGTCCTCTTCTTCGTTCTCGTTGCGCGGAACGCGGGTCACGCGATCGAGGAGCGGTTCGAACGGATCGTCCACTCCGGTGCCGCCAGTCACTTCGGGTTGAGCGTTGGATGCGCGCCTGGGCCATGTCTCGTCATCGTCCTCTTCGATCACATCCGGAAATACGAATCGATATCCGTGGCGCGACACGGTTCGGATGAATCGAGGCTCGCGCGGATCTTCGCCAAGCGTGCGGCGGAGGGTCCGAATTGCCTGACTCAGTGCGCTGTCGGATACGACGACATCGCTCCAGACACGATCGAAGATCTCTCGCCGATGCACCGCCTCATGACGACGCTCGACAAGAAAGACGAGGAGGTCGAAATAGCGGGGGATGAGGGGTAGTTCGCGTCCGCCGCAGGCGAGCAAACGTCTGCGGGGCGACAGGATGAAATTGTCGAAGCGATAGCGGGGCACAGCCGCGGCGGAAAAATTCTATGTCCGCTATCGTCTGACGAACAGCTCGTTCCACTGCTTGTCCCATTTCGCGGCTTCGTCAAGCACCGTTACCGGATCGATGACGACGAATGGGAACTTGTTGAACTCACTCTTGATCTTCGTGCTCGCCGGCACGCGACCCATCGATTCGAACAGCTGTTGTCCGTCGGGCGAGAGCACGAACTCGGCGAACAAGATGGCGGCATTTGGATGCGGCGCGTTGCGGGCGACACCGATTCCCTGCGGACGTGCGACGACCGGCTGCACGGGCACGTAATCAATCGGCGCGCCTTTGCGCTTGAGCGTCTCGATGTTGCTGTTGTACATCGCGAGACCGACGGGAACCTCGCCCGCGGCCACAAGCGACGCGAGCAGGACATGTCCCTTTCGAAGTGACGGCTGCAGCGCGGCGATTTTCCGGACGACATCGGTACCCTTGTTGTCTGGCGACGTTTTGATCAGCGTCGCCATCCACTCGGCATCGGTCGCCTCGAGGGCCATCCGGCCTTTCCATTTCGGATCCGTGAAGCCTTCATACGTGGCGGGAATGTCGGCGCGCTTCACCTTCGCGGTGTTGTAGCCCACGACGAAATAGTTCATCCGGTCAGGAAACCAGGTGCGGTGCGCCGGAATGGCATTGGCCGGCAGGTCAGCGACGTAGGCGGAATGCAGCTCGCCGAGCAGTTTCTCCCGCGCGATCATTTCCATTTCCGGACCGTTGGTCTCGACGACATCGACCGCGAAACGGCGTCCCTTCGCCTCGGTAACGACACGTTGCACGACTTCGTCCGACTGGCCGCGCCAGAGTTGCACCTTGACGCCGTATTTCTTCTCGAAGGCGTCAGCGAGCGGCTGCGATTCCGTCGGCGCCAGCGATGTATAGAGCGTCAGGCTGCCTTCGCGCTTCGCGCGGTCCAGCAGACCCGTCGGCGACTGGGCAATCAGGACCGCGGATACCAGCAGGGTCGCGGCCAGCGCATTGGCGAGCGTACGCATCGCGATGTATGTTTAATCGCCCCGTAGCCCAATGTCTACCAAAACCCAGACCACGACGACGCATTACCACATTCAGAAGAAGCGCCGCGCCGAGTTCATGGACGAATGGCGCAAATATCGCCAGAGCGTCATTCGGAAGGAAGACGTCACGCTGGTGCCGACCGCGCGCGGCCTTCGCACCGGCGTCTATATGGGATGGGACGGCGATCGGCCTACTCGCCAGCTCGATGCGCTTGTCCATGAGATCGATCCTGGAACCACGACGACCATCCATCGCCATTCGTGGGACGCGATTCTCTTCGTGGTCGAGGGCAGTGGATGGACCGAAGTCGATGGCGTCCGCTACGACTGGAAGGCGTGGGACGCGATTCACCTGCCGGCGTGGAGCTGGCACCGGCACGGTAACGAAGGTGGCAAGGTCGCCCGTTTCATGAGCTACTCGTCGGAGCCGACGCTCTGGACCCTCGGCATGAGCGTGCTCGAAGACGCGGGTCATGAACCGTTCGCGGACCTCTCGCCGCGTCCGCCGGTCTCACCCGGCGTTCCAGGGAACGATCCGTACGCGCGGCGGCTGCGCCGCGTCGATGGTGAGGCAAAGAAGCGGCGCTCGGGACGCATCCACACGCCCTACGACGAGCAGGAAATCCTCGCAACGCCTCGCGGCACCCGCACGAAGTTCCTCAACGACCGCGCGATTGGCAACCAGGCATCCGGGCTGACGCAGGTGATGATTCAGTTCGCTCCTGGCAAGACACAGTCGCTGCACCGGCACCCCGGCGAAGCATGGCTGTACGTTGTCGAAGGGTACGGCCACAGCTTCATGGGTATCGCACCCGACAACGGCGAGCACCACCGCTGGAAGAAAGGCGACCTGATCATCGTCGATCACTACCTCTGGCATCAGCACTTCAACGACGATCCGGTGAATCAGTGCCGTCTGGTGCGCATTCACATGTTCGACTCGCTGCTCGAAACGATGCGCGCGGTGATGGACCCGATGGTGCTCTTCGAGGAAGCGGAGGACACGCTGGTGTCCATGCAGGAGCTCTCCCAAATCCAGTGGCCCGACGATAGGCGGCCCGGGGACTGATGGACATTCCCCGCTCGGCACTTCCGCCCGGTGTTCTCTCGCTGCACATCCTCCCGGCCGAGCATCACGATCGCGACTGGGACGCCATCATCGTTCCGCGCGAGGTGAAGGAACGTCTGCTTTCGCAGGCCTTGCTCGTCCTGCACCACGGTCGCAAGCTGTCGATGCTCTCAGGGTTACCGCACGGCCTGATCGTGCTCGCCGGCCCTCCGGGCACCGGCAAGACCACGATGGCGCGCGGCTTGGCGCAGGTAGCGGCGCTGGCGCTGGCGAGGCAGGGCGCCACTGCGCTCGTGGAGATCAACCCGCACGCATTTCCAAGCGACATGTTGGGCGAGAGTCAACGCAACGTCACACGACTGTTGACGGAGACCATCCCGGAGATCGCCAATCGGCGTCCATTCGTCATCGTGTTGATCGATGAAGTTGAAAGCTTCGCCGTCCGCCGTTCGGCGGCGTCGTTTGAAGCCAACCCGGTCGACGTGCATCGGGCGACCGACGCGGTGCTCCTGGGTATCGACGAAATCGCCAAGAACCTGCCGTCGGTGCTGTTTGTGACGACGACGAATTTCATCGAGGCCGTGGACGAGGCGTTTCTGTCGCGCGCCGATCTCGTCATGACGTTCGCGTTGCCCGATCGCGAGACGATCGAGCGCATTCTCGACCACGCGCTCGGCGAGCTGGCGGTCCAGTGGCCGGCGTTGCGGCCGCTGGCGCAAGATCGCGCGCGCGTTTCAGAGCTGGCGGAATTGTGCGAAGGATGGGACGGGCGCCGTATCCGCAAGCTCGTGCTCGCGGCGCTCGCGCAGCGATTAGAGGTCGCGCGCGACCCTTCAACACTCTCGTGGGACGACGTGCTGGCAGCCGCACGAAAAAAGGGAGGCGTTGAATGGGGCGGCGGCCGCGCGCCGACATCGCGCGAGCTGTTTCCAGACGTGCCACAAGAGCTGATGCACGATCACGATCACGGCCACGCCGTGCACGACCATCATCACGATCACGATCACGATCACACGCAGACGCATCGGCATACGCAGACGCATCAGAAAGAATGAAATGGACCGTGGCGGTCCTCGCCGCCCTCACGCCGTTGCTCGCGCTGCTCGCCTGGACGTTCTGGCGCATGCCGTACCCGATCAACGAAGCTGTCGCCATCTTCGAGGACGTCGCCCGCAAGTCGCCGCAGCAATTTCTGATCGCCGACACGACCTATTACCGTCCGCTGTACCACCTCAGCATCATGGGAATCTGGCTGCATGTCGGCTCGCTCGGTGCCCGCCTGGCGTGGATCAAGGTGCTGCACCTTGCTCCGATGGTCGCCCTGCCGCTGCTGCTCGTCTGGCACCTGCGTCCGCGCGACCTGCGCACGGCTGTTGCCGCGATTGCCGCTGCCGCCGTCCTCATCGGCAGCCCGGGCTACCGAGACAACCTCGAGGTCCCGCTCGCCTACACGGCGGTCGGGATGCTTCTGGCGCTGATCGTGTGGATGCAACTCGAGTCAGCGGCCAGGTCGTGGCGGATGTGGCTGATCATCGTGTCAACGGTCGTCGCGATCGGTTTCAAGGAGCAGGGGCTCGTCATCGTGCCGGTAATCGTGGTCGCATGGTGGATGGGCGCGCGCGGCGCGACGCCGCGCCTTGTCAGTGGCGCGGTCGCGCTCACGCTCGCGTATCTGGCGTATCGGTTCCACTATCGCAGCCACTGGGGGGCCTTCCAGCAGTCGATGGGACTCGGCTTCAGCATCATCGAGGCGCGCGAGGCCGTTGGTCGCTTCGGCGCGTTTCCGTACGGGATGTATGCGTATAACAGCGTCAGCACGATGCTCAACGTGCTGTTCGACGAGCCGACAGCCGGGCTCTATTTCATTACGCGCAACCTGCGCTTCGGTGGCATTCAGGCGTGGGAGGTCATCAACCTCGGATCGTCGGCGTTGCTGACCGGCATCATCGGTTGGGCGGCGTGGCGCGTATTGTCGGGTCGAGCGCGCGCCCTTTCACCGATCGAGCCGCGCGCCTATGGCGCGATGCTGATTGCCTTGCTCGCCTCCGGGGCGCTGAGCTTTCAGTATTCGCGCGACCGCCTCGGCGGGATGGCCGCTGTCTTCTACGCGCTCGCGGCCTACTTTGCCTTCCTCCAGCTCGATACCTGGCGCGGCGCCAGTCGCGGCGTCCTCCGTGGAATGGCCACGCTTGCACTCGTGGCCGTGGCCGCCGGCTGGGCGGTGCGCGCCTACGGCACCGTGGAATGGGTGAGACGGACGTCGGAGATGAACCATCAGGGGTGGCTTTCGCAGCTGGCGCCGCGCCGACAGCGATTCGCCGATCGCGCGGTCTACGTGGAGATCATGGAAAGCATGGTGGCGCAGGGAATCGATCCGTCCGCGCCGCGGCCGACGAGGCGCCCGTACTGGCTTGCCACGGCACTCCTTCCACAGCCACCTGGTTCGGAGAAAGACACACTCACGTATTCACCCGCGGATGCCATTTCGCGTGGTGATCTTGACGCCACGTATGAATTGATCCGGAAAGGGTGGGATCCCGACCAACTCATCGCGGCCGGCGACAACTCGTTGACGCGCGGCCGGACGGTGCTGATATCGCCACTCGTGTGGGCCGTCGCGCAGCGCCAGCGCGAGATCGTGGGCGAATTACTGGCGTTCGGTGCGCACGTCGATCGACCCGCGAATCGAATGGCGCCGTGCGTCGCCGATGCGCTCAACGACTCAGACCTGGCGGACTTGCTTCGGAAATATCCGGGCGCGATTGACACCGACCAGTGTCCCGTGTGGACGCGTCAGGTGCCGCTCCAACTCCCGGTCGTCGCGCCGTCGGTGGAGTGATTCCTCGCGCGACTTCAACCGGATCTATTGCGGCAGGCCGAAACGCTTCTCAACAGCGGAAAACCGCGGATCACCACGCAACGGAGCCATCTCCGGCCAAGTGAGAAGCAGCGGAATGCGCTGCGGCTCCCGTTCAGCCGTTTGAGCCAGGGCCTCGAACGCACGGTCGCGATCGCCAAGGGCGGCGTAGATAAGCGTCGCGCGATACGGATAATGGTTGTTGTCGATCGCCAGCCGCTCCGCGTGCCGGACCGGAATCGAAAATGAAGTTCCTAATCTCCACGCCATGCAGGACGCCGTTGTCGCTGGGACCGACCGACAGGAGGGCGCTCGTTCCGAGAGCAGTTGTTCCGACGATTCAAGTCTCGGTTCCCGAGGCAACGAATCCAGTGGGCCGACCGGCACCATCGACTTAAATCACGTTCGAGCCCCTCAGGTCGATCGGACTCTGGATCCGGAGCGTGCTGCTGACCGGATATTGCCCTGGTTCGACGATGACGACGGCGCCGCCCAAGGACTGAGCAAGCGTGAGCGCATCGGCGATGTTGTCGAATGGATATCTGCCGCTCCCGTTCCCGCCGGGTCCCGCGCGTCATCGACGTGAATGACGAGCCGATGTGGGTTCGCACCCGCATCTGGCGCGAAACGAATCGAACGCGACAGCAATCAACGTTGTCACGTACTTCGCGCCGCCGAACACGACGGTGCTTCGCCAGTGCCGTCGTCCACGTTGTAGACCTTGGCGATATTCGGCCAGCCAGTGTGGTTCGACGTCGCGCTGATTATCCCACCGTCATCCCGAACAACCGTCCCACCGCTGCCGTCAACGCCATAGCGAGGGCGCCCCAGAACGCAACGCGCGCGGCGCCTTTTGCGGCCGGCGCGCCGCCCGCCCGTGCCGCGATCGCACCGAGCGCAGCCAGACAGATCAGCGAGACGATCGAGACAACGAACGACAGACGACTGGCGGGCGCGAGGAGGACGGTCAGGATTGGCACTGCTGCGCCGACGGCGAAGGTGGCGGCCGATGCCAGCGCCGCCTGGAGCGGCCTGGCGGCGAGCTCCTCGGTCAGTCCCAGCTCGTCGCGTGCGTGCGCGCCGAGCGCGTCCTTCGCCATCAGCTGGCGTGCAACCGTCCGCGCAAGCTCCGGCTCCAGGCCGCGCCGCACGTAGATGCCCGTGAGCTCGTCCTCTTCGGCCTGCGGCTGCGTCGCGAGCTCGCCCTTCTCACGAGTAATATCCGCTTGCTCCGTATCGGCCTGCGAGCTGACCGACACGTATTCGCCGGCGGCCATCGATAGCGCGCCAGCGACGAGGCCGGCAACGCCGGCGACCAGGACCTGCTGCGGGTCTGCCTCCGCCGCGGCGACGCCGACGACCAGGCTGGCGGTCGAGACGATGCCGTCGTTGGCGCCGAGGACTGCCGCACGCAGCCACCCGATTCGCGTACTCCGGTGTTGCTCACGATGTCGCATGAAGACCGCGGAACCACGACATCATAATGCGTTGGCGGGACTCGAGATGACGAGGCGAGAGCCGGAGGAACACCGCTACTGGAGCAGGAACACACGTGCGCTTCCGAGCGCCACCAGCATCAAGGCGAGCGCGCCGCCGGCAATGAGCCGGAACCGAGGGCTGCCGAATAGCAGCGCAAGCGCCAGCTTCATCCCTGTGTTGGTGAGCACGCCGATCGCGATAGCCGTCGCGGCCACGCCGGGTGAGACGACCCGTGCCACGTCCCTGGACATGGATATCGTGAGCGCGTCAACATCGGTCAATCCGAGCACCGCCGCCGACGTGAAGACGCCTGAGGTGCCCCAAGTCTCGCGGGCGACGAATACCGCCATCAGCACGACCTGAAACAGCGCCGCCATCTGCAGCGCGCTGCCCAGTTGCAGGGGGTTGCGCTGCGCCATAGCGGGAACACCAACCGTCGACGACGTGCGCAAACCCATGACGGCGGCAAGCGCGGCCACTGCGGCAGGCGGCGCCAAGTACGGCAGAAGCGGGCCGACGACAGCGGGATTGAGGATCGCGCTGGCGACAATCACACGCGGGTACAGCATCGCGTTTGCGGCGACCGCGCCGAACGCGAGGGCGCGATCCATGGCCGCGTCCGTGCGGCTCGTTCGCGCAAACGTGAACGTGACATTGGTCGACGACACGAGTCCGCCCAGCAGGCCGGTCACGAAATAGCCGTGGCCGGGGCCGACGATGCGACGCGCAGCGTAACCCGCGAAGCTCAGACCGGAGAAGAAGAGGACCATCGCCCACAGTTCGCGCGGCCGTATACCGCCGTACGGACCGTACGGTCCCTCGGGCAACAATGGAAGAATGACAAGCGCCATCACCGCGAATTGCGCGCCGGAGCGCAGATCGACATCGTCAATGCGCTGCACGAGTGCGTGCAGTTGTCTCTTTTCGACGAGCAGCAGCGTGGTCATCGCCACGATCCCGCTTGCGACGGTGATCAATCCCATGCCCGCGAGGAACCCGGCGGCAAGTACCACGAGGGCCGCGACCTCTGTCGTGCCATCGACATCCTGGCGGCTCCCAGCGACGTACGCTGCCGCGACGAGTGCGACCCCTCCACCGAAGAGAATGGCTGCCGGCGCCGTGATGCCGGTCATCCACAGCCATCCACTGAAGCCGCCGACGGCACCGAGCAGGGTGAACGTGCGAATGCCCGCGAAATGCGCGCGCGGCCCCTCGGCGTGCCCCGACCATTGACGCTCCACGCCAACCGCGGCACCGCCGAGCGACGCGATCAGGAGCCCGATAATGTCAGAGGGACTCACTCAGAACTGTCACGTCGTGACGTCAACGGAAACCGGATAGTGATCCGATGCATGCTTGTACTTGGTGTAGATGGCCGAGCCGTCCGGCATCTTCATACGCACCTGCGCGCCCGTGACCATGCACCGGCCTGGTTGCGTGAATAGAGGATGGTCGATCGCACTCCTTCTGATACACGCCGTTGAAGATCTTTTAGAACACCTGACAAATGCTCGCGTCGTGGACATGTGTCAATGCACCGGTACCAAACGCTTGAGCTCTTCGAACCAGTTGGCGACTACGTTGATCTTGATGTCTGAGGCCTGCGGAGTCTCCTTCACCATCAGAAAACGCTGTCCGTCCGCCGTGACATCGTAGGTGACTCCGGTGGCGGGGAAGGGGCTCGCGAGGTACTCGCCTTCGAACAACATCGAGGGGTGGCCCGCCGAAAATGTGGGCTGTGTCGTCACAGGCACCGCCATCATCCTGTTGCGATTCCGATAAAAGAGCTCGCGACCGTTTCGGTTCCACACCGGCTCGATACCGCCTTCAGTGGAGATCTGCCATTTGCCGCCCGGCCCGGGAAACGGCTGGACGTAGATTTCCGGGCGCCCGGATTCGTCAGATACGTATGCGATGAAGTGTCCGTCTGGAGAGAAGCGCGGCGCGCCCTCCGTCGCTGGCGTGACAAGAAAAGGCGATCGCGTCTGGTCTTTTAGCGAGAGCACCCATATGTCGCGCGCTGTCTTGGGATCGGTGCGGAAGAACGCGACAAACTGCCCGTCGGGAGAGAAAGACCCCGGTGTATCGGCGACCTGTATCCCCGTGCTGAGCCGCTCCACACCGCCGCTGCCGTCGGCCATCTGCCAGAAGATGCTGCCGGTGCCTGCGCGGTTCGAGCGCACGACAATTCGCGAGCCGTCAGGGCTCCAGGCGGGCGAATCGTTCTGCACACCCTCGAACGTGAGACGTGTCAACGTGTCCCGTTCGGTGTCATACACCCACGTCTGCCCGCCGACCTCGACGGCGATCCTGCGGCCATCCGGCGACAATCGAGGCCAGTCGAACTCGCGCGCGGGTGCCGGCAGCGGCTGCTCGGTTCCGTTGCGGGCGACCCACGTCAGGGTCCGAGCGGCGCCCGCCACTCCGGACACGTAGACAAGCGTTCCGTTCGCCGAGAAATCGTAGTAGGCGAATCCCGGATTGTTCTGGAGCACGTTGCGTACGACTGGGACCGGATCGCCGGTCGTCGTGAGCGTGTCGAGACTGAACGGCACCGCGAAAAGTGTTCCCGCTTGCGCAAATACAACGTGACCCGTTGGTGAGTAGCGCGGCGCATTGCCCGCAGGGATCAGATCGCGATATTCGTTTGCCGCAGCGGCATACAGCACGATCTTGGCTTGTTGCGGACCTGTGCCAGCTTCGAACAGCATTCCGCGGCCACCAGGCAGCGCGCTCGGTAACCGATGACTCGATTCTCCGGTTCGCAGGTGTGTGAACGGCCGTGCGGCGCCACCGTTGTCCGAGATCTGCTGGAGACCGGACGTCGATCCCAGAGTGATCCTGCCGTCAGCTCCCCAATAGGCACTGCTGAACGGTGCCGTAGGGGCAAGATTCAGCGCGGGGCCGCCGTTAATCGGTACCTTGAGAAGGCCTGAGCCCCCTGCCTTGGCGAACGCGATCCATTGGCCATCGGGCGAGAATATCGGTGCGTAGCTGTTTTCCGCGCCTGAAACCGGCCTCGCTTCAGGGCTGTCGAGCGGTCGCAGAAAGATCTGCAATTGAGTGCCGGTGCGGGTCGTGACGTAGGCGATGAACCTGCCGTCAGGAGAAATCGCGACCGATGACGGGATCGCGAGCGTATTGGGGGCGAACAGGCTTTCGTCCCGGTTCAGCGGGACGGTGAAGCGGATCACTTGAAGCGGTTGTGATGGCGGCTTCGGCTTGAGCATCCACGCCGCTGTGCCGGCGACCGCGGCCCCGAGAATCAAGCCCAAGGCCGTTGACACCGACCGCGCACGCCACCAGGAGCCAGCGGGTCGTGCAACGCGTACTGCCTCGCTGGCGGAAACGGAACGTCCTGAATCCGTGTCGCGTTTGAGGCGCGCCAGATCGGCGCGCAGCTCCGCAGCGCTCTGATAGCGCAGCCTGCGATCTTTCTCGAGCGCTTTGACGATGACCTGCTCGAGCTCCACCGGCAGATCCGGGTTCACGCGCCCTGGCGCAACCGCCGGTTTGCTGATGATCGCGTTGAAGATGGCGGCAGACGTATTTCCCGTGAACGGGAGGCGTCCGGTCGCCATTTCGTAGAGGACGACCCCGAGCGAGAACAAATCGGTGCGTGCATCAAGTTCGTCCTGTCCGAGCGCTTGTTCCGGCGACATGTAGGCGACCGTGCCCAGCGCCGTGCCCGGGCTCGTCAAATGCGCCGCGTCGACGATCCCCGTGACCAGCTGCGATGCGCCGGTAATCGCGCCGGCGGCGGCGGGACGCTGTTCGAGCTTGGCCAGTCCGAAGTCGAGAATCTTGGCGTGTCCGCGCGAGGTCAGGAAGATGTTCGCCGGCTTGATGTCGCGGTGGATGATGCCTTTGGCGTGCGCGGCATCGAGCGCGTCGGCGATCTGCGAGCCGACGTCGAGCACCGCGTCGAGCGGCAGCGGTTTGCCGGGCAGTCTGTCCTTGAGGGTGCTTCCCTCGAGAAGCTCCATCGCGAGGAACGTGTGGCCATCGGCCTCGTCGATTTCATGAAGGGTGCAGATGCCCGGATGATTGAGCGCCGATGCCGCACGCGCTTCACGCTTGAATCGCTCGAGCGTCTGCCGATCCTCCGCAAGACCGTCCGGCAGAAACTTCAAGGCGACGAATCGGCCGAGCCGCGTGTCTTCGGCTTTGTAGACGACGCCCATCCCGCCACCGCCGATCTGCTCGACGACACGGTAATGGGAGATAGTTTCGCCGACACGCATGTCTGCTCCTGGAACGGGAATGAGATGTGAGGATGTGGCGCGAGGATACTACACGTTCGGATCGTTCGAACCGTTCGGATCGTTCCGGTGATTACGGCGTGACGGTGACTTTGACGAGCGCCGTCGTCCAGCAGCAGACCTCGCCAGATCCGCCTTCGCCCGAATAGTCGTTCGCCGTGACGTGGAGGATGTATTCGCCGGGTTGCTTGAATGTCGCAGTGACGGTCGCCTTGCCGCGGAACGGCTGGTTCAACGCGCCGCCAGCCAGAACTTCAGTCGTCGGATTCTCTTTGTCGAACGTGACGGCCGCGGAACCGCGGAACATCGACCAGTAGATCCTCACGGCTGGAGGCAGGTTCTTCGGCAGCGCCATCGTGCCGCTCGCAAACTTCGCATCGTCTTCGGTCCACACCGAGAGCGCGAGTGGGGAGGCGACGCGCGCCGTTCGTGCGACAGCCGTGGCCATCGACCCTAGCGGACCCTGCGCGCTGGGGCCCTGTTCCATGAAGCGCAGCAGCGGCGGCGTGTTCTTGACCGCGACATCGGTAAACGGGCTCACGCTGTAATCGGGATGCAGCCGCAGTGGGATGACCGTCGACTGACCGTTTGCGACGATCGTCCATGTCAGGCGCTGATCGGGGCCAGTGAACTCCGCCGGCACCTTGATGACGAACATGCCCCAGTGCCGGCCCGGAAGGAAATGCGTCGGCTGCCCCATGTCGGGGCCGCCGGGGTCGATGTGATTGTTCGGTCCGATCGGGACGTCGACTGCCTGGTCGTTGTTACGATTCAAGTAGCCGATGAGGAAATAGCGGGTTCCATCGGGAGCCGCGAACCACCCTTCGAATGCACCGGTGACGCTTGTACCGAACTGACGGAACGGCTCATTCGGCAGCTGCTGCGCTGACGACAAGGGCCGGCTGAAGCCGGCCCCTACAATCAGAACAACGACGGCGGCGAGGCGGTTCATCGCGTCGAAGTCGGCGCGGCTTTCGCTGCCTTGGCCTTCCTCTCCGCAACCAACGCCTTGTATTCGTCGTCGGTGAGGTAGACGACATTCATCCAGGCGTGCGCCATCTCGTCGACGGTGCGATCGCCGTACCCAACCCACTGATCGGGATCAGGGTTATACGGATTCGCGCGCGTGTTGTCGTACCACGCACTCACGTGGATCACCGTACCCTTCGGGAACACCGGCGCCGCATCGTCGGTGTAGATGTAGTTGGTCATCCAGTTGAAATTGAACTTGCCGACGTAACTGATGATCTCGTTGCGACCATCCGGCAGGATCGCCTCCACCTGCATCGCCTTGCCGCGTAGATGGAAGTGCGGCTGGAAGTTGGTGATGAGCGTGTTCTCCTTCAGCACCGTGAACCCGTCGGTCGACGCAATCGAGTTCGGCGGGATATCGACGAACTCCTGCTTGCGCAGGCCGGTGAAGCCAATCAGATAGCTGCGCTTCTTCGGCTCCTGACCTTTCGGATAGAGCCAGATGCCGATCTCGGATCCAGAGGTGATCTCCTCGCCGACTGCGTGCAGATGCTGGTCCCACGAGATCTTTTCGCCTGGCAGAATCAACTTGCCCGTGCCGTCGCGGAACCGGTCGTAGCCTTTGCCGATCGCCCACTCCATCAACTGCGGCCGTCGATTGACGAGATCAACAGGTGTTGGATCCGCCGCCGCGGTCGCAAAGCCGTTGGCCGTGCCCTGACTGACCGCGTCCGGATCGTTGTTCAGCACGAGGTACGCGATCGAGTGATGGACGATCCGGCGGCCTTTCAGATTGGTCGGACGAATCTCCACCATCCGGGCCCAGCGCGGTTCGGTGAGCGGAATATCGCTCATCGGCCGATACCAGACGTCCTGATGCTGCGCCGGCATCGTGTACTCCGATGACCGAATCACGAGATCCGGCGCGCCGTATCCGTCGCGGACGCCCTGCCATTCGTTGTCGGTGACGAGCGGTTTGGGCGGCGGCATGTCCTTCGGATCGCCTTCGGGCGCGCCCGCATCGACCCAGCGAACGATCGTGTCGATCTGCGCGTCGCTCAGCGACATGTCGTTCTTGAAATCGTGGACGCCGACGCTCATGTCGATATGCCACGGCGGCATCTGACGCGTGATGACACGCTGCTTGATGGAACGTGCCCACGGGCGCGCATCCTCATACGTGATCAGCGACATCGGCGCGATCGAATTCGGCTGATGGCACTGCTGACACTTGTTCTGGAGAATGGGCGCGACGTCTTTGCTGAACGTCACGGGCCGCGCAGTGGGATCAGCGGCCTGTCCGACCACTGACATCGCCGCAACGGCGATAAGGGTGGCGCAAACCGTGATCGTGATACGCAACCAGGGGAACCGAGGACGAGTCATGAATGCCTCCTGCCGCGTAGGTTAGAAGAGTCTAGCGCAGGTTCCCGGCGGACGCACCAGGTTTCGCGTAGGCCTGGTCCAAGGTCAACACGTTGACGGTAAACGGGATAGTAATGACGTCACCATTCCGCTGGAATTGACTCCAGGCGCGATAACGGCCCGCTTTCGGCATGTAGCCCTCAAATGTCACGGTTGGACCGCCAAACCCCTTAACGGTGGCGTCGATGTCTTCGAACGGATGGGAGTGGACGTAGTCGCGCATGTCCTCGCTGAGAATGAGCGCGTGGCCGAAGGCACCGAGATACGGCTGGAGGTCAGTGACCGGTCGTCCCGTCTTCGCGTCCGTCATTGTGAACGCGAGGTGTCCGAATTGTCCTTCGACCAGCGTGGACGGCTCGAGCTCCAGATGCGCGGTGACCGAGCCGATAGTCTTCGTCACGTCGACGTCGGGCGTTAAGTGCGGGGTCTGCGATTCGAGATCGCCCGTGAAGTCGACGGTCTCGAGCGTCCGTCCGACAAACTGCGGCGATCCGCCGGTCGGAAGAAAGTCGGAGAGGATGCGATAGTCGCCCGGCTTGGGCAGTGTTGTTTGAATCATCCACGTCCCATCCGGCTGCTGCTCAGGATGGATGTGCTCGAAGAACTCCATGTCGCGGCTGACGACGAAGAGGTGATATCGCTTCTCGTGCACGACTTCATAGCCGGTGATAAGGGCGTTGGTGCCCGGATGACGCACCGCGAAGTGGAAGGTGACCGGTACGCCAGCTTTCACCGCTGCGGGAACGGTCGTCAGCTCGAGCGAGTACTCGCGCGTGTCAAACGGATCGCCTGGAACGAGCGCCATCCCACACTTCCGGCAGCGGCTTCCTGCTTCGCCCGCCGTGACCTCGGGGTGCATCGGGCAAAACCACGCGGTGGTTCCCGGCGGCGCCGAGCTTTGCTGGGCCGCGGCGGCGGACACGATGATTGCCAGCGCCAACAAGAGGCGAGCAATGTGCTTTACCCGAGTCGGAGTACGGTGACGACCCGACTCACGCGTCGGCAGTGTGGATGTGAGTCGGGTCATCACCGTACTCCGACTCGATAAAGATTGAAGGCGACGGAGAAGGGCGGCTCGCCATTAACCGCGGGCGGGCGGTCGAAGTATGCGACCGTCTGCAGAACCGAGCCTGCTGGCAGCGACACCGGTTTCTTGAACACATACGGCGTCGGCCACAGCTCATGCGCGTCCCTCACCCAGAGCAGGACCTCGCGAGAGCCGTCAGGCCGCGTCAACTTGATTTCCAACGATCGGACGCCGGCGGCCAGTTCCGGTCGCATCGACACGAGCGCCTGCGCATCGGTCGCTTTGAATTCCGCGACGAAACGCCCGGCAGTCTTGGTATCAGGTACCGCGCGCACCGCCGTGGTGATCACCGGAGTCGGGGGAGGCGCGGCGGCGAAATAGAGCGCGAGTTGCGGTTTGTCGGTCACCGGCTGCGATCCGCCCGAATACATGATGTCAACGGCAATGCGCGCGCGAGCCGGGAGTTTGAATGCCGCGCCCGCCGGCAATTCAGTGGACGATTGCCACGGGGTCCACCCGCCCAGATACTGTCCGCCGCCGTCGACGCTGAAAAACGCCGCGCGCGTCACTCGCGCATCGGGCTTGAAGTCGATCGCACGGATCCATGCGTCACGAGCGAGACCGGTATCGATCGTCACGCGTCGAAATGCCGGCGCGCTGCGCGCGTCGACCGCGGATGCCTTCGCCGGCGACGTGACGAGGTCCGGCATGCCGAGCGTCCAGTGATCGGCGTGATCGACCAAGGCCGGCGCAGGGTCAGTGCCCTCGGGGACGCCGCCATCGATCCACGAGATCAGGAATTCGAACTCGCGCGGCGTCAGTCCAATGTCATTCGAGTACGCGCCGAAGCCGCGCTCCGCCGGCCACGGCGGCATTCGCCGCGAGAGCGTCTCCTCTTTGATCGCTTCCGCCCAGGGGCGAGTCTGCGCAAAGGTAACGAGCGGCATCGCGAGCTTGCCGTCCGCGTGGCACTGCACACACTTCCGCTGGAGTAGCGTCGTGATCTCTCGATTGAAGAGGACGGTCGTAGTAGTCGGATTATGCGAGTAGACCGGACGCGACAACAGCGTCCACACCAAGACGAGACCGAATCCCACCGCCGCAAGGCAGCGCTTCATAGCTCTTGAGGAGCTCCCGGGTCGAAACTGCGCGAATTATGGCATGGATCGCGCGGCAGCGGTTGTGCACCTACTTTCGTCGTCATGCATCCTCAACGAGTGGCCGGCCTCTGTTTGTGGATCGTCGTCTCATCGGTCGCCGTGGCGGCCCAGCAACGTAGCGATACGGCTGGCACGTCACCGACGTCCTCCACCACAGTCACCGAGCGCACGTATCAGAGTACTGGTGTGCTCCCGTTGAGGCGGGTAGAGCGACGAACCGCGTCGGGCGGACGGAAGGTCATGATCGAAACCGTCGAAGCACTGGGGATTGAGGGGAACTGGGAGCCCGTTGAGGAGACTGTCACCGACGCTGGTCGCACGGGATCAGGCGGGCCGGCTAAAGCGGGTGCCTACGCGCAACGCGACGTTTTTCGATTCGATCTCCAACACCGGCGGACACTCGCCGAGACGACGGAATCAGAGGTCACTCAGGCGAATGGCAGTACACGGAACGTTCAACGCACCTGGATTGCTGACCTCGACGGCCGTTTGACGTTGTCGTCGGGTTATATCGAGGAAACCACATTGACCTCGCGCAGCGTTCAGCAGACCGACGAGACGCGATCGCGCTTATCCATTGAAGGGTCGCTGCAGGGAACTGAACGCTGGCAGTCGACGGAACAGCAGGTCAATTCGGCGGTAGTCCGCCACGACAGTGCGTATCTTGTGCGCGACGTGAACGGCCAATGGTTGCTCAGTGAAGCACGCAGCGGTGAGTCGCGTGGCATCGGATCGGTGGAGCGCGTGGAGGAAGAAGCGATTCAACGTCAGAATCTGACTGAAGTGGTTGGAGCATTGGCGCTCAGTGACAAAGTCGTCACCCGCACATCCGAATCGAGCGCAGGAGATCGGGTGGTGATTGAAACGTATTCTCAAGACGCTGAAGGGTTCGTCCGAAACGACAACCATCTGGCGTTGCGGCAGCGAGTCAGCAGGTCGACGACGGCCACCGCCGGTGGCGGACGGAGCATCATCGAGGAGATCGAAGAACGCAATCCCATGGCGCCCAACGATCCGATGCATGTGACCCAGAGGACGGTCGTCAGTGTCCGGAGCAGTGGTCGTGGTGGTTGGGTCACCGAGCGTCAGATATTCGAGCGCGATCAGAACGGTCGCATGTTCCTCGTCACGAAGGACACTGAGGTAGCCACCGAGAAGTAGGAAGTCGGCTACACTGTCGGCAGTCCCTCACGCGAATTCCCCATCAGTTTCGAGGAACAAACATGTCGAACAAGATACGGCCGTGTGCCTGCGTGATTGCCGCGGCGACAGTCTGGTTGATGGCTGCTTCCGCCGCGGCGCAGACGAGTGGCGGCTGGGAGTTCCAGTTCGAACTGATGCGGATGGACGTCAAAGGCGCCGACACGAACACCGGACACGTCGTACGGCTGACCGAAGTGCAGACCTTGAATCCTCCACAGATCACGGATCGCGTGACGCATACACCGATCGACTTGAACATGGACGCGAAAAACACCATCCGTGGCGGGCTGAAGCATCGCGGAACAACGTGGGGATTCGGCGCGGACGCCTGGTTCCTTCGAACCGACGACTCAGAGTCCGGCCATGTGTCGAGCGCGCCCGACTCAGTGTCGTCGTCGTCGATCACGTCCGAGCTCAACAGCGTTCTGATGTGGAACGAACTGGTTTCGCCGGTTCGGAACGACCTGGAGGCTTCCCGGCTGTCGCCGCTTGATTTCCAGGTGAGCGGCCGATTGCGGACGTTCGCGCTGGATGGCTTCGCGCTCGCTTCATTGGTGAACAACGACACCGTCCGCCTCGAGTTGATCATGGGAGGCAAGGTCGCGAGAGTTCGGTCAGGACAGGACCAGGACTTGAAATTGCGGGCGTTCATTCTGAACGCCTTCAGGCCACTTCACCTCAACAACAACATCGAGCTGTCGAGCACTGCGGAGGCCAACCTCTCTGGAGTCGGCCCCCTGGTCGGATGGGGTGGTCGCGTCCGGTGGGGACGTTTCCGGTTCGACGGGTCGGTGACTGAATCGATCCTCTACGCCTCTTCAACGCAGACCGGCTTGTTCTCCGATGTCGATGACATAACTGCCGCGCAATCGCCGACTGGTCCCTTTATTACCTGTCCGGCGGCGCTGGCGACTCTGGGATGTTTTGGCATTCGTTCCGACTGGAATTTCGAAAAGTCGACAAAGGCGTTTGTTCCTGTAACAGACCTCCAGCTGAAAGCGCTCGTTGACGTCGCTCAACATGTTGCGGTCGGCGCCAGCAGCTTCACGAGCATCTGGAACAACGTTCCGGCGCCGCCAGCTTTCACGCAGACCCATGCCGACGCCGGCCCCGGACTCAACTGGGATTTCGGATCGCGCTCGTTGCGGTTCGGCTCCATCGGCCTGATCGTCAATTTCACCTTCTAAGAACGGGTCAGAACGCGCCACCATGGTCTGACTCCATTTGGTTGACTACTCGGACATTGCGGTCTAGAGTCGGTTGCCACAACCCGGGAATTTCGCAGAGGGACAACATGCGTGTGAGTGCAGTGTCGGCGGCCCTGATTCTTACCGTCACCGGAGCAGGGTTCGCCCAGGAATACGTAGAGTTCACGAGTACCCAAGACCGTTTCGGCGTCACCTTTCCGGTGCAGCCGAAGGTCGAGGAGACGATGTGGAAGTCGCAGTTCGGGTCGATGTTGCCAGCGCGCGTTTATACCGCGGATTCGGGCAGCAGTCATTTCAAGGTGACCGTCGTCGACTACAACAACATCGAGGCGATTGCGACCGAACGCTCGAAGTCATGTCCCCCCGGCGCTGAAACGTGCAGGGGCGGCGGCAGTTCGACCGGACTCGGCTACTGGAAAGCGGACCTCGCCGGCGCGACCACGTACGCGCAGTGGCAGTTCATGCAGCGTGACGCCAAGATCACTTACCTCGGCTGGAACAACATCGACCTGGTCGAGGGAACGATGATCTACATGACGAATAATCCGGATAAGTCACGTACCTCGGCGGGCATCTACATGCACGAGAACAAGCTGTACATTCTCGAAGGCACGGTGCCCGGCGGCTATCCGGAACCGGGTTTCTTCCAGCAGTCGATTCGCTGGCTCGATGAGAACGGCAACGGCGTCCGTTACCAGACGCTCTATCACAACGGTTTTCCGAAGCCGCCGACCGGCCGCGGCGGCGCGGCGGGTCCGGGTCAGGGACAGGGACAGGGTGGAGGCCAGGGGCAAGGCGGGGGCCGATAAGGAGCCGATAAGGAAACGTCAATGCGTGCAGCCATCATCTTCGCGACCGTGCTGCTGACGTTTGCAGGTTCGACGTTCGCGCAGGAGTACGTCGAGTTCAAGAGCCAGCAGGATCGCTTCTCGATCGTCTTTCCTGCGCAGCCGAAGATCACCGAGACGACCTACACGTCGGAGTTCAAATCGGTGCTGCCTTCACGCGTCTACAGCGTGGACCAGGGGCAGAGTCACTTCAAGGTGACGGTCGTCGACTACAACAACATCCAGGCGATTGCGACCGAGAAGGCGAAAGCGTGTCCGCCCGGCGCAGAGGCGTGTTCAGGAAACACGGGGGC
>Ga0070675_100000855_pt1 | contig 21621 bp, 20 predicted proteins | sample KBSM43metaG_FD_65343 | JGI IMG/M metagenome (GOLD analysis project Ga0070675, IMG submission 65343) | Miscanthus rhizosphere microbial communities from Kellogg Biological Station, Michigan, USA - KBS M4-3 metaG | ecosystem: Host-associated > Plants > Roots > Rhizosphere > Soil ... | reverse complement strand
CGTTGCCGGGCGGGCGGGCGTCGGCGAGGATGCCGGCATGGCCACCACGGAGCCGGGCCGCCGCACAACGGAGCCGGGCCGCCGCACCCGCCCACCGGAACGGGTGCGGGTGGTGCTCGGCGACGTGGCCCGGCAGCAGGCCGCCCGCCGCGGCGGGCAGATGCGGGCCGAACTGGAAGAGCAGAGCGGCGTCGGTGAGGCGCTGGTCCGCGGTCTGATGCGCGCCCAGCTGGGGCTTGCCTTGCGGCTGGCCCTGGTGGTCGCGGTCGGCCTGGGCGGGTTGCCGCTGCTGTTCGCGGTGGCGCCGACGGTCGCCGGGCTGCGGCCGTTCGGGATCGCGCTGCCATGGGTGCTGCTCGGCGTCGCGGCGTACCCGTTCCTGTTCGCCGTCGGCGCGACGTACGTGTGGCTGTCCGAGCGCACCGAGCGCGAGTTCGCCGAACTGGTGGACCGTAAGGGCCGGCGGTGAACCACTACGCGCTGCCGGCCGTCGCGCTCGTCACCCTCGCCACCGTCGCGATCGGCGCCTACGGCCTGCGGTTCGCGCGCACGACGTCGGATTTCCTGGTGGCCTCGCGGGCGGTGAGCCCGCGCTGGAACGCCGCCGCGATCTCGGGCGAGTACCTCTCGGCCGCGAGCTTCCTCGGCGTGGCCGGCCTCGTGCTCCTGAACGGCGTCGACATGCTCTGGTACCCGGTCGGCTTCGCGGCGGGATACCTGGCGCTGCTGCTGTTCGTGGCCGCGCCGCTGCGCCGCTCGGGCGCGTTCACGCTGCCGGACTTCTGCGAGGTGCGGCTCGGCTCGCTGCGGCTGCGCAAGCTCGCCACCGCGTTCGTGCTGTTCATCGGGTGGCTGTACCTGGTGCCGCAGCTGCAGGGGGCCGGCCTCACGCTGCAGACGATCGCCGGCGCGCCGTACTGGCTAGGCGTCGTGATCGTGGCCGGGGTGGTCACCGCGCACGTCGCGCTCGGCGGCATGCGGGCGATCACGTTCGTCCAGGCCTTCCAGTACTGGCTGAAGCTCACCGCGCTCGCACTGCCGGCGATGTTCCTGTTCGCGGAGTGGCGCGGCGACGGCCAGCCGCTCGTCGCCGGCCCGGCCGACCTCGACTGGCTGCTGCCGGACGGCGGTGCGCTCTTCGGCACCTACTCGCTGATCCTGGCGACGTTCCTGGGGACGATGGGGCTGCCGCACGTGCTCGTGCGCTTCTACACGAACTCCGACGGCCGGGCCGCCCGCCGCACGACGCTCGTGGTGCTCGGCCTCGTCGGCCTGTTCTATCTGTTCCCGGCGATGTACGGGGCGCTCGGCCGGGTCTACGCGCCGGAGCTCGTCGTGAGCGGGCGCACGGACTCGGTGGTGCTCATGCTGCCCGCCGCGGCCCTGGGCGGCCTCGCCGGCAAGCTGCTCGGTGCGCTGGTCGCGGCGGGTGCGTTCGCGGCGTTCCTGTCCACGTCGAGTGGACTGCTGACGAGCGTCGCCGGCGTGCTGTCCACCGACGTGCTGGGCCGCGGCCGCGGCTCGGTGCGCGACTTCCGGGTGGCCGCGCTGGTCGCCGGCTTCGTGCCGCTGGTGCTGGCGTTGCGGATCTCCGGGCTCAACGTGTCGACGGTGGTGGGGCTCGCGTTCGCCGTCGCCGCGTCGAGCTTCTGTCCGCTGCTGGTGCTCGGCATCTGGTGGCGTGGGCTGACCGCGCCGGGTGCGGCGGCGGGCATCGTCGCCGGCGGCGGCGCCGCGGTGGCGTCGGTGTTCTGGACGGTCGCCGGCGCGCCCGCGCCGGACTGGGCCGAGACGCTGGTGGCGCAGCCCGCGGCGTGGACCGTGCCGCTGGCGTTCACCGTGATGATCGGGGTGTCGGTGCTGACCCGGCACCGCGTGCCGGCCGGGGTGGGGAGCATCATGCTGCGCCTGCACGCCCCGGATTCGCTGCGGTTGTGAGTCAGCAGAAGTCGGCCGGGTCCAGCGTCAGCGGGAACGGGTGGTCGGTGCGCCACTCCTTGCCGGCCGGCACGATCTCGGGCGCGTACTCACCGTTCTCCAGCGCGAGCACGGTGAGCGTGTGCTCGAACGGGTCGACGATCCAGTACCTGGGGATGCCGACGCTCGCGTAATAGTGCCGTTTGAGGACGAGGTCGCGGCCCCGGTTGTGCTCGGAGAGGATCTCGACGGCCAGCTTCACGTCGGCCGGCAACAGGTACGTCGGATGTGCGCGGAACGCCGTCACAGGTATGACGTAGAGGTCCGGGATGAAGTAGGTGAAGTTGCTCCCGATGCGGATCCCGAGATCGCCGCTGACGGCGATCCCGGCCGGCGCCTGACGTTGCAGCACCTCACGCAGGTAGAACTGCGACTCGCCGTGGCGAGGGCTGGGTGCGGGACTCATGAGCAGGCACCCGTCCGCAAGCTCGTAGCGCATCCCGTCGTCGGGGAGCTCGAAGAGGTCATCGATGGTCCACCAGTCGTATGGGCGGTGGCCGACGGTGTCGGTCATGGTCATGACCCCGATCCTTGTCGATCCGCACGGGCGAGAAGCGGTTATCCACAGGGCATATCGGTTATCCACAGCGCGGACTTCCGACATTGACATTGTGGCCTACGGTTCGCTGGTGACCCCTCCCGATCCTGCGCTCGTGTTGCAGGGCCTCGTCAAGCGCTTCGACGGGGTGTACGCCGTCGCGGGGCTCGACCTCGAGGTGCCCACCGGATCGTTCTACGGCCTGCTCGGGCCGAACGGCGCCGGCAAGACCACCACCCTCAACATGGCCGTCGGTCTGCTCCGGCCGGACCACGGCCGGGCGATCGTCCTGGGCCGGGACGTCTGGCGCGACCCGATCGAGGTCAAGCGCTCCCTGGGCACGCTGCCGGACGGGGTGCGCCTCTTCGACCGGCTCACCGGTGCCGAACTGCTCGAGTACACGGGTCTGCTGCGCGGGATGGACCGGGCCACGATCGCCGACCGCAGCCGCGACCTGCTCGACGTGCTCGACCTCACCGGTGCGACGAGCACGCTCGTCGTCGACTACTCGGCCGGCATGAAGAAGAAGATCGGCCTGGCCTGCGCCCTGCTGCACGCCCCGCGCCTGCTCGTGCTGGACGAGCCGTTCGAGGCCGTCGATCCGGTCTCGGCCGCGCTGATCCGCGACATTCTGCAGCGCTACGTCGGCGGCGGCGGCACGGTGATCTTCTCCAGCCATGTGATGGCCGTCGTGGAGCGGCTGTGCACGCACGTCGCGGTGCTGGCGCAGGGTCAGCTCAAGGTCGTCGGAACGCTCGACGAGGTGCGGGGCGGCCGCGACCTGGAGGACGTCTTCGTCGAACTGGTGGGCGGCCGCACAGCCACGGGGTCGGAACTGGCGTGGCTGTAGGCGAGCGAAGCGAGCGGACGCCGTGACGCGGGTCTTCGTCCGGCTCAAGCTGCGCCTGCTGCGCAACTCGTTCCGCGGCGCCGGCTGGCGCAAGGTGCTCGCCGTGCTGGGGATCCTCGGCGGGCTGTGGTTCGCGCTGTTCGGCGGCATGTTGTTCAGCCTCAGCGGGGTCCGCGGACAGGGATACAGCGTCGCCGTGCTCGGCGGCGCCGGCGTCGCGCTGAGCTGGATCACCCTGCCGGTGCTCGCCTTCGGCGTCGACGAGACGCTCGACCCGTCGCGGTTCGCGCTGCTCCCGATGCGCCGCTCGACGCTGCTGAAGGGTCTGCTGGTCGCCGCGCTGCTCGGCATCCCGGCGGTGTCGACGCTCGTCGCGACTCAGGGCCTGGTCCTCGGCGCGGCCATTCGCGGTGGCGCGGCCGCCGCCGCGGTCGCCTTCCTCGGGACGGTGCTGGGCCTGCTCCTGTGCGTCGCCGCGAGCCGGGCGACCACGTCGGCGCTGGCCACCGCGTTGCGGTCGCGCCGCTCGCGGGACGCGGCGATGCTCCTCCTCGCGCTGCTCGCCGCCGGCCTCGGGCCGTTGCAACTCGCCGGCATCTCGGTGGCGCAGGCGCTCGGTGCCGACCGCCTGCTGGCCGCCGCCCGCGTCGTCGCGTGGACGCCGCTCGGCGCGCCGTACGCGATCGGCCTGGACGCTGCGGCCGGACGCTGGGTGCAGGTCGCCCTGCGGGTGCTGCTCACCGCGGCCACGATCGCCGTCCTGCTGCGCTGGTGGGGGGCGACGCTGCCGGCGGCGATGCTCGGTACCGCGTCGGCCGGGCGGGCGCGGCCGGCGTCCGCCGCCGGCGGGCTGGTGCCGCCGCCGCTGCGTGGCCTGCCGTCCGGGCAGTTCACCGGGATCCTGGCCCGCGAACTGAAGTACTGGTGGCGCGATCCGCGCCGGCGATCGGGCCTGGTCTCGCTGCTGATCGTGGCGATCGTGCTGCCGCTCGTCTACGGGTTCGGGGTGGGCGGCCGGATGACCGGGATCCTGCTCGTCTCCGGCGCGATGGTCGGCACGGTGCTGGCCAACCTGTTCGGCTTCGACGGCTCGGCGTACACGGCGAACGTGCTCGTCGGCGTGCCCGGGCGGGTGGAGGTGTCCGCCCGGGTGGGCGCGATCAGCGTCGTGGTGCTGCCGCCGGTGGCGGCCACGGCCGTCGTCACCGGGTCCCTCAACGGCGACGGGCGGACGCTTGCCTCGCTCGGCGTGGCGCTCTGCGCTTACGGGGTGTCGGCCGGACTGTCCGTGATCATCTCGGTGGTGGTGCCCTACGCGCTGCCGGATAGCAGCAACCCGTTCGCGATGAACGCCGGCACCGGCGGGTTGCGGGGCTTCGCGAGCTTCGGGCCGCTGCTGGCCGCTGCCGCGCTGGCCGCGCCGCTGGTGGTCCTGCCGCTGCCGTCGCCGGTGACGCTCGTGGTCGGGCTGGTGGTCGGCGGTGCGATTGTGACCGCCGGCATTCTGATCGCCGGCGGCCGGGTCGACGAGCGCGCCCCCGAGCTCCTCCAGGCCGTGACAGCCCGCCGCTGATCCCCTTTCCCGCGACCTTGGACGTTTGCTGTCGCCAGGGCAGCGACGGAGGTCCAAGATTTGCGGAGGATGGGGCAGGCTCAACTGCGTGAGTGTGCACCACACCGATCCGTTCGCCACGCCCGAGGACGCCCGCTCGCCGGTGCGCCGGCTCCGCGGCCGCCTGCCGGCCGCCGTCACCCTGTGGACCGCGCCCGGCGCCGGCCTCACCGTCTCGTCGACGCTGATCGCCGACGGTGATCCGGCGCGCGTGCTGGGACTCATCGACGAGGAGAGCGACCTCTGGGCGGCGGTCGAGGCCGCGGGCGTCTTCGCCGTGGTGGTGCTCGGCGGCGGCGACAGGCAACTCGCCGACCGCTTCGCCGGCCAGCTACCGGCGCCGGGCGGCCCGTTCGCGACGGGCGACTGGCGGCAAACGCCGTACGGTCCGGTCCCGGCGCAACCGCACACGTGGGCCGGCTGCCGCCTCGTCGGCTCCCGCCCGGTCGGCTGGGCGCTGCTCGTCGAGGGCGAACTGGTCGAGGTCGAACTCACCGACGTGGAGCCGCTGCTGCACTACCGGGGACGCTACCGCGCTGTTGACTGACGTCGATTCTGGCGTCACTATGACGTCATGACGACACCGTTACGGCACCGGGACTTCGTCCTGCTGTGGACGGCCGGTCTGATCTCGATGACCGGGAACTGGATGCTGCTCGTCGCCGTCCCGGTCACGGTGCTGACGGTGACCGGATCGAGCACGGCGACCGGCGCGGCGGTCGCCGCCGGGCTCGTCCCGCGGATCCTGGTGGCGCCGCTCGCCGGCGTGTACGTCGACAGGTGGGACCGGCGTCGCGCGCTGGTCTGGGCGAACGTGCTCCAGGTCGGGTTGGTGCTGCCGCTCGCCCTGGTCGACGACGCCGGCGACATGTGGATCGTCATCGGGTCCACCTTCGCGATGGGCTGCGTCGCCCAGGTGGTGTCGACGGCCGAGAATGCGCTGCTCCCGACGCTCGTGCCGGGCGGCGAGACCGGTCGTGCCAACGCCCTGAACGCGCTGAACAACAACCTCTCGAGGCTCGCCGGTCCGGCGATCGGGGGCCTGCTGGCGGCGTCGGCGGGGATCGGCGCGGTGGCGGTGACCGACGCCGCGACCTTCCTCGTCGCGGCGGTGATGATCTCGCTGATCGGCGCCCGCCGCCCCGCGGACCGCGCGCGCGACGGCGCCGCGGCCACCGAACGAGGCGCCCGGCGGGTGTGGATGGACCTACGGACCGGCCTCGCGGTGATCCGCGCGACCCGCCGGCTGCGCGTGATCTTCGTGTTCCTCGCGATCATCTCGCTCGGCGAGGGCCTGATGAGCGTGATGATCGTGGTGTTCGCGCAGCGCACGTTGCACGGCGGCGCCCGCGAACTGGGCTGGATCACGGCCGCGCAGGCGATCGGCGGCATCGTGGGTGGATTGCTGGGCGGCGTGCTCGGCGACCGGGTGCCGGCGCGCTGGCTGGTCGGCCTCGGGACCGTCCTGTTGGGCGTCGGCGACCTCATGATCTTCAACTACCCGCGCTGGTACCCGGAACTGTGGCCGGCGCTCGTGCTGATGGCCGCCGTGGGTGTGCCGGCTGCGCTGATCATGGCCGGCGTGCTGACGGTGCTGCAGACGTCGACCGTCGACGCCTTGCGCGGCCGGGTCTTCGGCGCCGCGCTGACGGTGATGTCGCTGGTCGGGCTCGCCGGCACCGCCCTCGCGTCCGCGCTGGGCGACCGGCTCGGCCCGGTCACGCTGCTCAATGTCCAGGGGCTCGGATTGGTGGCCGGCGGCGCGTTCGTGATCGTCGCGTTGCGCCCTGCGGTAAGCGGTGTGACGCCCGCCACTGAGCGCACCTTGATGGTCGTTGGGCGCACCGGCTGACCGGGGCGGACCTTCGATCTTCACCTCTGTAACACGGCGTTCATACGGTGCGCTGAGCGGTCGGCGTCGGAACACCAACGCGGCCCGGCGCCGGCCCGCGGCGCGAGCACCCCAAACTGTCCGCCCTCTACGCAGGTGGTGCCTATGAGCATCGATACGCCGGAAACCTCCGGCGGCCCCCACGTAATCAGCGAGGCGTCATATGCCGAGGTCGCCCGGAGCGAGGAGTTCGGCCGGCTGCGCAAGACGTTCCGCGGCTTCGTGTTCCCGGTGACGATCGCGTTCTTCCTGTGGTACGCGCTGTACGTCTTCCTCTCGGCGTACGCCCGCGACTTCATGGGCACGAAGATCGTCGGCAACATCAACGTCGGGCTCGTCTTCGGCCTGCTGCAGTTCGTCTCCACGTTCGTGATCGCCTGGTGGTACGCCCACTGGGCCGGCCGCAAGCTCGACCCGCTGGCCGACGACATCCGGCACAAGATGGAAGGCGACTCGGAGGTGACCTCGTGAGCGCACGGGAGATCACCATCGTCCTGTTCGTCATCCTCGTGATCGTGACGCTCGGCATCACGGTCTGGGCCGGTCGGCAGACCAAGAGCGCCGTCGACTTCTACGCCGGTGGCCGGTCGTTCTCCGGCTTCCAGAACGGCATGGCGATCAGCGGCGACTACATGTCGGCCGCCTCGTTCCTCGGCATCGCCGGCATCATCGCCCTGTCCGGTTACGACGGGTTCCTGTACTCCATCGGGTTCCTCGTCGCCTGGCTGGTCGCCCTGCTGCTGATCGCCGAGCTGATGCGCAACTCCGGCAAGTACACGATGGCCGACGTGCTGGCGTTCCGGATGCGTCAGCGCCCGGTCCGGACGGCCGCCGCCGTCTCGACGATCACCGTGTCGATCTTCTACCTGCTGGCGCAGATGGTCGGCGCCGGCGCGCTGGTGGCCCTGCTGCTGGGCATCAAGCCCGGCCAGACGTTCCTCGGCATGGACGCCGACACGGCGAAGGTCGCCACGATCATCCTGGTCGGCGCCCTCATGATCATCTACGTGACCGTGGGTGGCATGAAGGGGACGACGTACGTCCAGATCATCAAGGCGATCCTGCTCATGAGCGGCGCCGCGCTCATGACGATCCTGGTGCTCGCCGCGTACAAGTTCAACCTGTCCGACCTGCTCGGCGACGCGGCCAAGCAGTCCGGCAAGGGTGACGCGTTCCTGAAGCCCGGCCTGCGGTACGGGGTCGAGTCCGCCGACGCGATGAAGACGTTCTACAGCAAGATGGACCTGCTCTCGCTCGGCATCGCGCTGGTGCTGGGCACCGCCGGCCTGCCGCACATCCTGATCCGCTTCTACACCGTTCCGAGTGCCCGGGCGGCGCGCAAGAGCGTGCTCTGGGCGATCGGCATCATCGGGACCTTCTACCTGATGACGCTCGCCCTCGGCTTCGGCGCGGCGGCGCTGGTCGGCGGCAAGGCGATCACCGCTCAGGACAAGGCCGGCAACATCGCCGCACCACTGCTCGCCGAGAACCTGGGCGAGCGGTATCTCGGCGGTGAGAACGGCGGCGCGGTGCTGCTCGCGGTGATCGCGGCGGTCGCGTTCGCCACGATCCTTGCCGTGGTGGCCGGGCTCACGCTCGCGTCCTCCTCGTCGCTGGCGCACGACTTCTACGCCAACGTCGTCAAGCGCGGCCAGGTGTCGGAGCGGCAGGAAGTGGTGGTGGCGCGGATCTCGGCCCTGGGCATCGGCGCGGTGTCGATCGTCCTGGCGATCTTCGCGCAGAGCCTGAACGTGGCGTTCCTGGTGGCGCTGGCGTTCGCCGTCGCCGCGTCCGCCAACCTGCCGGCGATCCTGTACTCGCTGTTCTGGAAGAGGTTCACCACGAGCGGTGCGGTCGCCGCGATCTACGGCGGCCTGATCTCGGCGGTCGTGCTGGTGTTCTTCTCGCCGGTGGTCTCCGGTTCGCCGACCGCGATGTTCCCGGACAGCGACTGGCACTGGTTCCCGCTGTCGAACCCGGGCATCATCTCGATCCCGATCGGGTTCCTGTGCGGCTACGTCGGCACGCTGCTGTCGAAGGACCCGGCGGCTGAGGAGAAGTACGCGGAGCTCGAGGTCCGCTCCCTCACCGGCGCCGGCGCGCAGTAGTTCGTAGACCTTGGCCCCGAATGCGCGTGATAGCGCGCATTCGGGGCCAAGGTCTGTCTGCAAGATCGACGGTGGCCGGTAGGGTTATCGACCATGACGATCGCGCCGCGCTTCGGAGCCGGCCACCGCGTGCTGGTCACCGGTGGGGCCGGGTTTGTCGGTTCGCACCTCACCGACGAGCTCCTCGCCCGCGGCGCCGAGGTCGTGGTGGTCGACAACTTCCTCACCGGGAGCAAGGACAACGTCGCGCACCTCGCCGACGAGCCGCGGTTCGCGCTGGTCGAAGCCGACGTGTCGGAGCCGCTGCCGGTGCACCGCTCGCTCGCCGACCGGTTCGACGCCATCCTGCACTTCGCGTCGCCGGCCAGCCCCACCGACTTCGCCCGGCTGCCGCTGGAGATCATGCGCGCCGGGTCGGTGGCGACGATGCTGCTGCTCGACCGCGCCGTTGCCGACGGCGCGCGGTTCCTGATGGCGTCGACGTCGGAGGCGTACGGCGACCCGCTGGTGCACCCCCAGCCGGAGAGCTACCGCGGCAACGTCAGCTCCACCGGGGTGCGCAGCGTCTACGACGAGGCGAAGCGGTTCAGCGAGGCCGCCACGATGGCGTATCACCGCCACCGCGGCGCCGATACGGCCATCGTCCGGATCTTCAACACGTACGGCGAGCGGATGCGGCCCGACGACGGCCGGGCCATCCCGAACTTCGTCAACCAGGCGCTGCGCGGCGACCCGATCACCGTGCACGGCACCGGTGCGCAGACCCGCTCGATCACCTACGTGGGTGACCTCGTGCGCGGCGTCCTGCTGCTGCTCGACTCGCACGAGACCGGGCCGATCAACTGCGGAACCGAGTACGAGATGACGGTGCGGCAGATCGCCGAGATCATCGCGCGCCTGGTCGGCGGCGGGTCCGAGGTGGTCTTCACCGACGACAGGGGCGCCGACGACCCGGAGAAGCGCCGTCCCGACCTGACGCTGGCGCGCACGCTTCTCGGCTACGAGCCGCAGGTCCCACCCGAGGAGGGCCTGCGCCGCACGATCGAGTACTTCCGCAACCGCTGAGGCGGACGTTTGCTGCGATCTTGGACTCCCGTAGCGCCTATGGGCGCCGCCGGAGTCCACGATCCACAACACCGGAGCCCGAGTCCAAGATCGGTGAGAACCCCCGGGTTCTCCCAGGTTCGTGCCGCCCCGCTCGCTGAACGTGCGACCCGGTGCGCGGCCTACGTACGCTTGATCGCATGTCCGGGAACAATCCTGTCCGTCACACGGGGCGCGCATCGGTCGCCGTCCCCTCGCAACGCGAGCCCGCGTCGGCGCCCGCGGGTCCGCCCGGCGGGCCCGGTGGTCCGTCGCGATCCGGCGGCGGGACCTACCCCGGCCGGCCCCGGCGGCGGCCGCGGTGGGGGCGGATCTTCCTGGTGCTCGGCATCGGCGCGCTCGTGCTGGCGCTCGTCGCGGCGGGCGGCGGGTACCTCTGGTACCGCTCGGTGAGCAACGACATCGACCGCACCGATCCGTTCGCCGGCATCACCGGCGACCGGCCGGCCAAGGCGGTCGAGGGCGCGATGAACATCCTCATGCTGGGCAGCGACTCCCGTGACCCGGACAACAAGGCCAAGGCGGGGGAGTGGCGCACCGACACGATGCTCATCGCCCACATCCCGGCCAATCACGAGAAGGCGTACCTGATCTCGATCCCACGTGACCTGTACGTCTACATCCCGAAGAGCCCGACCAACCCCGACCTCGGCAACCGCAAGGCGAAGATCAACGCGGCCTTCGCATGGGGCGGCCTGCCGCTGACCGTGCAGACCGTCGAGGGCTTCACCGGGCTGCGGATGGACCACGTCGTGCTGATCGACTTCGGCGGCTTCAAGCAGGTCGTCGACGCACTGGGCGGCATCGACATGTACATCGAGCAGGACGTGAAGTCGATCCACCCGCCGCACCGTCAGTTCACCAAGGGCAACGCCCACCTCGACGGCGCCGAGGCGCTGGACTACGTGCGGCAGCGTTACCAGTTCGCCGACGGCGACTTCGCCCGCATGCGGCACCAGCAGCAGTTCATGAAGGCGGTGCTGGACAAGGCGGCCAGCAGCGGCACGCTGACCAACCCGGCCAAGCTGAACTCGTTCCTGCGGGCCACCGCGCAGGCGGTCACCGTCGACAACGACCTGTCGGTGTTCGACATGGCGCTGACCTTCCGCGGCATCCGCAGCAGCGACCTCGTGTTTTCCACGGCGCCGCACCTGGGGAGCAAGAAGGTCAACGGCGAAGATGTGATCATGCCCGACACCGAGAAGGGCGCCGCCCTCTACGGTGCGATCAAGAACGACAAGGCCGAGGAGTGGTTCGCGAACAACGCGCCCAATCCATCCGGTTCACCGTCAAAGTAGTGGAAAACGCAACCAAACCGAGTACCGGCTGGTTGCGTATGAAAAGTGGGGCTGCCGTGGTCTGGCATTCCCAAGGTAACCTCGCGTTCAGGTCCGCGACGCGTGAATGTGTCGCGGACTTGATCCGTACAGTCACCGGCCCGTGAAGTAGGCGATAGCTCGACAGGAGTGACGATGTCCGACCCCCGCGCCGCCCGGCGCTCGACGTTCACGTCGGGCCCCGTCGCCGTGGCCGGCGGGCGGTACGGGTCCTTCTCGGACGCCGAGCTCGACGCGGCATTCGACAGGTTCGAACAGACCGGCGCGCGCCGCCCCGGCGCGGGCGCGGGCGCCACCCGCACCGGCGCCGTCGGCCGCGCGAGCACCACCGGCGGGATCGGCCGCGCGAGCACCACCGGCGGGATCGGCCGTACGAGCGCGAGCGCTGGCGGAGGCCGCGGCCCCGGCGGCCCCGGCCGCAGCGGTACGACCCGCCCGCCGGGCCGCAACCGCCGCGACCCGCTGTGGGCCCGCCTGCTCGTCGTCTTCGGTGCGCTGCTGATGCTGTTCAGCGGTGCCGCGATTGTCGGCGGCAAGGTGCTGCTCTACGAGGCCACCAGCGGCGTCGACAAGGCGCCCCTGCTCGGTGACGCCGGCGCGGCGCAGGGCGGCAAGGCGCTCAAGGGCCCGCTGAACATCCTGATGGTCGGCATCGACGAGCGCCCCACCGGCGACGATCTGGTCCGGGCCGACTCGATCATGATCCTGCACATCCCGGAGAACCGGCAGGGCGCGTATCTGTTCTCGATCCCGCGGGACACCTACGTGGAGATCCCGGCCTACTCGAAGACCAACTTCAAGGGCAGCCGCGGCGAGAAGATCAACGGCGCGTTCGCGTACGGCTGGGCCAACGGCGGCGGCCGCGAGGGCGGCTTCGAACTGCTCGCGCTCACCGTGCAGCGGGTCACCGGGCTGCGCTTCAACGCCGGTGCGATCGTCGACTTCTCCGGCTTCAAGCAGGTGGTCGACGCGCTGGGCGGCGTCGACATGTGCGTCGACACCACGGTGCCGGTGCGCTCCGAGCACGTCGGCTTCGACCGCAACGGCAAGTACCTGCACCCGCGCGACGGCGGCCGGCCCATGGTCTACAACCCGGGCGAGTGCCGGCGGTTCCAGGGCTGGGAGGCGTTGGACTACGTGCGCCAGCGCAAGAGCCTCGTCGACGGCGACTACGGCCGCCAGCGCCACCAGCAGCAGTTCATCAAGGCGCTGGCCAAGCGCGCCAAGGAGCAGGGCGTCGGCTCGAACCCCAAGAAGATGCTCGACATCATGAAGGCCGCGGGCCAGACGCTCACCGTCGACCTGCGTGGCGCGAGCGTGGAGAACTGGCTGTTCACCGTGCGGGGCCTCGCCGACGACGACGTCATGCTGCTCAAGGCGAACGGCGGCGAGTTCCACACGGTCAGTTGCGGCGGCGAGTCGTGCGAGAGCCTCACCGACGAGACGCTCGACATGTTCCGCGCGATGGCCGACGACACCGTGTCCGACTTCCTGCTCGGCCACCCGCAGTTCATCAACAAGTAAGGCAACCCGGCCGCACCCGACCGTGATCGAGTTGTGTGCAACCGGGAACCCGCGCGGGCACGTCTTTCAAAGCAGAGAAATCTACACTCGATCAGGCCCCGGTTTCCTGACCGCGCCAGTCGGGTAGAGAAAGGCGTTCTTGGTGGGAGGCGCCACGTCCAGGCCAGCGCGATCGTCGATTGGGGCCCGCATCGCGAGCCCCGAATTTCGGCGGGCACTGGCAGGGCAGTTGCGGTCCGCGGCGCGGTCGCTCTCGCGGCCGGCGCGGCCTTCGATCCGACGACCGAAGCGCCGCCCCGGGTTCGCCGTAGCGGCACCGGCCCGCCCCCCGACCGCGCCGAAGCGGAAGAAGGCGAGGTCCCTACGCCACGATCCGCTGTGGGCGCGCACGTTCATCGTCGTGGGGATCGTGCTCGTGGTCGCCTCTGGTGGCCTCATCGGTGCCGAGAAGGTGCTCGCCAAGCGCTACAACGACAGCGTCAAGCGCGACACCCTGCTCGCCGACGACGCCCGCGCCGCCGATCCGGCCCGGGCCCCGTCGCAGATCACCGGCCCGCTGAACTTCCTGCTGCTCGGCTCCGACGCCCGCCCCGTGGACAACGTCGACGGCAACCGCTCCGACACGATCATCGTGGCGCACATTCCGGAGACGCTGGACCGGGTGTACCTGGTGTCGATCCCGCGCGACCTGCGGGTGGAGATCCCGCCGTACGAGCCGACCGGGTTCACCGGCAGCCACGAGAAGATCAATTCGGCGTTCCAGTACGGGGGCGGCGGCAGCGGCGGCGTCCAGCTGGTGTCGATGACGCTGGCGAACCTGCTCAACATCCGCTTCGACGGCGCCGCCCTCGTCGACTTCACCGGCTTCCAGGACGTGGTGAAGGCGCTCGGCGGCGTCGACATGTGCGTCGACCACCGGGTGGTGAGCGAGCACGTCGGGTTCGACGAGAAGGGCAACTACCTGCACCCGCACGACGGCGGCACGCCTGTCGTGTACGAGGTGGGCTGCCGCCAGTTCAACGGGTGGCAGGCGCTCGACTACGTCCGCCAGCGCTACAGCCTGCCGGACGGCGACTACGGCCGTCAGCGCCACCAGCAGCAGTTCCTGCAGGCGGTGCTGCGCAAGGCGAAACAGAACGGCCTCGCCACCAACCCGATCAAGCTGGACCGGCTCATCCGCGCCGTGGCCGGCACGCTCACCGTCGACACCGGCGGGATGTCGCTCGAGTCGCTCATGTTCGGCCTGCGCGACATCGGAACCGACGACATCATCGGTGTCACCGTGCCGTCCGAACCCCAGTGGATCGGCAACACCTCGTACATCATCCCGTTCGAGGCCGAGGCCACCGTGCTGTACGAGTCGCTGGCGAGCGACACGCTCGGTGGCTGGGTGGAGGCCAACCCACTATGGGTCAACCGGCTCTAAGCTTCACGGCGTGACAGTCCCGACGGTCGACGCGGCCCAGGTCACCGACGACGCCTACCTGCTCGACGTGCGCGAACCCGACGAGTGGGCGGCCGGCCATCCGCCGGGCGCGCACCACGTCCCGATGATGCAGGTCCCGGGCCGTGCCGACGAGATTCCCGACGACCGCGACGTGGTGGTGGTCTGCCGGGTCGGCGGGCGGTCCGCCCAGGTGGTGGCGTACCTGCGGCAGCGCGGCTACGAGAAGGTCTACAACCTCGACGGCGGCATGTTCGCCTGGGCCGCGGCCGGCCGCCCCATCGTGGGAGACGACGGCGGTGCCGGCGAGGTCATCTGAGCCGGCCGAGGAGCCCGCCGCGCCGCTCGTCTTCGCGCACCGGGGCTCGTCCTACGACCTGCCCGAACACACCCTCGACGCGTACCTGCGGGCCATCGACGAGGGCGTCGACGGGGTGGAGTGCGACGTGCGGCTCACCCGCGACGGGCACCTCGTCTGCGTCCACGACCGGCGGCTCGAGCGCACCAGCAACGGCCGCGGCCTGGTCCGTCGACAGACCCTCGACGAACTGGAGCGGCTGGACTTCGGCTCGTGGCACGGCGCGCAGCAGCCGGCCCGGCTGCTCACCCTCGACCGGCTTCTCGGGGCCGTGCGCGACGCCGGGCGCCCGCTGCGCGTCCTCGTCGAGACCAAACACCCGACGCGCGGTGGGCGCCTCATCGAGCGGGCGCTGGCCGACCTGCTGCGCCGCTTCGGTCTGGACCGCCCGGAGCGCGACGACCCCGGCGGCGTCACGATGATGTCGTTCTCCCCGTTGGCGCTGCAACGGATGCGCGAGCACGCTCCGCAGGTGCCGCGGGTCTTCCTCATGGAGGTGCTGCCGCCCGGGCTGCGCGGCGGCCAGCTTCCGTACGGCGCCCGCGCCGGCGGCCCCGGCATCTCGCTGCTGCGGGCCCGCCCGCAGATCGCCGAGCGGCTGCGCGAGCGGGGGTACGAGGTCTACGTCTGGACCGTCAACGAATCCGACGACATCGATCTGTGCCGGCGCCTCGGCGTGACCGGCATCATCAGCGACCGGCCGGGGTACGTGCGCGAACGCCTGGGGTGACGCACGGGGCGTGCAAGCGGCACACTGTGCTTCATGTCCGCGGCTGATCAGCACGTGTCCGGGCCCGACGAGCAGACCGAGCTGCTGCGCGGCCTGACCGAGCTCGTCCGCGGCTCGAACTCCGGCGCCGGCGGCCTGGTGGGCCTCCAGCTGGTGATCGAGCTGGCGCTGGCGGCCACGGACGCGGGCGGCGCGAGCTTCATCGAGTACGCCGAGGGCGGCGGCCGGGTGGTCGCGGTCGCGGGCGGCGTGGACTTCATGCTCGGCCGGCCGGTCGACCTGCGCTCGAGCACCGTCACCTCGATCCTGACCGGGCCGCCGGTGCAGGACCTGCCGATGACCGAGCCGGACAGCGGCCTCGAGCCGCTGGTCGCGGCGGGCTTCCGCCACAGCGTCCTGGTCGGCGTCCGCGTGGGCGGCGAGGTGGTCGGCGCACTGCAGCTCCACTTCCGTAGCGCGCTCGGGCGCGCCGGGACGAGCCCGCGCGACGGCGGGCCGATCGGCGAGCCGGCGCGCTCCTGGGTGACGCTCCTGGCGGCCTGCGCCGGTCACCTGTACGCCGACCGGATCGGGCTGCCGGTACATGAGACCGGCCCGCGGCTGAGCCCGCTGTCGCTGGCGATCGCCGTGGTCGGCCCGAGCGGCACGGTGCGGTCGTGGAACCCGGCGGCCGAACGGCTCACCGCTCAGCCCGCCGCCGACGTCGTCGGCCGGCCGTTCCCGTTCCCGCTACCCGGCCCGGGCCGCCCGGTGGAGCACCGGATGGCCTGCGGCACCTGGATCCGGATCCGGGCCACCCGGGTCTCCGGGTCGGACGCGGTCGCGCTGACGATGCGTCCGCGCGCCGACGAGAGCGACCAGACGCAGGCCCGCGACCTGTTCCTCGCGGTCGCCAGCCACGAACTGCGCACGCCGGTGACGGTGATCCGCGGTTACGCCGACACGCTCGTCGAGCACTGGGAGGCGCTCGACGAGCCGGCCCGCCGGGAGGCCGTGCTGGTGATGGGCCAGCGGGCGCGCGAACTGAGCCGGCTCGTCGACCGGCTGCTCACCACCGCCAGCGACGCCGCCGGGCTGGTTGATGGCGCTCCGGGCGTACCCTTCGACGTCATCGACGCGTTGCGAGAGGTGACCGACGACCTCGCCCCGGATGTGCGGGCCGGGGTCCGGCTCGACCTGCCGTTGGCGTTGCCCAAGGCCGCCGGAGACCGGGCCGGTGTCGCGACGGTCGTCACCGAGCTGGTGACCAACGCGGTTAAGTATTCGGCGGGTCGGGTACACGTCGACGTGACCGCTGGGGCAGACCGGCAGACGGTGTGGTTCCGGGTGGCCGATCGAGGGGTCGGCATCCGGCAGGAGCACGTCGAGCGGGCGTTCGAGCGGTTCTGGCAACTGGAGCGCGGCGATCAGCGGAGGTATGGCGGCGTGGGGCTGGGGCTGTACCTCGTCCGGCGGATCGTCGAGCGGCAGAACGGGTGGGTGTCCTTACGCCCTCGCGATGGGGGAGGAACGGTGGCCGAGGTTCGGCTGCCGCGAGCGGACGTGAGCGTCGGGGAGGGTTGACGCGTGTCGATTGCTGTCACCGCTGAGCGGGCCTGGTGCGTCGTCGTGCCGCATCAGCCGCGTGGCGCACGCGTGGCCAGGCACCGCCTTGCGGCGGCGCTGGCCGGGCTGGTGAGCCAGGAGCGGTTGTCGGATGCGATGGCGATAGCCGCCGAACTGGTCGGCAACGCCGTCCGGCACGCCCTACCGCTGCCCGGCGGGGTGGTACGGGTGGCCTGGCAACTGCTCGTCGGCGGCGGCCTGCTGATCAAGGTGACCGACGGTGGCTCACCCAACGCGCCGGCGATCCGCCCGCCGAGCGCCGACGCCGTCGACGGGCGCGGCCTCGCGATCGTCGAGGCGCTGTCGCGGCGCTGGGGAGTGGATCGCGACGGACTCGGGCAGTGCGTCTGGGCCGAGTTGCGCTGATTGGTCGTCCGGACGATTTAGGCTGGCCGTCATGGCCAGAAGATCCCCCCGTGGTAACAAGCGTGCCGAGAAGCGGCAGAAGGTCCGCGATGTCTTTGTTCCCCGCCCGTTCGCCGGCCTGGCCGACGAAGCGGAGTGGGTGGCGCTTCGCGAACTGGTGCCCGCCGCGTCGGCGCCGCTTCGCCTCGCGCCGAACGTGGTCGCCGAGGCGGGGGAGCGCACCGTCGTGCTGGCCACCGTCCTGCCGATGGCCTGGCCCGCCATGCACCGCGCCGACGGCACCGTATTCATCGGCCTGCAGCGCCAGGTGAACTCCGGCGACGTCTCCCGCGACCTCGCCGCCGCGCTGATCTCCGCCCTGCAGACGAAGCCGGGCCAGACCGTCGCCGTTCCGGCGCTCGCCGGCCCGGGGCCGCGGCTGCAGGACATCCTCGTCGCCGACGCGCCGCTCGACGTGACGCTGCACGAGGGCTTCGAGTTCTGGCTCGCCGCCGACGCGGCCGAGGACCCGAACGTGAAGGCGTCGCTGGAGCGGGCGAACGAGTCGATCTACCCGACGCAGCGGCTGGCGGCCGCGCCGGCGGCGTACTGGTGCCAGGTGCCCGACAAGGCGCACGTGCGCTGGGTGCTGCCGGACGACGAGGACCCGGCGCTGGACGCGCTTGCCCGCCTCGCCGCCGGCGACGCGATCCGGCTCGGCGAGGGCACCCGCTTCGCGGGGATGTTCCGGGCCCACGGCCTGCTGGTGCCCGTCTGGGACCTGCCCGTCGACGCCCCGGCGGCGCACTGGGAGACGCCGCTGGCCGAGTTCGCGAAGCGCTACGCCGAGGCGCTGGGCGTCGGCGGCGACCTGACGGCGGCCGAGCGCCGCTCGCGCCAGGGCCTCCTCGGGCGCCAGCTGACCCTGCGTTAACCGCTCTCGCGCCGTTCTCGACGGATCGTGGAGGTCCACGCACCAGCATCGGCGCATGGACCTGGGTTCACGCGGGCGCGCGCAGCACCGGGCAGCTCATGCACCGCGGGCCGCCGCGGCCGGAACCCAGTTCCGAGCCGGGGATCCGGATCACCTCGATGCCGGCCCGTTCCAGGTGCGCGTTGGTCTCGGTGTTGCGCTCGTAGGCGACCGCCACCCGTGGCGCGATCGCCAGCGTGTTGTTCCCGTCGTCCCACTGCTCGCGCTCGGCGGTCACCGGGTCCAGCCCGGTGTCGATGATCCGCAACGTGTCGATGTGCATCGCCTTCGCGGCGGCGGTGAGGAACGGCTCCGGTCCGCTGATGCGCGGTTCGCCGCTCGGGTCGGGCGCCGCGCTCACGGTCCAGGCGACGAGCGTGTCGGCGACGTTCGGGTACATGACGACGGCGTCGACGTCGACCATCGTGCACACGGTGTCCAGGTGCATGGTCGCCCGCTCCTGGGCGATCGGCACCGCCAGCACCGTGTGCGCCAGCCCGCGCTCGAAGCAGCGGCGGGCCAGCCGCTCGGCGCCGGCCGCCCGCGTCCGCTCGCCGACGCCGACCGCCAGCACGCCCGGCGCGAGCACGAGGACGTCGCCGCCCTCGAGGTACTCCAGCTCGGGGTCGTAGACCAGTTCGGTGCCGGCGAACCGGGGATGGTGACGGTAGATCGCGGCGGTCAGCGTCGTCTCCCGGCGCCGGGCCGGCATCGCCAGGCTGGTGACGGCGACGCGGTCGCCGATCCAGACCGCCGAGTCGCGGGTGAACAGCAGGTTCGGCAGCGGGTCGATGACGAAGTCGTGGCGGTCCATGAGCGCGTAGACGAGGCCGATGCCGGTCTTCAGTTCCTCGTGCGCGACACCGGCCATGAGCGCGGTGGCGAGCCGCTGCGGGTCCAGGGTCGCCAGGTGGGCGGCCACCTGGGCGCGCAGCGTGTCGCCGAGCCTGACGTCGGCGAGCACCGCGGCGGTGAGCTCGGCCCGGCCCGCCTCGATGGTGAGGACGTCGACGACGAGGTCGGCGAGGTAGAGCACCTCGACGCCGCGGGAGCGCAGCGCGTCGGCGAAGATGTCGTGCTCCTCCTGCGCGCGCTGTACCCACGGGATGCCGTCGAAGAGCAGCGAGTCGTTGTTGCGCGGGGTCAGCCGGGCCAGTTCGGCACCCGGCCGGTGCAGCACGACGGTGCCCAGGCGGCCGACCTCGCTGTCGACGCGGTTCGTCATGGAAGCCAGCGTAGTGGGACGGCCGAGTGTGTCGTGATCGGCGCCATTTGCACATCTGGGCGATGAATGAATCGCCGATTCATGCCGCAGGGTGGAGGCGGAGGGTCACTGTCGGGTGATTATCTTCACCGGGCGAGGCGCTCCGGTAGCGGCTACCCTGACTGCCACAGCAGCATCGGTGCTGGTAACCATGGATCAACTTCTCTATACGACATATGGCAGAATGACAAGTGTCCTTACGGACAGCTACCTCGGACTATCGGACAGTTTTTTGGTACGATTTCGCGGTATCCGCCAAACCGGGCACGGGGTGAATGCGGTATTCATCCGCTTCACTACCGCTCATTCGCTCTGGAAGACTCCCCTAGCACGCACTTGGACACGTACGGTGTATGGACCCACAACTGAAGGCGAAGGTGGAGGTGCGCGATGACAGGTCTCTTGCATTCGAGCGACGGCCCTAGCATTCTCCCCGCACCGCGGCCGGGGAAGCTCCAGGGTGACTTCCTGGACGCCACCCGGTCCTCTCCGGCTGAGTGGGTCCGGTCCCGGCGTGAGGCCCGGGAGCGGCGTCGTGCTGCGGTGAAGCACGCCCGCGCGGCCCAGCGGCTGGCCGCGCTCGGCCCCGGCTGGGAGGTCGTCGACCTTCGGGAGTGCGCCGGCACCGAGCCCATGACGTACCTCGCCATCGGTCCGGGCGGCGTGTTCGCCGTCACCGTCAAGGACCACGGCCGAGCCAAGGTCAGCTTCGCCGGAGACGTCGTCCAGATCGACGGCCGGCGGCCCAAGTACGTGCAGGAGGCGCGGGAGAACGCCAGGCTCGCCGCGACCGCGCTGTCCCGCGTGGCCGGCATCTCCGTGCCCGTCATGCCCGTGCTCGCGTTCGCCGGCAGCGGCGTGATCACGTTCTACGGCATGCCCAAGGGCTGCATCGTGAGCGCTTACCAGGAACTCGGCCGGGTGCTCAACTCCCGTGGCGAGCGGCTCGCGGCGAAGACGGTCCGCAAGCTGTACGCGTATGCCGACCACCCGGGCACCTGGGTGAACGCGGCATTTGACCGCTACGAGTGGTCGAAGTCCGACTGAATCCGACCGTTCGCTTCCATCCGACCGTTCGCTTCCATCCGACACGCACGCTTGCGCCAAACCGGCACTGACAAACCGGGGTTGGCGCCGGTAACGTCAGTGCGTGGCTTCACCCGACAGGCGCTCCCCTGCGCGACGGCTTCGCGGGAGGCCATGTGCCCCGCGTTGAGCTGTCCATCACCGATCTCGGCCCGGTCATCCCGCCCCCTCGTGACCCGCTCGGCCACTGGATGCGTGCCGTCGGAGGTGCGGTCGAGCCCTGTCTGGTCATCGACAAGCGCGCAGTCATCGTCGCCATGTCACACCAGTGCGTCGCGATGCTCGGCCTGGCGCGTTCGCCGGTCGGCGCCAGTCTCCGTGAGGGGCCGCTCAAGCTCATCGACTTCAGCGCCGCCGGCGAGAACCTCCCCGAGAACGAGGTCGGCAAGGTGCCGCCGATCCTGGCCGTCACGTCGGGGCGGCTGGCCCGGGGGCTGATCCGGGTCCGCTGCGACGGCACCGTCTACACCCTCGACGCCGTCGCCACGCCGATCGGCCCGCCGAACGCGGTCGCCGGTTCATTGACGTTCTTCAGCCCCGTGTAACGTCGCGTCGTCGGGAGGGGCGATGCGCATACGGGTCCGGTCGGGGCTGCTCGCATCGACGGCGGCCGTTCTGCTGCTCGCCGGGTGCGGGCTTGCCGGCTGTGGACTGGCGCCGAAGGGGCCGGTGCGCGACCCGAACGCGCGTCCCCCGTCGCCGTCGCACATCGGCGAGAGCAGCGCGAGCCGCCCCGCGGCCCGGCCCCCGACGCGCGCCGCGACCCCCAGCCCGAGCGGCGTGAGCGGCCTGGTCGCGGTGGCCTGCAACGGCAGGCCGAGCGGCAACCAGGTGATCGCCCTGCTGCGCAGGTCCAAGGTGCTCGGCGGCCAGAC
>Ga0070675_100000853_pt1 | contig 21624 bp, 17 predicted proteins | sample KBSM43metaG_FD_65343 | JGI IMG/M metagenome (GOLD analysis project Ga0070675, IMG submission 65343) | Miscanthus rhizosphere microbial communities from Kellogg Biological Station, Michigan, USA - KBS M4-3 metaG | ecosystem: Host-associated > Plants > Roots > Rhizosphere > Soil ... | reverse complement strand
GGGCCGATGCGCAGGCGCTCTACACGCTGCTCGAGCAGCAGCTGGTGCCGGCGTTCTACGATCGCAACGCGTCGGGCCTGCCGCACCGCTGGCTGCAGACCGTGAAGCAGTCGATCCGCACCGTGCTGCCCCGCTTCAGCGCGCGGCGGATGGTGAAGGAATATGTCGGCGACGTCTACGTGCCGGCCGTCACGGAGCCCCGCAAAGTGTAGGGCGGGGCTGTAGGGCGGGGCGTCAGCCCCGCCGACAGCGCTGCCCACCCGCTCACCCGCCCTACCCACCCCACCGCGTCCGAAGGACGCGGCCCCGGTATACTGAGTCGAATGGGCCGGAAATCAAGCGTCGAGAAGACGAAGTGCGCGCTGTGCGGCGCCAAGGACGTGTCGGAGCCGCGCGGCGAGGAACGCTACTGCCGCGACTGCTGGGAAAAGAAGATTGCGGTCGAGGAGGTCGTCGCCCGTGAGTTCGCGCTGAAGCGCTACATCCGCGCCCACAGCGCCGAGAAATATCTGGTCTATCACTCGACGATCAAGCGGCCCACCGGCCAGATCATCGTCGTGGACGACGGCTACGACCTGTTTCTCACCATGGTGCTCTACCCCAACTTCGGCTGGGACGATCCCGCCTACCACCTCGAGGGCGACCCCGAAGGGCGCTCGTTCGCCGAGATTCTGGTGGACGTGGTGGCGACCGAGGTCATCGAGCCCTGGGGCGGCGGCAAGTGGCACCTCGAGGTGTTCCGCTCCGCCAACCCGGAACCGGAAGACTGGAACGGGGAGATGTAGGGGCCCTATTCCGGTTCGGGCCCCGACTGCCTATAATTCGTCGCGGCGGGCGCATCGGGGCGTCCGTGACCGGGCGGCAACCGGGCGTCACGCCAGGTTCGCGCGACGGAAAGGATCAGGTTATGACTCGTTCTCTCTGCACCGTCCTGGCGCTCACGGGCGGTCTCCTGCTCGCAGGCGGCGCGGCCTCCGCGCAGGCGCCTGAAGCTGCCAAGCCCAAACTGATTTCACCAGTTCGTGGCGTCGCGGAACTCGGCTACACCAACGCAGTCCGCAAGCGCGAAGGCAACATGGTCATCGCGACGTTCCGCGTGAAGAACCTGGCTTCAGCGCCCATCGCGGGTCTGAAGATCGAGGAGTACTGGTACGACCAGGGCGGAGAGATTGTGGGCGGCTCCGAGCCGTTCAGGTATCGCAAGCCTCTGATGCCGGGCGAGACGCTGGACATCACTCTCAAGGTCCAGACCAATCCCAAGATGAACCGCTCGCAGCTGAAGTTCAGCCACGGAGACGGCAAGAACGACACCATCAAGCCGAAGCTCTTGCCGAAGATCTAGGCGAGGCTCTCTGGCTCGGGTCGCGGACTCGAAAGGGCCGGCTATACCGCCGGCCCTTTTGCGTGTACGGACTGGCGGGTGAGGCGAATGGGGCGGCGCGGACCGCGGGCGCAACGAGCCGCCCTCAAACTCCCCAGTAGTTCAGGATGCCGGTGATGAGGAGCGCGTTGACGAAGTCGATCCCGAACGCGCCGACGAGGGGCACCACCAGATAGGCCTTCGGCGCCGGGCCGTAGCGCTCGACGAGGGCGCCCATGTTGGCCACGGCGTTGGCGGTGGTGCCGAGCATGAACCCGCAGAAGCCGCTCGACATCACCACGGCGTCGTAGTCGCGCCCCATGACGCGCGGCACGAGGAACACGCACAGCACCGCCACGAGCGCCATTTGCGCCGCCAGGATGATGAGCAGCGGCAGGACGGCGCCCGCCAACTGCCACAGCCGCAGCGTCATGAGCGCCATGACGAGGAAGAGCGACAGCGCGACGGTGCCGAGGTCGTCGATGGTGCGCTGCGAGATGCGGATCGCTCCCACCGCGTCGTCCACGTTGCGGATGACGGCCGCGACGATCATCGCGCCGATATAGGCCGGCAGCCTCCAGCCCACGGATTCGAGGCCGGCGCTCACCCACACCCCGGCGCCAACCGCGACCAGCAGCACCACGAGGTGTTTCAGGAGGCTGTAGGCTTCCACGTCCTCGCCGGCCGGCGTCGCGGGGATCGGGTCGGCCATCTGCTGCTCCGCCAGCGACTCGAGGGTGCCGCTGGCCCGTGTCGGCACGACGGCGGGATGGCGTCCGAGCAGGAACGTCGCGATCGGCCCGCCCATCAGCCCGCCCGCCACGATGCCGGCCATCGCCGCCGACACGGCGAGCGTTTCCGCTCCGGCAATTCCCGCCTGTTCGAAGAGCGGCGAAAACGCAATTCCAGTCGCCGGCCCGCCGGTGAGCGTCACCGACCCGGCCAGCACGCCGAGCAGGGGATGCTCGCCGAGCAGCCACGCGACGCTGCCCCCCACCAGGTTCTGCAGCCCCGCGGCCAGCGACGCGATGATCATCATCACGAGCACCAGCGGACCGCCGCGCGCCAGCACCCGCAGGCTCGCGCCGAACCCGACCGAAGCGAAGAACGCGTTCTGCAGCGGCACCTGCAGGGCCGTGTCGAAGGCGATGAGCGGCGGCGTGCCGCGATTGACGAAGGCCAGGAGCGCGGCGATCGGCAGGCCGCCGACCACCGGCGCGGGGATGTTGAATCGGGCCAGCACCGGGAACTGGCGCTTGAGGAAGTAGCCGAAAAAGAGCGCCGCCCCCGCGAACGCTACCGTCTGAATGAGATCCAGGGCCACGAAGCTTCTGCCTGAGCCTTGAGCCCTGAGCCCTGAGCCTTACTTGATTCGCACCTGGATATCGCGGCTCGCCACCGGGTTCTCGCCCTGGCGCGAGCGGCCCTCGACGTGCAGCACGTAGAGGCCCGGCTCGAGATCGGAGAGCGGCAGCCGCCCGGCAAAGCCGTAGCCGCCCCCGCCGCGCACCTCGGCCGACGAGCGCTGCTCGGCGGCCTCGCGCACCACGCGCCCGCCTTCGGCCCTGAGTTCCGCCTTCAGATCGACCATGTGCGGCGAGCTCGAGCCGCCCTCGTAGAACTCGGCGAAGAACATCAGCGTGTCGCCGACCTCGAACTCGCGCGTCGCGATCGGCGGACCCGGGAGGAAGTCGCCGAGCGGATCCTTGGCCTTGACCGTCGGCGTCAGTCCGGCCGACGCTGCCGTGAGGGCCACGCCGCTCATGACGAACTTCTCTTTGTAGAACTCCGGCACCTCGAGATCGTAAAGCACGCTCCCCGCCTTGCCGTTCCTGTTGCCCGCCGCCAGCCGCAGCTGGTAGTGGCCGGGCGGGAGGTTCATCTGCGTCAAGACCCGGAAGCCGCGCTCCTTCGCCCGCGCGTAGGTATCTGGCTTCAATGTCAGGTTGGCGGTCTGGCGCTCGCCCCCGAACACCTTGCCCTTCGAGTCGGTGGCGACGCTGGCGATTTCGAGCGCCTCGTTGAAGGTGCCGTTGGCCTCGACGAAATCCAGCTTCGACGCGTCGAGCTCGAGCACCACGGCCACGGCGGCGTTCGGCGCCTCGCCCTTGTAGGCGCCGGCAAACACCTTGAGCGGCAGGCCCGCCACGGGAAGCGGACTCGCCAGCGCGGCGGCGAGCACCGGATTGGCGGCCGGCTTCGGATCGGCCGGGCGGCGGCCCCGCGGCTCGTAGTAGCCGTTGCGCGCCCGAACCACGCGCAGCCCGGGGCGCGTCACCCGGATCTGGATCTTGCGGTAGCGGCCGTCGCGACGGGAGTTGTTCGAGTAGTAGCCGAGCAGGTAGTACTGGCTGTTCTCCTGCACGATGCGGTCGAACGCGCTGTTGAAATCGTTCTGGTTGACCGCGGCGAAGCCGCCGGTGTTGGCCGCGAGCACCCGGAGGCTGTCCTGCGACAGACGCAGTTCGTTCTGCAGCGAATTGAGCCCGGCGCCCTGCTCGGGCATCGTCGAGCTCACCGTGATCAGCTCCTCGTCGCCGGTCGTCAGGCCGCGCGGGTCGATGGCGTAGATACTGACGTTGCCGCGCGTCGCCGAGGCGATCGCGTCGTGCGTGTCGAGCAGCACCGCCGAGGCGGTCGAGCCCGCCAGGCCCACGGCCTCGTGGATGTCGTAGTCGACGCCTTCGCCCACGAGCATCAGCGCTTTGCGGCGGCCGCGCACGTTGGCCATGAACTCCGCCAGCTTGCGCACCGTGCCCATGGCGTTGCGGGCGTTGAAGCTCCGCTCCATCATCTGGCTGTCATCGCCCGGCTGCAGTCCGCCGGTGGCCGGGTTGGTGCGCACGTTCTGCAGCCGCTCGATCGTCGCCGAAGGCAGCTTCCGGCCGACGAACTTGTCCACAGCCGACATGAGCAGGCGCGGGTTGTTGGTGAAATCCTGCGAGCCGCTGCTGCGGCCGGTGAACACGACGGCCGCCAGGTCGTTGGTACCGAAGCTGCGCTCGAAGAAGCGCCGCATCGCCGCCTTCACCCGCGGCGTGCGCGTGAACTCGGTGTGCAGGTCGTCGAGGACGATCAGATAGATGCGGCCCTCGAGGTGCTCGTTGGTCTGGACGTCGGCCTCGACCGGCTGGGTGGCGAATAGCGGCCGCTCGGCGCGTTCGATCGGGATGTTGACCAGCGAGAACGAGGTGACTTTCTGCGGCTTGCCGTCCTCGATCACCTCGAAGTCGTCGGCCGTGAGGTCCTTCACCGGGTTGTTCTGCGCGTCGACGACGTAGGCGTCGGCCTCGACGAAGTCGATTTCCACCCGGAAGACGACGGGTGGCGTGTCGCCCTGGGGCGCGGCCGGCGCGGGCGCCGGCGCCTGCTGCGCCCACAGCACGCCGGTAGCGAGTACAGCGGCGGCGGCGGAGAGGACGAGGCGTCTATTCATAAAGTGCTCTTCGGCTCTGACGAGGCTGGCAGGGCGATTATAGGCCGGAGGCCTCGGCCATATCTGGGTCCCCAGCCTCCGGAGGAGCGGGCAGCCCCTATACTGAACGGTGCCCATGGCGCTCGACATTCCCGCCATCCAGCGCGCGCTGCGCGACAGCCGTCTCGACGGATGGCTGCTCTACGACTTCCACGGCTCGAATCCCATCGCGACCCGCCTCACCGGGGTCGATCGCGGGGCCCATCTGACCACGCGCCGGTGGTACTACCTGATTCCCCGCGAGGGCGAGCCCCGGGCGCTGGTGCATGCGATCGAGCGCCACAATCTCGACGCCCTGCCGGGCCGGAAACTGGTCTACGGCCGCCGCGAGCAGCTCGAATCGGGGCTCACGGACCTGCTGCGCGGGCTCAAGACTGTCGCGATGGAGTACTCCCCCGGCTGCGCCATCCCCTATGTCTCGCGGGTCGATGCCGGTACAGCGGAAGCGATCCGGGCCCGCGGCGTGGACATCGTGTCGTCGGGCGATCTCGTCCAGGCGTTCGAGGCGGTGTGGACGCCGGCCCAGCTCGACACGCACAGGACGGCGGCGGCCGCGCTGTATCGGATCAAAGATCGCGCGTTCGCGGCTGCCGCGGCCGCCGTCCGCGAGGGGCGCGCGCTCGACGAATACGGATTGCAGCAGCAGATGGTGGGCTGGTTCGACGAGGAAGGGCTGGTCTCGGACTCGGCTCCGGTGGTCGCCGTCGGGCCGCACGCGGGCAACCCGCACTACCTCCCCACTGCCTCGAGCGCGTCGCCCATCGTCGCCGACCAGCTGCTCCTGCTCGATCTCTGGGGCAAGGTGTCACAGCCGGCCGCCGTTTTTGCCGACATTACGTGGGTCGGCTATACCGGCCGCACCGTGCCCGCGAAAATGGCCGAGGTGTTTGCCGCCGCCGCCCGCGCGCGAGATACCGCGGTCGACCTGGTACAGGCGGCAGTCAGGGACGGGCGCGACCTGCGAGGATGGCAAGTCGATCGTGCGGCCAGGACGGTGCTGGTCGAGGCCGGGTTCGAGGCCCAGGTCTTGCACCGCACCGGTCATAGTCTGGGCGAAGACGTCCATGGCAACGGTGCGCACCTCGACGACTTCGAGACTCGCGACGAGCGCAGGCTGCTGCCAGGGACCGGCTTCACGGTCGAGCCTGGCGTCTATCTGGACGAGTTCGGCGTGCGCACGGAAATCAACGTTTTCCTGGGTGACCGGGAGGCCGAGGTGACCGGTCCGCGCCAGGGGGCCATCGTGCCGCTGTTATCATGAATCAGCCGAGGGCTTGCGCCGCGACATCCCGCGGACCCCTTGACTGATTCATTCCGCCGTCTTCGGCCGCGCTTCGCGCGGCGGGGGCGTGGAGGCCGTAATGCTGAACCGCAAGATCACCGTGCTCTATTCGCTGCCGATCGTGCTGATGTCGGTGCTCGTCGGAATGATCGTCGCCTCGCGGCTGGGTCTGTCGCCCGCCACCAGCGCGCAGTCGGTGGCGACCCCGCCGATGAACAGCGCGCCGCTCACCGGCGCGCTGACGGCCTCGACCTTCCGCGACATCGCCAAACTGGCGTCGCCGGCGGTGGTCAACATCCGCACCGAATCGCGGCAGCGCACGCAGGACCTGTCCGACTTCTTCGGCGGCGGCGGCGACCTCTTCGAACGTTTCTTCGGCCAGCCGAACCCCCGCGGCCAGGGGCCGGGCGCGGGCGGCGGCGGCCAGGGGCAGCAGCAGCGGCCGCGGGAGCGTGAGCAGCTGGTGCAGGCGGCCGGCACGGGCTTCATCATCGACAAGGCGGGCTTCATCCTCACCAACAGCCACGTCGTGGACGGCGCCACCAAGATTGCCGTGTCGCTCTACGGCGAGGACGAGGATCAGGAGTACGAGGCCCGGGTCGTCGGCCGCGACCCGCTCACCGACAGCGCGCTCCTCGAGCTCACCGAAAAGCCGAACCACACGCTCCCCGAGATCAAGTTCGGCGATTCCACGCAGATGCAGCCCGGCGACTGGGTGATGGCCATCGGCAATCCCTTCGGCTACGCACACACGGTCAGCGTGGGGGTGATCAGCGGCCTCGATCGGCCGTTCCAGGTGGCCAACCGCCGCCAGGCGCAGGTGATTCAGACCGACGCGGCCATCAATCCGGGCAATTCCGGCGGCCCGCTGCTCAATATCCGCGGCGAGGTGATCGGCATGAACACCGCCATCATCACCGACGGCCAGCGCCAGGGGAACATCGGCATCGGTTTCGCGATTCCCATCAACGTCGTGCGCGACCTCCTGCCGCAGCTGCGCAACGGCAAGATCACCCGCGGCCGCATCGGCGTGGAAATCCGTCCGATTCCGCGCGAGGCGCTCGACGAGTTCGGGCTGAAGAACCGCGATGGCGCCCTGGTCGGCGCCGTGTCGTCCGGCGGCGCGGCCGACAAGGCGGGCATCGAGCCCGGCGACGTCATCGTCGGCTACAACGGCAAGGCGGTGAAGAACAGCAACGAGCTGGTGTCGATGGTCACGGCCACCAGGCCGGGCAGCATCGTGCCGGTGCGCGTCATGCGCGACGGCAAGGAGCAGACGATCAACGTCACGGTGGACGAGCTCGACCTCGAGGCCGAAGGCAACCAGCAGGGGCGCGGCCGCGGTGGACGCGGCGCCTCGCCCGAGCCCGAGACGACCGCCGGCTTCGGGCTGACGCTCAACAACATCACGCCCGACATCGCCCGCCAGCTGCGCCTCGAGAGCTCGCGCGGCGCGGTCGTGGTGGACGTCGACCCCAACAGCCCCGCGGCCCGCGCCGGCCTCACCGAAGGCGACGTGATTCTGCGCGTCGGCCAGACGCCGGTGGGCACGGCCGCCGACGCGCAGCGCGAGCTGGCCCGGGTGCCGTCGGGTGGCACCGCGTTCCTGCGGATCCTGCGCGAAGGACAGGAAACGTTCGTTCCCGTCACCAAGGAGTAGACGCGGCGACCCCGGCAGCGCCGCAGAGACTCGCTAGTGCTCGAGCGTGAAGTCAAGATCCGGTTTCGCGATCCTGACCACGCTCGGGCCGCACTCGCCACGATCGGGGCCGTTCCGCTGCGGTCCCGGCGCCTTCAGGACGACACCCTCTACGACACCCGCGACAACACGCTGCGCGCGAAGCGCGCAGTGGTGCGCCTTCGCCGCGAGCCCGATCGCGCCTATGTGACCTACAAGGGCCCGGTGCAGCCGGGGCCGATGAAGATGCGCGAGGAACAGGAAACGGAAGTCGCCGACGTCGAGGTGCTGCGGCGCGTGCTGCAGGAGCTCGGCCTCGAAGCGTGGTTCCGCTATCAGAAGTTCCGCGAGGAGTTCGAAGCGCCCGGCGTCGTCATCGCCCTCGACGAGACGCCGGTCGGCACCTACATCGAAATCGAAGGGTCGGAGGAAGGCATCCTGACGGTCACCGATGCCCTGGGCTGCTCGCCCGCCGACTTCATCCTCGACTCGTATCGCGGCCTCTTCGCCGCCTTCGCGCAGGCGCACAACCTGACCGTCCGCGACATGCTGTTCGACGCGAGCGACGGCGCCGGCGCATGATCCCGGCCCTCGTCCTGACCGCGGGACTGGCCACCCGGCTCCGGCCGCTGTCGCTCGTGCGCGCCAAGGCGGCGCTTCCCGTGGCCGGCCAACCGCTCATCGGCCGCATCCTCACCTGGCTGCGCGACGGCGGCGTGTCGGACGTGGTGCTCAACCTGCATCATCTGCCGGAGACGCTCACCCGCATCGTCGGCGACGGCCAGGACTTTGGCGTGCGCGTGCGCTACTCGTGGGAGACGCCCGTGCTCGGGTCGGCGGGCGGGCCGCGCCGCGCGGCGCCCATCCTGGGCAGTCCGCGATTCCTCATCGTCAACGGCGACACGCTGACGACCCTGGATCTGGCGCCGGTGCTCGCGGACCACGAGCGCACGAAAGCGCTCGTGACGCTGGCCGGGGTGCCCAACGTGGAGCGGCACAAGTACAGCGGTCTGCTCGCCGGCCCCGACGGCGTGCTGGCCGGCGTGGCGCCGCGCGGATCCGACCAGCCGTCGTACCACTACTTCGGAGTGCAGGTGGCTGACGCCGCCGCGTTCGACACGGTGCCTGCCGACACGCCCTACGAGTCGGTGGCGGCGCTCTATCCGGAGCTGAACGCCATGCGGCCCGGCGCGGTGCGGGTGTTGGCGACCAGCGCGACCTATCACGACATCGGCACGCCGCTCGACTACTTCGAAACGTCGATGTCGTTTGCCGATCGTGAGGGCACCGCCGCCTACGGGGCCGGGTGCCGGGTCGCACCCGGGGCCTCGGTGCGGCGATCGATCCTCTGGGACGGCGTCGACATCGGCGACGGCGCAACGCTCGAACACTGCATCGTGACCGACGGCGTGACCATTCCGCCGCGCACGACCTGGACGCGGCAGATCGTCCGTCGGCTCGATGGCGACCTGGCGCCAGGAGAAACCGTCGTCGGTAATCTGGCGGTCTCCGATCTTTCGTAGGGGCCGCTTCGTGTCGTAGGGCAGGGCTTCGGCCCCGCCGGGAGAGAACCGTGACCGCAACCATGGCCGACGTGCGGGCCCGAATCGAGCAGTTCCTCGCCGACGGCGGCCTCGCGCAGCGCGGCGCGTCGGTGGTGGCGCTCACCGGAGATGCGTCGGACCGGCGCTACTTCCGTGTGCTGGTGCCGCAGGACGCCACCCAGGTGCTGGCCGTGCACCCGGGCCCGATCGATTTCGAGCAGCTGCCGTTCGTGAACGTCGCGAGCCTGCTGGCGGCGATGCCGGTGCCTGTGCCCCGCATCCTCGCCCACTCGAACGAGCTCGGCATCATCGCCCTGCAGGATCTCGGGGACGTCACGCTGCAGGCGCACCTCGGCGCGGCCACCCAGGCCGAGCACGCGGCGCTCTACCGCCAGGCCGTGGGCCTCATCGAAACGCTGCAACGGCGTGGCGCCGCCCTCGCGGCGCCCGGCTACCTGCCCTACGGCATCGCGTTCGACGTCGAAAAGCTCACGTGGGAGCTCAACTTCTTCGTCAAGCACTACCTCGAGGCGTACCGCGGTGCCACCTTCGACGAGGCCCCGCGCGCCGCGCTGGCCGGCGAGTTCGCGGCGATCGTCGAGGAGCTCGCCGCCGAGCCCCGCGTGCTCTGTCATCGCGATTACCACAGCCGTAATCTGATGCTGCACGAAAGCCAGCTCTACATCATCGACTTCCAGGACGCACGGATGGGGCCCGACACCTACGACCTCGTGTCGCTGCTGCGCGACTCGTACGTGGACCTCACCGAGAACCAGGTGGACGAGCTGATTGCCTTCTTCCTTGCGCTCCGCGGTCAGGGCATGGGGACCGGCGGCAGTGACGCCCAGCGCTTCCGCGAGCGGTTCGACCTGATGGCGCTGCAGCGCAACCTGAAGGCCCTCGGCACCTTCGGCTTCCAGGCGGCCACCCGCGGCAACCCGGTCTACATCCAGTACATTCCGCGCACGCTCGAATACGCGCGCCTGAACCTGGGACGGCACCCGCGGTTCGGCCGGCTCCGCGAGCTGCTCGCCGCCGTGCTGCCCGAGCTGCGCTGACGCGCCCGCGGGCCGCGGCCGGTTGGCGCGGTAAGATGACTTCACCGTGGGCGAGCGGCGCTTTGGTCTTTCCACGCATCTCTTTCACGACCACCGGCTGACGCGTGAGCATCTGGCCCTCGCGGCCCGACATGGCTTCGACGCGATCGAGGTCTTCGCCACGCGAACGCATTTCGACTACCGCGACGACGCGGCGGTGACGAACCTGGCGAGCTGGCTGACCGAAACCAAGCTCGAGCTGCACTCGATGCACGCACCCATCGCCGAGACCGTGCGCCGCGGCGAGATGGTGGGACCGTATTCCACCGCATCGGGCGACGAGGGCCGGCGCGCCGCGGCAGTGGCCGAGGTGAAGGCCGCGCTGGCGATGGCCACGCGGATCCCGTTCCGCGTGCTGGTACTGCACCTCGGCGTGCCGACGTCTACGCGCCCGCCGGCCAACGACAACCAGCCGGCCGCCGCGCGCCGCAGCCTCGGCGAGATCGCCGCGGCCGCGGCCGCCGTCGGCGTGCACGTGGCCGTGGAGATCATCCCGAACCCGATCTCCACGCCCGGCGCGCTGGTGCGGCTGATCGACGACGAGGCCGACGAGCTCGAGGGCGTCGGCATCTGCCTCGACTACGGGCACGCGCATTTGATGGGCGACGTTGCCGAAGCCATCGAGGAAATCTCGGGTCACCTGCTCACCACCCACGTCCACGACAACCGCCGGCGGGCCGACGATCACCTGCCGCCGTTCGCAGGCTCGATCGACTGGGACCTGGCGATGGTGGAAACGCAGAAGATCGGCTACGACGGCGTGCTGATGTTCGAGGTCGCCGACAGCGGCGACGCCGCCGCCACGCTGCAGCGCTGTGCCGACGCACGCGAGCGGCTCGAGCGCACCTTCGTCACCTTCTGAGGGCCACCTGAAGGTGGCCCCCACGACGTGGCCCCCACGACGTGGCCCCTACGACGTGGCCCCTACGACGTGGGGGCCGGCTTCAGCCGGCCCGACGTTTCTAGAACGCCGCGTGGCCGGGGGTCCGCGGGAATGGGATCACGTCGCGGATATTGGCCATCCCTGTCGCGTAGATGATGGTTCGCTCGAGGCCAAGACCGAACCCCGCGTGCGGCACCGTGCCGTATCGGCGCAAGTCGCGATACCACCAGTAGGCTTTCGGGTCGAGGTGCAGCTCCTCGAGACGGCGATCGAGATGGTCGAGCCGCTCCTCGCGTTGCGAGCCGCCGATGATCTCGCCGATGCCCGGCGCCAGCACGTCCATCGCCGCCACCGTCTTCCCATCGTCGTTCATCCGCATGTAGAACGCTTTGATCTCTTTGGGATAGTTCACGACGACGACCGGTGCTTTCACGTGCTCTTCAGTGAGCCAGCGTTCGTGTTCCGACTGGAGATCCATGCCCCAGTGCACCGGGAACTCGAATGTCTTCCCGCTCCTCTCGAGGGCGGCGATGGCATCGGTATACGTCAGGCGCTCGAAGGGTGATGCCACGAACGCTTCGACGCGCGCGACACAGGTCTTGTCGACACGGTCGGCAAAGAACTTCAAGTCATCCCCCCGCTCGTTGAGGAGCGCCGTCAGGACGTATTTGAGAAACGACTCGGCCAGGTCGGCGTCGGCGTGCAGATCGGCGAACGCAATCTCGGGCTCGACCATCCAGAACTCGGCGAGGTGGCGGCTCGTGTTGCTGTTCTCGGCGCGGAACGTCGGGCCGAAGGTGTAGACCTTTGAGAGGGCGAGACAGTAGGTCTCGACGTTGAGCTGTCCGCTGACGGTGAGGAAGGCTTCGCGGCCGAAGAAGTCCTGAGTGAAGTCGGTTCGTCCTTCCGGTGTGGACGGGATTGCCGACCGATTGGCCAGATCGAGCGTGCTGACGCGAAACATCTCGCCGGCGCCTTCGGCATCGCTCGCCGTGATGATCGGCGTATGCACCCAGAAGAACCCCCGCTCGCTGAAGTAGCGGTGGATGGCCATGCTGAGGCAGTGGCGTACGCGGGCGACGGCGCCGAGCGTGTTGGTGCGCGCCCGGAGGTGAGCCACTTCGCGGAGATACTCGAAGGACGCCCGTTTCGGCTGAATCGGATAGCCCTCGGGGTCGTCAACCCACCCGACGACCTCGACGGCATCGGCTTGCACCTCGACGGACTGGCCCTGCCCCTGGCTCTGCACCAGGACACCGCTCGCAATCACCGCGCATCCCGACGTCAGTCTCTTGATCTCACTCTCGTAGTTCGGCAACTGCGCCGGGGCGACGACCTGGATCGGGTCGAAGCACGAGCCGTCGTGGACGTGGATGAACGACAGGCCCGCCTTGGAATCGCGGCGCGTGCGCACCCAGCCGCGGACGGACACGCGGCTCCCAACGGGCAGCTGTCCCCTGAGAAGCGAAGCGATATCAGGGTGATCGGCGGTGGACATGGCGTGCTACACGCTCCGCAGGTATTGGTGCACTGAGAAGATCGCCGCCGAGCCTTCGCCGACGGCGGCCGCGATGCGGCGGTTGGCGTTGGCGCGCACGTCGCCCGCGGCGAAGATGCCGGGGACGTTGGTCTCGAACATCATCGGATCGCGATCGAGCTCCCAGCGCCGGCCCGCGGCCCGCACGTCGGCGCCGGTGAGGATGAAGCCCTTGTCGTCGGTCGCGACCACGGACGCAAAGGCCTCGGTCCGCGGCGCGACGCCGATGAAGATGAACAGCGCGTTCCCCGCGAGGGTGCTGGTCTGGCCCGTCTCGGCGTTGCGGACCTCCAGCCGCTCGAGGTGGCCGTCGCCGTGCACGGCGTCGATCTCGGTGTCGCCGAGGACGGTGATGTTGTCAGTGCCCTTGATCCGGTCGACGAGGTAGTGCGACATCGCCGGGTGCAGCGTCGGCTTGCGGACGATCAGCGTGACCTGCGCGGCGTAGCGCGCGAAGAACAGCGCGCCTTGCCCGGCCGAATTGGCGCCGCCGAGTACGAACACATGCTGGCCCCGGTAGATCGCCGCCTCGGACAGCGCCGCCCCGTAGTAAACCCCGGCGCCGATGAGCGACGCCAGCCCGGGCGCCGCGTGCTCGCGCACCGCCATGCCCGTGGACAGCAGCAATGCGTGACACACGACTTCCTCGCCGTTCGACAGCTGCACCACCTTGTACGGATCGTGGCGCCGGATGCCGACGGCGGAGTGGCCCACCAGCACCTCGGTGCCGAAGCGCTTGGCCTGCATCGCCGCGCGCCGGGCCAGGTCGGCGCCGGTGACGCCGTTGGGGAACCCGAGGTAGTTCTCGATCATCGAGCTCGTGCCCGCCTGGCCTCCGGGCGCGTTCTGCTCGATCAGCAGCACCTTCAATCCTTCCGAGGCGCCGTAGACCGCACACGCCAGGCCGGCGGGACCGCCGCCCACGACGACCAGGTCGTAGTAGGGACGCGTGGGCATGGTCTGCAGGCCGACCTTTGCGGCCAGCTCCGCGTGCGACGGCATCGCCAGCGCCGTGCCGTCGGCCAGCAGAACGAGCGGCAGCCGCGCCAGGTCGTCGCCGATGGTGGCGACGGCGAGCTGCCGCATCGACGCGTCCGACTCGACGTCGATCCACTGGTACGGGATCTGGTTGCGCGACAGGAAGTCGCGCGTCTCGTAGCTCCGGGGCGACCACCGCGAGCCGACGATGCGGACGCCATCGAAGGGAATGCGGGCGCGCGCCGACCAATCGGCGAGCAGGTCGTCGAGCACCGGAAACAGGTGCTGTTCGGGCGGGTCCCACGGCTTCATCAGGTAGTGGTCCAGCCCGACCTCGTTGATCGCGGCGATGGCCGCTTCCGAATCGGCGTACGCGGTCAGCAGCACCCGTTTCGCATCGGGGAGCAGCGTCCGCATCTTCTGCAGGAACTGGGTGCCGCTCATGTCCGGCATGCGCTGGTCGACCACGAAGAGCGCAACGGGCGTACCTCGGCGTTTCAGCTCCTGCGCCGTCTCGGTGGCCTGGCGCCCCGAACGCGCCGGCAACACCCGGTAGTTCGCGCGGTAGCGCTGCTTGAGATCGCGCTCGACCGCGCCGAGCACTTCGGGATCGTCGTCCACTGCCAGGATGACCGGTTTCGCCACGCGTTCAGACTCCAGGGGATGCGACTATCGCCGGCAGCGTGACCCGGAACTCGGTTCCGCGCTCGCTCGTGCTCATGTCGATGGCGCCGTGATGCCGTTGGACGATGCGGCGGGCGATGTCGAGGCCGAGGCCCGTCCCCTCGCCGATGTCCTTGGTGGTGAAGAAGGGGTCGAAGATGCGGCCGGCGACGTCGGCGGGAATGCCCGGCCCGTCGTCGATGACGCGTACGATGACGGCGCCGCCGGCGCTCTCGGCGGCGACACGCACGTGACCGCGCGGCGTGGCGTCGATGGCGTTGTCCACCAGGTTCGCCCACACCTGGTTCAGCTCGCCGCCGTAGCCCTCGACGTCGGGCAGCCGCTCGGCGACGCTGAGCTCCACCTCCACCGACTTCGCCCGCGCCTTCGATCGGAGGACCGTAATCGTGTCGGACAACCCTTGCCCGATCGCGATGGGCATCAGCGTCGCCTGCTGGTTCACGTAGGTGAACCCCTTCACCGCCGCCACCAGCGAATGGATGCGCGAGGCCGCGGTTTCAATTTCCATTGCGAGCTGCCGGACCGCACGCTGCGCCGACTGATGGGCGAGGACGACGCCCACGCGCTCCACGCCCACCGCCGCCGCCAGGGTGTCGAGGTCGGCGGGGACGAGCCCCGACCGCGCGAGCGGCTCGGCGTCCACGCCGTCCACATCGTGCGCGCCGAGCCAGTCGTCGAGGGCGTCGTGCAGGTCCGCGAACTCGATCGGCGTGCCCGCGTGCGCGGGCAGATTGTCGCGCAGCGCGGCGACGGCATCGGCCTGTGGTCCGGTGAGGTTGAGGGCGCTGAACCGCGCCGTCGCATCGTCGAGCGCCGCGAGCCCGGACACGAGGGTCTTGGCGCTGCGGGCCACCGCCGATGCCGGGTTGTTCAGCTCGTGCGCGAGGCCGGCGGCGAGGCGGCCGAGCGACGCCACCTTCTCCTCGAGCAGCTCGCTCGACTTGAACACCCGGGCGCGGTCGAGCATCACGTGCACGAGCACCGCGGTGAGCTCGTGACACTCCTGAATCATCCGCGGCAGTTCGGCGGGGCTGACCGCGAGGATGTCGCTGCGCTTCTCGGCGACCACGTTCGCGGGGGGACCTTTGATTCGCGAGTAGGGCAGCAGGCCGGTGACGTCGCCGCCGTGCCACTCCATGACGATCCGGGGCCCGGCCCCTCGATCGACGCGGATTGAGAAATGACCGCTCAGGATGACGTAGAGGCCTTTGACCGGCCCGCCGCCTGGGGTGAGGATCTCGCCGACGTCGAGCGTACGCGGCTGACCCACCGCCGCCAGCCATTCGAGCTGCGGACGCGGAACGGCCGCGAGCGTCCGGTGGGAACTGAGACGATTGAGAAGCGTGTCGGGCATGCGATCAGCCGGCGGGTGAGCCGGCTGATCTTACCGCCCTGGGCGTGTGCCCGTGTCAAACGACGGTGCGCCTGCCGCTGATGATGCCGACGAGGAACAGCACGATGGCCATCACCAGGAGCACGTGCACGAACGCGCCGACCGTGTAGGTGCCGACGATACCGAGCAGCCACGCGACCAGCAGGATGAACGCCAGAACCATCAACATCGCAGCCTCCCGGGCTTGAAGCCCATCGAATGACCGTCGCGGCCATTCACATGCCCGAGAGAGCAAGACTGTCGCCAGGTCGCGTGGCATCGCGCTTGCTGTTCTCCTGGCATGACCGCTCGCGCCTCTCCCAGAGGCGCGACTACCGAACCCACCTTCTGGTCGGGAGGCTCGGCCTCCCGACTGCCTCTCCAAGTTATCGAGATTGCGGGCGTTCGGTGCAGCACTTGGACCCGTTACGGCGGGCCTTCGAGCTCGAACGGACGCACTCATGGCCCCGCTGCCTGGCCGATTCCGGCAGAACCGCCGGTAAAACCTGCCATGCACACAACCCAGGCGGGGTCCAGGTGACGTCTCAGGTGCCGTTCCGGTACTCTGATCGGAGATGAAGATTGGAATGGTGTCGCTCGGGTGCCCGAAGAACCTCGTCGATTCCGAGGTGATGCTGGGGTTGGCCCAGCAGGCGGGCCACGAACTGACACGCGACCCGGCCGACGCCGAAGTCCTGGTCGTCAACACGTGCGCCTTCATCGACAAGGCCAAGCAGGAGTCGGTGGATGCCATCCTCGAGATGGCCGAGTTCAAACGGACCGGTGCCTGCAAGACGCTCGTCGTGGCCGGGTGCCTGGCCGAACGCTACCGCGACGAGCTCAAGGCTCAGATTCCGGAGATCGACGCCATTCTCGGCACCGGCGACGTGCCCGCCATCGTCGCGGCCCTGGGCGGGCCTGCTGCCCCCGAACCGGCGCGCGCGGGAGGTGGAGTCATCCAGATCCTTCGCAAGAATGGTGAGGCTGTCGCCGCGAAACCGGGGCGCGTTCTCCCCGCTGCGCCTGCTCTGCCCGCTCTGCCTACTCCGCCTCCAGGGTCGGCCACGGCTCTGCCTACGTATCTTTATGACGCGGACACGCCGCGGTTATTGGCAACCCCGAGGCACTACGCCTACATCAAGATCGCCGAGGGCTGCGACTACAAGTGCGGCTTCTGCATCATCCCGAAGCTGCGCGGCCACTACCGGAGCCGCCCCCACGATTCGATCGTGCGCGAAGCCGAGGCACTCGCGGCGCGCGGCGTGAAGGAGCTGCTGCTCATCTCGCAGGACACCACCTTCTACGGCATCGACCGTGGCGAGCGCGGGGCGCTGGCCCGGCTGCTCGGCGCCCTGCAGCAGGTGGATGGCATCGAGTGGATCCGGCTGCTCTACCTTTACCCGACGACCATCGGCGACGACGTCCTCGACGCGATGGCCGCGCACGACAAGGTGTGCCGCTACATCGACTTGCCCTTGCAGCACGCCTCGGACGCCGTCTTGAAGCGGATGAAACGGCCGGGAACGAGGGCGGGCTACGAGAAGCTGCTCGACCGCATCCGGACCCGTGTGCCGGACGTCACGCTGCGTACGACCCTCATCGTCGGCTACCCCGGCGAGACGGCCGACGACTTCGCCGAGTTGCAGGCCTTCGTCAAGGCAGTCGAGTTCGACCATTTGGGCGTCTTCACGTACTCCCATGAAGAGGGCACATCGGCCCACGATCTGGCTGACGACGTCCCGGCCTCGACCAAAGAGCGCCGCCGCGGGTCGCTCATGTCGCTCCAGGGCCGCATCGTCGCCAGGACCCACCGGGCGCGCGTGGGCCGGCAGGTCCGGCTGCTCGTGGACGGCCCGTCGGCCGAGCACGAGCTCGTCCTCCGGGCGCGCACTTCCGGCCAGGCCCCCGACATCGACCCGCTGGTCTACCTCACCGACTGCGACCCCTCGGCGGTGGCGCCGGGGCAATTCCTCGACGCCGAAATCGTCGCCAGCCAGGGTTACGACTTGCTCGCCAGGCCGATCGCCCGCCCGGAGGGCGGGCCTGGAGACGCTGCCCCAGCGAGGCGGAGCCTGAATGCTGGTCGACGAGGCGGAGCCTCGCTGGCTGTCGCCGAGCCTGCGTGATACACTAGGCGGTCACCTAGGCTGGGAAAGATTCCTAGTGGGCTCGTGCCCACTTTTTGTATTTCTGGGCCAGTTTTTTTGCGCGCAGCGCGTCAGCAACTACCGGCAGGGAACGGCATCGCGGACGGGGCGGACCGAGTGCAGCCGCTGGACACCGTTCGGGCTATCGCCGAGCGCGTGGCGCGCGCCCGGGGGCTCGAAGTGTGGGACATCCAGAGCCGGCGCGAATCCGCCGGCCATGTCGTACGGATTTTCATCGACCGGCCAGGGCCAGCAGCCACTCCGGAGGAGAGCGTCAGCGTTGAGGATTGCGAGCAGGTCAACCGCGAGGTGAGCACGATTCTCGACGTGGAGGACCCGCTGCCCTTTACCTACGTGCTGGAGGTGTCGTCGCCGGGACTGGACCGCCCGTTGCGCGGTGCGGGCGATTACGCACGGTTCGCCGGCCGGCTCGCCAAGGTCGTCGTGAGCGAGGCGGTGGACAACCAGAAGGCGTTCGAAGGCCGGCTGCGTGGCGTCGAAGACGATACCGTCGTACTGGAGGCCGCGAACGGCCGCAAGCACAAGCTGCCGCTGCGGCTGATCACGCGCGGCCGGCTCGAGGTCGAGTTCTAAAAGCTATGGTAAACCCGCTGCTCCAGACAATCGAAGCGCTCGCCAAGGAAAAGGGCATCGAGGCCGATCAGATCATCGCGGCCATCGAGGACGCGGTGCTGACGGCGTCCCGCAAGTACTACAAGACGAACGAGAACCTGAAGACCCGGTTCAACACCGAGACCGGCCAGGTGGATCTGTTCGCTATCAAGCACATCGTCACCGAGGTGACCAACGACGCCACCGAGATCTCGCTGACGGACGCCCAGAACCTCTACGGCGACGAAGCCGAAGTGGACATGGAGATCGAGTTCCCGAAGCGCACCGACGTACTGGGGCGCATCGCCGCGCAGACCGCCAAGCAGGTGATCTTCCAGAAGGTACGCGAGGCCGAGCGCGAGCACATCTACGCCGAATACAACGACCGGGTCGGCGAGGTGATCAACAGCATGGTGAAGCGGTTCGAGAGCGGCGACCTGATCGTCGAGATCGGCCGCATCGAGGCCGTGCTGCCCCGCAAGGAACAGTCGCGGGCCGAGAGCTACACGCCGGGCGAGCGCATCCGGACCGTGATCAAGGGTGTCAACCGCGGAGCCAAGGGGCCGCAGGTCGTGCTGTCGCGCACGGACCCGGCGCTGCTCATCAAGCTGTTCGAGCAGGAAGTCCCCGAGATCTACGACGGCACGGTCGTCATCCGCGGCGCCGTGCGCGAGGCGGGCGACCGCGCCAAGGTCGCGGTGTACTCGCGCGAGCGCGACGTGGATCCGGTGGGTGCCTGCGTCGGCATGAAGGGCACCCGCGTCCAGGCCATCATCCGCGAGCTGCGCGGCGAGAAGATCGACATCGTCGAGTGGTCGGAGGATGCGATCCAGTTCGTCATGAACGCGCTGAGCCCGGCCAAGGTGCAGCACGTGTCGATCGTCGACGACGCCGACCGCGTGATGGAAGTGGTGGTGGAGGACAGTCAACTGTCGCTCGCCATCGGCAAGAAGGGGCAGAACGTGCGCCTGGCCGCGAAGCTGACCGGCTGGCGCATCGACATCAAGAGCGAAGAAGAGAAGCGCAAGGAAGTCGAGGCGCAGTTCGGGGCGCTCGAGGCGGGTGACCCTGCCGAGGGCGAGGCTTCCATCGACGCGTCGGCCGACGCTTCGGCCGACGCTCCCACCGATGCTTCCACCGATGCGGCGGCCGGCGAGGCGCCGGAGGCCGGCACGACCGACGGCGCCCCGCAGGACGCGGGCGACGAGCAGCAGTAACGCGAAGTCACGCTTTAAGACGAAGGAATCGGATTGTCCACGGTTCGAATTTACAAAGTCGCTGAGCTGCTCGATACCACCAGCCAGGAAGTGCTGGCCCTCCTGAAAAAGGAGCACGGCATCGAGCTCAAGAGCGCGTCGAGCACGGTCGAAGAGGTCGTCGCGCGATCGTTCGTCGAGCGCGTGGCCCGGCAGCGCAACATCACGCTGCCCGGCGGCGACATGTTTGCCGAGCATGGACCGGCGGCAAAACCAGGCGCGAAGAAGGGGCCGGCGCTCAAGAAGCCCGTCGAGCCGCCCAAGCCCGCGGCGCCCGTGCTGGGTCCGCCGCGACTCGTGAAGACGGTGAGGCCGCACCTGCCGCCGCCGCTCGAAGACGGGACTCCCGCGCATGCGCTCGATGTGGCACCGGCCCCCGAGCCGGTGGACGAGCCGGTGGCGGACGTCCCTGAGCCGGTCTACGCCGAAGAGCCGCCGATCGAGACGTTAGTGGAGATCGCGGCGGCTCCGGCACCAGCCGCGCAGGTCGAGGAAGAGCCGGTCCCGGTCGAGGAGCCCGAGGTCGAAGCTCGCCCCGAACTGGCGGCGAGCGAGCGCCCGAGCGCGCCGCCTCAGGCACAGCCGGCCTCTGGCCGCTTCGTGCCGCCGACCCTGCGCTTGCGCATCGAAGAGCCCGGCAGGACGCTGCAACCCGCGCGGCCGATGACCCCGGCCAAGCGGCCGGCGGTCACACAGCCCCGCATCGTGCAGGCGCCACCGGCCACGCCGCCCGCGGGCGTTCGCCCGGCAGGTGCGCCCGGTGTGGCACGTCCGGGTGTCGCCGCACGGCCGGGCGCGATGCCGGGCCGCCCAGGCTATCCGCCGTCCGGCCGTCCGAGCCCGCCCGGCATGCTCGGTGGCCCACGGCCGCTCCCGTCACAGCCCATCCGCCCCGGTCCGCCGGGCATGGGCGCCCGTCCCGGCATGCCGGGACGCCCCGGCGGCGCCGGACCTCGCCCGCCGTTTCAGCCGGCGCGCCCTGTGGGTTCGCGCCCCGTGGCACCCCGGCGCGAACGCCCGTCGGCCCCGGCTCCGGCCGCGCCGTCGGCCCCGGTCGCCATCACGCGCACCATCACGCTCGCCGAGGGCATGACAGTGAAGGACCTCGCGGACAAGCTCGACGTCCGCGTGAAGGACGTCCTCGCCAAGCTCCTGATGCGGCGCATGATGATGAACATCAACAGCACCATGGACATGGACACCGCGCGCGACCTCGCCCGCGAGTTCGGCGCCGACATCGAGATGCGCAGCTTCGAACAGGAGCTGGTCTCGGCCGAGAGCGACGACAGCAAGCCCGAGGACATGATGGTGCGCGCGCCGGTGGTCACGGTGATGGGTCACGTCGACCACGGCAAGACCTCGCTCCTCGACGCCATCCGCGAGACCAAGGTGGCCGAGCGCGAAGCCGGCGGCATCACGCAGCACATCGGCGCCTACCACGTGGACGTGGGCGGCCGCAGCGTGGTCTTCCTCGACACTCCCGGTCACGAAGCGTTCACCCTGATGCGTGCCCGCGGCGCCAAGGTGACCGACGTCGTGGTGCTGGTGGTGGCAGCCGACGACGGCGTCATGCCGCAGACGCGCGAGGCGGCCGACCACGCCAAGGCGGCCAACGTGCCGATCGTCGTGGCCATCAACAAGATCGACAAGCCGGGCGCGAACCCCGACAACGTCAAGCGCGAGCTGGCGGAGATCGGTCTCGTGCCTGAAGACTGGGGC
>Ga0070675_100000844_pt1 | contig 21756 bp, 14 predicted proteins | sample KBSM43metaG_FD_65343 | JGI IMG/M metagenome (GOLD analysis project Ga0070675, IMG submission 65343) | Miscanthus rhizosphere microbial communities from Kellogg Biological Station, Michigan, USA - KBS M4-3 metaG | ecosystem: Host-associated > Plants > Roots > Rhizosphere > Soil ... | reverse complement strand
TTCAAGAGCGAATATCTCGCCGAGCACTGGCGCAAGCATGGCATTCCGATCGGCAAGCGCGTGCTCGGCAACGTCAGGGCGCTCTCGAAGGTAGGCAGCCACTTCGCGCCGTTTTCGAATAGCGTCGCCGCGAGCGGCATCGGTCGATGGATGAACGAGAAGCTGTTCGGCATCGATCGCCGGCGTGTTCCGCCGGCCTGGGTGAAGGAGACGTTCGAGCAGAGGTTCAGCAAGATGGCGGACGGCCGGCTGAAGGCGGCCCCTACGCTTGCGTATGCAGGCCCGACGCCCGCGTACGTCGGGGCCGGCTTCAGCCGGCCGACCGCGATTCTGTTCAACGACACCTTCACGAACTACAACGAGCCGGACATCGGCGTCGCCGCGGCCGCAGTGCTCGACGCGGCCGGCATCGACGTGCATCTTGCGCCGCACGACTGCTGCGGACGACCGTTCATTTCAACCGGTCAGCTCGATCAGGCACGTGCGCTCGCTCGGAAGAACGCCGGGGTATTGTTCGAGGCCGCCGCACGAGGCGAAAAAATCATTTTTCTCGAGCCGAGCTGCCTCTCCGCCGTGCGGGAGGACGCGCCGGCGTTGTTGCGGGGCGAGCAACAGCGCCGCGCACAGGTCGTGGCCGACGCGTGCGTGCTCTTCGAGGACTACCTCGAACGCGAGCTCGTAGAGGGACGCGCGTCGCTCGCGTTGAAGGCCGGCCCGGCCGCTATCGTGCTGCACGGGCATTGCCATCAGAAATCGATGGGTCTGGTGCCGTCCGCCAGGGCGTTGCTGTCGCGAATCCCGTCATGCAAGGTCGCCGAGCTCGACTCAGGCTGCTGCGGCATGGCAGGTTCGTTCGGCTACTCCAAGGACCACTATGAGGTTTCGTATCAGATTGGCGAACGACGGCTGCTGCCGGCCGCGCGTGCGTTGAAGGAGGGGGAGTTGCTGGCCGCCGCAGGGACGTCATGCCGCCACCAAGTGGCGCATTTTGCCGGGGTCGAGGCGCGGCATCCGGCTGTCATCCTTCATTCGTTGATCGAATAGAATCCGCGGCATGGAACACACAGCCCGGCGATCTGCGCTTCCGGCGACGACCAATGTGCTCATCCTGCTGTGCGCGATGTACTTCATCTCGTACATCGTGCGGCAGAACATCAGCACCGCCATCATCGCCATCCGGCCCGAATTCCACTTGTCGAACACCCAGGCCGGGCTCATCTTCTCGGCGTTCGGCTATCCGTATCTGTTGTTCCAGATCATCGGCGGCGTGACCGCCGATCGTTTTGGCCCGAGGCGCACGCTCTTTGTGAGCGGCCTCGTCTGGGCGGCAGCAACGGTGCTGACGAGCGTGGCGTGGGACTTCTATTCACTCTTCGCTGCCCGCATTCTGATGGGATTCGGCGTCGGCGCCACGCTGCCGACAGCCACGCGTGCCATGCAGTACTGGGTGGAAACCCGCAAGCGCGGATTTGCGCAGGGCATCACCCACGCCTTTTCGCGTCTGGGCAACGCGTTGACACCTGCGCTCGTCGTCTGGCTGATGGCGGTGGTGACGTGGCGCGGGTCCTTCATCGTCATCGGCATCGCGGGATTTGTGTGGGTGGTCGCCTGGTACTGGTACTTCCGCGATGATCCGCACGAGCATCCGGCGATCACGGACGCAGAACTCGCGGTTCTGCCGAAGCGCCGGGAGAAGGGCGCGCCGCCGGCGGTGCCGTGGGGGCCGCTCATCGCGCGGATGTGGCCGGTCACGTTGACGTATTTCTGTTACGGCTGGTGCCTCTGGTTGTATCTGAGCTTCCTGCTCATTTTCTTCAAGGACAAGTTCTCGCTCAGCACGAACGAGACTGCCTTGTTCGCGACGATCGTCTACACCATCGGCGCGATCGGCAACACCATCGGCGGCGTGTTTTCCGACCGCATCCTCCACAAATCGAACAACGTTCGTCGCGCTCGCGTGGGCGCGGCGGTCTTTGGCTTTGTCGGAGCGCTGATATCGCTGCTGCCCATCCTGCAGGCGAGCGACAAGGTGTTTGTGGCCATTTGTCTGTCGGCCGGGTTTTTCTTTGCCGAGATGGTGATTGGTCCGATGTGGGCGATCCCGATGGACATCGCACCCAAGTATTCCGGCACGGCATCGGGCCTGATGAACTCGGGCTCGGCGCTCGCGGCAATTCTGTCGCCTGTCGTCGCCGGTTTGGTGACGGATGCGACCGGCGATCCGCAGCTGCCGTTTGTCATCGCGATAGGCGTCTTGATGCTCGGCGCAGTGAGCGCGTTTCTGATGCATCCAGAACGGCAATTCACCGACGACATCCCGCCGGCGGCGCCGATCGGAGCGGCAACGGCCGCAGCGCGCTGAAGAATCGTAACCGCCAACGACCAACCATTAACCACGAACCACTGACCACCAACCTACGTGGTACAGTGGCGGCATGACAGTCCACGCCCGCACGGTTCCGGTGCTTGACGAACGCAAGGTCATTTCGGAATTACAGTCACTGCGTTCCCGGCAACCTGTCGAGTACTTCGCGTTCTATTCCAGCCAGTTGAAGGGCGTTGTCACCGATCCGGCGTTGATGGTCGTCCCGTTCGACGACCACATCGTGCACCGCGGGCATGGCATTTTCGACACGGCTGCGATCGTCGCAGGAAAGATCTACGACCTTGAGGCACACCTCGATCGCTTTCTGCTGTCGGCCGAGCGATCGAAGCTGCGGCTTCCGGGCTCGCGAGCGGAGATGACCGACATCATCGTGCAGACGGCGGCGGCGGGCGGCCGGCGCGATGGGTCGATTCGTTACTGGCTCTCGTCAGGACCCGGCAGCCTCGAGCTCACGCCGGCCCGCGGCGCCGAGCCGGGCTTTTTCGTCATGATTTTCGCGGGGCTCTCATATCCCGAACGGTGGTACACGGAGGGGCTGCGCGTGATGACCACCACCTATCCCATCAAGGCGCCGCTCTACGCCATCACCAAGGCGACCAACTACCTGCCCAACGTGCTGATGCAGATGGAGGCGAAGGAGAAGGGGTTCGACAACGGCGTCTTCATCGACGAGGACGGTAACGTCGGCGAGAGCTCGAACATGAACGTCGCGTTCGTCACCAGACACGGCACCCTCGTTCACCCGAAGTTCGATCACATCCTCTCGGGCTGTACGTCACTGCGGCTGCTGGAGCTCGCACGCGCGCATCAGGATCGGGCGCGCGTGACCGGCGTCGAAGTCCGCGATATTTCCGTGGGGGAGGCGCGCGCGAGCCGCGAGATGCTGCAGCTTGGCAGCTCGATCAAAGTCGCGCCGGTCGTCCAGTGGGATGACCAGGTGATCGGCGACGGGAAGCCAGGGCTTGTCAGCAAAGCGCTGCTGCAACTGCTCGAAGAAGACATGCGCAGCAGCGATCGCCTAATCCCTGTTCCGTACTAGTTGGTGGTTGGTCGTTGGCAGTTGGTGGTTAACTCCGGACCACCAACCACGAACCCACGAACCATTAACCACTAACCACCAACCAACTAGGCCCCCGTCCACTGCGGCTTGCGCTTGTTCAGGAACGCATCGACGCCTTCCTTGAAGTCGGCGCTCATGTAGCACATCTCAATCAGGTCCGCGTCGGCCTGCTCCGGATTGCGGGCGTCCATCAGCCGTCGCGTCATCTCCTTGGCCGCGCGGATCGTCAACGGCGCGTTCGCGGCTATCTGCCGCGCCATGTCCATCACTTCCGATTCGATGGACTCGCGCGCTACGATCCGACTGATCAAGCCGATCGCGTGCGCTTCCGGCGCTGGAATTAGACGTCCCGTGAAGATCATTTCTTTCGCGCGCGCCGGACCGATGAGATTCACGATGCGGGCGAAGGTGCCGGACGATGCGACGTTGCCGAGCGTGCGCGCGATCGGAATGCCGATGGCCGAGTCAGTCGTCGCGACGCTGAGATCGCACGTCGCCACGATGCCGCAGCCGGCACCGGTGGCAAACCCCTCGACCTGCGTAATTGTCGGCTTGGTCACGCGCTCAAGCCGTCCGAGGATGACGCTGATCTTCTTCTCATAGTCGATCGCATCCTTCGGTTCCCGGAAGCTCTGGAACTGCGAGATGTCCGTGCCGGAAACGAACGCCTTTCCGCCCGCGCCCTTGAGGATGAAGACGCGCACCTGTGGATCGGCATCGACCGTCTCGCATGCGCGGACGAGCGCGTCGTACATCGCCCATGTCATGGCGTTGCGCGCCTGTGGACGGTTGAAGGTCAGAAAGGCAAACGGCGGATCGATCTGGAAGATGGTTTCTGGGGTCGTCATAGGCTTTTAGAATATCCGTAATGGATCAAACCAATAGTGGAGCGCTCGCGGGGCTGCGCGTCATCGACCTGACGCAGGTGATGGCGGGACCGTTCTGCACGATGCTGCTCGCCGACCTCGGCGCCGACGTCGTCAAGATCGAACCGCCGCAGGGGGACTCGACGCGCACGATGCCCGGCGCCGTCGGCACCGACAGCCCGAGCTTCAATGCCGTCAACCGGGGCAAACGGAGCGTCGTCATCAACTTGAAGACCCGCGAGGGAGTGGACGCGGTGAGATCGCTGGCGCGGGGCGCGGACATCTTCGTCGAGAACTACCGTCCAGGCGTGATGGAGTCGCTCGGCCTGGACTACGCGAGCCTGTCGGCGTTGAATCCGCGGCTCATTTACGCCTCTATTTCTGGTTATGGTCAGACGGGACCGCAACGCAGCAAGGGCGGCTTCGATCTGGTCGCGCAGGGGGTGTCGGGCATTATGTCGGTGACCGGCGAGCCGGGCGGGGCGCCGGTGAAATCGGGTATTCCGCTGACCGACCTTGGCGCCGGTTTGTTCGCGACCGTGGGAATCCTCGCCGCGCTCGAGCATCGTCACAAAACCGGCCGCGGTCAGCAGGTGGACACGTCGTTGCTCGACGCGGGTGTGGGCCTGTCGGTGTGGGAGTCGACACAGTATTTCTCGGGGCGAGGCATCCCCGAGCGACTTGGCTCAGCGCACCGGATGAGTGCGCCGTATCAGGCGTTCCGTTGCGCGGACGGATACATCACCATTGGCGGCGCCAACGATCGGTCTTTTCACCGAATCTGCGAGGTACTGGGCCATCCCGAGTGGCGCGACATGCCGGAGTTCCTGACGGACGGCATGCGCATCCGCAACCGCGCGGATCTTGCCGCGAGAATCGAAGCGATTACCTCCGCGAAGCCGCGCGCGCACTGGCTGGAGCTGTTCGATGCGAACAATATCCCGTGCGGTCCCATCAACGACTATTCACAGGTGTTCGAGGACCCGCAGGTGATCGCCCGCGAGCTGGTCGTCGACGTCGAGCATCCAACGCTCGGCGCGATTCGCGCGCTCGGCTCGCCAATCAAGTTGAGCGCCACGCCGCCCGACGTGAGGCGGCGGGCGCCGTTGCTTGGGGAGCACACGGAGGAGGTACTGTCCCGGATAGGGACTGGGGACTAGGGACTGGGGGCTGGGGGCTGGGGACTCGGTCAAGCCGCCCATCCGAGCTGTTTGAGGCTGATGCTGTCATTCCAGATCTTCGTCATGTGGCGAATCTTGTCGCCATCGAACTGCATCACATACACGTAGTCCGCTTCCACTCGCTTGCCGGTAGGCGGCATCGGTCCACCTTGACCCGTATGCGTGCCCCTGAACACGCCGTAGGCGGCGACATTATGTCGTTCTTCGTCCACAGCGAAAGACCGGACTTCATACTGGCCATCGGGAATCGGTGTGAGCAGACCCTTCATCCAATCCGTGTATGCCTGCAGAGTGTGGATGTCGGCAAGCGCACCGACTTGTGCCGAGAACGTCGCATCTGGGCGGCAGTACTGCTGGCATCCCTGCCACCCTCGCCCCGTTTCGCATGCATCGAAGAATTTCCAAGCCGTCTCTCTCATTGAGTTCATGGGAGGTGCTCCTTTCTCGACGAGGTACCGGGTGATGAGGATCATGGACTCCGCATCCCACGACCATGTAATCCGCAGTAAGTTTCAGTACCTCGGCAATGCTGCTCGCCTGAATCTTCATTTCACCCCGTCAAGGGAAACTTCGGAACAGTCCGGCAGCCGATGGCCGACGACCGCTCCAAGCCGCCGGTGGCGATTTCGAATGCGACGTTCACCCGGAGCAAATACGGAACCCGATATCATCAATGCACATCGGGATGAAGTAAACGTTGTAGCTGGATTTCAAGAGCCTCAATGCGCTGTTCTTGGTCTCTGATCGTTTGCTCTTGCCGTTGGACCTCATTCAAAAGCAGCACGTTCAACGTTTCATAATGCACCGTCTCGACGTCCCCAGCTGTGTTTCGCACAGCGAGCTCGGGGAACACTTGCGCCACTTCTTCAGCGACGAGACCGTATTGAACGGGTTTTGATCCGTCGCGGTAGGCGCGTGTATACCGAAACGTGACTGGACGAAGCTGAAATACCCGCTCGCTAGCAGAACCCATATCGCGGATGTCCTCTTTGAACCGGCGCGACGAAGAAATTGTTCCGAGCTGACCAGCTGAGTCAATCACAACGGGAATCGCATCGGCGTTCACAGTCGTCGTCCCTCGGATGCCGGCGATGACTGTCTTGGTCTGAGTCCCCTGCTTGCCCAAGTAGATCGTGTTCGATTCGCCCGCCACACCGATGACGTTGGCGCCCAAGTAAATATTGTTGACTCCGGTCGTTGCGTTTGACCCCGCACCGTACCCGAGGGCTGCGTTGAAGCTGCCCGACGTGTTGGAGGCAAGAGCAGAATCGCCGCTGGCAGTGTTTGAGCTGCCGGTCGTGTTGAAGACGAGAGCCACATGGCCAATGGCCGTGTTGCCCGGGCCAGTCGTGTTGGCTCTAAGTGCCTCGTTACCGAGAGCCGTGTTGTAGAAGGCCGAGGTGTTGGCTCGGAGCGTCCTTGCACCAATTGCTGTATTGCCGCCACCCGTAGTGTTCAGGAGGAGCGCGTCAGTGCCAGCGCCGGTGTTTGCTTGACCCGTCATGGTGACGTTGCCGGCGCTAATGCCAAGAAACGTATTGTCGGTGCCGAAGTTGTGGAGGAACCGCTGCCCGTTCTTCGTCAGATTGCCAGTAGTGGCCGTCGATTGATCGAAGTCGAGGTTACCAGAACCAATCGTCTGAGTGCCGGTAAACGTGTTGTTCCCCAGACCGGCGAAGCTGAAGCTCACCTCATTCGCGGCAACGCATCCTAGGCACGCAAGATCGAGGGCGGCGCCGGCTTCACTGGTACCAGCGGCGTAGTTGAATGCGACTTTGGCGGAAGTGACCGAGTCCGGCGCCAACTCGGACGTCGTGACAGAATTAGGGGCGAGATCGCTCGCGGTCAACGAGTCGTCGACTACCTGCGCCGATCCGACGCTATCGGCTCCCGCGCCGATGGGCGCGCTGCCGAGTCGTCCGTCGGCGTCGATGACGACCATTTCTCCGCCGATGACTGTTGTGCCGCGGATACCCGCGATGACGGTTTTTGTGTGTGTCCCTTGGAGTCCAAGATACATCGTGTCCGATTCCCCCTCGACGCCCAGAATGTTCGCCCCCACGTAAATGTTGTTGGAGCCTGTTGTGGCGTTGGAGCCGGCACGATATCCGAGGGCAACGTTTAAGTTACCCGCTGTGTTGGCAGAGAGCGCTGCCGTACCATTAGCCGTGTTCAACTCGCCGGTGGTGTTGCTTTCCAATGCGCTTGAGCCGACGGCGATATTGCCCCAACCGGTGGTTGTGTAGCGGGCTGCTTGTTCGCCAATAACTGTGTTGTGGTGGCCTGCGGTATTGTCGTAGAGGGCAGCAGCCCCGATGGCCGTGTTGCTGTAACCCGTGGTGTTATTACGAAGCGCGTTCCACCCAGAACCCGTGTTCGCACTACCCGTAGTGAGGCTGCTAAGTGCAAAAAATCCGCTAGCGGTGTTCAGGGGTCCCGTGGTTGTGAGGTTTCCTGCATTTATTCCCAGGAAGGTGTTGTCGGTACCGAAGTTATGGAGGAAGAGCGTCCCATTCTTTGTAATGTTTCCGGTCGTCGCCGTCGACGGATCAAGATCGAGATTACCCACGTCGATTGTCTGCGCGCCGGTGAACGTATTCGGACCGAGCGATGCGAAGTTGAAGCTAACCTCATTGGCGCCCACGCATGCGAGGCAGGCAAGGTCAAGCGCGGCGCCCCCTTCGCTCGTACTGGCTGCATAGTTGAATTCCACCTTGTCGGCTGTGACCGCGTCCGCGGCCAGCTCGGAGGCAGCAACAGAGCCTGGGCCGAGGTCGCTCGCGGTCAGCGAGTCGTCGATGACCTCTGCTGAGCCGACGGTGTTGGTAGCCGTCGCGGTGGGCGCGCTGCCGAGCCGTCCATCGGGGTCGATGACGACCATCTCCGCGCCCGTTACTGCCGTACCTCGGACGCCAGCAACAACGGTCTTGGCCACGGTCGCACCCAGTGCTGGGTTTGTGTTGCCGAGCCGCATCGTGTTCGACTCACCTGGTACTGCGTCGCGAACGAATGCCCCGAGATAAATGTTATTGGAGCCTGTAGTCGTATAGCCCGCGTTAATGCCCACCGCAACATTATTACTGCCTGTCACGTTGCCCAGGAGAACTCCATTTCCGATCGCCGTGTTGTTACTTCCGACGGTGTTCGATGCGAGGGCAATCTGGCCCACAGCGGTGTTGTTGTTTCCGGTGCTGTTCCGTTCAAGCGCTTCATAGCCAAATGCGGCGTTAGAGATGCCACTGGTATTCAGGCTGAGTGCCCGAGTCCCGGTAGCGGCATTGTAATTACCAGACGTGTTGCTGAACAGCGCGTTGACACCAACACTCGTGTTGGAATTACCGCTCATTGCCACGTTCCCTGCGTTCAAACCAAGAAACGTGTTGCTCGTGCCAAAGTTGTGTAGGAATAGCGTTCCGTTCTTAGTGATGTTGCCGGTTATCGCCGTGGAAGCGTCCAGATCGACGTTGCCGTTATCTATTGTTTGTGTCGCGGTGAAGATGTTGGGAACGGTCAATTTGGGAAACGCACTTGAGTCAAAGCCATCGATCAAGTCGGCATTCAGATTGGTGTTCACCGCGGTGGAGGTAACCTGTAGCGGAGGACCGGACGTCGCTTGACTGATAAATGATGGTCCCGTGCTGTTCGTTGACGTAAATTGCGTCGCTGTCACGCCGCCGGAGGGGCCCGGTGACGGCGCGGCGGCCGTTAGCTGATTAGTCGATGCCGTTACGCTGCTGCCTGCAGTGCTCCTCTCTTCCGGCTGTACAAGCATGTACGCAGAAGCGGGTTTGCCGCCTAGCGTGGCCGCGTCCTGAGCTTTCACCGCGTACGGGACACTTACCATCAGCGTGCGCGGTTCGTCGGCTTGTCCAACCGCATGCGCTTCGAGCCAGCGTTGGCCAGCGTTGGTGAATAAGTCGACGGGAATGCCGTCTGGCGAGCCGGCGCCGAGCAAAGCGGAAAAACGTCCGTTCTGATCGAGTTGGACGTTCTGCACTTCGTTCCACAGACGCGTTCCAAACAGCTGTTCGTCATAGACAGAGAACTCCACCGCAACAACTGCCGTAAGCGACTTGCCAGCAGCCGCATGCAGCTGACCCGAATACGGAATCAGCGGCGGGACCGCGAGGTCGCTGCTCGCCGTCGGTGCGCCGACAGCATCCGTGGGTGCAGATTGCGAAGCGCTGGGTCCTTGCTGCGCCTGTAGCGAGTCTCCATGACTCTGAACGATCGAAACCAGCGTGATGACGATGAGGACCGCGGAAGATTGGCGGGGGGAGCGAAGACGCAACATCATGACTCCTTTCGGTGTTCCCTCGAACGGTGGATAACCATGCACGTGTCACGGGGGGTTATCACGCGTCGGCAAGGATTTCGTCACGGGCCAACTCACCGCGTGTTGGAGTGGTCGACAATCGACGTCGACTGGAACGACACGACCCGCCACGTTCCACTGCGCTTTATCCAGACCCGACTGATTTGTCGCCGCGCATCTGCGGACCGCGGCTGATCGGCAAATTCGCTCTGCATGGTGACCACTGCCGCGTCGCCGAAGATGCGGATCCGTTGCACCGTGTCGCGTAAGTCGGGATAGGCGCGGAGGTCCGAGACGCGTTCGTCCGGGCCGACGGTCATTCCATTGAAGTACGTAAACGTGGAGTCATCTGCGTACAGACTTCGAAACAGCTTCTTATCGCCTCGGACGTACGCGGCATGCATCTGTTCTTCCGCGCTTCGAATCTCACGCTCGGCAGCATTCTGTGGCGTTGGTGCCGGGAACGTAATCGAGGGTCCTTTGCCCGAGCTCTGCGCAGATAGCGGCGGCGGCAGCAACGTTACAAGTGAACAGCCAATAGACAGAAACAACAGTCGTCGCATCGAAGGCCTCCTCAACCGGCTTCCCTTGCCGGCCTCGCTCAGAAATGAGAAGGAGAGCCTAGCGGCAGACAATCAAGCGCGTGTCACGGCGTTGTCATGTCTCAGCAAAGATTTCGTCTGAGATCAGACTCGCGGCCATTTTCAAGTGAGAAGTGCACCGCGCAGGGCAACTGGAAGTCTGAGATTTGCGAGTGGAAGTTGAACCCCGAAGATTCCTTGACACGATCTTGACCGAAATCCTCATCGTGCCGTGACACTCGGTGGCTACGCTCGGATCGTGTGGCTCGTGGTGGCGTTGTTGTTCAGCATTCCCCTCGGACTCGATCTCTACATGCCGGTTCCGGAAGACAATCCAATGACCCGCGAAAAAGTGGAGCTCGGGCGGCGATTGTTCGAGGACCGTCGCCTGTCGCGCGACGGCCGCGTGGCGTGTAGGTCGTGCCACGACCCTCGCCGCGCCTTCTCAACCCCGCACGCCCAGGCAGTCGGCGTGTTCAATCGGAAGAGCCGCCGAAACGCACCGGCTCTCATCAATCGTGCCTGGGGCCGCGCCTTCTTCTGGGATGGGCGCATTCAGACGCTCGAAGAGCAGGTGCTGAAGCCGATTCAAGATCCGAATGAAATGGACATGACCCTGGCCGAGGCCGAGCGGCGCGTGAGCCTGGATGCGGCAACGATTTCACGCGCACTGGCCAGCTACGTTCGCAGCGTGTTGTCCGGCGACGCTCCGTACGATCGCTTCATCAACGGCGACCGCGACGCGTTGTCACAAGAGCAGCGACGCGGGTTGCAGATCTTCCGCGGCAAGGGCAATTGCACAGCGTGCCATGTCGGGCCGACGTTTTCCGACGAACGGCTGCACAATACCGGCGTCGCCTGGCGCGAGAGTCGGGCCGGATCGGCCGTCACAGGGGTCTTCACGGATCCAGGCGGCTTCGGTGTCACGAACAGGGCGGAAGATCGCGGCGCATTCAAGACGCCGACGTTGCGCGAGGTCGCCCATACGTCTCCCTACATGCACGACGGGAGTCTCAGGACCCTCCAAGCGGTCGTCAACTTCTACAGCGACGGCGGTCGCAGGAATCCAGCTCAGGATCCCGAAATTCGTCCCCTCAGGTTGACGTCAGCAGAAAAACGGGCGCTGGTCGCTTTCCTGAAGTCGCTGTCCGGCACCATTCGCGAAGGAAATTGACGGGATCCTTGACACGATCCTGACACTCGTCACATCGTCTGCGGACACACCGGTAATATTCTCGCGAACGCCCCATGCAGGTCCGTCATTGGCTGCGGCCGCCCCGGCTCATGCTCGTGGTCTTCGTAGGTGTCGCCCTGGTTTCGAGCGGCGCACTCGGCTGGCTCGGCTGGCTCCTGCTGGCCCAGGACGCCGCGCTCGACGTGCAGCGGAGGCAGGAAGCGCTCGATCAGACGGCCGACAGAGCGGCGGCGGCCATGCAGCGATCGATCGCGGACCTCCGGAGCCGGACCAGTGCGGCGCCGGATGCCACAGGGGAATTGCCGCCGGGGGTCTCCAGGATCTCACTCGCGCCAGGTGTCGTTCGTGTATGGCCTGAAGACGGTCTTCTCTATTACCCGTTTCGTGCACGCCCTCCCGCTGCGCCATCCGAAACGTTCAATCGAGGGGAGCAATACGAATTCGCTGATCACGATCTCGACCTGGCGGCACGCGAGTACTCGCGGCTTTCGCGATCGGCGAATGCGCCCGTCCGCGCCGGAGCGCTCGCGCGGCTGGCAAGAGTGCGCCGCAAGCAGCACGATGCCGGCGCCGCGCTAATGGCATACGAGCAGCTCTCGCAGATTGGGGACGTCGACGTGGATGGACTTCCCGCCACGCTGGTCGCAACCGTAGGTCGGGCGAGCGTGTTCGACACGGAAGGGCGTCGCACCGAGCTTCGCCGGGAAGCCGATGGGCTCCGCCTGGACCTCGCTCATGGCCGCTGGCACCTCGCAAAAACCGAATACGAGTTCTATTCCATGCAGGCGGACAACTGGCTCGGGATGAAGTCCATGCCCGATGCGAGCGCTGCGGCCCGCGCGGACGCGGTCGCCTGGCTCTGGCAGAAGCTGAACTGGCCTGCGCCGCCCGCGGAGGACTCATTCGCACTCCTCGAAGGCCCGACGCTCGTGACATGGCGGGCGAACCAAATCGGTCTGGATGCGGTCGTGGCCGGACCTGCTTTTCTGGCCTCGCTCTGTACGAGCGTGGTTCCCGCGAATCTGCGGTGCGCGCTGAGCGATCCGGAAGGCCGCACGCTGATTGGCGATCGTCCGCCGGCCCGAATGGTCGCCACGCGAACCGCCGCGGCCGCCGGCCTGCCGTGGACACTCCACGTTTCTGCCGTACCGGATCCGGTCGCCTCGCCGCTCTCTCCGCGGCGGCGACTGCTGATGCTCACTTTCGGCGTCGTCGGGCTGGTGCTGCTGGCAGGCTGGTACTTCATTCTGCGCGCCATCTCCCGCGAGTTGCGCGTGTCGCGACTGCAGTCGGATTTCGTCGCCGCCGTCTCGCACGAGTTCCGCAGTCCGCTCACGTCGATGTCGCACATCGCCGAGATGCTCGCTGACAATCGGTTCCCGGACGATGCGGTTCGGCGCAAGGCGTTCGGCGTTCTTGTCCGCGATACCGATCGCCTGCGCCGGCTGGTCGAGGGACTGCTCGATTTCGGCCGCTTCGAAGCGGGAGCCGCGACGCTGCGGCTCGAGGCCGTTGACGTTGCCGCACTGGTGCGCGCCACAGTGGCGGACTTTCAGGAGCGCGTGGCACAGGACGGCTACCGGATAGAGCTGACCGGGGCGAGCGACGCGGTCACCGCGCGCGCCGATCGCGAGGCGCTCGCGCGGGCACTGTGGAACCTGCTCGACAACGCCGTCAAGTATTCGCCCGAGTGCCGCACGGTGTGGGTCGAGATGTCGCGGCACGCGGATCAGCTCTCCATCGAGGTGCAGGATCAAGGCATTGGTATTCCGATCGCGGAGCAACGCGAGATCTTCGATCGATTCGTTCGCGGCGGCGATTCGAAGGCGCGGCGGATCAGCGGTACGGGCATCGGGCTCGCCATGGTCCGTGAGATCGTGCGGGCACATGGCGGGGAGATTCTGCTGACCAGCGAGCTGGGCCGCGGCAGCCGCTTCACGGTTGTCCTGCGCACCGCCGGAGGCATGGCATGAGCCGGCTCCTCGTCGTCGAAGATGAACCCGGCATCGCGTTCGCGCTCGAGGCCGACCTCCGGGCCGAAGGTTACGAGGTCGTCGTGGCGACGACCGGCGACGAGGCGATGCGCGCGGTTGGCGCCGGGAGCATCGACCTGGTGCTGCTCGACGTCATGCTGCCAGGCAAGGATGGATTCGAGGTGTGCCGGGACATGCGCCGTTCTGGATTCCGCGCGCCAATCGTCATGCTCACCGCCAAGTCTCAAGAGGCCGAGAAGGTGATGGGGCTCGAGCTTGGCGCCGACGACTACATTACCAAGCCGTTCAGTCCGCGCGAGCTGCGTGCCCGAGTCAAAGCGGCGTTGCGCCGCGCTGCACCCGAATCACCGGACGTGTTCCGCTTCGGGAATACGGAGGTGGACTTCGCGCGGTGCGAGGTCAGGCGTGGACACGACACGATCGACTTGAGCGCGCTCGAATTCAAGCTGCTCACCGCGTTCGTCCGCAGCCGGGGGCGCGTCCTGACCCGCGAGCAGCTCCTCGACGCGGCCTGGGGACGCGACGTCTCGCTCAACGATCGCGTCGTCGACAACCACATCGTCAGCCTGCGGCGGAAGATCGAGCCGGATCCGGAGCGGCCGCAATTCCTCGTCAACATTCGCGGGCTCGGTTACCGATTCGATGCGTGATCAGTGCAGCGCCTTGACACGTCCGAGGACATGGACCGTGCAACTCCTCCGTAGAGTGCGGGCCAGGGGGATGCCGGCATGATGACCCGAACGATCGTTTCAGCCCTCGCCATCGTCGCCATCGGCGTATCGCTCGTCACCGCGCAGAACACTGCGGCGACGATGATCGAGGCGGCGCGCAAGACTGCCGTCGTCGACGGCGACCTGGACGGCGCGATCAAACAGTACCAGGCGATCGTCGAGACGTACGCGAAGACGGACCGTGCTGCGGCGGCGACGGCGCTCGTCCGGATGGCGGCCGACTATCAGAAACTCGGGAGGGCCGCCGAATCGCAAGCGGCCTACGAGCGCGTCGTGCGCGAGTTTAGCGATCAGAGAGAAGCCGTCTCTAAAGCGCGGGCGCGCCTGGCGAGTGTGCAGTCGCCGGCTGGTTTCCAGTCGGGGCCGACCGCCCGCCGAATCTGGGCTGGCAAGGACAAGGATTTCGGTCCAGATGTCCCGTCGCTCGACGACCGTTACTGGAGTGCAACAGTCGCCACCGGCGATGTCGTCGTACGAGATCTTCGCACCGGCGTCGATCGGCGCGTGACCGATGCGCCAGGGGACTGGTTCGAATACGGGTATGGTCTGATTTCACCGGATGGCCGGCAGGTCGCCTATAACTGGTACATCCACAAGGAGAACGCGGTTGAACTCCGAGTCGCTTCGCTTGCCGCGGGCGAGCGGCTCCGTCCGAGGACTGTTTTTCGAGCAGATCTGCGTGCCGGAGTCTACCTGAGCGCCTGGATGCCTGACGGCAAGCAACTGTTGGTGCTCCGCGAACAGCCGGGTCGGACCTGGCAGATCGGGATCGTGACTATCCAGGATGGGTCGTTTCGAGGCATCAAATCGCTCGAGTGGCGCAAACCCACCATGCTCAGCCCCTCGCCGGACGGACGCTTCATCGCCTATGACGTCCCCGAAGGCGAGGCGGGATCTCCGCTCGACATCTTCCTGCTCGCGACCGACGGCCGCCAGGAAGAGGTCCTGCAAAATCCAGCCGACGATTCATTCCCGATGTGGTCTCCAGACGGTTCGACCGTTGTCTTTCTGAGCGATCGCACCGGAAGCAACGCGTTGTGGACCGTACCGATCAGGGACGGCCGGGCCAGCGGCCCGGCATCGCTCGTCAGGAGCAACGTCGGCGCGATAACACCTCTTGCCGTCACACGGAGCGGAACGTTCTATTACCGCTCGAACACCGGCGGTCTTCGAAATCTTTTCGTCACAGATCTAGATAGCGCGCAAGTCACGAAGACGCCAGTGGCCGGGACCGAACGGCTCGTCAATCTGAACGTCGGCCCGACCTGGTCGCGCGATGGGGAGCATCTGGCGTACTACTCGTTTCGCGACTTGTTCGACATCGACGACAGCGCTGCGACACGCTCGACGACCACGACTATCAAACTTCTCGTCATTCGGTCTCGAAAGACCGGCGAGGAACGCACAGTTCCGCTCCCGCCGCGGGTGGTGTACTCGGTTCCGAGGTGCTGCCTCTTAACCGGGCCGAAGTGGTTTCCCGATAATCGTTCGGTGTTGATCGAGTCTCGGGACGCACAGGGGGCCGGGTTCGGGTTCTATCGCCTGGCAATCGATACCGGAAACACGGAGCTTCTCGCCCATGTGCCTCGCGGTGCGCCGGCCTACGAGCTCTCTCCGGACGGCCGAACCATTTTTTACACAATCGGCAACGACGATCGATTCAAGCTGATGCGGGTCGACATCGAGACCCGACGCGAGTCTGAATTGAAAAGCGTCCCGTGGTCGACATCGGACATTACTTCGATTGCCGTCTCGCCCGATGGTCTGCAGCTCGCCATGGTTCTCCTGGGAGGCATCGTGGAACTCATGCCGGCGGCCGGCGGCCAATCCCGGGAGATCTTCAGGCCAGTGACTCCTGACGGGAATACCGGCCCGCTTCGTCAGTCGTTGGCGTGGACTCGCGATCAGCGCTTCCTGCTGTGGGTCCGTGGCAATGGAAGCCTCTGGAAAGTGCCGGCACTCGGAGGGCAGGCCGAAAAGGTTGGCCTCCCGATGGTGAACATCAAGAACCTCGCGGTGCATCCTGACGGAAGGCAGTTCGTCTTCGATGCCGCAACCGAAGAACCGGGCCACGAAATCTGGGCGCTCGAGAACTTCCTGCCTCGCTGATGCGACAGGCGCAAAGCATGATGACCCGATCGATCTTCGCGATCTTCGCCATCGTCGCCGCCGGCGTATCGCTGGTGACGGCGCAGAACACCGCGGCGACGATGATCGAGGCGGCGCGTAAGACGGCCGTCGTCGACGGCGACCTGGAGGGTGCGATCAGGCAGTACGAGGCGATCGTCCAGGCGTACGCGAAGACGGACCGTGCCGCCGCCGCCACGGCGCTCGTCCGGATTGCGGATGGGTATCAGAGACTTGGCAGGGCAGCTGAATCGGAGGCGGCGTACGAGCGCGTCGTGCGCGAGTTCAGCGATCAGAGCGAAGCGGTCTCCGAGGCGAGGGCGCATCTAGCGAGTGCGCAGTCTCCCGCTGCGCAGCGACGGCAGACCGCCCGCCGAATCTGGGCCGGCAAGGGCTTCGGTCCAGATGTCCCGTCAGCTGACGATCGTTACTCGAGTTTTGTCGGCCCCAGCGGCGATGTCGTCGTACGAGATCTTCGCACCGGCGTCGACAGGCGCCTGACCGAGGGGGCGGACTGGTTCTCGGAATACATGGGTACGGCAAGAATTTCTCCGGATGACCGCCTCGTCGCCTATGACTGGTACATCCATAAGGAAGACGCGGTTGAACTCCGAGTAGCTTCGCTTGCCCCAGGCGAACCGGTCCGTTCGAGGACCGTTTTTCGAGCGGAGACGGCGGCTGGAGCCTACATGAGCGCCTGGATGCCTGACGGCAGGCACCTGCTGGTGCTTCGCCAACAGCCGGGTCGGACGTGGCAGATCGGGATCGTGACAATCGAGAACGGGTCCTATCGAAGCCTCAAATCGCTCGAATGGCGAAAACCCAACGTGCTCAGCCCGTCGCCAGACGGACGCGTCATCGCCTATGACGTGCCCGAAGGCGAGGTGGGATCTCCGCTCGACATCTTCCTGCTCGCGGCCGACGGCAGTCAGGAAGCGGTCCTGCGAAATCCGGCGAACGATTCATTCCCGCTGTGGTCTCCGGACGGTTCGCGCCTCGTATTCCTGAGCGACCGTACCGGAAGCAATGGCTTGTGGACGGTGCCGATCAACGACGGACGGCCGAACGCGCCGGCATCGCTGATCAAGGCCGACGTCGGCTCGATTAAACCGCTTGGCGTGACGAGAAGCGGAACGTTTTACTACTACTCGAGCACCGGCGGTCTCCGCAATCTCTACGTCACGAACCTCGATAGTGCGGAGGTCACGAAGACGCCCGTGGCCGGGACCCAGCGGCTCGTCAATGTGAATGTCGGCCCGACCTGGTCCCAGGATGGAGAGCAACTGGCGTACTACTCGTTCCGCGACTTGTTCTCCAGCGTGATGCCTTTTCCGGCCGCGTCCATCAGACTTCTCGTCATTCGGTCTCGAAAAACCGGCGAGGAGCGCACGGTTCCTCTCCCGCCCCGGTTGGCGTTCTCTATACGACCGCAGCGCTGCTGCTTCTGGGGCGGGCCGAAGTGGTTTCCCGACAATCGTTCGGTGTTGATCGAGTCGGGAGATGCCCAGGGGGCCGGGTTCGGTTTCTATCGGCTGGCGATCGATACCGGAAACACCGAGCTCCTGGCGCCTGTGCCCGGGCCTGCGCCCCTCTTCGATCTTTCTCCAGACGGCCGAACCATTTACTACTCAATCGGGCTGGACGGGCCACTGATGCGGTTCGACGTCGAGACCCGACGCGAATCCGAGTTGAGGAAACTCACTGCGACTGGCGCGCCGGCGTCGGAATTCGTGTCGCTTGCCGTTTCTCCCGATGGCCTGCAGCTCGCCATGATTCTCGTTGGAGGCATCGTCGAAGTCATGCCGGCGGCCGGCGGCCAATCTCGCGAGGTGTTCAGGCCAGTTAGTCCTGAGCTGGGAACCACCTGGCACCTCCACTCGTTGGCGTGGACGCGCGATCAACGCTTCCTGCTGTGGGCCCGAGAAGACAAGCACCTCTGGAAAGTACCAGTAGCCGGAGGCCAGCCCGAGAAGGTGGGCATTCCGATGGAGGGCATTAAGAATCTCGCCGTGCATCCTGACGGAAGGCAGCTCGTCTTCGACGCCGCAACTGAAGAACCGACGCGTGAAATCTGGGCGCTGGAGAATTTCCTGTCTCGCTGAACATCGGGTCTGTGGCTGTCGCCTCCTGCGCGTTTCACGGCACTCCCTCCTGGACTATACCGGTGAGCGACGAGAGAAAGGCTACCAGAGCGCGCTTCTCGCCGTCGTTCAGTCGGAGGGGACGGATCTCGGGATCGAGTGCCGGATTTGTGTTGCCGCCGTGGTCGTAGAACTCGACGACCTGCTGCAAAGTGTTAAGGCTCCCGTCGTGCATGTATGGCGCCGTGCGTACGACTTCCCGCAGAGTCGGTGTCTTGAACGTGCCCTCGCCGGCGCCTTCGTCCGCGAGGCGGCCGTCATGCCATGCGACGCCGGTATTGTGCAGGCTCTCGTCGGTGAACGTCGGACCGACGTGACAGCGCGTGCAGTTGCCCTTTCCGCGAAAGATCTGGAGTCCTGCCTGCTGCTCGTCGTTGAGAGCATTGCGGTCACCCGCAATGAACCTGTCGTACGGCGAGTTGCCTGACATAATCGACCGCACATAGCTGGCCAGCGCCTGTGACAGCTCGGAAGTGGAAATGTCGACGCGCGCTGCGGCGTCGCGCGCCGGCAAATCCATCTCATTTGGATCCTCGATTGGCCGCAGCACCTGCTCTTCAAGCGTGCGTACGCGGCCATCCCAGAAGAACAGTCGCCCCCACGCGCGGTTGACGAGCGTCGGGACGTTACGCCGCCCTTGACGCCTGGAAACACCCACAGCCACGGAACGGCCGTCGGCAAAGGCGCGCGCTGGATCGTGGCAGGTCGTGCACGCGATCGTGCCGTCTCGAGACAGGCGTGGATCGTGGAAGAGCCGGCGCCCGAGCGCGACTCTCTCAGCGGTGAGCGGATTGTCCTCGGGCACCGGCATATACAAATCCAGACCGAGCGGAATGCTGATCAGCGCGGCGACCAGCAGGATCGCGCCTGCGGCCACGGCCTAACGCGTGCCGCCGGCCGGCGTGAGAAAGTGCTCGAGCGCCCAGACCTCTGCTCCGTTCGCTCCCGCTGACGCCACGAACGCGAGGCGCCGGCCATCGGGGCTCAGGTCGAATTCTTCGCTCCAATTGCGAACGTCCACGTTCAGCCGGCGTGGTTCACCATCGAGCGGCGCGAGCCACAATTCGTCCGCGCCTCCGGGAACGAGCTTGCGAACGAGCACCGCCCGACCGTCGGGCATCCATTGCCACGCGTTGAACCACTCCGGTTCCCTAGTGCGCATGAGCGGTCTGGCCGCAGTGCCATCGAGCGGCACCATCATCAACACGGTCATGCGTGTGGCGGGATCGCGCAGAATGCAAGCGATCGCGCGGGCGTCAGGGGATACGCGGACCCGTCCAGCCCGGCTGCAAGAGGACGTGCGAAACATCTCGACTTCGACATCGGATCCGATCTCGCGCCGCAGCATCACGAGGGGCTCATTGGGTCCTTGGATCCCGTAATAGATGCTCCGACCGTCGGGCCACCAATCCGCCCAGTACGGAAGATCAGGCTTGCCAGTGACCAATTTCGTCGAACCGCTCGTTGCATCGATCAGATAGATGGCGCGCCGACCTTTCAGGTCAGTGCCCTGAGTGACGATCGTGTTGCCATCAGGTCCAAAGCGCGGGAAGGCCACATAACCGAGGCTGTGCGGCACCTCGCGTGTCGTGCTTTTCTCCAGGTCGCGAATGAACATTCGGCAGTTATTGCCGCCGCTGCTATTGCACGACACATACAGGAGGCGCTTGCCATCGGTTGACCATGCGGGACGCCCTCTCGAATCGACGAACGCCTGAAATATGGGGCCCGGCGCGGGGCGCATCTGACCAGCCGCGGCATCGAACTCCGTGACCGTCACGGATTCGGCGCCCGCTGGCTTCCACACATACAGCGCACCACTGCGGGTAAGACCGAGCGACCAGGTGGAGCTGAGATCCGGCTTGACGAGAACGGGGATTTCGCGCGGGCGGCCGTCTTCAACGTGCATCGCCCAGAGTCCCACGCGACCACTTCGGTCGCTTGCGAAGAGCAGTCGACCGTCCGCCGCCCACCCCATGAGCGCGTTAGTGGTCGACGCGGGCGTTACTGCCGTTTCGCGGCTCGCATCAACGGCCATCACCCAGACGCGCTGTGTGCGAACGCCTTCGCCTTCGAGCAGGTCGTAGGCGAGATATCGGCCGTCCGGCGAGAACACGGCTTTGTTGACGCCACGCCAATCGATCGACTTGAGCACACGCAACTCGCCACTACGGGCGTTCACCACGGCGAGCTGGGACGATTGATCCTCACGCTCGATCAGCAGCGCGATCCAGCGCCCGTCAGGCGACCAGTCGAATGGTCGGAATCCGTCGCGCCCGTTCAGGGGGAGCAGCAGCCGCGATGACGCCACGGTGCCATCGAACGGTACGATGCGCAGCTCCTCGCCGCGGCTGACGACTTCTTGCGGCGCCCAGGAGTAAGCGATCTGATCGCCGGAACGAGAGATTACGGAAAAGTCGGCATATCCGTGTTCTCCGCTTCGAGTGTTGTTCGTGAGCGCCCGGTCACTCCCTGTCTGCAGATCGCGCACGACCACGTTGCCGGCGCCAAACCAGTCGACATACGTCAGGAACCGCCCGTCGGGAGACACGGTGCCAAAGAGATCCACCTCGCGCGCCGGTCCCCAGACGAGCCGATCACCTTGAATTGCTGTCCGTGTCTGTGTCTGGACCTGTAGGTGCGTGCGCGCCTCCTGAACGGCGGCGGTCTGTTCGGGATATTCGCGCGCGATGCGCTCGTAAATGGCGCGCGCTTGGGCGTTGCCGAGCTTCGCGTAGCAGTCAGCCATGCGGAGGAGGGCGCGTGCGGCCAGGGCGCGATCGCTCGCGAACTCGCGCACGACGCGCTGATAGAGCTCGATCGCCTGCTGCAGGTTGCCGTTGGCACGTTCGGCGGCAAGCGCCTTCTGAAACAGGTCATATCCGCTCTGCGCGGCAGGCGCTGTCGTTTGGAGAACGAGCAATCCGGCCGCGGCGAGCAACGCGAATTTCGTTTGCATCCTCATGAGTCCCCGCTCCTGTCGGGTCGCTCCAACGTTACGGGGACGCGATGGCAGATGTGTCATGGACGCGCGGAGGGAATGTAAAACGTTTGTACATCGCGTTCTCTGGGCGGACCTGCCCGCCTTCGGAACGCTTCGGCGGGTCCGCCGTAGCCTTTGGCGGAGGCGGAAAGGTCCGCCGCTACGGGCCGATCCCTGATCCCTGATCCCTGATCCC
>Ga0070675_100000841_pt1 | contig 21781 bp, 15 predicted proteins | sample KBSM43metaG_FD_65343 | JGI IMG/M metagenome (GOLD analysis project Ga0070675, IMG submission 65343) | Miscanthus rhizosphere microbial communities from Kellogg Biological Station, Michigan, USA - KBS M4-3 metaG | ecosystem: Host-associated > Plants > Roots > Rhizosphere > Soil ... | reverse complement strand
GAGGTGATCACTCGATCGCCAGGCTCGTAATATGGTCCGACCAGGTCGTAGAGGTGCCGGTGCAGCGCGGTCGGCTCGCCTTTCGGCCACGCGATGTTCCACACCTGCACGCGATCGTTGTCGAGAATCTTGTCAACGCCGGGGCGTGGATACGGCGGCGGCAGCGATGGGGCCGCTTGCGCCAGGCACGCGAACAGCAACGCAGCGATCAAGCGCATCGGCGGTCCTCCTGTGAATCGGCGACATTATAATGAGCGCCCGATGCGGTTCACGCGGTCGTTTCCGATGGCGTTGAGTTCGATCGTGCTGATGGCGATGACCACAGCCGTCGGCGCCCAGCAACCGACAGATTCGTCGGCCAGCGGCGCTGCCTTATACGCTCGCGCTTGCGCCCAGTGCCACAACAACCCGGCGCCCGGGTCGCGCACGCCAACCCGCGACGCACTCAAAGAGCGGTCGCCCGAAGCGGTAGTTGATGCCCTGACCGGCGGCGCGATGCGCTACCAGGGGCTGTCGTTGAGCGGCGCGGAACGGCGCGCGCTGGCCGAGTTCCTGACCAGTAAACAGTTTGGCGGCGATATTACCGGCGCCGACACCGCGCGCTGTGCGGCTCCGCGAAAGATCGACACGCGGCCGGCGCCCGGCTGGAACGGTTGGGGACCGACGCTCGAAAACACGCACTTCCAGCCGACGCCCCAGGCCGGACTGTCGGCGGCGCAGGTTCCGCGCTTGACGCTGAAATGGGCTTTTGGCTTCCCCGACACGACGTCGGCGTGGGGGCAGCCGACGATTATCGGCGGGCGGCTGTTCGTCGGCAGTCAAAATGGAACCGTGTATGCGCTCGACGCCAAAAGCGGCTGCGTCGTCTGGACCTTCACCGCGAATGGCGGCGTGCGGTCGTCGGTTTCCATCGGCGCTGGCCGCGCGTACTTTTCCGATCAAAAGGGCTACGTCTACGCGATCGACGCGGAGGACGGCCATGAGATCTGGACGCGAAAGGTCGACGATCATCCGCTGATTCGGTTAACCGGAACGCCGGCGCTCTACGACGGCCGCCTCTATGTCCCGACATCCTCATACGAAGAGGCGGGCAAGAGTCCCACCTACCCGTGCTGCACATTTCGCGGCAGCGTCGTCGCGCTCGACGCCGCGACCGGTAACGAAATCTGGCGCGCTTACACGATTTCCGAAACGCCGAAGGTGCTCGGCAAGCGCGCAGACGGCGTCGAATCGTGGGGACCGGCGGGTGGCGCAATCTGGTCGGCGCCAACCATCGATACCAAGCGCGGTGCGCTGTACGTTGGCGTCGGCAACACTTACGCCGGACTCGCGACCGCTCCCGCCGCCAATTCGGTTGCCGCGTTCGACTTGAAGACCGGCCGGATGCTGTGGGCCAAACAGGTCGCCGCGCCTGACATTTTCGGCTGTCGTGTGGGTGAAGCGAATTGCGGCGAACGCGCCGGTCCGGATTTCGATTTCGGCAGTTCCCCGGCGTTGACTAAGCTGCCCAACGGCCGTGACGCGCTCGTGATCGGCAACAAGTCGGGCATCGGTTACGCGATGGATCCCGACCGGCAGGGCGAAATTCTCTGGGAGTACCGCGCCGGCAGGGGCAGTGCGCTGGGCGGTATCGAGTGGGGATCCGCGGTGGACGCCGAGCAGGCCTACTTTCCCGTTGCGGACGGGAACAGCCCGTCGCCCGGCGGCCTGCATGCGGTGAAGCTGAGCACGGGCGAACGCGCGTGGTTCACGCCGCCGCCGCCACCCAAATGCGGTCAGCCGGCACGAGGCTGCAACGGCGCCCAATCGGCCGCGATCACCGCGATTCCCGGCATCGTGTTTTCCGGATCGATGGACGGCGCGGTCCGCGCCTTCTCGACGCGCGACGGCGCGATCGTCTGGGAGTTCGACACCAACCGTGCATTCGAGACGCTCAACGGCGTGAAAGCGCATGGCGGATCGATGAACGGCCCCGCGCCGGTGGTGGTCGACGGCATGCTGTACGTCAATTCCGGCTATGGCGCGTTCGGGTCGCGAACCGGGAACGTGCTGCTGGCCTTTGCGGTGCCTTAGAGCGTGTTACCCACTTCTCGCCCCGGTCGCTCCGCCGCGTCTTCCTGCGTAATCCGGGCGTCTCCAGGGGCCTAGCTCGATCCTGCCCCGTATAATCACGACAAACACTTGGCCCTCATTTCCGGTTCTCGTCTGGGCGTCTACGAGGTCACCGCGCCGATCGGCGAAGGCGGGATGGGTCAGGTGTATCGGGCGACCGACACAAAACTCAAGCGCCACGTCGCGATCAAAATCCTGCCGCCGGCCGTCGCGGCTGATCCCGACCGGCTGGCGCGGTTTCAGCGCGAAGCGGAAGTGCTCGCGGCGCTGAACCATCCGAACATCGCCGGGATCTACGGGCTCGAGGAAAGCGCTGGCATCACCGCCCTTGTGATGGAACTCGTCGAAGGCGAGGACCTCTCCGAGCGTATCGCGCGGAGCGCAATCCCTCTTGATGAAGCGCTGCCGATTGCGCGGCAGATCGCTGAGGCGTTGGAAGCCGCGCACGAGCAAGGGATCATTCACCGTGATCTCAAACCCGCGAATATCAAAGTGCGGGAGGACGGGACGGTGAAGGTCCTCGATTTCGGGTTGGCGAAGGCGGTCGAACCCGCGGGCGCGATGTCGTCCAGCGTGTCGATGTCTCCGACGATCACCACGCCCGCGATCACTGGCGTCGGAATCATCCTCGGGACGGCGGCGTACATGTCGCCGGAGCAGGCACGGGGCAAAATCGCCGACAAGCGGAGTGACATCTGGGCGTTCGGCTGCGTCCTCTACGAGATGCTGACGGCGAAGCGTGCGTTCGATGGGGACGATGTCAGCGACACGATGGCTGCCGTCCTGCGCGTGGAGCCCGACTGGAGTGCGCTGCCGACGTCGCTGCCGCAGCCGATTGCGCTGATGCTGAGGCGGTGCCTCGAGAAGGATCGCAGACGCCGCGTGAGCGACGTGTCGACGATTCGGTTCCTGATGGACGAACAGACGAGGCTGTCGCCCCTCTCAGAGGCCGACCCGCTTGCCGGCGCCGTGGGGGACACACCGGTCCGCCCCTTCAAGTGGACCGCGCTAGCTGCGGGGGTCGGCCTCGTCGCCATTGCCGCAGTGCTGGGCGCGGCGGGCGTGCGGTACGCACGCCCTCGCAGTGCAGCACCGCTGGTGACGAGATTCAACGTGCCGCTCGGCGAAGGCCAGACTTTTACGACCACGACCGACCTGGACGTGGCGTTGTCGCCGGATGGTTCGAAGATGGTCTACGTCGCGAACCGCAGGTTGTACCTCCGCTCGATGTCGGAGGTCGACGCGCAGCCGATTCGCGGCACCGAAGTCACCCCGCGGCATCCGACGTTCTCGCCCGACGGCGCATCGGTCGCGTATTTCTCTGCCGAGGAACGCGCGCTCAAACGCATCGCCATCACTGGCGGCGCGCCGGTGACGATTTGCTCTCTCGCAGAGATGTCGCCGCTCGGGACCCTCGGCTCCAGTTGGGACGGGGATACGATTCTCTTCGGCGCACAAGGCGCTGGGCGTACCGGGATCGGCCGTGTGGCGGCCAGCGGAGGTAACCCTGAACTCCTGTTCGAGGCAGGCGCCAACGCGTTCGCCGACGCTCCGCAGATGCTGCCGGACGGCGACCACGTGCTGTTCACGCTCGCGCGCGCCGCCGCCGATCGATGGGATAGAGCACAGATTGTCGTCCAGTCGCTGAAAACCGCCGAGCGCCGGACGGTTGTGGACGCTGGAAGCGACGGTCGATTCCTGAAGAGCGGTCACTTGCTCTACGCGATCGGCGGCGTCGTGTTCGCGGTCCGCTTTAATCCTACGACGTTGCAGCTCAAGGGCACACCCATTCCGATCATCGAGGGCGTCCGTCGGGGCTTTGGAGCCGCGTCGACGCAGACCGGTATCGCGCAATACACGGTCGCTGATACCGGGACGCTCGCCTACATTCCAGGGCCGATAACGGCCGGGCCGGGACAACAGACGATAGTCCTCATCGATCGAAGCGGTACGTCGCAACCGTTGAAGGTGCCTCAATCCGCCTATCGTGAGCCGCGCATCTCGGCGAATGGCAAACGACTCGCCGTGGGAACCGACGATGGCAAGGAGGCCAGCGTGTGGGTGTACGACCTCGACGGCGCAAGTGCGATAAGGCGCCTTACGCTCGGCGGACGAAGCCGGTATCCGGTCTGGTCCCCGGACGGGCAGCAGATTGCTTTCCAGTCGGACCGTGAGGGTGACGCCGCCATATTCGTCCAGCGCACCGACATGAGTGGCGTGGTCGAGCGCCTCACCCGGCCCGAGCAGGGCGTGGCCCACGTTCCCGAATCGTGGTCACCAGACGGCAAGCACCTGTTGTTTTCGGCGTCCAGGGACGGAGCAACGTTTTCGTCGTACGTGTTATCGCTGCCGGACCGGAGGACGACACCTTTCAACGAGCTCACGTCCGCGCGGCCGATCAACGCGACGTTTTCGCCAGACGGGCGCTGGGTCGCGTACACCTGGACCCCCCGGGTGGACGTGCGTACCCAAATCTACGTGCAGACGTTTCCGCCGGCGGGCACGCCGTATCAGATCTCGAAAGAGACCCAGACGAGTCCGCACCATCCCTTCTGGTCGCTCGACGGCAAGGAGCTCTATTACATTCCGGGACCGACGCAGCTCGCGGTCGTGACCATCAACACCAGTTCGGGCTTCTCGTTCAGCGAGCCTGTGCCGCTGTCTCGAGGAGCGCCTCCGTTTACGGAAGGCGGCCCCACCAACGTGCGGCAGAACGACAGCGCCGCCGACAAACGCATCGTCGCGATAGTCAGCAGCACTGGCCAGGGCCCTTCCAGTTCGGGCGCCGAAGTACCGATTCGCGTCGTTCTGAACTGGTTCGACGAACTCGACGCGCGCGTGCCGATCAAGTAGGCGGAAGCTTCAACCTCCGCAGCAAATCCTGGAACCGGGGATCGCCGTGGAGATCCAGCCAATCCCAGAAAACTCCGAGGCGCATCATCGGCGACTGCCGGTTGCCGGGTCGAGCAGTTGTGCGGTGATGCTGACACGATTGCCCGCGCGCATCACCGAACCAGTCAGCAGCGCGTCGACCTTTAATTCGCGAGCGATGTCGGCGAGTGGTTTCTGGCTGCCTTTGTAGCGCACCACCGACCCGCGAGCGGTCACCCGTTTCAACCCGCCGAGCCGCGCCAGGTCGGTGCTGAGCACCTCGGTCATGCCGTCCGCGAAAAAATCCTGTGCGGCATCGCCGGACAGGTTTTCCAGCGGCAGCACGGCGATCGATTCGACCGTAGCCGCGCCGGTGATCCAGGATCGAACCCGGCGCCCGTTGACGACTCCGATCGCTACGAGCAGAACACTTGCAACCAACAGCGCGGTCAATATCGGCCGCTTCGACACGTAATAGCGGACCGTCGCGACCTGGCTGGTCGTACCGTCACGGATCGACCGCAACGCTTCGGCTACCTCCGCCGCCGACTGGTATCGGCAAGGGGCATCTTTCTGCAGGCACCGGTCGATGACGCTTCGGAGCGCGAGCGGAACCGCGGCGGGAATTGCTGCCGGCGGATCGTGCAGGATGTGCGCACTCAGGTCGTCACTCGAATGACCTGCGAACGGCCGGCGGCCGGTTGTCAATCTCGTAGAGGACGATGCCGCCGCGGCCCTCGGCGGTCACCATCACGTTTGCGCTTTTCAGATCGCGATGGACGATGTGGTGGGCGTGGGCCAGAGCGTCGGCGATCTGACCACCCAACTCGAGAAGTTGATCAATTGGCAGCGGACCGCGCCGAAGCGCTGCCGCGAGCGACTGCCCGTCAACCAGTTCCATGGCGATGAAGGCCACGCCGTCGGCCTCGCCGACCATATAGATCGTACAAATCGACGGGTGGTTGAGGCCGCCAGCTGCTCGGGCTTCGCGTAACAGGCGGCCGCGGCTGTCGACGTCGGCGAGATCGCCAACGAGCAGTTTGATGGCGACGTCGCGATCGAGTTGCTCGTCGCGCGCGCGATAGACCTCGCCCATCCCACCCGCCCCGAGCCGACCGACGATGCGGAATTGACCGAGGCGATCGCCGGTCACGGCCCGGATTTTAGCGCGGCAACAGTCGACGTAGTGGAAGCCGACAGGTGCAGTTCAGCTGATCGCGATCGCTTCACTTTTCACCGCAATCTGTTGAAGGCATATCTATTGCACGATCCGACCACCAGCGATGGGTCCTCATGAAATCAGTGACGCCGTTGATCGCCTCAGAGGAACGTTCCTCGAGATGCCGGGAACGAAGCTAACGGTTCAGCAGGCGTCGCGTCTTTGCGGTCTCGATATGTCGGCCTGTGGCATCATCCTCGAAGTGCTTCGCGACACCGGTTTCTTGACGACTCGTCCGGACGGCACCTTCATGCGTGCGGAATCGGAACAGGCGTCGCGCGAGGGACCGCGGCGCGCGTACTGGCGATAAACAATCTCTTCTCCGCCCCTTTTGCCATTCTGCACGGATGACGGTGCCGGAGCGACGTCGTAACGGCCGATCGTTCGTGCGAGCGTGTGACCGACTTCGAGCGCCAGTCCGGCGGCCAGATTCCGTAACAGCGTGAGCCCGACCCGGAACGTCCGGTGCGCCGGCCATTTCAGTTCGTCGTCGCTGAACATGGTCCGGTGATTCGTCATCTCGGCGGCGAATGCGGCGCGAGCATCCGCGTCGCTCGCAGCGTCCCCCAGGCCCCGCGCGGTGGTCAGCCGGGTGCGAACGTCGTCGAAGGTCGGATCGTCGATCAGACCATACCGATGCTTCAACGCGTTCAGCCGTTCTGCTACGTCGTAAGTGGCCCGAACGATTTCGTCGCGTGACATCGCGGTGGTTTCATAGGAGAGGATCTTGCCCCAGTCGTCGTGAAGAAACGATTGGCGATGATCTTCGAGCGAACGGCAAAAGCTGGTGTAGCCGAGCGACGGATCTTCGAAGGCGCGGGAGCCCGGATCGAGAAACGGTCCAAGCGGTGCGACGAATGGATGAAGGCGCCGGTCCGCGCCGAAGCGGTTGAGCAGATGGTCGCAGTAGTCCGCGATCCCGACCGCGTCTTCGTAGCGCTGGCCGGGCAGGCCGGTCATGAAGAAGAGATCGAATTTGCGGCAGCCATTCGCCAGAGCAGAGCCGATCGTCTGTTCGGCCGCCTGGTTGGACCAGGGGAATTTTCCAATCCGCTGGCGCAGCGCTTCATCCGGCGTTTCGAGGGTCAGCTCGGCACTCCAGCTGCGGACGCTGCGGCGAATGGCCGCGAAAAACTGATCGCTCGCGGGATAGTACAACTCGAACACGACTTCGTTGGGGACCCGCAAGCGTTCGAGCCGGGCCAGGAACTCCAGAGCGCGACGCATGCCGCCCATCCGCAGGTCGTGCACGATAAAAATCGGCGCGCGCGAAAAGCTCGCGATCACGGCAACGTCTTCGGCGAGCTTGTCGGGCGATCGAAACGCGGGCCGTCCGCGCGAGCAGATCGTTGCATAGGCGGTGCGCGAACCGCCGCAGGTTGCGCAGTTCTCGCTGCAGCCGCGGGCAGTGAGCAACAGTGTGACCGGGTAATGCAGCCATTCGAGATGGGGTACGAGATTACGCAGGCTGCGGTACTTGAACATCGATCGCAACAGGTAGCGGTACGCCGGCACATCCACGTAGTCGAGATGTTGCGGTACAAACGATAGCGGGTTGACAACCACGCGGCCGTCCGGCCGCTTCCACGTCAGGTTTTCCACAGTTTCCAGCGGTCGCCCTTCGCGCAACGCTTGAAGGAGTTGTCGCGCCGGCTCTTCGGTCGAATCGCCACGCAAGACGAAGTCCACCGACGGACTGCGAATCAACTCCTTGTGGAAGTAGCTTGCCGACAGGCCGCCGACCAATATGCGGCTGGCCGGATGCAGGCGCTTGATCAGTTCGACGATACTCATCGCGCCTTGCACGTGCGGCAGCCAGTGCAGATCGACGCCAAACAGCGGCGAGCGCATTGCCCGCAGCGACGCCTCCACATCGAAGCGTGAATCCTCGAGCATGCGATACGCGAGATTGACAATCTCGACGTTGTAATGGTTCCGCTCCAAAAATGCGGCGAGGCTCGTCATCCCCACCGGGTACATTTCGAACATGGCTGTCGAAGGCACGGCATCGGCCAACGGTCCGAGATAGGTCGGCCGCGTCCGAAAGTCGTAGACGGCTGGCGGATGGAGCAGAATCAGATCGCGAGTGAACGGATTGCGCATCGCCGTGCTGAAGTGCTGCAAGACATCTGCTAGCGCGGTTTGCCGGTAAATTCGCCTGTCGGGAAAACGACTGCCGGGTTTCCGTTACCGCTGAGCGCCGGAAGCAAGGTTGCCATCGTTTCGATGGCATTCCGGTTGCTCCCAAAGTTGTTACACCGAAAAAACAGCGACAAACCCGCGATAAAGCGTGTGTTTGCTGCTGTTCGTTGCGGAAAATTTCCCGGCGCCGGGCAAAAGTTCGACTCGCCAACACGGAGAGACGACATGAACGCGCACGAGCCTCCGACCATCGACGACTGGAAGACGCTGATCCAAGCGGAGTATCGCGAGATGCCAGGGCTGACATTGACCAAACCGCAGGTACGCCGGCTGTGGCGGCTCGAGCCACAGGTGTGTGACGCGGTTCTCGAGGAGCTCGTTTCTTCCGACTTCCTCGAACACACAACGAAAGACCTATACGTTCTCGCCTCGCGCCAGCGCCACTAGCAATTCGACGCACGTCCTCAGGTAGACTTTCTACACAATAATGTGTAGAGTTTCTACACAATGGCTGAGAAGCCGCCATTTCGGGTCGACCTGCTGCGCGGCACCCTCGACCTGCTGATCCTGCGCACGCTGCTGCCGGGACCGAGTCACGGCCATGCGATCGCGAAACACATTCAGCGGACTTCGGAAGACCTGCTACAGGTCGAAACCGGCTCTCTTTACCCCGCACTGTATCGTCTCGAGGCGAAAGGCTGGATCGCTGCGTCGTGGGAGTTGTCCGACAAAGGCAAGCGCGCCCGCTACTACCGCATCACGGCCAAAGGCCAGCAGCAGCTCGTCAATGAACAGTGGAAATGGGACGCGTTCGCGCGCGCCATGGGACTGCTGTTGAAGCCGGCCGACCAGGAGAGGACGTGACCTCGCTCTTCCGGAAGTTCTCGTGGTGGCGGCAGCGGCGGCGCAGGGAGGACGAGCTGCGCGAGGAACTGCAGTTCCATCTCGAGGAAGAAGCGGGCGAGGGCGAGGCCGCCGGACTGTCGAGTGACGATGCCGGATGGGCCGCACGCCGCGACCTGGGAAACGTCACGCTGCTGCGGGAGGACACGCGGATGTTGTGGTCCTGGCTCCTGCTCGAACAGCTCGGGCAGGACATTCGCTACGGCGTGCGTGCGATGTCCAGGAACCGGTTGTTCACGGTCCTCGCGGTGCTGTCGCTCGCGCTCGGGATCGGCGCCAACACGGCGATCTACAGCTTCATGGACTCGATCCTCCTGCGATCACTGCCGGTCTCGGACCCGGCCTCGCTGGTCGCGGTGCGGTGGCAGAGCAAGCCATTCGGCTCTGGTACGACGAACGCGTTCGTGATGCGCTCGATGGACGGCAACACTTACCGAGAGGGTTCGAGCGTCGTTTCGGGAATCTTCCCGTTTCCGGCGTTCGAGCGCCTGAAGGGAGCATCGTCGCCGGTCCTGTCGGTCCTCTTCGCGCACAAGCCGGCTGGCCGCGTGAACGTGATGATCAAAGGCGAGGCGGAGCTCGCCGAGGGCGAGTACGTTTCCGGCGATTTCTTCCGCGGGCTCGCGTTGACGCCGGCGGTCGGACGCCTCTTCGCGGCCGACGACGATCGCGCCGGCGCAGTACCGGTCGCAGTGCTGAGCCTCGGTTACTGCGAGCGCCGTTTTGGCGATGCCGTAAACGCCACCGGCCAGCAGATTCTCATCAACAGCGTGCCGTTCACCGTAGTCGGGGTGACGCCGCCGGAGTTCTTCGGCGTCGATCCGGCCGCGGCGCCGCAGGTCTATCTCCCGATGCACGCCAGCCTCCTCTTCGATCCGGAGGCCGGGCGCGCGTTCCTCGACCCGAATTACTACTGGGTCGAGATGATGGGGCGGCTGCCTACCGGCGTCGGTCTCGCGCAGGCTCAGGCGGCGCTTGCGGGACCATTCGCCCGGTGGGTGGCTACGACCGCGGCCGACGATCGCGAGCTCGCCAATCTCCCTGTGATACGGCTCGAGGAAGGGGCCGGCGGCCTCGACAGCCTGAGACGTCAGTACTCGAAACCGCTTTACGTGCTGCTCGCGATGGTCGGCCTGCTCCTGGCGATTGCGTGCGCGAACACAGCGAATCTGCTGCTCGCGCGGGCCGCCGCTCGCCAGCGGGAGATGGCGGTGCGACTGAGCCTCGGCGCGGGACGCTGGCGCGTCGTACGTCAGCTGTTGACGGAGAGCGTCCTTCTGGCGTTCCTCAGCGGCGCGCTCGGCATCCTCATTGCCGTCGCCGGCATCCAAGTGCTCACGCTGCTGCTGGCGAACGGCCGCGAAGGATTCACGCTGCACGCCGAGCTGAACTGGCACGTGCTCGGCGTCACGCTGGTGCTGTCGCTGATATGCGGTGTCGTGTTCGGCCTTGCACCGGCGCTGCAGTCGACGCGTCCGTCGTTGATGCCGATGCTCAGAGACCGGTCGGTCGCCGAACCGCGGTCGCGCCTGCGCGACTGGGCCCCGCGCCTGAGCCTGCCGCAGGTGCTGGTGGTGGCGCAGATCGGCATCTCGCTGCTGCTGCTGGTCGGCGCCGGCCTCTTCGTTCGGACGCTCGCGAATCTCCAGTCGATTCCGCTCGGATTCAATCGCGACCACGTGCTGCTGTTCGAGTTGAATGCGCCGCAGGCTGGGTATCCGGAGTCGAAGACGGCGGCGTTCTATGCCGATTTGCGGCGCCGCTTCAGCGAAGTGCCCGGCGTGCGCGAGGCAACGCTGTCGCACGCGTCGCTCATCCGGGCCGGCCGCTCGCACCCCATCACGGTCGACGGCCGGCCGACGCGGGCAACGCGCCTCCTGTATACGGGGCCCCGGTTTTTCACGACCACCGAGATCCCGATCCTACAGGGCCGGGAGATCGCGGACAGCGATCGCCAGGGCATGCCGCAGGTCGCCGTGGTGAGCGACCTCTTCGCCCGAAGCAACTTCGGCGACGGGAACGCCGTGGGGCGGCACATCGCGGTTGCCGGCGGCATGACCGTCGGCGGCCCGTCTCTCGTCTTCGAAATCGTCGGGGTCGCGGCCGACGCCAAGTACGGCGGCCTCAAACGCGAGACTCCGCCGGTCGTCTATCTGTCGTACGCGCAGGTTCCGCCACCACGGCTGCGGGAGATGACCTACGCACTGCGCACCGTGGGCGATCCCCTGCACTACGTCGGCACCGTCCGCCAGATCGTGCACGAAGCCGACGCCCGCGTGCCTGTGACCAGCGTCAGGACCCAGGCCGCCGACATCGACCAGACCATCAATCAGGAAATCGTCTTCGCTCGACTCTGCAGCGCGTTTGCGATCCTGGCCCTGGTGATCGCCTGCGTCGGCCTCTACGCGACGATGGCCTATGCGGTGGCGCGGCGGACGAATGAGATTGGTTTGCGCATAGCCCTTGGCGCCGGACGGGGCATCGTCATCTGGATGGTGCTGCGCGAGGTGTGCGTGCTCGCAGTCGCCGGGCTCGCGATCGGCGTACCGGCCGCTCTCGGCGTGTCGCGGCTCGTCGAATCGTTCTTGTTCGCCATGAAGCCGAACGACCCTCGTGCGATCGCCGCCGCGGCGGCTATTCTGCTGACGGCAGCGATCGTCGCCGGCTACGGACCGGCGCGGCGAGCATCGCGAGTCGATCCCATGGTCGCCCTCCGTCACGAATAGTTACTCGCATGGTTCATTACTCTCGGCGGTCTTTGCGGCCTCGGCGTTCCTATCTGATTCCGCGCCCCGACACGACCCGAACAACAAACCCGAGCGCGAGAAGCGCCAGCGCGCCTCCGGCGTTCACCGGATCGCCGACCGCCGCGCCGACGAGAAATGCCGCGGCGCCCCCCAGCACAAGCGCGGCCGACCAGGGGTAGCCCCATGCCCGGAACGGCCGCGGGCGCGCGGGCTCGCGCCAGCGCAGCACGATCAGCGCGAGGCAGCACACGAAGTAGTTGGCAGCCAGGAAGAACGCGACCATCGCCACCAGCCGTTGAAAGGTGCCGGTGGCGATCAGCATCAACGCCACCACCGTCGTGATCACCGTCGCGACGGCAGGCGTGCCCCTCGTGGTGACCATCGCCGCGCGCCTCCACAACAGCCCGTCGCGACCGATGGCGAACAGGATCCGCGTGCCGATCATCAGGATCGCGTTGAGCATCGGTGGCAGCGACACAATCGACAGAATCGTGACGACTTCGCGGCCGCGGTCGCCAATCAGGCGCCGCGCCGCATCGGCAGCCGGCAGCGTCGAGCGCGCCAGGTCGCCGATTGGCAGCACTGCGAGCAGCGCGATGTTCACCAGCAGGTAGATCGCGAGGACCGCGCCGACGCCGCCGATCATTGCCCGCGGCAGGTTCCGATTCGGATCTCGATCCTCTTCGGCGAAGTACAACGCGCTCTGCCATCCCCCGTACGCGATCACCACGGACTGCAGCGCCACGATCAATCCGCCGAACGACGGCGCCTGCGCCGCTTCGGCGGCCGATTCGGCAACGGGCCGGTAGGCAATCGCGGCCACGACCACTGCCAGGAATGCCGCGAACTTGGCCACCGTCGTAATCTGCTGGAAGCGGCTGCTGATCCGCAGGCCGGCAAGCTGCAACGCCACCAGCGCCGCGAGCGTGAGTAAGGCGATTGCCTTCTCGTACCCGCCGAGCGACGGCACCAGCAGCGCCGCGAACTCGCCGATCGCGATCGACACGTAGCCGAGCACTGCGCAATAGCAAATCCAGTCGGTCCATCCGACGGCGAAGCCCACGGTGTCGCCGAAAGCGCGCCGTGCATAGACGTAGTACCCGCCCGCGTCGGGCAGCATGGTCCCGAGTTCGGCCAGGCAGATCGCTCCGAGGAGTGTGTAGAGGCCTCCTGTAATCCAGACAGCCAGAATCGCCGTGGAATTCGGCAACTGGCCGGCGACGAGGCCCGGCGTCCGCAAGATGCCTACGCCGAGCGTGCTGCCGACGATGACCGCCAGCCCGAAGCCAAGGCCGAGAATGCGAACGAGACCGCGGACGGGCGGATCGGCGGTGGGATTCAGCATGATGTCGAAAATGACGGACGCTACGGACGCTTGAGGACGACGAGCACCACGTCGACGGCTCCTGCGACGTTCCGTGCCGAATGGCTGCTGCCAAGGCCCTCGAATTCCACGTCGCCGCGCTTCCACCGGTTGACGACGGTCTTGCCGTCGGCGGTGTCTTCGATCTCGCCACCCGATAAGTGCACGACCACCGTGTCGGAGCCGTGCGTGTGGAAGCCCTCGCGCGCACCGACTTCCATGCGCGCGCGGATCGTCGAAACGCGATCATTCTCGAATATCGGCGTGAAACTCATGCCGATGAACTGCGCGTCGCCCGGCGCCGAACCGGCCGCTGTGGGAGGCGCCGCCAGCGAAGAGCGCCGCGGCTGGACGATGACAATCTCACCGTTCAGGCCTCCGATGCCCGTTGGCGCCGCCGCATCGTCCACCCAGACAGCCGTTCCCGCTTTGGTTCCGGGACTCTGTCCGAGTGCAACGACGACGGCCGGCCCATGGTCTACGCCGGAAAGCAAGCCCGCGGTGGTCCTGATGATGCGCACGCGTGGGTTGTCGATAACCACTCGGGGGGCGGCGTCGCGCGACGTCTGCGCTGTCGCTGTTGGCAGCGTGGAAACGGCGAACAGCCCCGATGCGACGATCGAAGCCGCCACGAACTGCAGCCGACGCATGACAGCATCCTCCATCAGCGCGTCATGCTACATCGGTTACGCTCTACATAACGTGGACTATCGGCGACTCGGATCGACCGGCCTTCGGATTTCGCGCCTCGGACTGGGCTGCGGCAACTTCGGCGGCATCGGCTCCTCGCCCGCCTTCTTCGGGATGGGCGAGACCGAAGCGCAAGCGATCGACCTGATGGATCGAGCGTTAGACGCGGGAATCAATGTCTTCGATACTGCGAACGCATACGGCGGCGGCCGCAGCGAAACCTACATCGGGCGATGGTTGAAGGCGAAAGGATCCGCGGTCCGCCAGCAACTGTTGATCAGCTCGAAGGTCTTCAATCCGGTCGGTCCCGGACCGAACGATCGCGGCCTTTCGCGCCGACACATCCTCCAGCAGGTGGACGAAAGCCTGTCGCGGCTGCAGACCGACCGCCTCGATATGTATCTCATTCACGAGCCCGATCCCGACACACCGCTCGACGAAACGCTGCAGGCGCTCGACGACGTGGTGCGAATGGGCAAGGTGATTTACGTGGGTGCGAGCAACATCGAGGCGTGGCGGCTCGCCCGCGGATTGTGGATTAGCGACAAGCAGGGTTGGCGTCGCTTCGACTGGGTGCAGAATTCATACAGCATGCTCGATCGCGATTCGGAACGGGAAATGTTCCCGCTGTGCGCCGATCAGCGCGTGGGATTTACCGCCTTCAGCCCGTTGGCTGGCGGCTGGCTGACTGGCAAGTACCGCGGGCCGGGGGAGTATCCCGAAGGTTCGCGGATGACGCTGCGGCCGGAACCGTACGCTCATCTCGTACGCGATGATGTTTTTCGAGGCCTTTCCGGCCTCGCCGAGGAAGCGCGGCTCCGCCGGGTCGAGATGAGCACACTAGCGCTGTCATGGACACTCCACCATCCGCGGGTCGACGCCGCGATCATCGGTCCGCGGAGCCCGTCGCACCTCGACGCAGCGCTCGCGTCGACCGAGGTCGAGTTGTCGCCCGACGATTGGACGCGTCTGGCGGCGCTGTTCGCTTCACCGGCCGCGCGCTGAAGCGTCGAGCAACCCATCCCTTTTCTTCTTTCCTGCGCCGCGCTCCGCTAGAATCAGCGTCGTCCAATGCTCCGGTCCGCTGGCGCTTGGCCGATGCGCAACAGAAAACAATAAGTGCGTTTCCAACCCGGTACGCGCGTTGGCCATTACGAGGTCGGTCGCCTGTTAGGTGTGGGCGGCATGGGCGAGGTGTATCAAGCGCAGGATACGACCCTCGATCGCGATGTCGCCATCAAAGTGCTCCATGAGACAGTCACCAGAGATGCCGACCGACTGGCACGGCTCGAGCGTGAAGCGAAGCTGCTCGCTGCACTGAACCATCCGGGCATCGCCGGCGTGCACAGCCTGGTCCGGTTCGGCGACTTGCAGCTTCTCGTCATGGAGTTCGTGCCGGGAATCACCCTCGCCGAGATGCTGGTGGCCGGCGTGATGCGGCTTGACGACGCCATTCGCATCGCGCGTGAGATTGCGATGGCGGTCGAGGCCGCCCATGCGAAAGGCATCATTCATCGCGATCTCAAACCAGCCAATATCAAGATCACGCCGAGTGGCCGGGTGAAGCTGTTGGATTTCGGACTGGCCAAGGCGCTCGATGCTCCGATCGTCGCCACGCCGGAGTCGTCGCTTTCGCCAACCGTGGTCAGCGGCGCCACGGCGGCCGGTGTGATCAAAGGCACGGTCGCGTATATGAGTCCCGAGCAGGCACGTGGCTTGCCGGTCGGCATGCAGACTGACATCTGGGCTCTCGGATGCGTGATGTTCGAGATGCTGACCGGCCAACGGGCGTTTTCCGGGGCGACCGGAACCGATATTCTCGCGGCCGTCGTCACGCGCGACCCTGATTGGCAGATCTTGCCCGCTGCAATTCCGCCGGCCGTGCGGTCGCTGGTCCGTCAGTGCCTGCAGAAAGACAACACCAACCGGATCCATCACATCGCCGACGTGCGCATCAATCTCGAGGAGGCGCTCAGCTCGGATCCGGCGTCAGCATCTGCCGAGCGACACCGCGACACGCGAGTCAAACGCGCCGTTCCGTGGATTTTGGCCGGTGCATTTGGAGTGGCGACTCTGGTGCTGCTGGTGACTTCCAGAGCTGCTCCCTCGGTCGTTCCCGCAGTGACGCGCGTGGATCTGAACCTGCCAGCCGGTGCCGAGCTCTATTCAACCGGAGGATCGGGAATCACCATCTCGCCCGACGGCACGCGTGTGGCGTTTGTTGCGATTCGCGACGGGACGCGACAGGTGTACGTCAGGCAACTCGATCGGTTCGACGCCGAGCCGGTTCGCGGTACAGAAACCGTCGTCTACGCGATGTTCGCCCCGGATGGCGGCGCGCTGGCATTTTCCACCGCCGACCGGGTTCTGAAACGGGTCTCGATGAAGGACTCGCTGCCTGATGTCGTAACGAATGACATCGATCTCAACACCGGCGGCACCTGGGCGCCCGATGGCCGGATCATCTTCGGTCGCGAGGGGGCGTTGTGGGTGGTAGCAGCCAGCGGCGGGGCGCCGCGGCGGCTGACGACGCTCGACGTCCAGCGTGGCGAGGTCGGGCATCGGTGGCCGATCGTGGTGCCCGGCGGATCGGTGCTCTTCACATCGTTTACTGCGCGCGGCCTCCAGGACGCACGCATCGAAGCGGTGTCGCTCGACACCGGCGTGCGTCGAACCATCATCGAGCAGGCAACCTTTCCGATGTACGCGCCAACCGGACATCTTCTTTTTTGCCGAGACGATGCGGTGCTGGGCGTGGCGTTCGACGCGAAACAGCTTGCCGTCACAGGATCCCCCGCATCCTTCATCGAGAACATCGGCGTACGCAGCCTTGGCGCCCCGTTCGCGGCGCTGGCGGCCAGCGGGACGCTGGCGTATGTGCCGGCATCGGCATTGGTCGGCCGGCTTGTCTGGGTCTCCCGCGAAGGCGCTGAACAGCCGCTCAGCGAGCCGGCCCGCTCGTACGCGAACCCACGGGTTGCACCTGACGGACGCCGTTTTGTCGTCGAAGTGGGCAGTGGCGATCTGTGGCTGCGCGATCTGACGCGACAGTCGTTTACGCGTCTCACGCTGGGACAAACCGCGAACAATCAGTTCCCGGTGTGGACGTCAAACGGAAGCCGCATCGTATTCAGAACGGCGCAAAAGCTTCATTGGATCGAATCCGACACCAGCGGATCCCCGCATGAAATTTCCGGCACGTCGATCGACGACTACCCGAGCTCGGTGTCACCCGACGGGACGACGCTGGCGTTGACGCGAATCGACCCTCGCACGTCGGGCGATGTCTACGTGCTGTCGTTGCGCGGCGATCCGCAGCCCCACGCGCTGCTCAACACGCCGGCGTATGAAGGCGGAGCGCAGTTCTCGCCCGACGGCCGGTGGCTCGCGTACGTGTCGCGAGAGAGCGGCCAGATGGAGGTTTACCTTCGTCCATATCCCGGCCCGGACCGCAAATGGCAAGTCTCAGTGGGTGGCGGGCTGCATCCGATGTGGAACAGAGCGGGCGCCGAGATCTTTTACCGCAGCGGAAATCGAATGATGTCGGTCAGCGTCTCCACCGGGCCAGAGCCGACCTTGTCGCAACCCAAGGTGCTGTTCGAGGGTCGCCACACCTACGGCCAGAATCTCACCACCGCGAATTACGACGTCGATCCCACCGGACAGCGGTTTCTGATGATCAAAGACGAAGCGGGTGGTGGACGAGTCAATCTCGTACTAAACTGGTTCGAGGAGCTGAAGGCGCGCGTGGCGACGAAATAGCACGGGCTTCGCACGTGGCGCGCCACACCGACGATGTCGGAGCAGAGCGGAAGACCGGCTGACCCGCGCCCCCCCTACACAAGTGCGACGAATCGCGATCTCTGCCTGACCGGAGCCGCGGTGACCGCACTCGTCCTGTTTCGAGGGTTCGTCTTCCTCTGGTTCGAGCAGAACTTCGATTCGGACCAGGCCATCGTCGGTCTGATGGCAAAGCATCTCAGCGAGTTTCGCGCCGTGCCGCTGTTCTTCTACGGCCAGAACTATATGCTCGGCGTCGAGGCCTGGATGGCGGTACCTTTCTTCTGGCTCGGCGGACCGACGGTGACGATGCTGCGGCTGCCGCTGCTGCTGATCAACATCGCGCTCATCGTCCTCTTGATCCGGCACTTGGTACGCGCCGGCGTTGGCCCGTGGTGGGCGTTCATCGCGACGCTGCCGATCGTCACGTGCGGTCCGGTCGCCAACGCTCAGCTGCTCCTGGTGCTGGGCGCAAGCGTCGAGCCGCTCCTCTACGTGATCGTCCTCTGGATGCTGCGCAGCCGGCCCGTGCCCTTCGGTGTGCTGCTGTGTCTCGGTTCGCTGCATCGCGAGTTCACGATGTTCGCGTTGCCGGCGATCCTGATATTGCAGTGGTTCGAGGCGCGAGAAGTGCACTGGCCGGCGATGGCGAGGTCTGCCGCCGCGTTCGGCCTGACGTGGATCGCGATCGATCAGTTGAAGCGTCACGTCAACATCGCCGGACCGGGCGCCGATGCAGCCGCCGGCGCCGGCGGATCGCTTGCGCTCGAGGCGATGCAAGTCGGGCGCTTGCTCTCTTTTCATCCGGCTCTGTACTTCGCACGGCTGCGATTGCTCCTCACCCAGGGCCTGCCCGACCTGTTCGGCGCGCGTCCGCTGCCGCTGTTCGTCGGCGGCATCTGGGGCGATGGGGAGGTCGGCTGGTGGCTAGCCGGGGCCGCGTTCGCGTCGGCCAATCTGGTGTGCATTGCCCGGCTGGCATGGATCGCGTGGCGGCATCGTCTGCCCCAGGTGCGTTTCCAGCTGTTTCTGATGATGGTCGGGATGCAGGCGCTCGCCGCCTACGGCCTCCACGGCGGTGGTGACCTCGAAACGCGCACCGAGTTGAACTACGTTCTGCTGGTGCTGCTCCTGCCGGTCGCGCTGTTCGGGGCGTATTTTCAGCTCGAATCCCGGCGCGGTTACCGTCAGCTGACGGCAGCACTGATTGGGGCGTGGGCGGTGCTGATGGTCATCGACAACGCGCGCGTCGACCGGCAGTACATGATCCGTCCGCCCGACAACGCCCATCGGGTGTTGGCCGACTATCTGACCAGCCACCGCATCAGGTACGCAACGACCGGCTACTGGGACAGCTATCGCGTCACGTTTTTATCCAGGGAACACGTCATCCTCGCTTCGGACGATATTGTGCGTATTCCGGGGTATCAGACGCGCGTCGATCGTAATCGCGCAAATGCCGCTCGGATCGTACGGATGCCGTGCAACGAGGGGGAACCGGTCGCCGAATGGTGCGTGATCGATCCCTTGCACCGCTGATCACGCCGTCGATCCTTCGTGACGACCTTCCGGCGAGGCGTCCGAGTCATCGCCAGAAACCCGACGGTCTGATGTCCGGAATTGCTCGAATTGCAGACATTTGACGGCCAACCCCATTGGAATTCCAGAGAAATCGGCATCCTGCTTCGAAATGCATTAGTCGCGGCGTGGCATGCGGTGTGCGACGCTTCCCGCTGGGTGCCGGATCATGTCTCGTTCACGCCTCATTCGAGGCGTGGCCGCGACCGCACTGCTGGCGAGCGTCGCCGCGTGCGGCCGCTCGTCTACGCCTGGGTCGCCGTCGCCGCCAGCGGCTTATCCGAATATTTCGATCGTCGGTGTAACAGTTGCGGGTGAGCGCACGGCGGGCGGTTACGTTTACCGAGTTGTTGCGACCATGCGTGAAACCGCCGGCGTCGCGGCGACCATTGCCGCGGTCGATCTCACGTTTCTCAAGGGAACGACGGTCGTCGTCTCGTCGCATGAAGATCGGCCGATCTCCGACAGCTCGAACATTTGCCCGGGCAGCGCGACGGTCGCGACCCGCGAGTTGATCGCGCGTGACACCAGTGCGCACGAATTCGCGGATGTCGTCCGTGTGGCGGTGAGCTACGCCGACGCCGGATCGTTCAGCGCGATTGCCAACGGCTCGGCAGCGGTGCCGCCATTGCCCGTGCCGCCGGAGCCGACGCTCTACATCCTGTCCGGCTTAATCAACGACTTCGATTCGCGCCTGCCGATTGCCAACGCGCGCGTGGAGGTACTGAACGGGAGCAACGCCGGAAAGGCTTCAACGACTGACGCGGCTGGCGCATACCTGGTGACCGACCTGACGGCGGGGACGTTCCGGATGCGCGCGTCCGCCGACGGCTACGACGCTGGCGAGCAGAACGTGACGGTTCCCGACATTTCGCGTGCCGACATGTCGTTACGCCGCAGCGCTCCGACGACGTGCGCGTATGCGGTATCACGATCGAGCGATGGGTCGTTGCCGTTTACGGGAGGGCAGTTCACGTTGTCGATCACGCGCCTGTCGGGCACCTGCGGCTGGCAGGCGCTGTCGAATGTCAGTTGGATGTCGGTTGCCACACCAACAGGAAATGGCACCGCCGCACTGCTGGTGACCTACCAGCCGAACGCCACTTTCGTCGGCCGGAACGGATCGATCACCGTTCAATGGTCGACCGGACAAACGGAAATCTACGTCGGCCAATTGCCGGAGCCAGCGTTCTGCCGCATCGTCACCTTGACAGTTGGAGGGCAGAGCACGATTTCCGTCCCTGCCACCGGCGGTCGTTATACGGCGGCGATCGTGCCCGAGCCTGGCACGCCGCCAGGGATTTGTGGCGGGTGGACGGCGTCGGGATCGGTGGGGATTGCGTTTGTCGGCCTGACGTCGGGCGGCAACCTCCCAGCAACTGTGACGTTCGACGTCGAGCCAAACACCGCCCCGAGCGCGCGGACGCTCAATGTGACGGTCACGGTGAAAGGTCCGCTGATGCTCCTGATCAACCAGGCGGCGGCACCGTAGCGCCGCGCTCAGGCCGCGTGCTTCGTGATCGTCCGGTCCTTCGGCAACTCGGGCGGATCGAGACTGCGAACAAAGGCGATCAACACGAGCCCACTGGAGGCGGAGAACAACATCATCGACACGGACATGATGTACGGTGCGGCTGAACCGAACATAACGGTCTCCCTTGTAGCAGTAGCCGGAATGGCTGCGGTGCGCCAGGGCAATGGTCGTACCGCCAAAAACGCGCGCAAATCGCTATTCGCGCTGGCCGCGACCGCGAAAATTTCCGCGCCGTCGTGAATTTATCCTCGTCATCCCGCCCTTGGCACCTGGCCCCCTGGCCCCCTGGCCCCCTGGCTTTAGAACACCGCCACCGGTATCTGCATCGTCCTTACGCGTTCGGCGATTTCGCGAAGTCGTCGGCGTGGCACTTTGTTCAAGGTTTGGAGCGCCGGTGAGCGGTCGAGCGTGTAGATGTGGACGCCGACCGCCCTGATACGCTCGAGTGCTTTCAGCCATTCGTCCACTGCGCCGTCGCTGCTGTTGTCGATGTCGCCGCCATTTTGGGTGACGAACATCGACTGCACGATGATTGACGGCAGCGCCGCGAGCGCGTCGACGATACGGCCGATCGATGATCCGGATCCGTTGATCCGTGCATAGGTAATCGGATCGCCCGCGTCGAGTTTCATGTAGCGCTCGTCGAACTGCATCAGGCCGCGCTTCACATCTTCGCGCCCGGCCGTCGTCGAATTCGAAAGGATTGCGATCGGCAGGGCCGGCGCCACGCGGTCCCGAACCGCGCAAATGCGCGACGCAATCTCCGCGAAATCCGGATGCAGCGTCGGTTCGCCGTGGCCGGCCACGGTCAGGCGATCGAGCAGTTCGTTGGTTTCGGCTGC
>Ga0070675_100000839_pt1 | contig 21786 bp, 18 predicted proteins | sample KBSM43metaG_FD_65343 | JGI IMG/M metagenome (GOLD analysis project Ga0070675, IMG submission 65343) | Miscanthus rhizosphere microbial communities from Kellogg Biological Station, Michigan, USA - KBS M4-3 metaG | ecosystem: Host-associated > Plants > Roots > Rhizosphere > Soil ... | reverse complement strand
CGAAACCGCGCGCGCACCCGAATCGTGGTCGCCGGCCGCGCGCCTCGTCAGCTACATCACGCTCACCGGCGCGTCCGACTACGACGTCTGGGCGTTCTCGCCCGACGATCGATCGCAGCGCGCACTGCTGGCTACGCCGACCACCGCGCAGATGAGCAGCCGCTTCTCGACTGACGGCAAATGGCTCGCGTATCAGTCGAACGAAAGCGGCCGCTACGAGATCTACGTCGAGCCGTTCCCGCGCACCGGGGCACGTACACAAATCACCGACGCCGGCGGCGAGCGGCCAGTGTGGTCGCCAGACGGGCGCGAGATCGTCTTCGATCGCGATGCCACGCTCTACGCCGTCGCTGTCGATACGTCGACGGCGTTCACCGCGAAGGCCCCCGTCGCGCTGGCCGTAAGAGGATTCGTGCAGTCGACCGGGCGGCGCCTCTGGGATGTCGCGCCCGACGGGTCGCGCTTCCTGATGATGTTCCCCTGATCCGCGCGCGCCGCGCGTCCACAGCGCGGCTGCTGCAAATCGGGGCACACCTCGTTGTAAAGCCGTGTTGCCCTCGCCCGGGGACGAGGTGGCACGGGCACCGCCCAAAACACCTTGATCGCCAGTCACTTGTGCGGCTGGGCTGTCGCGGCCCGCAAGTTGCACAACCCATATTCCGAATCGACGTGGTGCCCGTGCTCGAGCCGGAGCGCATTCTCGTGCCCGGCCCCGCAGTGCGGCACGTTGCGGAGGATGCATCATGACCAACCATGGACATCGCGCGCGCGCCACTCGGGTTGGGCTGCTCGCGCTCGCCGTCGCCGCGTGCGTCGTGGCCAGCGACGGCCTCTCCCAGGTGTCGGCGCAGGGCTTCGGCCGCGGGCGGTCGAGCCTCACCGGGACTTATCAGCTCAACACCTCGCTCAGCGACAACTCGTCGACGATCGCCGATGAGGTGACGCGGTCGCTGCCGGGTCGCGATCAGCCGCGGCTGCGCACGCAGATCCTGCGGCGTCTCGACGCGCCCGAGGAGCTCGCGATCGAACGTCAGGACCGCACGATCACCTTGGCGTCGTCGAGCGCCGACCGCGTCACGTTCGAGGCCAACGGGCAGGCGCACACCGAGCAGACCAACGGCCGCTCGACGCGCACCGTCGCCAACCTGTACGGCGATCGGCTCGAAATCAACAGCACCGGCGATCAGTCGAGGGACTATCAGGTCTCCTTCGAGCCGATCGACGGCGGCCGCAGCCTGCGTGTGACCCGCCGCGTTACCGACCCGGGCCTCACCCAGCCGGTTATGGCGCGCAGCGTCTACGACCGCGTCTCCACTGACGCCCGCCTGGATATCTATGGCGGCTTCCCCAACCGTGACGACCGCTACGCGCGCCCGCGGACCAGCGGCGAGCGCACGTCTGCGTCCTCGAGCGACTCCATCCCCGACGGCACGACGGTCGTGGCGACGCTCGACCAGCGTTTGAGCACGCGTGAGTCGCGCTCCGAGGATCCGTTCACGCTGACGGTGGTCTCGCCGGCGCAGTACCAGGGCGCGCGCATCGACGGCCGGCTGCTCGGCGTGGATCGCGCGGGCCAGGTGGCCGGGCGCGCCGACATGACCTTCGACTTCGATCGCCTCCGCTTCCGGAACGGCCGGACGACCGACTTCGACGGCGCCATCGAGAGCGTGCGCACGCCCGACGGCGGCACGCTGCGCGTCGAGAACGACGGCAACGTGGCCGAGGACGACAGCCAGACGTCGCGCACCGCGACCCGGACCGGCATCGGCGCGGCGATCGGGGCGGTGATCGGCGCGGTGACGGGCGGCGGGAAGGGCGCGGCGATTGGCGCGGCCATCGGCGGTGCGGCCGGCGCCGGCTCGGTCATCGTGCAGGGGCGGGACGATCTCGACCTCGAGCCCGGGTCCGAGTTCACCATTCGCTCGATCGGGCCGCGATAGACCGGGCCCTACATAGGCAGGTGGGCAGGTAGGCGGGTAGGCGAGAGCAGGTGGGAACCTCCTACCTGCCCATCTTTCTTACCTGCTTACCTGCCTATCTGCTCAGCGGTCGACGTCGTCGTTCGGGTTGTTGCGGCCCGGAATCGGCCGCGCGCCGGCGTCCAGGTTCTGCTGGATGCTCTTCCGCTTGCGCACGATCCCCTTCTTCAAGTCTGCCTCGATGGCCTGGTCCTCCTCGCGTTCGGCACTCAGCGAGGCGCGCAGCATGTAGTTGCCCTCGTGGCATTCGTACGGGAGCAGGTCGTATCCCGGCGGCGACGTGAGCGGCAGCGAGACGGTGAACGGCTGCGTGTAGGTCTTGGGGTCGTCGACGTGCACTTCGTAACGGATCTCGTCCTTGTCGATGCGGGTAATCCGCTCGGTGAGCTTGAGCTCGGTGCTGTGGCGCAAGCCGTTGCCGTTGCCGCCGCCGATGCTGGTCTCGTTGGTGAAGTTGGTGGTTTCGATCACCAGGGTGTTGCCCTCCCAGCGGCCCCGCGAGTCGCCGAGCCACTGGCGAATGTTCGGCGTGAGACGCGGGCGGCCGTCGGTGTAGATGACACGCGTGTCGTGCACCATCTCGTAGCTGATGATGACCATGCCCGGCGCCTGCACGATGCGGTTGCCGTTGCCATACACGACCGGCATGATCGAGCCGACGATGCCGCGCGTCATGCAGCGGTCGTAGAGCGTGTAGTCGAGCGGCGAGTTGAACGGGCCCTCGCCGAAGCTGCCGCGATCGCGCGGGGCGGCCCGCTTGAGCGCCTCGGCCGTAAAGGCCGGCGTGCGGCCATCCGCGGGCTCGATCACGAGCGAGGTCTGCCGGTACGACCGCGTCTTGTAGGCGCCGTCGTTGCGGAACGCGCCCTCGGCGTTCTCAGCCGCCTTGCGCCGCGCCTCGTCGGCCTTTTGCGCCTCGGCGAACTCCTCGTCGCTGAGCAGGGCGCGGGTGCCGAACTTCTCCGGCCGCTCGCGCGGAATGCCCAGGGCGGCGTCGCTGGTCCACACTCCCTGCAGGTCCGGCTCGCCCCACTCCGTCTTCGGCTGCGCGAATCCCTTGACCGGCGTCATCAACTCCGCGGACACGCTCTTGGCGGCACTCCCCTGCGCTGTGGCGCCCGGCGGCGCCGACACCAGCACGACCGCGACTCCGACGGCTCCGAACGTGACCCTGCGAATGCTCATGCGATCTCCTGGATACATGGGAACAGATGGGCGGCATTGTACGCGGTTCGTTTGCAGAACCTGCCAGTCGCGTCGAACCGGCTCAACGAAACCGGCCGCGTGCGCTGGCTCGTCCCGGGCACGCGGCTTGCTCAGGCCTGCAGCATGACTGGAAAGGATGCGCTGCTCATCGCTGGCGGAGTCATCGTGGGCGCCGCCCTCGCGGCCGAGGCGCGCCGCGTGCGCCGGGCCATCGACCTCGAGGGCCGCACGGCGCTGGTCACGGGGGGCTCCCGGGGCCTGGGTCTACTCATCGCCCGCGAACTCGGCGGCCAGGGTGCCAAGGTGGTACTGCTCGCGCGCGATCAGGCCGAGCTCGAGCGTGCCGAGCGCCGGCTGGCCGACGAAGGCATCGACGCCTCGATCATCGTCTCCGACCTCGCGGACGGGGCCGCGGCCGAGCGCGCCGTCGACGCGGTGCTCCGCCGGCATGCCGCCATCGACGTGCTCGTCAACAACGCCGGCATCATCACCGTCGGCCCGATCGAGCACGTCACGGTCGAAGACTTCGAGGAGTCGATGGCCGTGCATTTCTGGGGGCCGCTGCACACCATGCGCGCCGCGATCCCGCACATGCGCCGCCATGGCGGCGGCCGTATCGTCAACATTTCCTCGATCGGCGGCAAGATCGGCGTGCCCCACCTGGCGGCTTACTGCGCCGGCAAGTTCGCGCTCACCGGGCTCTCGAGCGCGCTGACGCCCGAGCTGGCGCGCGACAACATCGTCGTCACCACCGTGTGCCCCGGGCTGATGCGGACCGGCTCGCCTTTCAACGCGTGGTTCAAGGGCCGTCACCGGCAGGAGTTCGCGTGGTTCGCCATCGCCGACTCGCTGCCGCTCGTGTCGGCCAACGGGCGTCGCGCCGCAGCGCAGATCGTCGACGCGATGCGCCACGGCGATGCCGAGCTCGTCATCACGTGGGCAGCTCAGCTCGCCGTCCTGGCGAATGCCGTCATGCCGAATACCGTCGCGCGAGCGCTGCAGGCCACGAGCGCGCTGCTGCCGGGGCCGGCGGGGCCCGAAGGGAACCAGCGGCGCAGCGGCTGGCAGAGCCTGTCCGACTGGGCGCCATCGTGGCTCATCCGCCTCACCGAGATTGCGGCGGACGAAAACAACGAGGTGCCGAACCTTGCGCCCGCGCCCGAGCCGTCGCCGGTTCGCGGATGACACCGGCGCGCGTCACCGCGCCGGGCTACGCGCCTGCCGACCGGCGCTAACGCGCCGGCCGGTGCGGCTCGTGGAGGACGTGGGCCTCGCCGAGCTTCGGCTCGGTGCCGGTTACCCAGCCCTTCACCGCTTCGAATAGCAGCACGGGCCTGGGTTTGTTGATCTCCAGATAGACGGCCGCGTGCACGGTCACCCCGATGAGCACCATGCGCGGATCGTCGGCGGTGCCGTGGCGCGGGTCGCCCTCGTTGGGAAACCACAGCTTCCAATCCGGCGCGTAGAGCTCGCGGATCTTCGCGCGGTCCTGCGAGATCGCCGCGGTGCCCGACACCGACACCCACTCGCCGTTGCGGTCCGTGTAGTAGGCCAGGTTGAGGTGCGGGTCTTGCGCGAGATCGTCGAGCTTCGGCGTGCCTTCGGTGGTCACGAACCAGAGGTCGGCACCCGCGGCGCGTTTCTGATTGGCCATCGGACGCGACTGAAGGTGACCGTCGGCCCGGCGCGTGGTCATCATCGCTGCCTCGAGTCCGTCGACCGTTTCGTAGAATTTCTCCAGCTCGCCTTTCACAGCGCCCTCACGAAGCCGAACTCGGCGCGCGCGCCGTTCACGTTGATCGGCGGCGGCTGCGTGCGGCTGCGCAGCAGCATGCGCACGGCGGGAATCGTCGTCGCCGCACCCAAGCCGACGAGCGCGAGCCCGAGCTGGCGCCGGGGCGCCTCGGGGATCCGGCTGGCGGCAAGCAGTCCGAGTCCGAATGCCAGCGCCGCCCGCGTGCTGACGACAAAGCCGAACGTCTGCGGCTTCAGGTTGAAGCTCATGAACCCACCCTCCTGCACCTGCTTGCGCAGCAAACATCGCGCCGCGGCGAACCTAAGGCCGGTCTAAAGACCGCCCCTACACGTCCGGATCGGATGTGGTTTCGCGTTCACCTCGGTAGTCATCCGGTATGTAGAGAGCGGTCTTCAGCCAGATGGTGGCAGAGCTGCTGCGGCGCGATCCCGAGATCGCGCACGTCGCCGAGTGCAGCGGCGCCGACGACACGCGCAAGGCGCTGGCGCGCGAGCGCGTGACATCGCGTTCCTCGACATCGAGATGCCCGGGTCGAGCGGCCTCGAGCTGGCGCAGGCGCTCGCGCCGGGCGGCCCCGTCGTCGTGTTCGTCACCGCGTTCGGACGCTATGCCACCGAGGCGTTCGACGTGCTCGCCGTGGACTACGTGCTGAAGCCGTTCTCCGACGAACGCTTCGCCATAGCCGTCGGCCGCGCCAAGACGCGCGTGCGCGAGCGGCGCCTGGCCGAGCTCGCCACCCAGCTCGCCACGGTGTCCGAGGAGTTGAAGCCGGCGGCGGCGGCCGAGCGCCCGGCGTTCCTGTCGCGGCTGTCGTTCCGGCAGGACGACCACTCCGTGATCGTCAACGTGCCCGACGTGATCTGGATCGAGGCCGAGGACTACGCTGTCCGACGGCTCGCAGATGCCGGTCAGCCGATCGCGCCGCCGTCAGGTGGAGCCGGTGATGCTGCCGAGGCTTGGGAGGTAGGTGTCGGTCGGGCGGGTCTGAAGCCCCGCTGCCATGTAGCTCTCCGACCCACCTGACCCACCCGACCTACCTGACCAACCTGACCTCCACCGCTCGTCTCGATGTATTCTGGCCGCCGCATCGAAGCGAGCGATCACGGGAGGATTCATGACAGCGCGGCAATTGGGCGGCATCCTGGTGACAGGTGCACTTCTGGCGGCGGGCTCCGGCCCGACGCGGGCACAGGCGCCACGAACGGTCCAGGACGGCGTCTATACGGACGCCCAGGCGGCGCGCGGGCAGGCGCTTTACGTGAAGCAGTGCGCGTCGTGCCACGGTGACACGCTCAAGGGTGCCCAGGCGCCACCGCTGGTCGGCGACACGTTCGTGGCCGCGTGGCAGGCGATGCCGCTGGGCGATCTGGTGAGCAAGGTGCGCAACACCATGCCTGCGGACGCGCCCGGGCAGCTCACGCCGCCGCAGTCGGCCGATGTCGTCGCGCACCTCCTCAAGACCGGCGGCTTCCCCGCCGGCCGCACTGAGCTCACCTCGGCCGAGGCCGCGCTGAGCCAGATCGGCTGGCCGCAGCGGCCCGCCGCCGCGCAGGCGGCCGGCTCGGTAAAGGCCTATCCTCCGCTCGGCAACATGGCGCAGTTGATGCGCGGCGTCTTCTTCCCGAACTCGAACCTGATCTTCACGGTGCAGACGCGCGACCCGGCCGCACCGCCCCCGCCGCCGACTCCCGGCCAGCAGCAGGGCGGCTTCTCGTTCGCCGACTGGGGCGCCGGCATCTACGGCGGCTGGCAGATGATCGACAACGCCGCGATTGCCATCGCCGATGCGTCGCCGCTGATGCTCATGCCGGGGATTCGCTGCGAGAACGGCCGCCTTGCACCGATCAACGACCCGGACTGGATCAAGTTCACCGACCAGATGATCGCGGTGGCGCGCAAGACCTACAAGGCGTCGCAGTCGCGGAGCCAGGACGCCGTGTCGGAAGCCACCGGTGACCTCGCCGACGCGTGCGCCGCCTGCCACCAGGCCTATCGCGAGGTGCGAACGCGCGGCCAGGCGCTCGATCCGACGGACCCGTCGAACAAGGCCAACCGCTGCATGTCGCGATAGGTTCCGCGGCGGCGGCGCCGCGCAGTGATGGACGAACCTTCGTATCGCATCCGGCTGGCGACGGGGGCCGACGCCGGCGGCATCGCGCGCGTGCTCGCCAGCGTCGTCGCCGAGCGCAGGCTGTCGGCAATCGACCGCGCCTGGCCGGCCGACGAGCAGCGGACGTATCTGCTCGGCCTCTCCGAGCGCGAGGCGTTTCACGTCGCTGAAACCCCCGGCGGCGCGATCGTCGGCTATCAGAGCCTCGACCGCTACTCCCCGATCCTGGCCTCGATGGCGCACGCCGGCCAGCTCGGCACGTTCGTGCTGCCGGAATGGCGGGGACGTGGCGTGGGCCGGGCGCTCTTCCAGGCCACCCGGCTCTTCGCGGACACCGCGGGCTACCGTAAGCTCGTGATATTCGTCCGAGCCGCCAATACGCCAGCGCAGGCCTTCTACCGGGCGCTTGGATTCGCCGAGTGCGGCCGCCTCACGCGACAGGTCATCATCGACGGCGACGAGGACGACGAGGTACTCATGGAACTGTTCCTCGATCGTCCCAGCGCAGGCTCGCAGCCCGCGACGAGGCCATGACGCACGCTCCGCGGTTCCTGCACGTCGCCAACGGCACGTCCACCACGATGTCGATCGAGGCATCGGGCATCGACGGGATGGTGTCGATCTGGGCCGACCCGCTGTACGAAGGCCCCGTGCCCGGCGGAATCTCCGACGAGGCGCTGATTGACGTGCGGGCGAGCTTCCTCGCGAATCCAGACGACCCGGTGTCCACCGATCCAGTGAACGATCTGCGGCAGTGGCGCGACGTCATCGACGCGTCCGATGCCTACGACGAGCTGGTGCTGTGGTACGAGCACGACCTCTTCGACCAGCTCAATCTCGTCCAGCTCCTCAGCTACGTCCGCGCGCACGCGGCGGCCGGCACGCCGGTGAGCCTGGTGTGCATCGGCTCGTTCCCGGGTCGCCCGCAGTTCAAGGGCCTCGGTGAGCTTCCGCCGGAGGTGTTTCCGGGTCTGTTCGCACAGCGCGAGCGGATTGGCGATGCGCAATTCGTGGCGGGCGAGCAGGCCTGGGACGCGTTCCGTGCGCCATCGCCCCTGCCCGTCGACGCCCTGCAGCGCGCCGGCACGCCGGCGTTGCCGTTCCTTGCCTCTGCACTGCGCCGCCTGCTCGAGGAGTACCCGGCCGCGGGCGACGGGCTGTCGCGCAGCGAGCGGCGCCTGCTGCAGTTGACTGCGCTCGAACCGGCCGAACTCGCCGGCGTGTTCCCCTCCATGCACGACGACGAGCGCGCGTACTACATCACCGACACGTCGCTGGCGGCGCTCGCACGCGCGCTCGCGTCTACTTCGCCGCCGATCCTGTCGTTCGTGCGTGAAGGGTCGCCGGATCGTCCGCTGGCCGCCGTGGTCACGCCCACCGATGCCGGACGGGCGGTGCTCGAGCACCGTTTGGACCGTGTGGCCTGCGGTCTCGACCGCTGGCTGGGAGGCGTGCACCTGCGCACGGGTGGCGACGTCTGGCGGTGGGACGCGGCGGGCGCGCGCATGACACAGGACGCCGCGCGGCTGCGCTAGAAGCAGGCGGCCACTTGGGCCCGGCGTCGCGCGGGCGCTACCGCTTCACGAACTTCACGAGCGCGCCGTTCACGGAGTCGGCCACGTAGAGTTCCTGGCTGGGGCTCACCGCGATGAAGTGCGCTTCGCCGAACTCGCCGGGGCCCTTGCCCGGCCGTCCGGCCACCGCGAGCACCTTGCCGTCGAGGTCCATCCGCACGACCTGGCCCGCGAATCCGTTGACCATGTAGACGTACTGCCGTCCGATGTCCATCGCGCACGGCAGGCCGGCGTACTTCATCTCGCGCACGAACGTCCCCTTCTGATCGAACACCTGGATACGCTGATTCTCGCGATCCGCGACCCAGAGCAGCCCTTTGGCGTCGATGGCGATGCCGTGCGCCACCTCGAACAGACCGGGCGCCGTGCCCTTGCCGCCCCACGCCGCGAGGAAGCGGCCGGTCTTGTCGAACTTGAGCACCCGGGCATCGCCGCGCGGACCGGGGGTGTGGCCCTGCACGATGAAGATGTCGCCATTGTCCGCGACCGCGACATCGTTGGGCTGATTCAGCTTGCGCGAGCCAGCCGCCTCGTTCCACTCCCCCGCCTCCCCCGTGGTGCCGATCGTCAGCAGGATCTGGCCGTCGCGGCTGAACTTGCGCACGGTGTGCGCGCCCACGTCGCCGGCCCAGAGATTGCCCTCGCGATCGATGCGCAAGCCGTGCGCGCGGGTGAACAGCCCTTCGCCGAAGGAGCGCACGTAGCCGCCCTTCTGATCGAACTCGAAGAAGGCGACGGGGCCGCGTGTGAGCACCCACAGGTGTCCGGAGGCGTCGAAGGCCACCGCCGCCGTCGGGCCCATGGTCACGCCGTCGGGCAGCGCGGCGGTCGAGGGAGCCGGCACGTAATCCAACGCCGGCGCGTCCTGCGGCACCAGGAGCGCAGGGTCCGATGGCCGTTGCGCGAGGGCGGGCCCGGCCAGGAGCAGGAGGAGCAACCCGGTGGCGGCGTTCTTCATGGCGCCGACACTATAGCGCCTCTGCACGGTCGCAGGGCGGTCCACAGACGTTCGCGCAGCGCGGTCTTCAGACGGCGCGTCAGCGCGTCACTGTCACCTGGGCCGTAGCGCTCTTCAATGGATCGGCCACCGAGGTCGCGCTGACGGCTACCGTGGCGGGCGACGGCAGACGTTTCGGAGCCCGGTACAGGCCGGTGGCCGAGACGGTCCCGACGGTGCCGTTGCCGCCCGCGTTGCCGTTGACCTTCCACACCACCGCCGTGTTCGACGTGCCCGTGACGCTGGCCGCGAACTGCCGGCTCTGCTTGAGGCGCACCGTCGCGCTGGAGGGCGAGATGGTGATAGCCACCGGCGCCGGCGCCGTGACCGTCACGAACGCCGTGTTCGACGTCGTCCCGTCCGCCATCGTCGCCACGACGGGCACCGACGGCTGCGCGATCGTGGCCGTGCCGCTGGCCGTCAGGCGTGACGGCGACACGAACGTGGTGGCGAGCGCCGTGCTGGCGAACGACACGACGGCACCTGGCGCGAAGCCGGTGCCGTCGACCGTGAGCGTGAACGGTCCGGCCGGAAACGACGCGGGGCTCACCGACGCGATCGACGGCAGCGGCAGCACGGTCACAGCCGCGGTGCCACTCGACGTGGGCGCCGACACGCTCGTGGCGCGCACCGTCACGACGCTCGGGCTGGGCACGGCCGGCGGGGCGAGATAGCGCCCGCTGCTGTCGATCGTGCCCACGGCACCGTCGCCGCCCGGCACGCCGCTGACGCTCCAGGTGACGCCGCCCGGCGCGCCCGTGACGGTGGCGCTGAACGCCTGGAGGTTCCCGACGCGCACCGAGGCCGACGATGGAACAACCGTAACGGAAACGCCGCTCTGCAGCGCGGCGCCCGAGTCGGGGCTGATGCGCAAGACGGTCGCATCCACGGCTTCGAAGCTCGACCCGAGCAGCTGCGACAGTGAGCGCAGGTTGTCGTCGTTCCAGCGCGGATCCGGCTTGCCGGAGATGAACCAGGCCGATCCGTTGTCGGCGAGGATGATTCCATATTTCTTCATCGCCCGGAGGATGATCTGCACGTCGGCGGGGTAGGTCGAGATGTTGAACGACGCCTTGAGACGGAAGCGCTCGCCCATCCGCGGGTACTGGCTGCCGGTGAGCGACGACGCGTAGTGCCGCGCCGGCCACACGAACTCGCGGCGCGTCTGCGGCACCGTGAAGCGGATGGCGTGGCGGATCTCTCCGCTCTGCACCTCTTCCCAGGTGACGAGGCCCGGCATGATCGGAAGGCCGGCGGCGTCGGCCGAGGTCCACGTGAGCGGCCGCAACGCGTTCGAGCGCAGGTCGAAGATCGCGCCCGAGTCGGCGGCCCACGATCCCGTGCCGGGAAAGGCGCGATAGAGCTCGTACAAGCGGCAGTTGGCGGTGTCGACGGCAATCGCGTGGCGGTCGCCGGTGGCATTGGGACCACCCTCGATAGGGGCATTGAGCGGCACGGCGTAGGGGCCGGGGTCGCTTTCGTCGTCGTAGAGAAACGAGGCCGGATACTTCGGCTGGGTGCCGGGCACGGTCACGAACGGGATGCCGATCGGGCCACCGTCCCACATGCCGGCACCGAAATCGGCGTGAAACCCGCGGCTGCCCCCGATGGTGTTCACCATCGTCGCGGAGTTGGCCAGCACCGGCAGCGTGTCCACCGGCGTGTTCCAGATGTTGTCGGCCGGCAGCACCGGACAGTTGCCGATCATCTGCTGCGCGGACGCTGGAACGGCGAGGCCGGACAGCACCAGGCCAAGAACGGTCGCTCGAATCATGGAAGCTCCTGAGGGCGCCGCACCGAGGCGGCCCGGGAACACGGGGCAACAGGCATGCCGTTCGCCGCCGTGCGAATCGCCGCGCCCGGCAACGTACGGCGGCGCCATTCGCCGACGGATCTGGCCGGGCGATCACGAAGCCCGCGCCTGAGCCGGCGAGCCCGGCCCGCACGGCATCAGGAACAATCGGCGGCTCGCGCCTCAAAACGCTACTGGGAGCTTCACGCTAAGATTGGCCGTCGACTGAGGACATGCGGATGAAGCGACTGGGGACATCACTCGTCTGCGCGATCGGCTTGGTGGCGGCGGCCACCCTGCTGGAAGCGCAAGGGCGCGGCGGACGGGCCGGCGGCCCGGGCGGCTCGGCGCCCGCGGCCACCAAGGGCGCCGTGGAGCAGATCGTCGTCCACGGCAAGGCGCTCGAAGGCAATTTCGAAGGCGATTCGCCCGATCGCGAAACGACGGTCTACCTGCCTCCGAGCTACGCCGCCTCGCCGGCGCGGCGCTACCCCGTCCTCTATCTCCTCCACGGCTACGGCGGACGCCAGGACACGTTCACCGCGCGCCTCGCGAGCCTCGCCGACAGCCAGGATGGGCTCGCGCCGCAGCAGGGGTTCAGCGAGTTCATCGTGGTCACGCCGAGTGCGTACACGCTGCACAAGGGCAGCATGTACTCGACCTCGCCGACGACCGGCGACTGGGAGCGCTTCGTCGCCGAGGACCTCGTCGCCTACATGGACAGCCACTATCGCACGCTGGCGACGCGTATGAGCCGCGGGCTCGCCGGCCACTCGATGGGGGGCTACGGCGCGCTGCGGATCGGCATGAAGCGGCCGGACGTGTTCTCGGCGCTCTATCTCATGAGCTCGTGCTGTCTGACCGCCAACCGCAATCCCCGGCCCGACGGCTTCGCGGCCGCGGAGGCCATTACGACCCGCGAGCAGGCCGAAGCCGCGGCCAGCGCGCCGGGCTTCGGGCCGTCGGTCACGCTCGCCTCGGCGGCCGCATGGTCGCCGAACCCGTCGAACCCGCCGCTCTATCTGGATCTGCCGGCGAAGGATGGCAAGGTGCGGCCCGACGTCGTCGCGAAGTGGGTCGCCAACGCGCCGATCGAGATGGTGGGCCAGCACGCCGCTGCGCTGAACCGCTATTACGCCATCGCGATCGATATCGGCCTGCAGGACACGCTGCTTGCGTCGAACCAGCAGCTGCACGAAACGCTCACCCGCCTGCACGTGCCGCACAGCTTCGAGGAGTACGAGGGCGATCACACCAACAAGGTGCGCGAGCGCATCGAGCGCAACGTGCTGCCGTTCTTCGCCAAGAACCTCGCGTCGCCGGTCAACCCGACGTCGCCGACGCCGCAGCCCTGATCAGCGAGTAGGGGCCGCCTTCAGACGGCCCATGAGCGGGCCGGCTAAAGCCGGCCCCCACGTACGAATTACCGCGTGCCGAGGCGATCGACCGGCTCGATCCGCAGAATCGGCGTGGGCTTGCCGTCGCGGTCGTCGGTCACGAGGTAGATGAAGCCGTCGGGGCCCTGCCGGATGTCACGGATGCGGCCCATGCGCTGCACCAGCAGCTCTTCGTTGGTCACCTGCCGGCCGTTGAGCGTCAGCCGCGACAACTGCTGCCCGTTCATGCCGCCGACGAAGAGGTTGTTCTTCCACTGTGGGAAACGATCGCCGGTGTAGAACAGCATGCCGGAGATGCCGATCGACGGCACCCAGATCTTCAGCGGCTGTTCCATCCCCTGCCGGTGCGTGCCGCTGTGAATCGCGAGACCGGTGGTGTAGTTGACGCCGAAGCCAATCACCGGCCAGCCATAGTTCTTGCCCGGCTCGATGCGATTGAGCTCGTCGCCGCCCTGCGGTCCGTGCTCGTCGGCCCACAACTCGCCGGTGTCGGGATGGATGGCCAGGCCCTGCACGTTGCGGTGGCCGTAGCTCCAGATCTCGGGCTTGGCGCCGGCGCGTGACACGAACGGATTGTCCGCGGGCACGCGGCCGTCGTCGTGCAGCCGGATGATCTTGCCGTGGTGGTTGGAGAGATTCTGCGCCGGATGCGCCTCGAGGTTGCCCTCGGGCGGCACCTGTCGATCGCCGACGGTGAGAAACAGGTATCCGTTGCGGTCGAACGCGATCTTCCCGGAGAAGTGGTTGCGGCCCTGGTGCACCGCTTCGAAGAGCGTCTGCACCTGGGTCAGACGATCGTTCTCGAACCGGCCGCGCACGAGCGTGGTGTGGGCCTCCGCCTCGGTCGCCCCCGGCTTGGCGAAGCTCAGATAGAGCAGCCGGTTCGACGCGAAGTTCGGGTGCGGCATCACCTCGAGGAGACCGCCTTGTGACGAATGGAAGACCGCCGGCACGCCTTCGACAGCGTTCGGCAGGAGCTTCCCCTGCCGCAGGATGCGCAGCCGCCCTGGCCGCTCGGTAATGAGCGCGTCACCCCCCGGCAGGAACGCAATCGCCCAGGGCTGGATGAGGTTCTCGGCCACGGTGACGACGCGGTAGTCGTGCACCGCCGACCGGAACACCGACTGCGCCGACAGCACCGCCGACACGGACACAGCCAGACACGCCGTTGCCAGAAACAGACCCGTTCGTCGCATGTGATTCCCCCTCAGCAGCCGTGTCCGATGCCCCGGACTATAGCGGATCGGACGCGGGACGAGCCACCGGGGCACGCCGCCGGGTGAGGTGGAGCCTCAGCCGTGCGCGGTGACTCGTCCTCGATCCGAGTCTGACGAGGATGTCAGGAACTCTTCAGATCCGGCGCGGCCCGGGCTTGGTATCGTCCGCTTCCATGAAGCCCTCGTTCGCCGCGGCATGTGCGTTCGTCATGACCGCGACGGGCGTGTCGGCGCACGACTTCTGGTTGGCCGCGGCTGACTGGCGCGCCGCACCCGGCACGCCGGTCACGATCACCGCCGGCATCGGCGAGCATTTCCCGACGCGGACCCCGACCCGAATGACCGAGAGCGCCGTCGAGGAGTGGCGCCTTCTCGGCGCCACCGGTGAGGCGCCTGTGTCCAAGGTGTTCGTGAAGGCCGGGCTCGAGCTGACGACCATCGTGGCGCTGCCGGCGGCCGGCGCCTATCTCGGCGTCGCCGTGATCGCCGCGCAGACGATCGAGATGAAGGGCGACGAGTTCACCGATTACCTGAAAGAGGAAGGGCTCGACGCGATCGTCGCCGCGCGGCAGGCGGCGGGCGAGTCCGAGAGCTCGACGACCGAGCGCTTCGCGCGCTACGCGAAGATCGCGCTCCGCACCGGCTTGGGGCCGGGCGCGCACATCACCCGCCCCGCGGGCCTGAAGGTCGAGCTCGTGCCCGCGGTCGACCCGACGATGCTGAGCGCCGGCCAGCCGCTGACGGTGCAGTTCCTCGCCGGCGGCGCACCGGTGGCCAACGCGACGGTGATGGCGGTGTCGGGCGGCGTGGCGGCAAGGTCGCAGACCGATGCCGGCGGGCGCGCCACGTTCACGATCGACCGCCCGGGGCCGTGGCTGATCAAGACCATCCACATGGTGCGGCTGCCGCCCGGCTCCGCCGCCGTCTGGGAGAGCTCCTGGGCAACGCTGACCTTTCACACCGCGGCGTGATCGGGACACCGCCGTGGGACTCGCCCGCCAGGCTCCCTACTCCTTGGCAACGATGCTCGTGTGGCGGGTCGCGATCGGCCTGGCACCCTCAGCCACGTTGATGGCCACGCTCCATGTCCCGCTCATCGACAGCTGACCGGTACCGCCATACCGGCCCTCGCCCTCGTGTTGAAGGGGAACATCGCTGCGCATCGCCGGCATGTTCATCGACGGCATCGCGGGCATCGAGAACATCGCGGTGACCGTCCCGGCGGTCACGGGCGAGCCATCCGACCGTCTCACGGTCACCTGAATCCTGTTCTCACCCTTTTCAGGCGGACTCGGCTCGGTGCCGAACGTCACCACCAGGCCATCGGCTGCAGCGCCGGCTGGAATCACCGTCCCTGTGCTCGCGTCGGCCGGGGCCGCACTCTGCCCTCCACAGCCCGCCAGCGACAGCGCGACGACGAACAGCACGACAGCAGAACCGACCTTGCGTCGATCTCGTGACGACAACTCGTCTATCCCTCCAGCACGGGGCGCGCGGCGAACCGCTCGGGCCAACGATTGCGAATGTCTGCCCCGATGGCAAACAGGCACGGAATCAGAAACAGGACGTAGATCGTCGACGTGATCATGCCGCCGAACGTCGGCGTGGCGATCGGCTTGGTTATGTCCATCCCTGAACCGGTGGCAAACATGATCGGCAGCAACCCCAGCACGGTCGTGGCAACGGTCATCAGTTTCGGCCTGAGGCGGGCGACAGAGCCGTCGACAACGGCCTCCATGTAGGTCTGCGCGCCCGCACGGCGGCCAAGCGCCTCACGGATGAACTCGATCATGATGATGCCGGTCTGGATGGCGACGGCGAACAGCGAGACGTAGCCGATGATCACGGCGGTCGTCATCGAATAGCCCTGGTACCACTGGAGGAGCACGCCACCCACCAGCGCGAACGGCGCCGACAGCATGATGAGCACGCTGTCGGCGACGGAGCGAAACGCCGCGACCAGCAGGAGGAACATGATCGCCATCGTCACCGGCACGACGATTCGCAGCGTCGAGCGTGCATCTTCGGCGTAGCGAAACAAGCCGGTCCACTCCAGTGAATAGCCCGGCGGCAGCGACAGCCGGGGGCGCAGATACTCCTGCGCCCGGTCCACGTACTCCGGCGCGGTGACGCCGTCGAGGTAGACGTAGATATACCCGGCGAGACTGCCGTTGTCGTTCCGGATCATCTCTGGCGCCTCGCGCACCGCCACGTCGGCAATCTCCGACAGCGGCACCGACCGGCCGGCCGCGGTGATGACGGGCGCGTTCCGGACCTTGGCGAGGGTATCGACGTACTCGGGCGAATACTGCACGGCCAGCGGCACGACCGTCTTGTCCGCCTGGCGAATCCCGATGACGTTGTCCCCGCCGATGGCGAACTGGATCGTCGGCATCGCTTCGTCGACCGTCACGCCCTGGGCGGCCATTCGCTGCAAATCGAGGCGGGCGTCGACGAAGTACCCGCGAGCAATACGTTCGGCGATGACCGACTGCGTCCCGGGAAAGTCCTTGAGGAGAGACTCCACCTTCTGCGCCACCTCACCGACCACCGCCACATCCGGTCCCTTCACCTTGATGCCGACCGGGGTCTGAATCCCGGTGTCCTGCATCATCACCCGCGTGTTGATCGGCTGTGTCCAGCTGTTGACGTAGCCGACAATCTGCATCGCCTGATTCATTTCGGCGATCAGCTTGTCTTTGGTCATCCCGTCCCGCCACTGCGAGGGGGGCTTCAGCGTTACGATGGTTTCAATCATTTCGACCGGCGCTGGATCGGTGGCCGTATCTGCACGGCCCAGCTTGCCGAACACGCGTTCCACCTCCGGGAACGCCTTCAACTTCTTGTCCATCTGCTGCAGGATCCAGCCGGCTTCCTTCGACGGCAGCCCGGGCAGGGTTGTCGGCATGTACAAGATCGAGCCCTCCTCCATCTCGGGCATGTAGTCCTTCTGAAAGCCGGTCATAACGGCCGCGGCACCGATCAGCAGCGCGGCGCTCAGGCCAACGAACGCATAGCGGTGCCGAATCGTCGTGCCGAGCGCGCGGCGGTACCAGGCGACAAAGCGGCTTTCCCGTGGGCCGTCCACGGGAGCGATGTTTCGCTTGAACACCCAGGCGATGATGGCCGGCAGCAGGAACAACGTCAGCAGGCTGGAGAACGCCATGGCGAAGGTCTTGCTGAACGCCAGGGGGTTGAAGAGCCGCCCTTCCCGCGCCCCGAGGAAGAAGATCGGCAGGAACGACGTCACGATGATCAGCATCGAGAACAGCAGCGGCCTGGTCATCGTGGCCGTCGCCTGGATAATCGTTTCCATCCGCTCGGCCGCGGACACCTTGCCGCGGCGCGCCAGCTCCGCGGTGCAGTTCTCGACGATCACGATCGTCGCATCGGCCATCTCGCCGATGGCAATCGCCAGCCCGGCGAGCGCGAACAGGTTGATGGTCTGATTGAAGCCCGAGACCGGCAGCGCGGTGAACAGCGTGCCGAGCAGGAGGACACACACCGGGGCCACGGCCGCCCGAACGTTTCTCAACGCGACCACAATGACGAGGATGACGACCACCAGCTCGTAGCCGATCGCGCGGAAGAAATTGGTGAGCGTGTCCCAGATGAGCGACGAGCGGTCGTAGGTCGTGACGATCTCGATACCGGCCGGCAGCGAGGGGCGCAGCGCCGTCAGCCGCTGCTGCAGCGCGTTCGTCACGGCCAGGACGTTGCGTCCCTGCTCCATGATGGCGATGCCGCCGACCACCTCGCCCGCGCCATCCAGGTCCGCGATGCCGCGCCGCAGGTCGTAGCCGACCTGCAGATAGCCCACGTCGCGCAAGTGCACCGCCTGCCCGGTCCGGTCCCGGCCCACGACCAGGTATTCGAGCTTGTCCAGGTCCTCGGTGTTCACCGAACCACGCAATTGGTATTCGCGATTCGTGACCTCGATCGTGCGTCCCCCTGCCTCTTGAAACGCACCCTGAAAGGCGGCCAGGACCTGCCTGAGCGCAATACCGCGCTCGCTCAGGAGCGGGGGCAGCAGCCGCACTTGATATTGCTTTTCGAGTCCTCCAACCGACGCCACCTCGGCGACGCCGGCGGCCGCCTGCAGGGCGGGCTTGACCGTACTCTCATTCAGCAGACGTAGTTCGCGCAGGTCGCGGGTTCCCTGCCGATCGACGAGCGCGTACTGGAAGATCCAGCCGACGCTGCTGGCATTCGGGCCGATGACGACGTTCGCGTCGGAGGGCAGGGCCGTGCGGATGGCGTTGAGACGGTCGCTGACATATTGCCGCACGGCGGCTCTGCTGCGGGCGTTCTCCAGGATCACGTAAACGAAGGAGTACCCCATGTGCGAGGTACCGCGAATCGACTGGATGTCCGGAGAGCCGGCGAGCGCCTGGATGATCGGCTCGGTGACCTCTCGTTCGATGACCAGCGGGCTCCTCGGCCATTTGCTGTAGACGATGATCTGCGGGTCTGAAATGTCGGGAATGGCGTCGAGCGGCGCGTTACGAAGGGCGTAGACACTCGCGACGGCCAGCGCCGCGGTGATGCCCCACACCACCCAGCGGAAGCGAATGACGTTTCTGATGATGGTCGCGATCATCGAATTCGCTAGAACTCCTTCAGCTTGTGATCGGCGTCGATGAAGAAGCTGCCGAAGGTCACGACCTGCTGTCCGGCGGTCAACCCGTCCAGCACCTGTGTATAGAGCTCCCCCTGGATGCCGGGCCGGATCTCGCGAGGAACGTAGCGCCCCTTCTCGGCCTCCACGTAGACGACGTGCTTACCGTCCGACTCGATGATCGCTTCGTTCGGCACGGACAACGCCTCGATGGGCTCGGTGACGATTTCGAGGATATATCGTGAGCTGCCGTCGTGGCCCGGCCCAGACAGCACGGCGCTCACCGAGGTCGTGCCGCCCTCGGAGACCACCCGCGTGATCTTCGCCTGAAACATCGACGAGCGGGACTCGGGTGGAAACGCCTTGACGCGCTGACCGACTTTGACGTGTCCGGCTTCGTGTGCGGGGACCGTCGCGGTGATGATGCGGTGGGCGTCGATCACACCTGCCGTCCGGACCCAGATCTGAATCGGGCGGATCGCAGCATCGTTGAGGGTGAGCGTCAGCTCGTTGGCCTGGGCCTCCGTAATCGGCGTCAGCTTGTCCCGGCTGAGCCGAATACGATCCCGGATGCTCTGAGGCGACGCCGGCGAGACGAACACGGCGAGAACGGCCGTAAGGGAGGCAATCGCGCGAAGGGTGGTGTGCATGCCGTGCTGTGGCGAATCAGGCTGCCTGGCCGGGACACGGCCGGACAGGCAGCCGGTCCGGCTCAGTGGCAGTAGTTGTCCTTACTATCCATGATGTGGGTGCCCCACGGATAGAGGCCGACGTTGTGCACGCGCTCGATGGAGTTGTCCATCGAATCGATGATGACGACCTCGTGATTCGTCGATTCGGCCAGGTAGATCTTCCGGTCTTGCGTGTCCGTGGTCGCGGTCTCGAGCTGGATGTTGGTGCCGATGCGCAGGCGCCCGGCCGGCTTCAGGCTCGACATGTCGTACATGTAGAGGAACCCGCTGGTGGAGCTGATGACGTAGGCCTTCCCACCGGCGAAGTTGACGCCGGTCATGTTCGGTCCCGCTTCGAGCGTGGCCGCGACCGAGTTCGACTTGGTGTCGATGATCGAGATCGTCTCGTCGCCGTTGTTGACCGTGATGCCGTACTTGCCGTCGTGGCTCATGTAGATGCGCCAGGGGTCGCGGCCCACGCGAATCGTCTTGATGACCTTGTCCTCCCGTGTGTCGACGACCGCGACAATGGCCAGGTCGCTGTCGGCCACATAGAGGTAGCGGCCGTCAATCGACGGGGCCGCGATGTTGATGCCCTTGATCTCGCCCAGGTACTTGGCCGGATCCAGCTTCGAGACTGCCGGCATGCTGCCGATCTGAATCTTCTTGAGGAGCTCGTGCCGGCGCACGTCGATCACCCCCAGCCAGTGCGCGCCGTAGTTCCCGACGTAGGCCTTGGTGCCGTCCGCCGTGAACGTGACGTTGAGCGGTTCGACGAATCCGGGAATCGTCTTGATCTTGCTGAGCGACTGCATGTCGATCACCGAAATCGAGTCGCCGTCCGGATTGCCCTGGTAGTACCAGCGGCTGTCCGGCGAGAACGCCAGGTGTTCCGGCGCGATGTCGGTGGGAATCACCTTGACGAGCTGGAGCGTGCGCGTATCGATGATGTACGCCTTGTTGGCGCGCGTCCCGCCCGTGACCACGTACCGCCCGTCCGGCGACATCATCACCATGTGCGGGTTCACGTTGTTCCCGAGGAATACGTTCCCGATCATCTTCTTGGTCTTGATGTCCATGAACCCGATGTCGTTCGAGTCACGGTTGACGATCATGACGACCGATGTCGGATCGGTGATCTTGACGCCCTGAGCCTCGAGGCCCGTGGCGGCCGCGGCGGCGACGGCCGCCGCGATGCCAGTGCCGATGAGAATGCGCCGTCCCGCGTTGAACATGACTGTTGCTCCTGACATGGTCCGACCCTAGAACGCCGCCTGCAGCCGCACGCCGGGCAGGAGATAGCCGAACCGTTCACCACTCGCTGGTGTCTCGAGCGCGTGCGACAGATGGAACGTCAGCCGCAGCCGCTCGGTCAGCAGGAGGTTGTAGTAGCCCTCCACCAGCTTCTCACGATCGCCCGATTCCATCTTCATCTGCGAGTAACCGATGCCCCACGTGTCCTGCGGGTTGAAGATGAAGCCGTTCTGAAAGCCGATTCCGGTGCTCCAGTAATGGTCGCGGCCGTCGTCCTCCAGGTCCTGGGTTCCGTACCGCCCGAACAGGCCCACGGCGTTGCTGAGTTTCTGGTCGATGCTGATGCCCACGCCCTTGCGCGTCTCCGGCGACGAATTGTCGGTTCGGAACCACAGACGGTAACTGCCTTCCGGCAGCGCGAAGGGGGTGAACGTGTAGCCGACCTCACTGAGCGTGAACAGCGACTCGGACAGGTTGGTCGCGTCGTTGTTGCTCTGCTGCAAGCCGAACTTCAGCCGGAACCCGTTCTTGGGATCGAACTCCGCAGCAACGCCGGTGCCGTTGCTCCCCAGGCCGAGCATCTGGTTGTTCACCAGCGCGTCGCTCAGGAACTGCGTGCTCTCATCATTGGACAGCGCGTTCGCGTCGAAATAGTTCGTCAGGTCGAGCCGCCCGGTCGTGAGCGCCAGCCGCTGGCCGAAGAGCTCCGTCCGCAACCAGACTTCGCGGAGATTCAATTCGTTCTGCCGCTCCAGCCGTGCGGTATAGCCGTTGAGCAGCGTCAGGCTGGGAATCTCGGCATCGGGCGGCGAGCCGCTCAGGGCGACGATGTCCGCGAAAAAGACCGTGTTCTGGGCGATACCGGCGGTGAAGAAGAGATCGGCGGACGCCAGCGCGTAAGCGTGATTGTCGATGTACGGGTCGCCGCCCTTCGTGCGCTTGGCGAACTGCGCGGTGATCGCCGCATCGACGCCGATCTTGACGCTGTGCTCTTCGGCATCCGCCAGCGCCTCTTCGATCTTCTCGTTGATCGTCTGCCGGCGATAGACGCGCTCGCGGCGGTAGGTGACCACTGGCTTCGATCCGGGCACCTGATCGTCGTGTTCACCACCTTGCTCATCGACGAAGACTTCAACCCGGCGCACGCGCGTCTCCGGATCCGACAGCACCGTATTCGATTCCAGATCGGTGACGCGCTGCTTGAGATCGGCCACC
>Ga0070675_100000833_pt1 | contig 21814 bp, 16 predicted proteins | sample KBSM43metaG_FD_65343 | JGI IMG/M metagenome (GOLD analysis project Ga0070675, IMG submission 65343) | Miscanthus rhizosphere microbial communities from Kellogg Biological Station, Michigan, USA - KBS M4-3 metaG | ecosystem: Host-associated > Plants > Roots > Rhizosphere > Soil ... | reverse complement strand
CTTTGTTCTTCATGTACAGATAGACCAGGTAATACCGATGCCATCCGTACACGGCGAGAATGACGAGAACGAAGAAGTAAGTGCCCAGGATGAGGATTTCGTTGAGCGTCATAAGAGGGCGGGGTCGTCGAGGGCGAGCACGATCTCAAATTATACGGGGATGACTGGATCCGAGGAAGCTACGAAAACGTCATCATGACGAGCTTGGAGATACAAAAACTGCTCGAGGCGGTTCGCGCGGGCACGGTTGACTCGGCGGCCGCGGCAGAGCGCATCGCCATGGCGCTGCAGCAGGCGCCGTTCGAGGACCTCGGCTTTGCGCGCGTCGATACGCACCGCGAGCTCCGGCAGGGATTTCCGGAAGTCATCCTCGGCCTTGGCAAGACGCCGATGCAGATCGCCGCGATCGCATCGCGCATTGTCGAGCGCGGGCAAGCGCTGCTCATCACACGCGCCGGATCGGAGGCGTTCGATGCGGTGCGGCAGATAGCGCCGTCGGCGACGTACCACGAGCAGGCACGCGCCGTCACGCTCGTTCAGGGCGATGTCTGTCGCGGTCAGGGAACGATCGTCGTGGCATGTGCCGGCACCTCCGATCTGCAGGTCGCCGAAGAGGCCGCTGTCACCGCCGAGATCATGGGGAACACCATCGAGCGACTGTACGACGTCGGCGTCGCGGGTATCCATCGCATCCTCAGTGAACACGGTCGGCTGCAACGCGCGCGCGTGATCATCGTCGTCGCGGGTATGGAAGGCGCACTGCCGAGCGTTGTCGCCGGGCTTGTCAGCGTACCGGTCATTGCGGTACCGACCAGCGTCGGTTATGGCGCGAGCTTTGGTGGGATTGCCGCGCTACTCGGGATGCTGAACAGCTGCGCAAACGGCATCGCCGTCGTCAATATCGATAACGGCTTTGGAGCGGCGGCAATTGCCAGTTTGATAAACCACTTATAACCACGAAGCTCACGAAGGACGCGAAGGTCACGAAATTCGGAGCATGAATTCCGCAACAGTTCGTACGCTCGAATTCGATCGCATCGTCGCCGCCGTCGCCGATCTTGCGGTGACGCCTACGGGACACGAACGGCTTCTCGAGTTGGAGCCGTTGACCGACGTGACGCGTGTGGTCGCGGCGCAGAAAGCCACCAGCGAAGGGACCAGATTCCTCGCGGATTACCCCGGCTTTCCGCTGCGAGCGCCGTCGGATCTGGAATCCATTCTCGATGCCTTCGGTGTCGAAGGACGGCCGCTCGAAGCGGTTCGGCTGCTGGCGCTGGCCGACTATCTCGAGTCAATTGAACATTCACGGACCGCTGTCCGCAACGCGACGACGATGTTCCCGATTCTTCGGGAGCTGGTCGAACGCGTCGCGTCGTTCAAGGCGGAAATTGCGGACGTTCGGAAGAAGATCGATCCATCGGGCGAGGTCAACGACCATGCGAGCGCGGCGCTCGCCGGAATCCGCGAACGCCTGCGGCGCCAACGGGCGAAGCTGCGAACGACGCTGGAGTCGTTCCTGCGCGGACGCGACACTGCCAAATACCTGCAAGAGCAGGTGGTCACCGATCGCAACGGCCGATACGTGCTCGTCGTCCGTTCGGAACATCGATCCGCGATTCCGGGCATCGTGCACGGGGCCTCGGCGAGCGGCGCAAGTCTCTATCTCGAGCCGCTCACCACGGTCGACATCAATAACGACATCGTCGCGCTCGAGGAGCAGGAGGCGGAGGAGGTTCGGCGCATTCTGCTTGCGTTGACCGATCAGCTTCGCGCCAGGCCTGAGGATCTTCGCCGCACCATCGAGGTTGCGACCGAGCTTGACGTGATACAGGCGCGCGCGCGTTTTTCGCTGAAGGTCGGCGGCAGCGAACCGGCGATCTCGATCGACGGCACCTTCGAGCTTCGAGGCGCGCGACACCCGTTGCTAATTCCGGGAGTCGCGAGTCGCGAGTCGGGAGTCGAGCAATCCGATCCCGTCCCCAACGACATCCTGATCATTCCGCCAATACGTGTGATGGTCATCACCGGACCGAATACCGGGGGCAAGACGGTGGCATTGAAGACCGCCGGCCTGCTCGCACTGATGGCGCAGGCAGGCCTGCATATCCCAGCCGAGCAGAGCTCCCGCGTCCCGGTATTTCGATGCGTGTTTGCCGACATCGGCGACGAACAGTCGATCTCCGCCAGTCTGAGTACGTTCTCGGCCCACATTGCCAACGTCGTTTCGATGGACCGCAACCTCACCCTTCCTGCGTTGGTGCTGCTCGACGAAGTAGGCGCCGGCACCGATCCCGTCGAAGGCGGTGCGCTCGGCATCGCGGTGATCGATCACTTCCGCAAGCGTGGTGCGCACCTGATCGCGACGACACACTACGACGCGCTGAAGTCCTATGCATCGACCACGGACGGCGTGACGAGTGCCGCGTTCGGCTTCGATCCCGACTCCTTCGCGCCAACATATCGGCTTGTTTACGGGTCGCCCGGACGCAGCCTCGCCATCGAAATCGCGGCGCGGCTCGGCGTGCCGCCGCCCGTGATCGCCGCCGCGCGTGAAAATCTCAGCGACGAGCAGAAACAGCTCGCCGATCATCTGGCACGCGTCGACAAGGAACTTCGTGCGATCGAGCAGCAGCGGCGAGAGCTGTCGAATCAACGCGCTGCCCTCACCGAGTCGGAGAAGAAACTACGCGGACGCGAGGTATCGGTGCGCGAACGGGAGGAAACATTCCGGCGGCGGCTCGACACGAAAATTGACGACCAGCTCCGCGAAGCGCGCCGCGAGATAGACAAGGTGATCGACGAGCTCCGGAATCGCGCTCCGCGACTGGTAAACACCGGAGAAACAGGCGTGGCGCGATCGGAGGCGCGGGCGTCTATCGATCAAATCGTCGGACGAATCGGCGCAAAGACGGAAGGGCCGGCTAAGGCCGCCCCCTACGTAACGGAAGAACCGGCCGGTCCAATCGAAGCCGGCTCACGAGTCGTTGTCGGCGGACTCGGGCTTGAGGGCACGGTCGTCGAACTCCGCGGCAATGATGCGGAAATAGACGTGCGCGGCAAACGCATGCGCGCCAAAGTGCGCGATCTACGGGCGCTTGGGGGAACGCCCGCGTCCGCTAGCGTGAACGTGAATGTCGATCTCCAGCCGCGTGAGGGTTCCCTTTCGGAATTAAATGTGATCGGCCAAACCGTCGACGACGCGATCGCCCGCCTCGAAAAATTTCTCGATGAATCGACCTTGACAGATCAGCGTACCATCCGGATCGTTCACGGACACGGCACCGGACAGCTTCGCCGCGCGATTGCCGCGTTTCTCAAGAATCATCCGCTCGTCGCGCATTACGAACTGGCACCGCAGAAGGAAGGCGGCGGCGGGGCCACGATCGTTGAGCTGAAGGACTGACCATCATTCCCAAAATGGGTCTGTTTCCGCAGAGATTCATCGACGATCTCAAACAGCAAGCCGACATCGTCGTCGTGATCCAGGACTACGTGTCGCTGAAAAAAACGGGCGCCAATTACAAAGGGCTTTGCCCGTTTCACGGGGAGAAAACGCCTTCCTTTCAGGTCAATCGCGACAAAGGCTTCTTCCACTGCTTCGGCTGTGGCGTTGGCGGCGACGTCTTCAAGTTTCTCGAGTTGCACGAAAAGATCGGTTTTGCCGAAGCCGTGAAGCTGCTCGCGCAGCGGTTCGGGGTGGCGCTGCCGGAAATGGAGCACGACGACGAGCAGCGCGCCAACGCCGCCGAGCGCGAAACGCTGCTCAAGATTCACGAAGCGGCTGCCGCGTGGTTTCGCCAGCAGCTTGCATCGAACGCCGGGACGCGTATCAGGAGGCAGATCGAGAATCGCGGCGTGAACGAAGCCACCAGCACAGCGTTGGGGCTCGGTTATGCGCCAACCAGCCGCGATGCGCTGAAGGCCGCGCTCCTGCAGCAGGGATTCTCGCAGGCGATGCTGCTGCGCGCGGGTCTCGTCCTCCAGCGCGAAGACGGGACGGTCGTCGATCGGTTCCGTAACCGGCTCATCATTCCGATCTGCAGGGACACCGGATCGGTGATCGCTTTTGGCGGCCGCGCCGTTGATCCAGATCAACAGCCGAAATATCTCAACTCGCCGGAGACGCCTATCTACTCAAAAGGCCGAACGCTGTACGGTTTGAATCTAAGCAAGAGCGCGATCAGGCAGCGGAAGTTCGCGATTCTCGTCGAGGGCTACTTCGATTTCGCACAGGTCTATCAAGCCGGGTTCCAGGGCGTCGTGGCATCGTGTGGGACGGCACTCACACCGCAACAGGCACAACAACTCCGTCGGTTTACGAGCAAGGTCGTGCTTAGCTTCGATCCGGACGCGGCCGGGCAAGGCGCCGCGGCGAAATCGTGCGAGATGCTGGTCGCTGAAGGTTTCGCGGTGAACGTGGCCGGCTTGCCGGCAGGCGATGACCCCGACACATTCATCAGGAAGCGAGGGGCCCCCGGGTATGCCGAACGCCTCGAGCACTCCACCCCGTATCTAGAGTACCTGCTGGATCGGGCGGCCGCCGGCCACAATCTGAATACCGATGAAGGCCGGGTCAAGTTTCTGGGCGACATGCTGCCGGTTGCCGGCCGGATTCCGGACGCCGCCATGCGGGATCGCTTCGCCGATCGGCTGGCATTCAAGGCACGGGTGACCGACGACGTTGTCCGTGCGGAAATTCGGAAGGCCGTTGTTCAAAAGCAGGGCACATTCACCCAGCGTCAAGTGCCGAGCTTCGGTCAGGTCACCAAGGCGGAAAAAGGGCTCATATGGCTACTAGTCCACCAGCCGGAAGACTCTTTGGAGGCGCTCGCCGCCCTGGACGACGTCGATTTTGAGGGTCTTGCGGGGGGTCGGATACTAGATCTCGCTAAAAAACTGAACGAAGATAAGGGGTTCTCACCAGCTGCGCTCCTCGAGCGTCTAACGGACGTGGACGTCCAGCTCGTAACGGCAATCGCGAGCGAGGCCGAAGCGCACGTGCGCGATGCTCATGACTGCGGGCGGATTCTGAAAAGACTGCGGTGGGAACGCGAGCGCGCCGCCATTCAACGCGAGATCGATCGGCTTCAGGAAGTTGGTGCGCTCGAGGGCGAGAAACTCCAGGAACTGCTCGTTCGTAAGTACGACGTGATACAGCGGATCGAAGCACTTATCTGATTGGCGGGTCCAAAAGGATCAGGCCGGGTCCTTTCGTACCCGGCGCGCGTGGGAGGAAATTGAATGGCCTTGTCGATTGAGGAACGTTACGACGAAGTACGTCAGTTGATTCAGGTCGGCAAGGAAAAGGGATACCTGCTCTACGACGAGGTCAACGAGATGCTTCCGTCCGAGATCACCTCGTCGGAAGATCTCGACGATCTGTTCAACGCGTTCGGCAGCGCCGGCATCGAGGTCGTCGATTCCGACAAGGCTTATCGCGGCGAAAAGGACTTCGATCGTGACGGCTCCGAGGAAGGTCCCGAGCTCGATCTCACGCCGGGCGCTCTCGACAAGACGAACGACCCCGTCCGCATGTATCTGCGCGAGATGGGCACCGTCCCGCTCCTCACGCGCGAAGGCGAGGTCGCCATCGCCAAGCGCATCGAACGCGGCAAGCTCGCGGTCATCAAGTCAATCTCCCGCACACCGACCATTGCCAAGCGCATCCTTGTCATAGGCGATCAACTTCGCGCCGGCGAACGAACGATCCGCGAACTGGTGATCTTCAGCGACGAGGAGATTACCGACGAGGTCATCGAGGATCGAAAGACTGAAGTCCTCGAGCAGATCGAAGAGGTCCGCAAGGCGCGCACCAACTACGTGAAGCTCGCGGAAAAAGTGGACGGCATCTCGCGCACGCAAGAGCGCAAGAAGTACCGCAAGGCGCGCATGAAGGCGCTCCGGGCCCGTATTGATGTCAGCCGGGCGATCCGCCGCATTGAGTTCACCGAGACGATGAAGCGGCGGCTCATCGACGAGGTGAAGGACGCGGTCGATGCCGTGCAGAAGGTGCAGCGCGAAGTCGAGGCGCTCGAGCGACAGATCAATCCGAAGATCAAGGCCAAGGGTGCGCCGAAGCTGAAGGAAGAGGAGAAGAAGAATCTCCTCAAGAAGCAGAAGGACATCAAGACGCAGGTCAAGGGGATGATTGACGACCTGGAGGAGACGCCGGAGCGTCTCCGCCGGACGATCGAAGTCATCCAGCGCGGCGAAGCGCAGGCCGAGCAGGCGAAAAAGGAGCTGGTCGAAGCCAACCTCCGTCTCGTCGTTTCAATTGCAAAGAAGTACACGAACCGTGGTCTGCAGTTCCTCGATCTGATCCAGGAAGGCAACATCGGTCTGATGAAGGCGGTCGACAAGTTCGAGTACCGCCGCGGCTACAAGTTCTCGACCTACGCGACGTGGTGGATCCGCCAGGCCATTACGCGCGCGATTGCCGATCAGGCGCGCACGATCCGCATCCCGGTCCACATGATCGAAACGATCAACAAGCTGATTCGTACGTCGCGGGCGCTGGTGCAGGAGCTCGGCCGCGAACCGACCTCGGAAGAGATCGCCAAGCGCATGGACATTCCGGTCGCGAAGGTTCGCAAGGTGCTCAAGATCGCGCAGGAGCCGATCTCGCTCGAGACGCCGATCGGGGAAGAGGAAGATTCGCATCTTGGCGACTTCATCGAGGATCGCAACATCGTGTCGCCCGCCGAGGCGGTGATAAACCTGAATCTCAAGGAGCAGACCGAATCGGTGCTCAAGACGCTGACGCCGCGCGAGGAGAAGGTCATCAAGATGCGGTTCGGCGTTGGCGACGGCAGCGAGCACACGCTCGAAGAGGTGGGACAGAACTTCGCGGTGACGCGCGAACGGATCCGCCAGATCGAAGCGAAGGCGCTGCGCAAGCTGCGGCACCCGTCGCGCTCGCGGAAGCTGAAAGCGTTTTTGGAAGGGCGGACCTAACAACGTCCGCCCCGCAAAATGAATCGGCGGGTTTCCCGCCGAACGCTGCGGCATCACGGGGAGCCTGCCTCGCCGTAGCCGCGAAGCGGCGAAGGCGGGGGCCCGTAGCTCAGCGGTTAGAGCGGCCGGCTCATAATCGGTTGGTCCCAGGTTCGAATCCTGGCGGGCCCACTAACACTCGGAAAGTCCAATGCGCAATGCTCGATGCCCAATGACCATCACATCACGTTGAGCACTGAGCATTGGGCATCGAGCATCGAGCATTGATGTCACCCGACCTCCAGCAACTGATCGACCTCCAGAATCTGGAGACTGCCATCGAGGAGGCCAAGCGGCGCGTCGCCGCCCATCCTCAGCGCATCGCGGACGCCGATGCGCGTCTCGCGCACGCGAAAGACGCGCTCGAGACGGCGCGGCAGCGTCTCAAAACGAGCCAGGAGGCGCGCCGCGAGCAGGAAAGGGAGGCCGCCACCTTTCAGTCCCGCCTCTCGAAATTCAAGGATCAACTCTCCGCCGTCAAGACCAACCGCGAATACCAGGCGATGCAGCACGAGATCGAAACCGCGCAGAAAGAGCTCGGCACCGTCGAAGAGCGCGTGCTCGAACGGATGATGGAAGCCGACGCGGTGACAGCAGATATCAAGCAAGCCGAGCAGGTGCTGGCGGCGCAGCAGAAGGAAGTCGAGGCCGAAAAGAAGACGCTCGCCGAGGAACTCGTCACGGTCGAAGCAGCGCTCAAGGATGCGACCGACAAACGGCACGCGCTCGTCGCCTCCCTACCCGCGCGCCTGGTCGCGTTGTTCGAGCAGGTCGCGCGTGCGCGCAAGGGCCTCGCAATTGCCGTCGCGACCCGCGATGGCCTCTGTTCCGCGTGCCATGTTCGCCTGCGGCCGCAGGCGTTCCAGGAAGTCCGTCGCAACGATCAGATCATCCAGTGCCCCAGCTGCAATCGCATCCTGTACTACATTCCTCCACCCGCGGTCGAACCCGCGGTCACTCACGCGTAGACGTTTGACGTTCGAAGGGCGAAGTTCGAAGTGAATCAACCGTCGCTCTTCGGTGCGCCTCAGGGCCGATCTGCGCGCGCATACGTGGATGGCGGGTCGCGCGGCAATCCCGGTCCCGCCGGTTATGGGGTTCATATCGAGCGGGAAGACGGCACGATCGCCGAGCTGAAGGAGTCGTTGGGTCTCGCGACGAACAACGTGGCAGAGTACAGCGGATTGATCGCTGCGTTAAGATGGGCGGCCGCTCATGGGATTTCAAAGCTGCATATCCGCGCCGATTCGGAGCTCCTGGTGAAACAGATGCGGGGGGAATACCGCGTGAAGAGTCCGGGCCTGCAGCCGCTGTACGAACAGGCGCGTGCCCTTACCCGTCAAATAGGCGACGTGACGTTCGAACACGTGCGCCGTGAATTCAACCGAGACGCCGACCGCCTCGCGAACGAGGCCATGGACGAAGCGGCGGCCGAATGATCGGCCGGCTCGCGACCGTTTCGCTTCTTGTGGGACTGCTCTGCCCCGCGTCCGCGCGCGCGCAGGATCCCGAGCCGGTCACCGTCCGCGCCCATCGTTTGATGCAGCCGCTCGTCTTCGACGGCCGCCTCGATGACGCCGTCTATACGTCGTTTGAGTCAGCGCCGGCGTTCAGGCAGCAGGAGCCGCAGATCGGGGAGCCCGCGGTCGAACAGACAGACATGTGGGTGTTCTTCGATGATCGGAACGTCTACGTGTCCGCGCGGATGCACGACAGCGCGCCCGATCGCATGGTCGCCGACGAGATGCGCCGCGACGCCAGCCTCTATCAGAACGAGCATTTCGTCGTCGTCCTCGATACGTTTCACGATCGGCGCACCGGGTTCTTCTTCCAGACCAATCCGCTGGGGGGCGTCCGCGACGCATTCATCCAGGACGAGAACACCGCCAATTACGACTGGAATGCCGTCTGGGACGTACGGGTTCATCGCGACGAGACGGGCTGGACGTCCGAGATGGTCATCCCGTTCAAGTCGCTCCGCTATCCAACGGGCAAGGAGCAGGTCTGGGGGATCAACGCACGCCGATGGGAGCGGCGGGTCAACGAGCACTCGCTGCTGTCGATTACGCCGCCAGGCACGCCGCCCAACAATTCGGTGCAACGGCTCGCCAACGCGGCGACGCTGGTCGGAATGGAAGTGCCGCCCCCGTCTCGCAACATTGAGCTGAAGCCGTACGGCGTCTCGAACCTGACGACCAATCGTGTCGCGTCTCCGCCGACGTCAAACAAGATCGACAAAGACATCGGCATCGACGCGAAGTACGGCATCACGAGCAACATGACGCTCGACCTCACGGTCAACACCGACTTCGCCCAGGTCGAAATCGACGAGCAACAGGTGAACCTCACCCGCTTCAGCCTGTTCTTTCCCGAGAAGCGCGATTTCTTTCTCGAGGGCCAGGGCATCTTCGACTTCGCGAATACCGGCAACAACGGCTTCCGGCAGCCGGATGTGCCGATCATGTTCTTTTCGCGGCGCATTGGCCTCGACGCGGGCCAGCCCGTGCCGATCAAAGCGGGCGCGCGGTTGACGGGACGTGTGGGCAAGACCTCCCTCGGCCTGCTCGAGATTCAAACGGACGAAGGCGCATTCGACCCTTCGCTTGGGCAACCGCGGAGTCCCGCAACCAACTTTCTGGTCGCACGCGTCAAGCGCGACATCCTGCGGCGAAGCAACATCGGCATCATGGCCACTCGACGAGCGCCTCGCACCGGCGCGTCGGGCGCAAACACGCTGCTTGGCATGGATACGACCTGGAACTTTTTCGAGAACGTGCAGGCCGGGACCTATTACGCGCGGTCGGATACGCCCGGACTGACAGGCGACGACAGCAGCTACCGCGGCTACTTCCGTTACGTACACGATCGCTACGGCCTGGAAGCCGAGCGGATGAAGGTGGGCGACGCGTTCAATCCGGACGTCGGGTACGTGCCGCGTCCTGACGTGACGCGCACGGACGTCGTCGCGCGATTCAGTCCGCGGCCACGCTCGAGCCGGAGCGTCCGCAAATTCGAATGGAACGCGGAACTCGATCGATACGTCAACGGGCACGACGAGCTCGAAACGCGCCTGTCATCAGGTACGTTCCGAACCGAGTTTCATAGCAGCGACCAGCTGCAGTTCACGTATCGAAACAATTACGAGTTCGTGACCGCGCCGTTCAGAATCTCCGGCGGTCCATTGGTGCCGATCGGCGTCTACGAGTTCAACGAGGGGATCGTTCAGTTGAATGGCGGCGCGCAGCGCGCCGTGAGCGGACGCCTCACGATCACGGCCGGTGAATTCTTTTCAGGGCACCGGCAACAACTCGAATACAGCGGGCGCGTGAAGGTCTCGAGTCAGCTCGCGTTCGAGCCGCGGTTTCTGACGAGCCACATTTCGCTCGCCGAAGGCGCGTTCACGACGAAGCTGGTCGGCACGCGGACCACCTACACGATCACGCCACGAATGTTTGTCAGCGGCCTCGTGCAGTACAACTCGAGCCTCAACACGCTCGAATCGAATATCCGCTGGCGCTGGGAATATCAGCCGGGCAGCGATTTGTACGTCGTCTACACGGACGGTCGCGACACGTTTGGTGCCCGTGCGGCGGCGCTGATGAATCGCGGCGTCGCGATCAAGGCGACGCGGCTGCTTCGCTTCTAAATGAAGTCTCGGAACGACGACTAGGTCTCCGCGGAACCGCGCCGACCGTCCCGCTCGAGCATCAGCGTCGGCGCCGTCGCGGTTCGGCCTGTCAACACCCGTCCCCCCCGGCGCGCCGCCGCGAACGTTCCCCCAAGCGTCACGATTCCGCAGATCACCACGATCAGTGCCGGGGCCACCGGTGTATGCAGGTTCCTGACGAGCGCTGTCGCAAGCAGCGGCGCGGTGCCGCCGAACGCCGTCTGGCTGATGTTCTGGACAACGGCCACCCCGCTGAAGCGGATGCGCGTCGGAAACAGATCTGCCGTCAGGAGTGCGAAGGTGCCGTTCACGAACGCACCGGCCAGGGCGGCGATCGTCATCAACACGAGAATGTTCACCGCATGTGCCGCCAACGCGGCAAAGAAGGGATAGGCGCCGAGCACAAGCAGGAAGGCACCGAAACGCAGCAGCAGGTGCGGGGGATAGCGGTCGGCCAGCCATCCCACCACGACGATCAGCACGGCATGGAGGACCACGCCGTAGGTTTGCGCGAACACGGCGATCAACGGGTCGTATTTCGCGACGGTGACGAGGTACGCCGGCATGTATGCGAAGAACAGTCCCGCATACGACGCTGTCACCGCCTGCGCGGCCATTCCAATGACGACCTGACCTGGATGCATGCGGAGCAGCTCGGCGATCGGTTCCTTCGACGCAGCTTCCAGCCGCTTCAACTCGGCGAACTCGGGCGACTCCTCGAATGATCGCCGCAGCCAGAAGCTCGCAAGCCCGAGGAAACCGCCGATGATGAACGCGATACGCCAGCCGTACATCCCGGCCTCTGACGGAGGCAGCACGCGACCAACCACAAGCGCGATCGTCGTCCCGAGCGCGACGCCAAGCGTGACGAATCCGAACACGATACTGCAGACAAACGCCGCCATCCGCGGGGCCGATTCGACCACGTAGGTGATGGCACCCGGCAGTTCTCCGCCAAGACAGAAGCCCTGCGTCAGACGCAGCAGGATGACGATGATGCTGGCTGTGATGCCCCAGGCCGCATAGGTCGGCACAATGCCGATGCCGAGCGTTGCGGCAGACGTCACGAAAATTGACGCGAGGAAGACGCCGCGGCGTCCGAACATGTCCCCGAGCCGTCCGAGCACGAGACCACCAATCGGTCGGGCCAGGTACCCGATCGCGAAGGTCGTGAAGGTAACCATCAGCGACACGAGGGGATCCTCGCTGGGAAACACGGCGCGTCCGATTTGCGGGGCGAAGATGCCGAAGATGACGAAGTCGTAGTACTCGAGCGTTCCGCCGAGGCTGGCGAGCAGAATCATCCGCCACGCGCCGCGGCTCATCTCAGTGGTCATCGGCGAATTCTCGCATGGTATCGTCACCCTCCATGCCGACGCTGACCTATCCGACCGGTCCGCTCCACGAAGTGATGCGAGCGACCGCGGAGCGGTTTCCGGATCGTCCCGCGATCACGTTCAAGGACACGGTGATGACGTTCGCGGCGTTCGATCGTGAGTCGAACCAGCTTGCGAACGGTCTCGCCGCGCTGGGGCTCACCGCCGGCGACCGCATGGCGCTGTATCTCCCCAACTGCCCGCAGTACCAGCTCGCGTTCTATGCCGCATGCAAACTGGGCGCGATCTCATGCCCCATGAATCCTTCGTACCGCGAACGCGAAATCACGTACCACGTCAACGATTCGGGCGCGAAGGTCATGGTGACGCACGCCAGCCTGTGGCCGGTCGTCCAAGCCTGCCGTTCACACCTGCCGAATCTCGTCCGTGTCGTCGTGACCGGCGACGAAATTCTGCGCGACGGCACGTGCCGCTTCGACGATGTCGTGGATTCTGGATCGGCGGTCGCGCCCGACGTTGTGGTCGAGCAGAGTCAGGTCGCGGCGCTGCCGTATTCGAGCGGAACCACGGGTCTTCCCAAGGGCGTGATGCTCACGCACCGGACGCTCGTCTGCAATCAGCTGCAGTATCTGCACGGCAGCGGCATCGGATCGGACGACGTCTATCCGATCTTCCTGCCGCTGTCACACATCTACGGCGTCATGCTGATGAACGCGGCGCTGGGATCCGGCGCACGTCAGATTGTGATGGAACGGTTCGATCTCGAAGCGCTGGTTGCAACGATTGAAGCATACGGCGTCACCGTTCTTCACCTCGTCCCGCCCGTCCTCCTCGCGCTCGCCAACGCCGCCGGGCTCGACCGCTCGCAATTCCGTACCGTTCGTTACGCCCTCTCGGCTGCGGCGCCGCTAGCGCCGGATGTTGCACGCCGCGTGGAGCAGCGTCTCGGCTTGCGGGTCATCCAGGCGTACGGCCTGACCGAGACTGGACCGGCATCGCATCACGCTCCGCTCGAACCCGAGCGGGCGCGGCTCGAGAGCGTCGGCGTCGTCATGGCCGACACCGAACAGCGCGTCGTCGATCTGGAGACCGGCGAGAAGGCGCTCGGACCGGATGAAGTCGGAGAGATCTGCATTCGCGGTCCGCAGCTCATGCAGGGGTACTGGAATGCGCCGGAGGAAACCGCGCGAGCGCTTCGCAGCGGGTGGCTGCACAGTGGCGACATCGGCTATGTGGATAAAGACGGCTACACGTTCATCGTGGACCGCAAGAAAGAGATGATCAAATGCCGCGCGTTCAGCGTCGCGCCCGCCGAGCTCGAAGCGGCTCTGCTCGAGCACCCCGACATTGCCGACTGCGGCGTGGTCGGCCTGGCTGACGCGGAGGGCGGCGAAGTGCCGAACGCTTTTGTGGTGCCGCGAAAGGGATGTACGCTCGATGCAGCGGCGCTCACCGGCTATTTCGCGAAGCGTCTCGCCGGCTACAAGACGATCCGGCAATGGCATTTCACGGATGTCATTCCACGCACACCGTCGGGCAAGATTCTGCGGCGCATGCTGAAAGAGAGACTCATGCCATGAAAGACGTATTGATCCTCGGCGGCGCGCGCACGCCGATGACGGAGTATGTGGGCGCGCTGAAGGATGTGTCCGCGATCGAGCTTGGCGCCATCGCATCGCGAGGGGCCTTCCAGAAAACCGGCGTGAAACCCGAGTGGGTCGATCACGTGGTGTTCGGCAACGTGCTCCAGACGAGCGCGGATGCCATTTACGGCGCGCGGCATGTGGCGCTCAAAGCGTGTGTCCCAATCGAAGTACCTGCGTTGACCGTCAATCGACTATGCGGCTCCGGTGTCCAGGCGGCGGTGACGGGTGCTCACCACATCCTCACGGGCGAAGCGGAAATCGTGCTGACCGGCGGCATGGAGAACATGAGCCAGGCGCCGCATGTCATCCGCGGACTTCGATCCGGCTTGAAGCTCGGTCAAGGCGCACTCGAGGATTCGCTGTACGAGGGATTGCGCGACACGATGTGCGGCCTCTTCATGGCCGAAACCGCGGAGAAGTGCGCCGGCAATTACGAGATCTCGCGCGAGGAACAGGACCGTTACGCGGTGCGCAGTCAGAAGAGCGCGGAGGCCGCATGGCAACAGGGGCGGTTTGCCGAGGAAGTTGTTCCTGTCGAGATCAAAACGCGGCGCGGAACCACGGTCGTGGACCGCGACGATCACATGCGGCCCGACACCACCATCGAGGCGCTCGCCAAGCTGCCGACCGCCTTCTCGAAGAACGGCACCGTCACGGCGGGCAACGCCAGCGGAATCGTCGATGGTGGCGCCGCAGTCGTACTCGCCTCCGAATCGGGCGCGAACGCGCGTGGGCTCACCCCGATTGCACGGCTCGCCGGCTGGGCAACCGTCGGCGTCGATCCGAGCATCATGGGAATGGGACCGGCACCCGCGATCCGGAAGCTGCTGCAGAACACGAAGCTCACGCTCGATGACATCGATTTGTTCGAAATCAACGAGGCGTTCGCTGCGCAATATCTCGCTGTCGAAAAGGAGCTCGGGCTGAACCGCGAGAAAGTCAATGTGAACGGCGGCGCAATCGCGCTGGGACATCCGCTTGGCGCGACGGGCGCACGCATCCTGCTGACACTCACGCTGGAAATGCGACGGCGAGGCGCGAGGCGCGGCATCGCGGCCGCCTGCATCGGAGGCGGCCAGGGCATTGCCGCACTCGTGGAGAGTCTGTAGATGGAAATCCGGACGGTAGGGGTTCTTGGCTGCGGATTGATGGGAGCGGGCATCGCGCAGGTCGCCGCGGCGGCCGGCTACAAGACGATTGTCCGGGAAGTGGATGACAGCGCGCTTCAGGCCGGCATCGGTCGAATCCGTAAATTTCTGGCGGACGGCGTTGCGAAGGGCAAGGTTACCGAGGATGCGCAAAACAAGACGCTCGGCAATTTGACGGGGACGACACAAGCCGAAGATCTGAAGAAGTGCGACATCGTCGTCGAAGCGATCGTTGAGAACGTCGACGAGAAGCGCGCGGTTTATCAGGCTGTGGAGGCCGCCGTGCGGCCCGAGACGATCATCGCGTCGAACACCTCATCGTTGTGTATCACCGAGCTGGCGGTCGCAACAAAGCGGCCGGATCGGTTCGGCGGTCTTCATTTCTTCAATCCCGTACCGTTGATGAAGCTGGTGGAAGTCATTCCGGCGCTCACGACGAGCGAGCAGACGAAGCAGACGCTGACGGCATTTGCGACCTCGCTCGGCAAGGAGCCGATCGCCGCACCCGATCGTCCGGGCTTCATCGTCAACCGCCTGCTCGTGCCGTACCTGCTGGACGCCATTCGAGAGTACGAACGCGGGCTTGGAACCATCGAAGACATCGACACGGGCATGAAACTGGGGTGCGGCTACCCGATGGGACCGTTCACGCTGCTCGACTTCGTCGGCCTCGACACGACTTACTACATTGCGAACATCATGTTCGAGGAATTTCGCGAGCCGAGATTCGCGCCGCCGCCGCTGCTGAAGCGAATGGTGCTCGCGGGGCACCACGGGCGCAAGACGAAGCGCGGGTTTTACACGTACTAGGTCCGCCTGAAGGCGGACCCCCACCGTCGGCCCCTCACTCTTTCATCAACATGACATGCGCGATAGCAAGTTCACGTGAGTGCGTGAGCGTCAGGAGAGAGCTCGTCCCGCCCATCGCGTTGAACCGTTCAGCGGCGCCGCCGTGAAACGCGAGCCGCGGCGGACCGTGCCGGCGGACGACCTCGATGCCGGTCCAGTAGACGCCGCGGGAATGGCCGGTGCCAAGCGCCTTCATTGCCGCTTCCTTCGCGGCAAACCGCGCGGCATACGACGAAGCGAAATCGCGCTTCGCCCGGCAATAGGCGATTTCACCATCGGTGAAGATGCGCCGCAGAAAGCGCTCGCCGTAGCGCTCGATCATGTCCGCCACGCGTTCGATTTCGGTCGCATCGAGACCGACACCTATAATTTGCATTCCCGTTCGGATCCTACATGACCCTTCCACCGGTTCCCGCCAGCTTCTATTGGAGCAACGAGTCATGGGGCGCCGCGCTGCGGTGCCGCCCGCTGGAGCCGTTCGCGCAACATCTGTTTACAACACGACAACTCCAGTTACCGTCAGCGGATGCGTGGCGCTCGCTCGCTTCTGCGATCCACGTTCAACCCGGCCGCATCGCGTCGCTGAATCAGGTTCACGGTCGAGAGGTCGTCCGCGTCGAGCCGAACGTTTCGCTTACAACGCTCGAAGCCATGCACCAGGAGCGTCCGAAAGGCGATGCGCTTATCTCTGACGGACCGGATGTAGCGCTGGTCGTCCGCGCCGCCGATTGCGTCCCGCTGCTCATCGCCGACACGCGAACCGGTGCGGTCGGAGCCGTGCATGCCGGCTGGCGCGGAACCGCGGCACGTGTCGGAGTGGCCACAATCGAGGAAATGCAGCATCAGTTCGCCAGCCAGGCCGCGGACCTTGTCGTGGCGATCGGCCCGGCGATTGGTGTCTGCTGCTATGAAGTCGGCTCCGATCTCGTCGATGCGTTCGCTGCGGCAGGACACGAGCGCTACCTGATCGACCGATGGTTCCTGACACCGCGCGAACGCAGGATGCGGTTCGATCTGGTTGGCGCCAATCGGGACCAGCTGATCCTCGCCGGCGTCCGCGAGGAAAACATCCACGCGTGCGGCCTCTGTACCGCCATGCACCTGGACGTACTCACGTCGTATAGAGCCGAGCAGTCGGGCGCCGGACGCATTGCCGGTGCGATTCGAGCCTCAGCGTCGACAACCGCGGTTCACGGTTGACGAGGCGCGGCGACGGCACCAGTCGCGTGCCGTTCAGCAAACATTCTGCGCGCAGTCGTTTGCACTGACAGCCACTAATGCGGCGCTTCGGCGCGACGCTTGCCTCCGCTCGTGTCGCCAGCGTAGGTGGAGGATGCCATGGTCGTGAAAATCATTTCGTCGTCAGACAAGAACCCGTTGCCCGGCAAGCTTGCCGAGGCGGAACTGCACTTTGCCGAGGGCGTCCTCGATGGTTTGAAGCTCGTCGGCTTCACGATATGGGAGCGGCGCACGGGAGGCGGCCGCAACGTGACGTTTCCGTCGCGCAACTATTCCGTCAACGGCGAGCGGCGCAGCTTCGCGCTGCTGCGTCCTGCCTTGGGCGATGCAACCGCGCAGGATCGCCTTCGCGAACACATTCTCGAGGCGTACGCGGAGTTCGAAGAGAAAGCCGCCGTTCCCTCGTAGATCGTGACAGGCTGCTAGTGAACGCGGTCCGTTTGCCCGGGCGGCGGATCGGTGCGGTCCAGCGGGTCGTAGAGAAATACGCGAGTCTCTTCGCCGAACTCGGCGCGAGGGCGCCAATCAAGTCGCGCGTTGATGGAACGCACGTGTTTCTTCAGCAAGTCCGGACGCTCCCAGTCCTCGATGAGGAGCACAGGATGGCGGCCCATCGCTCGGAGTGTGGCAATCGCCGCATCGAGATCGTCGAGCCAATCCCATCGAATGATGGGCCGGCCGGTGTAGTAGCGGGCGCTGCCGCTTTCCTGCACGGCCACAATGACCGCCTCCGGCGGAAGGGCCGAAGCCAGATAGCGGCCAGCGAATCGATACCGCGACTCGTACCGGCGCATGTTGAAGGCCTGCTCCTCGCGGGCGCGAACGACGTTGAAGGAACCGACCACCGTTAATGCGCACAGGAACAGAGCCGCGCGGGCGGGTGCGGGGAGCCGGATCAGGGCGGCGACTGAGAGTCCGCCAACGAGAACGAACAACAGCGGAAAGGCAGGGAGCAGAAAGCGAAGATACGACCATTCGGCGAAGACGGCGTAGGGGAGGTACGACGCCACCACAATGACCGATGCAAACACGACGAGCGTGAGAGCGGGCTTCAGGGAAGGAGCGTTATCCCAGGGGCGACGAACGAGCGCGAGCACTACCAAGACTGTAGCGGTAAGGAGCAAGGCCGGCGCCTCACCCTGAATGAGCCGCAGCGCGTAGCTCCGAGCGTTCGGTGCGATGCTGGCGAACGAGTAAAGGTCGCCGGCGGCACCGTAGCCGGAGGTAAGTGGGCTTCCGTAAAGGCGCCACTGCATGAGAAATTGCGCGCCAACTGCTGGAGTGATGCCCGCGAGAAATGCCGTCAGGCGAGGGGCCCGGCGGAGGTGCGAAACGTTCCCCGCCGCCACCGCGATAACGGCCGCGAGCGGCAGCAGGTTGGGACGCGTGAGAATCGCGAGCCCGGCAGCACCGCCCGCGGCAAGCGGTGCGTGCGGCAGTGGCGAAAGCGCAAACAAGAGCGCAATCGTCCACCAGGCGGTCGCTGGCACATCGCTCATCGGCTGAACGATTTGAAACAGCACGATCGGGCTGGTGGCGAGCATCGCGGCGGCTGCGAGGCCGGCGTGTCGTGAATGAAGACGGGCGCCAACCAGATAGGTGGCCAGCACTGCCAGACCGCCAAGAAGCGGCACGACGAGATACGCAGCGAATTCGCCCCCCGCAAGCCAGAACGGCGTCATGGCCAGAGGCAGCCCCGCCGGGTATGTGGGGACGAGCTCGCCGGGACTGGCGCCGGATCGATACCCGAGGGGCGCCATTGACGTCGTCGCATCGTGCCATGTCACAGCGCGGGCGAGCGGCTCGTCGCTCGATGACTCCGCCGAGGCCATCAGGGCAGCTTCGCTGATGTAACCGGATGCGTCTGCACTCCCGGCGGAATACGTGCCGTAGCCGACCCCAATGCCCGCGGTGGCGGCCGCGAGCACAATGGCGAACGCAGTCGCGTGATCGCCGAGGAACGACCAACCCGCTTCGCTGGCGTCGGTCAATATGCGTCGCCCGAATCGCGCGGCTGCAGCCACCGCAGCAACCGCAATGACCAATGGGCCGCGCCAGGTGTGAGCCGAAAGGCGGAACGGTCCCAGTTGAATGAGGAACCCGCCCGTAATGATGACGATGACGAGGATGACGAGTGCGATGGTAGCAACCGCGGCGAGCAGACATGCAATCCGGCGACGCACGTCTGTGGGAGAGTTCGTTACTGCAGTACCGGCAGCAGCCGTGCGTTCTCCTTCTGCCGTTTTGGCGGAAGCGTCCACTCCTCGCGAAGTCCCTTGTCGAACTCGGACCGGAAGAAGTGATCCTTCAGGCCGCCATCAATGATGTCCCACGGCAGCACTTTGTCGGTTGAACGATCGCGGAACACGAAGAAGTCGGCATCGACGCCGGTTTCGGCGACCGCCGCCCGCCAGTTTCCGCCATTCCGCTCAGCCGCTTCGATGGCGTCGGCCACGCGCCGATCCCCCAGCGACAGCAGTGCCTGATAGAACGAATGCCGTTCCGACTTGATGTTGAAGTAAACGTTGTCGATGCCGCCCATGAGCGAGCGCACCCGCTTGATCTTGCGGTCAATGGATCGATCGTCTTCCATCGGCAGCCATTGGTAAGCCGTTCCTGGTTTCGGCACGAGCGGGTTCACGCTGCCGACGATGCGGCCAAGGTGACCGCGGCCGCGCTGGTGACGCAGCATGGTGTCGCGAAGCTGCAGGGTGATGTCGCGAATTGCGACGAGATCATCGTCAGTTTCCGTCGGCAACCCAATCATGAAGTACAGCTTCAGGTTGTCGAACCCGCTAGCGAAGATCATGTCTGCGGCCGCAAGAATCTCGGCGTTTGTGACGGTCTTGTTGATGACGCGTCGCAGTCGATCGGATCCGGTTTCAGGCGCAATCGTAATCGTGCGCTCACCGCTTCTCCGAAGCAGCTCGAGAATCGTCGGCGTGAGATCGTCGAGACGAAGCGAGGCCGGGCTGATCGAGTAGCCCATGTCGACCAGCTGCGTCAGAATCTCTTCGATGTCCGGGTGGTCGCAGAGCGCGATCGACACAAGCCCGGCGCGATGGGAGTACTGTCGCGCGTGTCCGGCACGTTGCAGAATCCGATCTTTGGGAAACGCGCGAACCGGAAGGTAGTTGTAACCGGCCCAGCAGAAGCGGCACAAGTTGGCGCACCCGCGCACGACTTCGATCAGGAGGCGCGAGCCGAGCTCGGTATCGGGTGTGAAGATTGTCGTGGCCGGCGGATCGACCGTGTCCGTCGTCTTGAGCGCCGCCTTCTTGACGACGGGCGGGGCGCCGGTCCCGGGCCTCGGCACGAATGCCTCAATGCCGCCGTCGGCGGTGTGGTTCACGTCGTAGAACCCCGGAACATAAAATCCGCGGTCCGCAGCCAGACGGCGAAGCAGATCGTCGCGATCGCAGGCACCCTTGAACGCGGTGAGCAACGACGGGATCAGCGCCTCGCCCTCGCCGGCAGCGATCACATCGGCGAACGGCGCGAGCGGTTCAGGGTTGACGAACGTCACCGCACCTCCGATGACGACAAGCGGATCACGGGCGGTGCGTTCAGCGGCGCGCGTCTTCAGTCCAGCCAGCCGGAGCAGTGTGACGACGTTCGTATAGTCCCACTCGAACGATACGGAGAACGCGAACACGTCGAACTCGTTCACCGGCGTCTGCGATTCGATGGTGATGAGCGGCGCACCCGAGGTCAGTTGCGCGGCCAGTTCCGTTTTCGGCGGCAGGAAGACCCGCTCGCAGACGATGTCGTCCTCGGCGTTGAACAGCTTGTAGACCGTCTGGAAACCAAGGTTGGACATGCCGACGAAGTAGGTATTCGGGAACGCAAGCGCCACGCGCAGGCGTCCGCCGTGCGGCTTCGACACGTAGCCGACTTCCTTCGCCAGAATCTCGCGAGCACGCTCGCGCAGCTGCCAGGACTGCATGGGAACTAGCCAACGGGGACCGGTACGCCTGCTGCACCTGCGGCGGCGGCGGTCTCGTGTCCCCGGGGTTTACTTAGTGTACGGCATCAATTTGGCCGCCGCAGGAACGCGGGCACGTCGAGCGGCGATGACAGATCGAAGCCACTCTCGTCCGCCATATTCAGCCCGCTCGCCTCACGCGCCCTTCCTGCTTCACCGGCCCCCGCCATCAGCGGCAACGTGAGCTCGAGCGGAGCTCGCCGCGACAACGTGAATGCCGACGGCGCATCGTTCACCGCGGACGCCTGCGCGGCAGACTTGGTGACCGTATGTGACAACTCTGGCTGAGCCGCCTCCGCGCGAGCCAGATGTGCCGTGTAGCTGGTGAGATCGGTCGGCGTGGGAAGAGCGGCCGCCGGAACATGACGCGCGCTCCCCGCGCGATCGAAACCGGTCGCGATGACGGTAATCTTCAGCCTGCCGGAGACATTCGGATCGATCACCGCGCCGAAGATGATGTTGGCGTCCTCGTGCGCGGCCTCTTGAATGACGCACGATGCCTCGTTGACTTCCATCAGCGACATATCGGGCCCACCGGTCACGTTGATGATCACACCGCGAGCTCCGTGCATCGAGCTGTCTTCGAGCAACGGGCTCGATACCGCGCGCTGCGCGGCCTGCATCGCGCGTGCATCGCCGTCCGCGACACCGGTACCCATCATGGCGACGCCCATTCCCGACATGATTGTTCGCACGTCGGCGAAGTCGAGATTGATCAGTCCCGGCACCAGGATCAGGTCCGAAATGCCCTGGATGGCCTGACGCAGCACGTCATCCGCCAACCCGAACGCCTCTGTCATCGTCGTGCGGCGATCGACCACCGTCAGCAGCCGCTCGTTGGGAATCGTGATGATGGTGTCGACGCACTCGCGCAGCGTCTCGAGACCCGCATCCGCATGCTGCGATCGACGCTTGCCTTCGAATCGAAACGGCTTGGTCACGACGCCGAT
>Ga0070675_100000832_pt1 | contig 21817 bp, 16 predicted proteins | sample KBSM43metaG_FD_65343 | JGI IMG/M metagenome (GOLD analysis project Ga0070675, IMG submission 65343) | Miscanthus rhizosphere microbial communities from Kellogg Biological Station, Michigan, USA - KBS M4-3 metaG | ecosystem: Host-associated > Plants > Roots > Rhizosphere > Soil ... | reverse complement strand
CTCACCACGTGCAGCTTGTTGCCAAGGAAGCCCATCGCGTTTCCATGCACGGCGGTGGGCATCGAGGGAAGGATCTCCCACGTGTTGGACGCCGGATCGTACGCCTCGAGTGCGCGGAACGCCGCCGACATCTGACGGTTCTGCAGCTCTCCGCCGCCGACGTAGATCTTGCCGTTGTAGGTCGCCGCGCCGCCGCCGCTGCGCGGGGTCGGCATGCGGTCCTTGATCGGACCCCACAGGTTAGTGGCGGGGTCATATTCCTCGACGATGTCCACGTTGGTCGTCGCGGGAATGTTGCCGGCGCCGATGCGGCCGCCGATGACGTAGATCTTGCCGTTGACCACGCCCGCAAACGCATGGTTGCGCGCGGTCGGCATCGGACTGCGCTCCGTCCACGTGTTGGTGGCCGGGTCAAACATCTGGTTACGCCCTGTCACGCGCGTACCCTGCCCGTTCTCGTACGGCTCGAGGCCGCCGATCACGTAGATCTTCCCGCCGACCTCTTCAGCAATCGGCGAGCATCGCTTCACTGACATCGCGGCCATGGCGCGGTAGGAATCCGCCACGGGGTCGAACTCCCAGACGTTCGTCGTGCCGCCCTCGCCGGAGATCGCGCGTGTGCAGCCGCCGAAGATGTAGATCTTCCCGTTGTAGGCGGCCTGCGCCTGATGGTGAACGGCTGTTGGAATGTTCTTCTTTTTCGTCCACTTGTCGGGACCAGGGTCGTACTCGTACACCAGCGCCGGCGGACAACTGAAGCAGGGCCCTTTGCTTACGCCCGGCGGCGGAGGCTGCACACCGGGTGGCGTGAATCCGAAGCCGCCGATCACGTAGAACTTGCCGTTGAGGACCGTGCCGTAGAGTTCCTCCTCCGGTTCGGGGAACGGCGCCGCCTTCGACCAGCGCATGCCTCGCGCCGGCGGATTCTGCGCCGCCGCTCTGTCACCAATGACGATGGCAATCACGCACGCAGCCGCGAGCATTGCCAGAACACGTTTCATATAAGTGCGCTCCGGGATTTGCGGGTTTGCCGGGCAGTCTACGCCCTCGCGTCGTGTCAAGACAAGCCGACGAAGGTCCGCCTGAAGGACCCGTTGACTACTGGCGTGGAGAATCGTCGGCGACCCGCGGCTTGACTCCGCTGCCAAATCCCTCTATTAACGACGCGGGGAGGATCCGCATGAAACGGTGGCACGCAGTCGTCGGAACCGTGCTTGGAGGGCTATTCGTGGTACTGGCGGTCGGCGTCACCGCGCAGCAGTCGCCCGGCAGGTGGGACACGGAAAAATACGCCAAGCTGCCGCAGCCGGCAGAGGAATACACACCGGTACAGGTCAACGACAAGCTCTATCTGATTGGCGGCAATGCAGCCGTCCTGACGCCGGGCGCGCGCGCGACGCATCCGGCACGCGTGATGGTCTACGACTTGGCCAACAACGCGTGGACGCAAAAGAAGAACACGCCGTTTTTCACCGATCACATGAGCGCCGCCACGCTGAACGGCAAGATCTACGTGTTCGGTGGTTCAGGTGCGATGACGCAGGAAGCGCCGAGCGCGACGCTCGACACTGCGTGGGAATACGACCCGACCGGCGACAGCTGGAAAGCGCTCGCCAAGCTCAATGGGAAGCGCACCGCGGGCGCCGCAACGGAGTTCGGAGGCAAGATCTATTTCATCGGCGGCTCGACCGACACAGTCGGGCCTGACGGCCGCACGCAGAATGGCGGCCTCGTCGTCGGCACCAACGAGGTCTACGACCCGGCGACGAATCGCTGGGAGGCGCGCAAGCCGATGCCCACGCCGCGGAACCACCCAGCCATCGGCGTGGTGAACGGAAAGATTTATCTGATCGGCGGCCGCATTACCGCCAACAACATCGGCGGCTACGCCGCCAGCAACGTGGACGTCGTCGAGGAATACAACCCGGCGACCGATTCATGGCGCGCGATGAACCGAATGCCGTCGGCCCGCAGCGGTCAGGGGTGGGCGACATATCAGGGGAAGATCTACGTGGCGGGTGGCGAGCATCACGACTATCACATCGAGGGCGTGCTTCGTGACGTCGAAGTATTCGATCCCGCGGCCAATGACTGGTACCGCCTGCCGGCGCTTCCGACCGGCCGTCATGGCGTCAACGTTGCGGCATTCAACGGCAAGCTGTTCGTGATCGGGGGCCACACGGTGTTTGCCGGCGGCGGCGGCCATGCGCTGGATTCACCGCTCAACGAGGTGTTCGAATTCGCCCCTGCGGGAGGGCGCACCAACTGACGACTTCACTGGATTCACGAGCCGCAGAGACTCAGAGGCACAGAGATCTGGTTTTCTCTGAGCCTCTGGGTCTCTGTGGCCCGTGGCGATGAATCACGGTGCGATAAAGCAATGCGTTTCGGCTTACGGGCTGTGTGCGGCGCGGCGATGGGGCTCGCTTTCTTGGGTCGCCTGCTCGCCCAGACATCGTACGAAGCGCCCCCGTTTGACTCCATTCACCTGAACGTCCCCGAAATTTCCACCGCACGCGACTGGTATCTCAAGAACATGGGCGGCAACGGCGGTGAAACCGCCGACCGGGTCGCCTTCGGCCGGTGGTCCGGTGATCATCCGCTGCCGCTGCAACTCATCTTCGAAATGTCGGCCGATGCCATGCCGAGCGCCGGCACCGCGATCGACAGCATCGGGTTCTCCTATGCCGACCTCGATACCAAAGTACGCGACCTCGCCGCGGCAGGTGTGAAGATCACTTCGCCGCCGTCGAAGACCGGCGATGACTGGAAGCACGCGTTCGCGGAAGATCCCTGGGGCACGCGGATCGAGTTCGTGGAGGATCCCGACAACCTTGGTCTCCATCACGTCAATCTGCACGTCAAGGATCCAAACGCGACGCTCGCATGGTACGTCCGTGCGTTCGGCGGCGACCGTGCCTCCGTGTACGGCCGCGAAGGGATCCGCTACCGCGATCTGGGACTCTTTTATGTGTTTGCGACGAAGGACGACAAGGCGACGCCGAGCGAGGGGCACTCGATCGATCGCATCGCGTGGGGGCCGATCGATCTCGACAAGACGGTCAATGACCTGAAGACGCTGGGCGTCATGTTCTCCTCGGACACCAACCCTCGCGCCAATCCGGCGTGCAACTTCGTCGGCGGAGGCACCGAAGAAGGCGGCGTCCGTCGTCTCTTCTGCACCCAGCCGAATCAACTCCCCCACCGGATCGTCTACCTGGTGACGAGCGATGGCGTGAAGGTGGAACTGGTCCAACATCTCGAAGCTGCAGGGCATTAGGGCCTTTTAGTCGCATTTCCGCTGCAGGAGTCGGGTGATATGCTCGCGCCTTTCCTTGATAGGAGGTCTCGTGCCGATCGTCGCTGTATTTGAAGTACCCGGTTTAACCCAGCAGAACTATGAGGAGACGGTTCGACGGATCACCGGAAAGAACCGGATGACGTCGCCGAGCGATTGGCCCGTTGAAGGGCTGCTCGTTCATGTTGCCGGTCAGGGTACGAAGGGCTTCCGGGTTGTGGATGTGTGGACGTCCGAGGACGCGTTCCGTCGGTTTGGCGAGAAGCTCATCCCGGTGCTGCGCGAGCTAGGCATCCAAGGCGAGCCAGAGGTCTACCCGTCGCACACCGTCGTCACCCCTTAATTCCGTTCGTTCGGATCGTTCGGGGCGTTCGGAACGTTCGAACGATCTACGAACGATCCGAACGAGTCGAACGATCGACGTCAGCGAAGTTCCAATGCGTCGTGCTGCAGCGTGTTCAGCGGCTCTCCCCCGCCGAACGCCGCAGTGATGTGGCCGCCGACGATGTGCAGGCGGTTGCCGATGATGCCGCCGGCCAGACCATAGCGTGCGAGCGGCATGTTGCCGAGCGCCTGCCAGCTGTTGCTCGCCGGGTCGTAGGCCTCGAACGCGCGCGAGACCGAGTTGTTGAGCGCCGTGATGCTTTCACCGCCCGCCACGTAAATGCGGTTGTTGTAAACGCCCGCGACACCCTCATCGCGCGGTGTCGGCATTCGATCTTTCAGGAAGCCCCACTTGTCGGTCGCCGGGTCGTATTCTTCAACGATATCGGTGACGCTGCCGGTCGTGGCAAACGCCGTCCCCACCCGCCCGCCAATCAGATAGATCTTCCCGTTGACGACGCCGGCGAACATGGCGCTGCGCGGCGTCGGCAGGACCTGCTTGGCCGCCCACGTGTTGGTTGCCGGGTCGTAGACCTCATTGATGTCGAACACGCGATGCGGCTGGCTGGGCTCGAGCGGCTGCCCGTCGCGAGCTTTGTAGTTGCCTGCGCCGCCCATCACGTAGATCTTGCCGCCGGCTGATGCGGCGACAGCGGCGAGCCGCGCAGTCGGCATCACCGCCAGCGCCTTCCACGCATCCGTCGCAGGGTCGTACTCCCACGCGTTGTTCGCGGGCACGTAGCTCGGTCCACCTGCCTGCTTCTGAACGCCGCCGCCGAACACGTAGATCTTCCCGCCGTTCTCGGCAACGGCGACGTGGTGCGCCGCGAGCGGCATGTTCTTCTTCTTCGTCCATTTGTCGCCGGCGGCGTCGTACTCCCACACCGCGCCCGGAGGCGTGCCGGTCATGCCGACGGGATTGCCGCCGAACAGATACAGCTTCCCGCCAGCGACGACGCCGTTGCGCTCCTCGTTCGCTTCGGGAATCGGAGCGAGCCTCGTCCATCGCGGGGCGCCCGCCGGCTGCCCCGGCGCGATGCCTTGAATCTGTCCATCGCCTTGCCCGCGGCCGCCACGTCCTTGTGCGGCGAGCGACACCGCCGATACAAACAAGATCGAAATGAACACCGCTCGTTTCATGATGATGAATCCCCTGGGCCGGCTGAAGCCGGCCCCGACGAACCTAGTCTGATTCGGTCAACGAGGCGCGTACGTAGAGGCCGGCTTCAGCCGGCCTACCGAGACCTACCGAGTCCCCGGTGCCAGCTTGCCGATAACGAAGCCTTCCACCTGCGGCGATCCGCCCGGACCGCCACCGCCTGTGCCGCTCTGCAGCTGGCCCGTTGCGGTATAGAACACACCGTTGATGATGCCGCCGGCGAACCCGTGGCGCGCGACCGACATCGGCGGCAGCTCGTACCAGAGATCGCGCGCCGGGTCGTAGGCCTCCGCATTGCGGAAGACGCCGACCATGTCGCGATTCAGGTACTCGCCGCCGGACATGTAAATCAACTTGCCATCGCTTGCGAACGCCATCCCGCTGCGCGGGTACGGCATCCGCGAACGGATACGCCACATGTCGGTCGCGGCGTCGTATTCCTCGACCGCGTCCGTGCTGCTCGCACCCACGAATGACGAGCCGACGCGGCCGCCCATCACGTAAATCTTCCCGTTGACGACCCCGCCCGCCAGATGGTTGCGCGGGACCAGCATCGGCGCCTTGCTCTCCCACATGCCGGTGGCGGGATCGAACACCTCCACCGTGTTCACGGTGCGATGCGGGACGTTGGCCGCGATCGATACATCCTCGGTCTGCAGCGGGTGATACCCCGCTCCGCCGATGACCCAGATCTTGTTGTTCAGGACAAGGGCGATCCCGCCGCCGCGTTTGGTCGGCATCGGACCGAGCTCACGCCACGAATTGGTGGCCGGCGTGTACTCCCACACACGGTTCGTCGGATACCAGTTGTCGCTGGTCGGCGAGATTTTTACGCCGCCGCCGAACACGTACACCTTGTCTCTGAAGCCGGTCATCGCCTGGTGATGGACTGGCATCGGGATGTCGGTCTTCTTCGTCCATTTGTCGGCGCCGGGGTCGTACTCGTTGAGCCACCCCGCGAGGCCACCGGGCGCGTTCGCGCCATAGGCGCCGAGGATGTACAGCTTGCCATTGACCACCGCGGCGCCGACCTCCTGCGTCGGCTGCGGGTACGGCGCGAAGTTCTGCCAGTGCCCCTCGGGGTACTGGGCCGACGTGATTGTCGTCGCGGCAACGACAACAACGGCGCAAACTAATAAACGTTTCATGCGTGTTCCTCTGCCGATGTGGCGGGTCCAAAAGGACCCGCCCTCCACTATCGGGTTTCTGTTATTGGTCGCGGCGCGGGGGGCTGCACCTTACCCTGCACCTTTTCCGTGAACTGGCTGAAGGGCACGACTGCGCGTCCGTGCGACGGCGCGAGCTGCTGCACATCCAGCTTGAGTTCCTTCAACCGCGCGTCGAGCGCGGCGTAATACGGGCTGACGAGCCCCGCCGGCGGATCGTTGGGCCGCGGCATGCCGAAGTCGTTGAAGATGTCGGTGATCATCAACAGCTTTTCCTTCGGCAGATAGGACATCAGCAGGTTCCTCGCGTGGCCGTTGTCCACGTGATAGATCTCCATCGTCCGCGCGCCGTCACTGATGACGTACTTGCCCTTGTCCTTGACGTAGACGAATTGCGCGGCTTTTGATGTTTTCGTCAGCGCATCCGGTTCCAGCGTGTGCGGCGCCTTCAGCACCACATCGTCGTAGAACTTCTTGTTCATCTCGTGCGTCACGATCGTCGATCCTTCAGCGACGAAGGCGCGCAGCCCGGCCGAATGATCCGAATGGTGATGCGTGTTGATGTGGTACTTGATCGGCTTGCCGGGCACGAGACGATGCGCCTCCGCGATGTTGGCGAGCGCGCGACCCTCCGTGACCGACGATTCCACCAGCACGAGGAAGTCCTTGAACTCGACGAGCTGGCTGTTCGGATCCGGCGTGCCGGCGAGATACCACACGCCATCAGCGACCTTCGTCGATTCGACGCGAGCAGCACCTCCGCCGCCGGCTGGCGCCTGCAGGTTGACCGCGGCGTTCGGCTGCACGTCCGTGACGTTCAGCTCGAGCATCGGATAGATCCATTGCTTCTGGACGATGCGCGCCGGAAACTTCACGCCATTGAAATCGCGATAGTCGCTGAAGGTCGTCTCGATGGACATATCGCCGAGCGTCGGCTGCGGCGTCCACGTTTCTATCTTCTCGATGAGATGCTGCGCGTTGATGTAGCCGTTCACCTTGTACTTGTCGCGCACCATGAACGACACCACGGTCGATGCCCCCGCACGCGCCATCGTCGGCTTCGCTGCGAGCGCCGCGCGGACAAAACCCTGCGGTGTGAGGAGGACTGAGCCGCCGCCCCAGGCGGAGTTCTCCCCCGTCACCGCCGCGCCCGTCGTGTCCGTGTACAACGGCTGCTGGCCTCCGCCGCTCGGCGGATTTTCGAACTGACTCCGCGTGGTCTCCTCGCGCGAGATCCCCTTCTCGAAGTCAATGGCGCGTGTGTATTTCGCGTAGAACTTCGGATAGCGGGCGTCCGGGCGCGCATTCTGAAGGAACGCATAGGCGAATCCGGTGCCTGAGTAGCGGATCGACTTGAGGCTCGATGCGCCCAGCGCCTTGTCAGCCTCGCGAAGAACGCCAGCCGTGTCCTGACTGTGACCAACGGCGGAAGCACAAAGTACAAGCGTGGCGGCCAGCAAGCGGCCGTTGCGGAAATTCATACCGACCTCATTGAATGGACGGAGTGTAGCGTACGGAAATTGCGCAGGTATCAGGTGTCAGGTTTCAGGGATGGTCCAAGTATCAGGGACTAAGGCCTAGACCACGCCTGACACCCGATACCTGAAACCTTCAGTTGGACTGAGGCGAAGCCGCCTTCTTGACGCTAGCTGGAACCGGCATGACCACATACAGGTTCCCGGTTTCAGTTTCCGTCGTCGTCAGATCGCGCACGACCGCGCCATTGCGCTTCTCGATCATCGTGCCCGGCATGAACGCTTCGATCTTGTTCAGCGGATTGTTGTAGTCGTCGTACTTCGCGTAGTCGAATGTCGTGACGACGGCGCCGTCGCGGACCTCGACATGCTCCGCCTGATTTTGCGCGCTGAGCGTCGCCTTGGCGATCGCGCCGGCCGCACCCGGGATCGGGAACGTCACAACGGCCTTGCCAGTGTCCCAGCTCACGCTGGCGTTTTCCTTCGCGGCCGCCGCAGCCTTCGGCGCGCCTTGCGGACTTGCCCACAGACGAATCATGCGCTCGCGCAGCAAATTCGGCCTCGGCGTCGCCTTCCCTTTGCCGGCCACAATCTCGGCGCCCGGAATGTCCTCATCCCACGCGTACTGTCCGCTCACGACTTCGACGTTCTGATACGCTTGTCCATTGGCGCGCGTACAGGCGATCTGAATCCGCTGGCCAGACAGTTGGTAGTTGTTGCTGATGCGGTACTTCGTCAACCGGCAAGGCTGGCCGTCGATCTGCATGGTGCCGGTCGCCTTCAGCTCGAGCGTCGCGACCGCCTCGTTCTCCTGCGCGCCGCGCAGCATGCCCATGTACCACGCCCAGTTGAAGAGCACCGCGCGGAGATCCTTGGCTCCTGGGGCCGGCGTATAGCGCGCCGGTGGGCCGCCCTGACGCTGTGCCGTCACGCCGACGACAACAATGCCGGCGAATGCGATCGTGATCAGAATTTTCTTCATGAGCGATTCCTGGGGCGGACCTGAAGGTCCGCCCCTACGACAATGGATATCCCTTCGAATCCCGGATCCCGAATGCCGGATTAATGTCGAATCTGCGTGACCATGTTGTCGTGGTCGTAGTCGCGGCACGGCGTCGCTTCAGGCAGCAGCCCCGCGTCCTTGTTCGGATTGAGGCGCAGCATACGCGGCGTCAACACCCACGGCTCGGCGAGGACTTCCGGATCTTCGGCCGTCACCTCGTAGCGCATCGTGTTGCCCTGCCGCGTCAACTTCTCGACCACGTGCAGCTTGTCCGAGTGGAAATAGCCACCCTTCTCGAGCCACGTCAAATCGTTGAACGCGATCGAATCGATGACGAGCGTGTCGCCTTCCCAGCGACCCACTGAGTAGCCCCAGAAGAACACGTCCTGCGCCTTCTCAGGATCGTGCTTGCGGCCGTCGATCGGAATGATGCGGTACTCTGACGTCCCCGCCCCGCCGCCGCCGGACGCGTAAAGGAACACGACGTCGTTCGCGGTCTGGACGATGCGGTTCGGCGCACCGGCGCGAGGGACACCAAGCGGCTGACAGGCGAAGATCGGGTCGTATTTGTTCGTCCACATGTCGAGCTCCTGGACCTTGTCCCAGAACTCGGGCTTGTAGATCGGCCGGTTGGTGCTCTGCCGAGCGGTGAACTCGCCATCCTCGGACTGATTCGTGTACTCGCTGCACTTCACCTGATTCGGCGCGCATCGACGCGATGGAAACACTTCCGACAGATTGCCGCTGCCATCATCATCAACGGGGCGTCCGCCGCCGCCGCCACCACCCGCACCCCACACGCCGCTCAGATCCGGATGACCGTCAGGCATGCGCGGCGTGGGAACGTCCGCGCCTGCTGTGGCATTCTGGGCACCACCGCCCCGCCCCTGCGCCAACGCAAGCGAAGCACACGTCACCGCGATGAATGCAGCGACGCTGAAGTACAAAAATCGGCGCGTCATGGCGGTCTCTCCTAGTTACCGTTTGGATCGCCGAACCAGAAGGTCAGTTCCTTGCCGTCAGGGAAAACCAGGACCCGCAGGAACCCCATCGGGTTGCCGTTGCGCGCCGCAAACCCTTTGACCGTGTACTTGGCGCCGACTTCCAGCGAGCCCGCGCCGGTGCGCGCGAGCCCACGGGTGCGCAGCGTGCCGGCGTTGGTCGTCTGGAACACCCACTCGGTTGTCTTGCCGTCGGGCCCCGTCACATCGAGGTGCAGCATCGAGTGGGGGTTGATGAACTCCATCTTCTTCAGCGTGCCCGTCCACTCACCAGCCTTGTCCATGTCGTACTGCGCCGCGATCGCGTGATGCGCCGCGACCGGCACGGCGGCCAGCAGCAGGCCGGACAGCGCCAGGACCATCCAGGATGACTTGCGGATCATTGCGAAACCTCCTCGAAAAATGTCGGTCAGGGACCGCGTGCTTACGAAGATTTTAAGCACGCGGTCTCCATCGTCAAGCGATTTAGAACGTTGTTCTGAAGCCGAACTGTGCGGTGCGCGGCTGGAATGCGATATTGGAATCGTAAATCGGCGCGCCGTAATTGCGCGCCACCTCGCTCACCACGAAGTTGTTGTAGTTCGCGTGGTTGAACAGGTTGAACACTTCCGCGATGCCGTCCACCGTCACGCGATTGTTCAGCCTGAATCGCTTCTGGAACCGCATGTCCACGCGGTGCAGGTCGGAACGGTTGAAGCTGTTGCGAGCGATCAGCGTGCCGTCACGCCGGAGCCGGTTCGCCGACCCCGTGATCCCCGCGTTGGTACCGACAAGACTGGCGGTGCTCGACGCGCCAAGGCCAAGGGCGTCGACGCCGGAGGTCGGCGTCATCTTGCCGTTGTCAGCGAAGAAATACAGGCCGCTCAACTGGAAGCCGGCCGGCAGTTCCCAGATGCCGTTGACGGTCGCACGATTGCGCTGATCGCCGTTGAGGAACCGCTCGTCCGCGAGCAGCGGATGGAGCGTCATCGGCGCGTCGCAGGTGAACACGCCCGGCGACGGATTGGTCGTCGGATAGTTGCAGCCCTTGTCCGTGTTGATCGGTGCGTACTGATACTCATGATCGAACTGCAGCAGGTAGGTCGCCGACAGCTGCCAGTGAGCGGCCATCCGCTTGGTCAGCTCCATCTGCAGCGCGTAGGAATCCTGGCCGTTCGGCTGGACGACGTTCTGGTTCACGGCGCCCCATCCCTTCACGGGCCGGTGCAGGGCGTCGTTAAACGGATAAGGAGCGCCCGTCGCGGGATTGAAGGCCAGGTTGACGTCCATGATGCTGACGACGTCCTTGTTCTTCGTGTAGACGAAGTCGGTCGCCAACGACATCGCTGTTCCGAGCTGCCGCTGCACGCCGATATTGGCCTGATGTGTGTACGGCAGGTTGGCGTTGATTGCCGGCAACGTCAGGAACGGGGAGCGCGTCTGCGTGGCGATCGCCTGCGCATAGGTCGGGATCGGACCGTTGAATGGATTCATCGGGAAGTCCGGGCGGCCGTCGTTGTTCACCTGAATGTTGGCCACCTGGGCGTCCACGCGGTAGGCGTGCGATGTATTGGTGGCGCCGCCCGCGAACAGCCCCCAGCCGCCGCGCGCGACCGTGCGATCGTCGATGCTGTAGGCGAACCCGAGGCGCGGCTGGATGTTGTTCTTGTCGACGGCGCGCTTCGGCACCCACTGATCGAACGGCAGTTCCTCCGCGTAGGTGCCATTGACGTAGTCATAACGCACGCCAAGGTTCAATGTCAGTCTGCCGTGCGTCCAGTCGTCCTGCATCCACGTCGCAAAACTGCGAATCGGGCTGTCGACGTGGAAGTCGCCGACGGCGATTTGATAGAAGCGCGAGATGGGCGCCAGCGCATTCAGATTCCATGTGGAGATATCGTTGTAGACGGGGAACAACGACTCGATGTTGGCGGGAATCGGACCGCCCTGGGCGTCGAGCTGACCGCCGCAGTTGATGCACAGGAAGATCGGTGAGTCGCTGTTGATGTATTCGGCACCGGTCTTCATGTCATGACGGCCGCCCCCCAGGAACGAGAACGACAGGTCGTCGCGGAAGGTCGGGCCACCGTCGGTGAGGTCCTGCGGCGAGCGCTGGTGGGCCTGACCGATCGTGAAGCCCTGGAGGACGACCCGAGGCGTCCCGTGCGTGAAGCCCGCGGACGCCTGCGGATGGTTCGGCCAGTTCACGACCGGATTGGTCTGCCACCAGTAGCGGCCCCAGCTGTAGGAGAACTCGTTGACCGCCGACGCGTTGATGACGCGCGTCAGGCGCGCCGTGATGTCGTTCGCGGTCTTCGGCACCGAACTCGGTGAAGAGGGATGAATCGTGCTGCCACCGGCCCAGCGAGCATCGTAGGGATCCCATGAGCGCTCGAGGTTCTGGCGGTAGGTGAAATGGGTTTTCGGCGAGAACTGGACGTCAACACGTCCGCCGCCTTTCTTCTCTGTGTAGGTACCCTGCAGGTTGATATTGAAAGCCGGGAACGGCGTATTGTACGGCCGCGTGTAGGGCGATCGCTCGTACTCGTAGTTCACGAAGTAATGAATCCGATCCTTCTTGATCGGCCCGCCCCACGTTGTCGTCAATTGCTGGTCCGAGTACGGCAGCACCTTGTGCTTGCCCGTCGCGGGATCGATCTGAATGAAATCGGCGGCGTTGAGTGAGTCATCGCGGAAGTAGCCGGCGAACGATCCCGACGGTGTGTTGGTACCTGACTTCGTGATCGCGTTCACCTGGATGCCCGTCGAGCGCCCCTGCCTTGCGTCGAACCGGTTCGTGATCACCTCGAACTCCGCGATCGTGTCCTTGCTGAACCGCGGTTGACCGAAGCTGGTCGCAATCAACTGCGTGACCTGCTGCCCATCCACGTTCAGCTGAAAGCTCGCCGCCGGCGTTTCCGCCACGAAGTTCTGACGACTGCCGGCTGCCAACAGCGTGAGGTCCATGAAGTTGCGGCCGTTGACCGGCAGTTCCGATACCTGCCGAGAGTCGATGTTCGTGCCAAGGGTCGACTGCGTCGTGTCAACGAGTGGCGCTTCGCCGGTGACGGTCACGGACTCCTGCAGCGTGGCGGGCGCCATCTGCAGATTCAACGCGACCTGCTGCCCGACCAGCACCTGAACGCCCCGGCGCTCGGCCATCGAGAAGCCGGAGAGTTCCGCGCCGACGCGATATGTTCCGATGCGCAACGGAATCAAGTACTTGCCCGTCGAATCGGTGACGCCTTCGAAGCTGTTCCCGTTGGTTTCGTTGACGACGCGCACGACCACGCCGGGCAGTACACCGCCGGTCTGGTCGGTTACGGTGCCGCTGATTGCCGCTTCCTGGGCGAAAGCGGACGCTGGCAGCAAGAAGAGCGGAAGGGTCAGTAAAATCGCGGCAACGAGCCGCCGGAACGCGAAGTCGTGTGTCAAAACGTCCTCCTGGGGAGTGGCCCGGGCGGATACAGGAAACCCTTGAGTTGGTGGGGGATATTACAACAGGTGTCAGGTATCAGGTATCAGGGGTGGTCTAGGTGTCAGGCCTGATACCCATCCGGCCTGACACCTGAAACCTGAAACCCGATACCTTCCGCGAAGACCGCGTCAGAAGGTCGTCCGGAAACCGAACTGCACGAGCCGCGGCATGAACGCGATGTTGTTGTTGTCGGTCGGCTGTCCGTAGCGCGCGTTCCCTTCGTTGGTCACCCAGGCACCGTAGTTGGTGCGGTTGAACACGTTGAACATCTCGACGATCCCGTCGAAGGTGTAGCGCTTGTTGATCGTGAACTTCCGCTGCAGGCGCATGTCCACGCGCGACAGCGAGCTCAGGTCGAAGCTGCTCCAGGGAATCAGCGCGCCCTGACTGTAGAACGGCGAGTTGGTCGGCCGCACGCGGCTGGTCGGTCCCGTCGTGCCACCGGTCGCGAGCACATCCTGCCCCGTGGTCGGTGTCGCCCACCCGTTGTCGCCAAAGATATACAGGCCACTCAGCTGGAACGCGTACGGAAGCTCCCAGATGCCGTTAAACGTGAAGCGATTCCGCTGCACGCCCGCGTCGTACCACTGCGCCGCCAGCGCCGGATGGAGGGTGATCGGCACGTCGCACACGAAGTTGCCCGCGGGGTTGATGGTGAAGACGTACTGGCAGCCTGGGGCGATCGGCTCGCGCTGGTACAACCGATCCGCCGAAATGGAATAGGTCGCCGATGCCTGCCAACGATTCGCCATCCGCTTGGTGAACGACATCTGCACGGTCTGGTAATTGTCCTGCCCTTCCGTGAGGCTCATCGACACCTGGTCCCACCCGTACGACGCATACGGCTTCCTTGTCCGGTCCGTGAATGCGTAGTTGATCCCGGTCGCCGGGTTGTAGGCTAGGTTGATGTCCTGCTGAACGGTCTGGTGCCGCGAGGCGGTGTAGATGTAGTCGACGTCGAACGCCATCACATTGCCAAGCTGCCGCTGCACGCCAATCGACGACTGATAGCTATACGGCATCTGCGATGTCGGCGAGGCGAAGCTCGTCGTGATTGAGCTGAAATACTTGCCCTGCGCCTGCAGCACCCTGGCCTGCTCGAGCGTCGGCCGAGGACCGTTGAAGGGATTGCTCGCGAAATCGGCCCGGCCGTCGTTCAGCAACACCGGATGGACCTGGCCCGCCCAGAGGTTGGTCCAGTGCGCCTGGGAGAAGCCGTTGTCACCGAAGTACTGACCGAAGCCGCCGCGTACCACCGTCCGCGAATCAACCGCATAGGTGAACCCGAGCCGCGGCGCGACGTTGTTCTTGTCCGCGTGACGATGGCCATTGAGCCATGGCTGCACGACGACATCCTCGGCGAACATCCCCGTGCTCATGTCGTAGCGGACGCCGAGGTTCAACGTCAGCTTCCGTGACGCCGCCCAGTCGTCCTGCAGCCAGGCGCCGACGCGGTTTTCGATCGGTTCGACCGAGAAATCGCCAATGCCGATCGTGTAGGAGCGGATCACCGGATTCAGTGCATTGAGATTCCAGCTGTCGACGTTGTTCCACACCGGGAATATCTGCTCGATATTCGCCGGCGGCGCGCCACCGGTTGCATCGTAGACGCCCTGACACCAGGTGCAGTGCCAGACAGGATCGTAGGTGCGGAAGTACTCACCACCGACTTTCACGTCGTGGCGGCCACCCTTGTCAATGGAGTACGTGAAATCGTCGCGGATGTTCCACGGCTGGTACTTGATGTTCTGATACGAGAAGCTGTGCGCCTGCCCGACCGTGTAGCCGCGCAGATTGATGATGGGCGAGCCGTGCGTCAGCTCCGGCGCCTGCGGATGATTCGGCCACCGCAGAATCGAATCCTGGAACCATGAGTAGCCCGAATAACCGCCCTTGATCTCGTTGATCGTCTTCTGCCCCAGCACCTGTGTCAGGTTGACGGTCAGATTGTCGTTCTGACGACCTACCTCGATGCCGGTTGAGGGATGCCGCGTCGCACCACCCGAATAGCGCGGATCGAGCGGCAAATGCACCCGCGCCCAGTTCCCGCGGAACGACAAACGCGTCTGCGACGTGAACTGGAAGTCGAGTCGGACCCCACCCTTCTTCTCGGTGTTGTTGCTCTTCTCGTCGAAGTTGAAGCTGGACCACGGGCTCGAGTGGCTGAACGTCACCGGGTTGTGTTCGTACTCGTAGTTGGCGAAGTAGTGGATTCGGTCCTTCTTGATCGGACCGCCGTAGGTGACGCTCAGTTGCTGGTCCTGGTACGGCAGCACGCGGTTCTGGATGAAATCCTTGGCGATGAACGCGTCGTCGCGGAAATAACCCGAGAAGGTGCCGACTGGGATATTCGTCCCGGACTTGGTGATGGCGTTGATCTGCACGCCCATCGAGCGGCCCTGGCTCGCGTCGAAGCGGTTCGAAACGAATTCGAACTCGGCAATCGAATCGCGGCTGAATTTCGGCTGACCGAACGACTGCACCATGTTGTTGGTGACTTCCTGGCCGTCGATGTTCAGCTGGAAGTTGCCGGCGCCACCCATCGGCGTGTCGCTCGACGTGTTCTGCCGCGACCCGGGGGCGAGCATCGTCAGGTCGATCCAGTTGCGCCCGTTCAGCGGCAGATCCTGCATCTGCCGGGGATCGACGTTTGCCCCCACGGTGGAGCTCACCGTGTCGATGAGAGGCGCCTCGCCGGTGACGGTGACGGATTCCTGCACGGTGGACGGCGAGAGCTGCAGGTTCAACACGGCCGTCTGCCTGACGAGCAGATCGATGGTCCGCGTCACGGTCGCGAAGCCAGGCAGTTCAGCGGTCACACGGTGCGGTCCGGTGCGCACCGGCAGCTTGAAAACGCCGCTCGTGTCCGTGACTCCCACGAAGGTGTTGCCGGTGGCCTCGTGGATGGCAGTGACGGTGACGCCGGGCAGCACGCCGCCCGTCGCATCGGTGATCGTGCCAGTGATGGTGGCGTCCTGCGCAAATACCCGGGCTGGTGTCGTAAGAAGTGAGATCAGGAACAGCGAAGGGATAACGAGATGTCGAATCGAAATGTGACGCATCCGCCTTCCTCCCTGAGAGTGCGCTGCTTATAACACAAGGGGCTGGGGGCTGGGGGCTGGGGGCTGGGGACTGGGGGCTGGGACTGGAGCTCCTACTCTCGAATCCCTAGTGTCCCCGGTCCCTAGTCCCTAGTCCCTAGTCCCCAGTCCCTAGTACCTAGTCCCTAGTCCCTAGTCCCTAAAAAGCGCCTCCGATATACGGAAGCATGCGGCCGAAGTAGATCACGCCGAGCCACAAGAAAATCTGTGAAGCGGCAAGGATCTTCGCTGACCGTGGCGCGCTATCCCCGGTGCCGAGCGCCCATACATCGTCAAACAGCGTGAGATACAGCACGTTGGCGCCCGCCAGCAGCATGAACAGGACCTTGAGATGGAACGCGATGTTGTCGATGTACTGGAAGGCCTGTCCGACGAAGAACAGCATGCCGGTGACCGAATTGATCACGAAACCCAGGACGCCCCACGGCAACAGCCGGTGGATGTCGATGAAGGGCGCATTGCGCATGAAGCCAAGGATGCGCAGATTGCCGACGAGCACCACGCCAAACAAGAGCGACAGTCCGATGAAGTGAAGCGCCTCCAGCGTCGGCCACGCGTTGGGATGATGGAACTGGTAGTACCTGATCGCCGCGCTGCGCAGTGACGCGGGTGCGAGAGCACCCACCGCCGCGGCCGGCTGCTGGCCGGGCGCGAGGATTTCCGGGTGTGTAATCTCGCCGCCGATATTGGCGGCGTTCGCCATCAGCGAAATGGTGACCACCGAAAGCAGCAGCACCGACGGCACTGCCCACTTCGAGCGCCCGCGCGGCTTGCGTGCCTGCCACAATCCAAACCATGCCGCGACGCCCGTTGCTTCCATGCATGTCAGCGCGAGCAGCGCCGAGCTCTGATGCAGCGCAATCAGCTCGAGATTGACACCAGGACGCTCCTTGACCACAGCTTCGGCCGAATAGCCCGTCATATACGTCGGCAGGGAGACGAGCGCGATCGCGAAGAACAGGGCGAACGATCCGCGCAGCAGATCGTCACTCTTCTGGGTCAACGCGAGCAGCAGCACGCCGAACGCGATAATGGTGCCGACGGTAGGAACGTGATTGAGCAGCAGGTGAAGATGAACGAAATTCATGGTGTGATCACCGAACGTAGAGGCGGACCTTCAGGTCCGCTTCTACTGTAGATAGGCGATGAAACGTCCCGTCGTGATGACGCCGACCCAGACGGCCAGGCCGACGGCGGCCAGCCCTTTGATGCTGACTGGAATGATTCCGTCGCTGCCGTCGCCCTTCACGAATTTCTGCAGTGGGAACGCGAGGACGACGCCGACCGCTATCAATGTCAGCTTGGCGTAGTAAATCGGCTGGTTGCCGGTGATCGTCGCATGCGCGGCAAAGAGGAGGCTGCCGGTGATGGCATTCAGCCCGAAGCCCCACCAGAAGATCCTGAAGAGCATCCGCATCGAGGACACAGGAAGCGGCCGCCAGAGCCCGACGAGCCTCAGGCAGATAATAAACATCACGCCCGCCGTCAATCCCATCCCGACGCTGTGAAAGAAGAGAATGGTTGGGAAACTCCAGATCGATTCGTCGGTGGCGATCCAGTTGGAGATGGACAGCCCCTGCAGCCATTCAAAGAATGATTCCATTGAACCCTTTACGATTGTCAGATGAGCGGCGCGTAGTCTAGCGTGCCGCCGAGCGTTTCAACAAGGATCCCACCATGAAGATCGGATTCATCGGGCTCGGCACGATGGGCGGGCGCATGGCCGCGAGCCTGCGTGCCGCGGGTCACGAGCTGTATGTGAACGACATCCGTCCCGAGGCTGTCGCGCCGCACGTCGCCGCCGGCACAGTTGCAAGGCCGACCGCGCGGGAGATCGGCGAATTATCCGAAGTCGTGTTCACCTCGCTGCCGGGACCAGCAGAGTTCAGCGACGTCACGGTCGGCGAACGTGGATTGCTTCATGGAATGAAGCAGGGCACCGTGCTGTTCGACCTGACGACCAACTCGCCGACGACGATCCGGTGCATCCAGGAAACGTTCAAGGAACGGGGACTTCATCTGCTCGACGCGCCGGTCAGCGGCGGCCCCAAAGGCGCCGAAACCAGAACGCTCGCGATTTGGGTTGGCGGCGACGAGGCGATCTACCGGAAACATGAACACCTGCTGCGCGACATCGGCGATCAGCCGTCCTACATTGGACCAATCGGCGCGGCGTCGGTGGCCAAACTGGTTCACAACTGCGCGGGCTACACGCTGCAGGCGGCGCTCGCTGAAGTCTTCACGATGGGCGTGAAGGGAGGCGTCGATCCGCTCGTGTTATGGCGCGTCGTTCGGCAGGGGTTCGTCGGCCGCGCCCGCGTCTTCGATCGTCTCGCCGATCAGTTCCTGCCGGCGGTCTTCGATCCGCCCAACTTCCGGCTGCATCTCGCTCACAAGGATGTGTCGCTGGCGACCGCCCTCGGTCGCGAGCTCAACGTGCCGATGCGACTCGCCAACCTCGCGCTGGAGGAATTGACCGAAGCCGTGAATCGCGGCTGGAGCGAGCGCGATTCACGCGTGGCGATGCTGCTGCAGGAAGAACGGGCAGGCGTGGAGATAAAGGTTGCGCCCGAACGACTCCAAGAGGTCCTTCGACAGGACGGTTAGTGAATCGTGGTCACTTGAGAACGCCTTCCTCCCGCAGGACCTTGCGCGCGATGCGAAACGCTTCGACACCGGCGGGAATCCCCGCATAGATCGCGACCTGAAAGAGGCAGTCCCGGATTTCTTCCGGCGTGCAGCCATTGCGAATGGCGCCGCGCACGTGCAACTCGAATTCATGTGCGCGGTTCAGCGCGGCAATCATGCACAGGTTGTTCAGGCTGCGCTGCTTGTTGGTCAGAACGGACCGCGTCCACACTTCGCCCCAGCAGTACTGCGTCACCAGGCGCTGAAAATCGCGATTGAAGTCGTCGGCATCCGCCGTCGCCTTGTCGACGTACTCGTCGCCAAGAACCTGCCGGCGCACGGTCATTCCTTTGTTGTAAAGCGTCTCGTCGGCCACGGATTCTCCTTCGGTTGCATTCTAGCCGCGGAACGCAGGATCGATCGGGACGTGCATCGCCGGCATCGCTCGGCCTTCGTCATCTCGCAACGCGTACTGAAAGAGCCCGCGCGCGGCGAAGTGGGCGTCACGCGACGCCTCTTCAATCGTCGCCACGATCGAGCAGCAGCAGTCTCGGCCGGCGACTCGGCTGGACCACACAGCGGCGTCTTCGCTGGCAATGATGTCGCGCAGTCGTGCGATCGTCGCAGTCGGATCCCTCGTATCGGTTCGCAGCTCGGGATCAAGCCCTACGACATCGCAGAAGGTGTCCCAGAAGCGCTGCTCGATCGCCCCGACGGCGAGGATTCTGCCATCCCGCGTCGGATAGAGCTGATACCGCGGGCTGCCGCCAGTCACGAGGTCGGTACCGTTGCCCGGCCACTCGCCCGTTGCGAAGCCACGGCCAAGCGCCCAGTACGTCAACGTGAACAGGTTGTCGCTCATCGACACGTCGAGCTGTCGACCGCGTCCGGTGTGCTCGCGTTCGCGCAACGCGAGCAGGATGTTCATCACGGCCGGATACGAGCCGCCGGCAATATCCGCAATCAACGCCGGCGGCACGACAGGATGCGAGAGCGGACCCATCGAGAGCGACAGCAGACCCGACTCCGCGATGTAGTTCACATCGTGTGCCGCGACGTCTCGTTTGGGGCCGGTCTGGCCGTAGCCGGTGATTGAGCAGTAGATGATGCGAGGGTTGATCGCTGCAACCGACGCGTAATCGAGGCCGAGACGGGCCATCACGCCTGGCCGAAACTGCTCGACGAGGACGTCGGCACGCGCCACCAGCGGCTTCAGCTTCTCGCGATGCTCGACATTCTTGAGATCGAGGACGACGCTCTTTTTCCCGCGGTTGAGGAGAGCAAAATAGACGCTCTGACTTCCCCATCGCGGTTGCCACGCGCGCATCTCGTCGCCACCTGGCCGCTCGATCTTGACGACCTCGGCACCCGCTTCGGCCAGTATCAGCGTCGCGAGCGGACCGGGGAGCAGTGTCGAGAAATCGACGACAAGACATCCCTCGAGTGGTCTCATGAGGGAAGATTAGCCTGCTATGGCTGCCGACGCGGGTGCGGCTTTCCTCGAGAGCCGCGACTTCATCCTGAAGCATCGAACCGATTACGGCGAGGCGGTCCGACGGTTCACTGGCCCGTGCTGACGGAGTTCAACTGGGCACTCGATTACTTCGACCGGATAGCCGCGGCCAACGAACGTCCCGCGCTCCACATCGTCGACGAGGACGGCACGGAGCACATCCGATCCTTCGCGCAGCTCTCCGCCGATTCGAATCGCGTCGCCAACTACCTGGCGTCGCTCGGTGCGACACGCGGCGACCGCCTGATGCTGATGCTCGGCAACGAGGTCGCACTCTGGGAAATCCTGCTCGCGGCCATCAAACTCGGCGTTGTCGTCACGCCAGCGACGACGCTGCTGACCACCGCGGACCTGCAGGATCGCGTGGATCGCGGACACGTGCGCCATGTCGTCGTCGGCGCATCGAACGTCGGAAAGTTCGACCGGGTTCGTGGATCGCCCACGCGCATCATGGTCGGCGGCAGCGCCACGGGGTGGCACGACTATGTCGTCAGCCGCGATTCGAGCAGCACGTTCACACCGGATCACCCGACGGGCGCCCGTGATCCGCTGCTGCTGTATTTCACGTCCGGCACGACCGCGAAACCGAAGCTGGTGATGCACACGCATCAGAGCTATCCCGTCGGCCACTTGTCCACGTTGTCCTGGATTGGACTGCAGCCCGGCGATCGCCACTGGAACATCAGCTCGCCCGGCTGGGCGAAGCACGCGTGGAGCTGCTTCTTTGCGCCGTGGAACGCCGAATCAACGGTCTTCATCTACAACTACGCGCGGTTTCACGCAAGGACCGTCCTCGATGCGCTCGTCGCCCATCGTGTCACCACGCTGTGCGCACCGCCGACCGTCTGGCGGATGTTGATTCAGGAACCGCTCGCCGCTTACAAGGTGTCGCTCCGCGACGTGCTGTCAGCGGGCGAGCCGCTCAATCCCGAGGTCATCGATCAGGTGCGACGCGCATGGGGACTGACGATTCGCGACGGCTACGGTCAAACCGAAACCACCGCGCAAATCGGCAACACACCGGGCCAGATCCTGAAACCCGGCTCGATGGGGCGTCCTCTGCCTGGCTACCCCGTCGTGCTGCTCGATGCGGAGGACAACGTGTCGGAGGCCGAAGGCGAGATCTGCCTCCGCCTCGACGAACGACCGCTCGGCCTCACCGACGGCTACGCGGACGATGACGCGAAGACATCCGATGCGATGCGCGGCGGCTACTATCGCACCGGCGATATCGCGTCGCGGGATGCTGAAGGCTACTTGACGTTCGTTGGCCGCGCGGACGATGTCTTCAAAGCGTCGGACTATCGATTGAGTCCGTTCGAGCTCGAGAGCGTGCTGATCGAGCACCCGTCGGTGGCGGAAGCTGCCGTCATCCCGAGTCCGGACCCGCTTCGTCACGCGGTGCCAAAGGCGTTCGTCACCCTCGTCCCCGGCGTGACGCCGAGCCGCGAAGTCGCCGCTGACATCTTCAGCTCCTGCAAGAACGCGCTGGCGCCGTACAAACGAATCCGGCGCATCGAGTTCACCGAATTGCCGAAGACCATTTCAGGAAAGATCCGGCGGGTCCAGCTGCGGGCGTTGGAACAGAACCGGCGCGCCACGGGTGAACGCGGCGCGCACGAGTTCCTCGAA
>Ga0070675_100000830_pt1 | contig 21838 bp, 16 predicted proteins | sample KBSM43metaG_FD_65343 | JGI IMG/M metagenome (GOLD analysis project Ga0070675, IMG submission 65343) | Miscanthus rhizosphere microbial communities from Kellogg Biological Station, Michigan, USA - KBS M4-3 metaG | ecosystem: Host-associated > Plants > Roots > Rhizosphere > Soil ... | reverse complement strand
TGCTGATCTACAGGGCGATTGGCTTGCGCGACCGGTTTCTCGCGAACCGCCGCGGCCGCGGATCGATTCCCGCGCCGCTCAGCGTCTCCCAGGCGTAGAATCACGTTCATCAGAACACGAGGAGGTTGGGTATGAATCGCCGCGATTTCGCACGTCTCCTGGCTATTGGTGGCGCCGCACCCTTTGTCACACCGGAAGTGGCGTGGGCTCGCGACGGTGCGCCGGCCAAGCTGCCGCCGACGCCGGCGTCGCCCGACGAGAAGTTCTGGACAGCGGTGCGCGACCAGTTCGTCATGCCGAAAGACCTGACGATGCTGAATGCCGCGAACCTGTGTCCCTCGTCCGCACCGGTGCTCGAGACGATGTACAAGATGACGAAGGACATGGATCAGGATCCATCGTCCGACAATCGCGCCAAGCTCGGAGACGGCCGCGAGAACACCAGGAAGATGCTGGCTGATTTTCTGCGCGTCACCCCCGAGGAAGTGGTCATCACCCGCAACACCAGCGAGTCGAACAATCTGGTGTCGAACGGTATCGATCTCAAAGCCGGCGACGAAGTACTGCTGACCGCCGACAACCATCCGAGCAATCACACCGCCTGGCAGGAGAAAGCCAAGCGATTCGGGTTCAAGGTCATCGACGTGCCGACGCCGAATCCGCATCCCGGCTTTGAACATTACGTCGATGCATTTAGCAAGGCGATCACGCCTCGGACCAAAGTCATCGCGTTCACGCATCTCACGTCGACGGTCGGTGATCTGTTTCCCGCGAAGGAGCTTTGCCGGCTGGCACGCGAGCGCGGCATCCTGACGCTGGTCGACGGTGCGCAGTCGTTTGGTCTGCTCGATGTCGACCTCAGCGACATCCAGCCCGATTTCTACAGCGGCAGCGCACACAAGTGGCCGTGCGGCCCGAAAGAAAATGGCGTGCTCTACATCAACAAAGCGGCGCAGCCGAAGATTTGGGCGACGATCTTCAGTGCGTATCCCGGACGCGTCGGCGTATCGCGGACCTTCGAAGGCTTCGGCCAGCGCGACGAGCCGGCGATGATTGCGTTTGGCGAAGCGCTGAAGCTGCAGACCGAGATCGGCCGCGCCCACATCGAGAAGCGCTCGCGCGACCTGACGACAGCCTTGATCGATGGATTGAAAAAGATCGACGGTGTAAAGATCTGGACCAGTCCGGAGGCGTCGCGGCGGGCCGCCGTCCTGTCATTCCAGCCGGGAAGTCTCGATGTCCGGAAGCTGTCGACCGCGCTGTACCAGAAAGACAGGATCGGCTGCGCGACGCGCGGCGGCCAGGACCGTCCTGGCATCCGGTTTTCGCCACACTTTTACAACACGCACGCAGATGTCGAGAGGACGGTCGCGGCGATCAAGAAATACGTGGCGACAGGCGTTTAACTGTCAAAAGCGAAACCGCGGAGACCGCGGAGAGCGCGGAGTAGTTATTTGCTCTGCGTTCTTGGCGTCCTCTGCGGTTTTTTCTGTTGACCGTTAATACGGCTTGAACGGCTGCGTCGGCACGACCTCGCCTTTCTCGTTCCACGCCGCACGCTGAAACGCCCCACCCCATTTGTCGTAAATCACAATCGCGGTACCGTCGGGATTGGCGGTGCGCCATTCATAGCGCGGATAGACGGCGTGCAGGACCAGCGCGAGCGCGATTAGAACGCCGATCCCGTACTTCCAGAGCTCACGAGGATCCATGTCAGTCCTTTTGCAGGATCGCGATCCCGCAGTACCATCCCTGCCACAACAGGATCGCCTGAACCGCAAGATACCGAATTGGTGCCGCCCATCGGCGCGCGTACAAGGCCTTGCCGAGATGCTGCGGCGCGGGCACCACGCGACAGCGCGAGAATCCGGCCAGCTTGCCGACACGACACACGTGCGACGGCGGCATGTCCTTGTCCGTGACGTCGAATTCGGCATCCACGGCGGCCGAAAGACGGGCGTGACCGCGTCCCGGTTCGAGCGCCATGCAGACGCCGCCCGGCTTCAAGGCGCGGAATGCCCCGCGCAACGCCGCGGTTTCGTCAAGTGCATGGTGCAGTGAATCGAAGAACACGACGGCATCGAACTCGGCCTGGAATGACAGCGATTCGGAATCGGCCACGGAAAACGACGGCAGGGGGCCGTTACGAAACACCGGATTGGCAATCGCCAGGCGGATCGCATCGGGCGATACGTCGGTGCCCACCACGTCGTAGCCGCGACGCGCGAGAAAATACGACAGCCAGCCGGTACCGCAGCCGCAGTCCAGAACCCGGGCCGGCGGCGCCGGCAGAAGGCTGATCAGCGCTCCCGCCCGCATCAAATACAGGCCGCAGTCATCATCGGAAAACGGCTTGCCGACCGCGTGCGCCCGTCCAGACTCGCCAATCCGCTCGTAATAGGTCAGCTCACCGGCACGCGGCATTGTCTGGTTGCTCGCTACTCGTCGCTCGTTGCTCGCCGCTTCCTAATTCCTAATTCCTAATTCCTAATTGCCGTTCTACTCGTCGGGCGCTGCGGTTCCGGCGGCTCGCGCTGGTTCGGTCTTGATGTCGTTGTAGTTCAGCACCGTGTTGAACAACATGTTGAACTCGCCGAAGTTCTGCCATCGATAACACGGGTTCCCGGCAAACAGGATCACGCGTCCTTTGCCGGATGGTTCGTCGACAATCGCCGGACGGTTGCGAATTTCGTTGGCCCCGCGCATCAGGCCGCTCAGGACGTGATCGTCGCCGCCGGGATAGCGCATCAACACCGAGTTTGGGGTCGGGGGCGGACCGGCCGCGCCGCCATCCGCGAACGGATTGGCGCCGGTCTGCACGTTCAGCAGCGGGCCGTTGCCGTAACGGACCGGGATCGTCTTCTTGTCGTAGCCGTAAAAGATCGGATGTTCCGGCTTGAGGATTTCGGCGTCGATGATTGGCCCGGGCGCGTAGAACTGGGCGCTGGTTCGCGACGCATCGACTCGACGGGCCAGGCCGAATTCTGCCGGGAAATAGCTGGCCGTGCCGAGCGTCACCAGCACGCCACCCGCCTGTACGAACTTTTCGAATTCCGCGACGCCTTCGAGACCCATGCCGCCGGTGATGTCGTCCGACTGGCCGTAGCCGCCGAGATACTTGAAGCGGTCCGACTTTTTGTACTCGATCGGCTGGCCGCGGCTGTCGATGTCGAACACGATCCGCTTGCCGCTGCCGCCCTGCATCGGCAGGATGACCACATCGTAGGCGGCTTTGAGATCGCCTTTCTTGACGCGCTCCTTGTAAATCAGCTCGAACGGAATTTCGAACTTGTCGAACGCATAACGCACCCAGCCGACTTCCTGCGTGCTGCCCCACATGCTGTAGATCGCCACGCGCGGCAGGTCCACATCATGAAGGGACACGTCTGGTGGCGCCGGTAGTGCGGCCGCCGTCAGGCCGAGCTTCTCGACTTCGCCGCGGATCCGCGAGGCGTCACCCGACACCACAAACGAGCCTGCTGGAAACGTGACGTCACCGCTTTTGAATTCCTTTTCGGCCGCCTGCACTGTGAGGTCCTTCAGTCGATAGCGCAGCGTGATCATGTTGTTGGAGCCGAGGTGCGCAATCGCGTAGGTCGATCCGCTACCGTTCACGGTGCCAGCGAGGTGAATCTCCTTCTCGGCAACCGGCGTCACCGCGACATCCAGCACTTTCTTGTCGGCGATTTCCTTCACGTCGGCATGGCTCATCAGCCCCATCGTCCACGACGCGTCGTCGTAAGTGCGAAGGTTCGGATCCGGATAGACCTGTTTCTCGAGCAGGATTTTGGCGAGCCGGCTGTACGGCTGATCGCGTTTGACGATGAAGGAGCCGGCGGGGAAGGTGCCCTCGGCGAGCTTCACTTCAGCGGTTGCACGGCCAATCTCGATTCCCTGCAGTCGCAGCAGATTGATCAGCCGTTCGACCCGCGTCATGTCGCGCTGGCCCGCTGGAATGACATAGCCAGCGACGGTTTCCTTGCGGCCGGTTTCGACCGAGTTCCGCGACTTCACATAAAAGTTTTCGAGAATGACTTTCGCGAATTGCGACGTGTACTGGAGAGCGGTGAGCACGCCGGTTTCGCCATAGTTCGTGTTGTTGCGCAGCGACCAGTCGAACTCGCCGGTCGCCGGCCATGGGCGAAACCACTCGCGCTGTGCCTGGTTGCTGCGTCCCGCGGTAATCGCCGCCGCATCCGGAGCGGGCGATTGCCCTGAGCCTGTCGAAGGGCCACCGCGTCCTCCAGCCGCGTTCGGGTTGCCGAGCCGCATCTTGGTGGTGTTCGCGCCGCTGGAGCCCTGAATCTCGTACATCCGGATCATGCCGTTGTGATTCGACGACATGAATGCGAGATAGCCGGGCGACCACATATCGACATAGCCGTGGGTCCACACGCCCGGCATGCCGTACTTCGCCATCTGCGCCATTTCGAAATTCGCGATCATCGGCAGCTCGCCGAACAGGATCGGATCGAGGTTCGGATTCTGCGGTGCCTGTCCGGAGAATGTGTAGAGCAACGTCTGCGCCTGGTGCAGGTCGTGCATGATCGGCGGATGCCACTGGAGATACCAGTCGAGCAGCGCCCGCATCTCGACCTGCGAGTAGTTGATGTCGCGATTGTCGTCGTGGAACACGTACTTGCCCCAATAGGGCACACCTGCACCGGTCGTGCGACCTTCCGTCTCGTTGATGCCGTAACGGTAGTACCAGTCGACGTTGCGATCGCGCCCGTCCGGATCGGCGACCGGGGTGATCGACACGATCACGTTGTCACGAATCGCAGTGATCAGCGGTGAGTCTTCGGTCGCGATCCGGAACGCCAGTTCCATCAGCATTTCCGAAGGGCCGACTTCGCCGCTGTGGAGACCGCCGGAGAGGTGGTAGATCGGCTTTGCCCTGGCGATGATTTGTTCGGCCTGCGACGCCGTCACGGTTCGCGGATCGGCGAGCTGACCGAGATAGCCGCGATACGTTTCCAGGTTCTTGATCGATTCGTCGGAGCCGACGAACACGACGACCAACTCGCGGTTCTCGTTGCTCTTGCCGATCGTGACAACCTTGACGCGCGGCGTCGCCGCGGCCAGCGCCCGGTAGTACTTGAGGATGTCCTCGTAATATGTCAGCTTCTTGGGCTCGCCAATGTGGTGGCCGAGAATGTCTTTGGGAGAAGGGACGCCAGTAACTTTGGGCAGATGATCGACCAGCGGGCTGATGAAATCGGGGCGCGTGGTCCACTCTTTCACGCTCTTCGCAAAGTCTTGATCATTCGTGCTAACTGCTTTCTTTCCAGATGATTGCGCGAATAAGGCCGTGCTTGCAGCGATCACCAGCGCGCCGATCGTGGAGAGAAGCCGTGCAGGACGACCCCACTCAGACATGACAGAACTCCTTGTTTACGTGATACTTAGGGCGCGGCCAAAAAACCGTTGAGATGGCCGCGGAACGATCGGTACAATCGGCGTTTCCCACGAGGCCGGGTAGGTCTAGCGGGTTCAGTAGGTTGAGTGGGTTCAGCGCCCAAACGACCGACGCACCCTGCGTGACCACGCTGACCAGCGGAGAGCTATCCACCAATGATTAACGTCGCCGCGATCCGAATGCAGCAATTCGGGGTGCAATTCTACCAAGCTTCCCTGACCGCCAGTGACATCGACAAGCTCGTTCGGTTCGAGGTCCTCAGCTACGGTGACCAGACCCAGGCACCGGTACGCGGCAACAAAGCGAAGCCTGGAGTTACTCCGTCGAAGGTGAACTGGGATTTTCTCGAGCGGCGCATCGCGTCGAGCGAAAAGGCCTATCAGCGGCAAATCATCCGCAAGAAAATCGACGAACTGGTGCAGTACTACGAGCAATGCCGCCAGGCGCGCGACCTGCCGTCGATCCCCGGCGCGGTGATCATTTCGTGCGATGAAAAGCTGTCGTTCCAGGCGACTGACGGCGATTCGCGCGTCGGCATTCTGAAGGTGCCGGAGCGCGAAGGGATCCTGCGCGCGATCGACGGCCAGCATCGGCTGTTGGCGCTGCACGCCGATATCGAACGATTCGAGAACGAAGACTTTGCCGTCCCGGCGATCATCTTCGACCGCCTGCCGGAAGATCACGTCGTGCAGATGTTCGTGACGATCAATGCGAAGCACACGCGGTTGAATGCGTCGCACCTGGTCAGCCTGTCGGGCCGCCAGCTCTATCGGGACGAGGCGCTGGCCACCGGTCACGACATCGTGCGCGCGTTGAACGACCGTGAAGATTCGCCGCTCTACGACGAGATCAAACTGCTCGGCGTCGGCCGCGGCCGCGTCGCGCAGGCGCCGCTCGCGCAGGAATTGAAGAAGCTGTTTGCGACCGACGGCCCGTTCGCCGGACGCAAGGGCGACGTCCATGAAGAAGCGAAGAAATTCTTCGTCAACTACTTCAAGCAGATCGCCGTGGTGTTCATGGGTGCGTGGAACGGCCGCAAATACGCGATCCGCAGCGCGTCGGCGTTGCGCGCGTTCATCCGCGTCGCGCCGGACGTGATCCGCCGCCTCGATCAGGAGCACGCCGATCGCGGCGATTTCCGCGCGATTGGCCGCGTCATCGCACCGTGGGGGCGACGAATCGGCGATCTGCGATTCGAAACCGAAGGGGCCTGGAAACGCAGCGGCACGACCGTCGATTCGCTGGCCAAAGAGCTGCGGCTGGCGCTGCAATACCCTGAAGGGGCGGCGGTTTGAACTGAGAACTTAGAACTGAGAACTGTAGAACTCAGAACGGAGAATTCACCGCCATCCGGGTTTAGTTCTTAAGTGCTTAGTTCTCACTTCTAAGTTTCATGGCTTGCTTTCTCATCACCGGCGGCGCCGGCTTCATCGGCTCGAACCTCGTCCACTACGCTCTCACCCACACGGCTGATCGCCTGGTCATCGTCGACAAGCTGACCTATGCCGGGAGTTTGCTGAACCTGGAGCGGCCGCTGAAGGATCCGCGGGTGACGTTCGTGCGCGGCGATATCGCTGATCGCGAGGCGATGACGCGCGTGTTTGCCGAGCACCGGCCGGGCGCGGTGCTCAATCTCGCCGCGGAAACGCACGTCGACCGTTCGATCGACGGCCCGCGAGCGTTCATCGACACGAACATCGTTGGAACGTTCGTGCTGCTCGAAGCCGCGCGCGCATACTGGACCTCACGGGACGAGGCCGGCCGCGCCGGCTTTCGCTTCCTGCACGTGTCGACCGATGAGGTCTACGGCACGCTGGATGCGACTGGATTGTTCGCGGAAGACACGCCCTACGCGCCGAATTCGCCGTACGCCGCAAGTAAAGCATCCGCGGATCACCTCGTGCGCGCCTATTTGCACACCTACGGCCTGCCAGTGGTGATCACCAATTGTTCGAACAACTACGGACCGTATCAGTTTCCGGAGAAACTGATTCCGCTGATGATTTTGAACGCGCTCGACGGCCGGCCGCTGCCGATTTATGGCGACGGCGGCAACGTTCGTGATTGGCTGCACGTCGAGGATCACTGCTCCGGAATTCTGGTCGCGCTGGCGAAAGGACGCGTCGGCGAAAAGTACAATGTCGGTGGCGGCAACGAACGGACCAACCTGCAAATTGTGGATTTGATTTGCGACACGCTTGACGAAGCCAGACCGCGGAGCGGCGGATATCGTTCGCTCAAGACCTTCGTGCCGGATCGGCCGGGGCACGACCGGCGCTACGCGATCGACGCGACGAAGATCCGTTCCGAGCTCGGTTGGCGGCCGAAGCACACATTCGAAACCGGCCTGCGCGCAACCATCCAGTGGTACCTGGACAACCGCGACTGGTGTGCGGCGGTGCAAGCAGGGAAGTACGAACGACAGCGCCTCGGATTGTCATGATCCACAGCACGAAGAAACGAATCGTCAATCGTCGATGAAACCACCTGCAGGCAGCGCTCCCCGATGCTGAAAGGAATCATTCTCGCCGGCGGCAGCGGCTCGCGCCTGCATCCGCTCACTCGCGCGGTCAGCAAACAGCTGGTCCCCATCTACAACAAACCGATGGTGTATTACCCGCTGTCGACGCTGATGCTGGCCGGCATCCGCGACTTGCTGGTGATTACCACACCGCACGATCAGGAAGGATTCCGGCGCCTGCTCGGCGACGGCGGTGAACTCGGCATTCGCATCAACTACGCCGCGCAGCCGAGCCCCGACGGCCTGGCGCAGGCCTTCATCATCGGCCGCGAGTTTGTCGGGCGCGACCGCGTCGCGTTGGCGCTTGGCGACAACATCTTCTACGGCGCCTACTGGAGTGATTACCTGCGCAGCGCCGCGGTGCGCGAAACCGGCGCCACGGTGTTCGGCTACCAGGTACGCGATCCCGAGCGCTACGGCGTCGTTGAATTCGACGCCACCGGACGCGCGGTCAGCCTCGAGGAAAAACCGGTCGCGCCAAGGTCTTCGTACGCGGTCACCGGGTTGTACTTTTACGATAACCAGGTGCTCGACATCGCCGCCGGTTTGAAGCCGTCGGCGCGCGGCGAGCTGGAGATCACCGATGTCAACCGGAGGTATCTCGAGCAAGGGCAGCTGCACGTCGAGAAGCTGGCGCGCGGCATCGCGTGGCTCGACACCGGGACGCACGACGCCCTGATGCAGGCGTCGAACTTCATTCACGCCATCGAGGAGCGCCAGGGCTTGATGGTGGCGTGTCTCGAAGAGATCGCGTTTCGGATGGGTTACATTTCGCGTGACGACCTGGCGAAGCTTGCCGGTACGATGGGATCGAGCACCTACGGCCAGTATCTCAGCCGCCTGCTCGAGCAAGAGTCCTGACGTGCGCATTGTCCAAACCATGCTGCCCGGTGTCGTCGTCATCGAACCGGACGTTTTCAAGGATGTCCGCGGTTTCTTTCTGGAAACCTATCACGCCGAAAAATTCAAACAGCACGGACTACCGACGACCTTCGTTCAGGACAATCACTCGAAATCGGTCGGCGGCACGATTCGCGGTCTGCACCTCCAGCTGCGACGCATGCAGGGGAAGCTGATTCGGGTTATCGAGGGTACGATTTTCGACGTGGCGGTTGACGTACGCCGCGGCTCGCCGACGTTCGGGAAGTGGGTGGGCGCATCGCTGTCCGCCGACGATTTCAAGCAGGTTTACATACCACCCGGCTTCGCCCACGGCTTCTGCGTCGTCAGTGCGACCGCCCAAATCGAATACAAGTGCACCGACCTTTACGACCCATCGAGCGAGATCGGCATCGCCTGGAACGACCCGACCCTCGGCATCGCCTGGCCGAATCGAAAGCCGATTCTGTCACCACGCGACGCGGCGAATCCTGCGCTTGCCTCGTTTATCGACCGGCTGCCGGTGTTCGGGACAGAACTGTAAGTTCGACCACAAAGCTGTCGGTTTCGAGCGACGCCCCAGCCGGCAAAACCGACGTAATTCCTCACAATCAGGCCGGTACGTGCCTTGCGATAGGGAAGGGCAACGTTCATTGGTCTGATTACGGCAGGGCGCCGTGAATGCTGGGGGAGCCAGGCCAGTGAGGCAGAGGGGCATCGCAATAACGCGGTGCCCTTTTGTTTTGTACTGATAAATTTTCCGGGTGCGCACAAGCCTTCTCCTGGTCTTTCTTTCCGCCGTCGCTGCTGCCCAAGGCGCTGAAAACACCCCTCGTCCGGTAGCGCTCGCTGATCTGTTCAAACCTGGCCCGGTCTTCCAGGATCGGAATGGCGACGGCGTGATCGATTTCATCGACGCCCGCCTCGCGCTTCCCGATAAGCCAACCGCGGCGGAAGTGGCGGCAGCCGCCGACATTGCCGCGCGACTGGGGTTTGAAACCACCGCCATCAATCTGCCGATCTCGCGCAGCGAAGGAACGCCGGTGTTCGTCGGCATGCGGGCGCTGGCCGCGGCGAAGATCACGCCCGAGTCGATCGGCGCCGCCGGACTGAAGGCGGGCATGGGCGCGGTCGTTTCGATGACGGTCGAAGCCAAGCCGGCGGTTGCCGTCTTCGGGGCCGACGACGCGGGGCTGGCGGAAGCAGCGTTGATGTTCGCCGGTCATTTGCCGCATCTCGGCGATTTGAAAAGCCCGACCACCGACAAGATTGGCGACGACGTTCGGGAATTTCTCGCCGGCAAAAGCATCGGCCAGACGACCATCGCGGTGCCTGCGGTGTTCGTGAAGCGCGGCAGCGACGCCGTCGATCGCGTGCTCGTGGACGTGCAACTGACCGGTGGCGACTTCATTAAAGCGCAGGTCGCGCTCAACCAATTCACCGCGACGGCCGCGCGTGACGCGAAGCGGGCGTTGTCGTATCCCGCTGTCCGGGAGATTCGCGTTCGCCTCAGGACCCTCAATGGCGGATCAACTTTCGTCGATGTCCCGCGTGCCGTTGCGCCGGATCCTCCGTCACTGCCGCCAGCGCGGCGTCCTGGATCGGGCGCCAAGGATAACTTCGATTTATCAACCTTCTACAGCAACGATGGAGCGCTCGGCGACTCCGACAACAATCTGATTCCGGACCGAGTTGACACGGTGCTCAGTCCCGACGGCGATGGAACCGGCGGCGTGATCGAGCTGGCAGCACGGTTCGGTCTCGAGTCGACCGGTGTGTCGTTTCCAATCGTGAAGTCGGCCAAATCGATTGTCGAACCCGGCAGTGAGCCGGCGTTGGTATTGATTGGGCTGTCGCACCCGATTGTCGAGCAATTGATCAAGGCGAAGAAATGGGAGCGGCCCTCGCTCGAGCCCGGCGAAGGGTTGATCGAGATCGTGAAAAAGGCGTTCGGCGAGAAGACGGCGGTCATCGTGACCGGCGGCGACGTCGCTGGTGTCGAGCGCGCTGTTCAACAACTGGCCGAGCGATTCCCTCATCTCTGGTCGCGCGGTAAAGATCGGACAACGATCGACGACGTTGAAGAAGACGTTCGCAAGTTCGTGGCGGGACGGTCGCCTGCTGGTCAGGCGGCGATGGCGCTCTACAAACTCGACAAGATCGCCGCCCAGCTGTCCGGTAAGGATCTCGCTTCGGCGCGCGTTCAGGTGTTTGTCGAAAAGGCGGACGACGGGCTAACCAACCTGGTGAAGCAAGATGCCGCGGCGCGAATGAAAGCGAACGATTTGACCGTGGAGGTCCAGAACCTCGACGTCCAGAAGGGCCGTGCGATTGTCAGCGACGAATTCGATATTCCGTCGGAGGTCGAAGAGTTCTGGGCGAAGCTGCACACTCGGGTCATTCAACCGGGCCTGAAGAAGCGTCCGGGAGTAACCGTGGAAGCGCGCTTGAGCGAACCGCCCGAAACGCGGCGCTTCCTCGAAGAACAGGCCAAGGCCGATCTGGTCAAAGCGGGCGCCGACGAGAAATCGACGACCGTCACGATCCTGTCCGCGTACAAACAGGGCTACAGCTGGCTGTACGACGTGGTGCGTCCCGCCGTGACCGGCAAAGATCCGGATGCCATTACGGTTCGTTTTGCTGAACTCGGTCCGGCGGCTGGATGGAAACAGCAGGGAATGTTCGTGCCGGCTCGGTGGCTCCTCGAAATCTATCCGATCGATGAGGTACTTGCGAAAGCGCTGAACGTCGATCGGAAGCGAATCACGTTCGAGATGGCTCCAGTCGGTTCGCCGGCCTACGAAGTGATCGTCAAGAATCGATCGGGCTCGGAAATTCTTCGACGGACCTTCGAACCCAAGCTGGTGGAACGGCCGTTCTTTGATCGTTTTCCAGACTACGAGCGGGTCCGCGTTACGACCGGTTGGTTGAAAGCGGAAGTCGCCGGCAAAACCGTTGTCGACGATCGCATCGCGACCGACCCGGAGCGCTTCTGGGATCACTTTCAGGCCAAAACGCTGCCGGCGGTTTATGACCACGTGATGGCGCTGGGTGGAGGAAAACCGCGCGCCGAAGACGCGCCGTATTTCGGCGAGTTGACCGTGGACCTCAGTCTCAGCGAACCGGACTATCAGATTGGCGTCGACCAGGAATTGATCGCGTCGATGGAGGCGATCCACGAAGAGGTGTACTTCAACACGCTGCATTTCTTCGACGTGATGGGACGGTTCACGCGCGGCGCGCCGCTTGTCTATCCCGGCCGCGTCATTCCGGTGATGCATCCCAAGGCCGACGGCAAAGCGGGCCACGCCAAGATCACAGTCACCGGCTTCGACGCACCGCGGCCGTCGGTGGTCGTCACCTACCTGGAACGCAGCGGCAAGCGCGGCGAGATCAAGCTCGACGTCCCGAAGATCGCCGTGGATCGGCCGCAGGCGCGATCGGCAACCGTGCGTTCGGGCAAAGACGGCCTCGACCGGCTCGAACTGCGCATCAAGGTAGATGGCGAGAAAGACGAGCGCGACGCGCTGATCAAGCGGGCAGCCGAGGAACGGGTTGACCGCACCGTCATTTCCGCCGAGCAGGTCGCCGCCATGTTCGCGAACCTGAATCGCCTGCGCTCGGCCGGTGCTTACCGAGCGGCGCTCGCCTATCACGATCTCGCGACGCTTCGGGCGCGCATCGGATGGGAGCACGACCCCAAACCAGCCGATCTGATGGCCGCGCTCGACCCCAATGGATCGCCTGCGCCCTGGCCCGACATCCAGAAATACACGGCCGCCGATGCTGCCACCGCCGCGTCGAGCCGAACGTTGGTTCAGTGGGACAACCCGATTCCGCCACCGGAAGCCTACGCCGTGCTCGGTCGGATGGCGGCGTTCAAGGAGGCGTCGGTCTACAAAGTCGGCGACAGCTATCTCGGCAAAGAAATCTGGGCGATGGACCTGATGCCGCCGGTTGGCGCGACCCACTGGTCCCAGGCCAAGCAGACGACGATGAAGCCAACCGTCGTCTATTCGGCGCGGCAGCACGCCAACGAAGTGTCGTCAACCAGCCACGTGCTCAAGCTGGCGGAGTTGCTGCTGACCGATTCCTCGTACCGCGACAAGCTGAACAAAGTGAACGTCGTCATTCATCCGATCACCAATCCGGACGGAGCGCAGCTGGCGTACGACCTTCAGAAGGCGAATCCGAATTACATGCTGCACGCCGGATACCTTGGGTCGCTCGGCGTGGATGTGGTCGCGGGGCAATGGGAAAACGATCCGGTTTATCCTGAGAGCGGCATCAGGCCGAAAATCTGGCGTACCTGGCTGCCCGACATTTTTCTCAACCCGCATGGCTACCCGACACACGAATGGGTGCAGCTGTTTTCCGAATATGCCGCGTGGGTCCGCACTCGCGCGGTCGAGACGCGCGATTACTGGACGATGCGGGGCTGGTGGATGCCCGGGTTTGCCTGGCTCGACGATCCGCGCTATCCGCGGCACAAAGACGAACAGATGAAGCTGCTCGAGATGATCACCGAATACGCGAAAGCCGAGCCCGGAACGGTCGCCCTGAATGAGCGCGCCTACGATCGCTACCGGCGATACAGCTTCGATTTCGATCAGAAGAACTTCAAGCTCGATTTCACCAACGGCGTGCTGATCTACAAATCGATTAAGGGGGCGCGGGCGAATCCGCAGGCGAACGATTTCATGGCGCGGAACCCGAACGTAACGATTTGGGAAGGCAGCACCGAGGCGCCGGACGAGACCGCGCGCGGCGACTGGATGAAGCTGGTTGCGACCGCCGGGTTGCAGTGGGACAAGGCGATTCTCGACTACCTGGTGCAGGGCCGACATGAAATCGAGCGCAAGATCGAGCCGTTTTTCAACGGCGTCAGCCTCAGCATGAACCGGCCGCGCCCACCGAAGCCCCCGAAGGCCGACGACGAGAACAAGACGACGGAAGGGCCGCGATAGTGGAATGTGAGGATTTGAGGATCTGAGGATCTGAGGATCTGAATTTGAGGATCTTGGGATCTGCGCTGGCTATAGCGATTCTCGCCGGCGACGCTTGCTCGGCACGGCCAGCGCTTCGTGTCGGAGTGGTATTCGACAACAACTGGACCCTCGGTCCGATTGCGCTCAGCGCCGATGAGCAAGGGCGCGTCAAGGCGGCAGCGTTTGCAACCCTCCGCGGCGCGTTCGACGGGTTCGACGTTGACTTCGCCGAGGACGCGAGCCGCGAACGGCTGATCCGGCTCGATCGTCACTTGTTGCGAATCGGCGCCACGCCGATCGGGTCGAAAGTCAGTTACGTCAGTCTCGATGGCCTGAACCTGACCCTGGTGACCGTGGTCGGTTGCCACGACATCGCCTCGTGCGATCGGCATCCGCGGGCCGAGCTGATTGAAGCGCTCGGTCACGGCTTCGGTGCGACCGCGGCCCACGAACTGGGGCACCAGGCCGGCCTGCTATTCGTCCGCGATCTCGACTGCGCGGATTGCTGGGACGGCGCGTCGGCGACGCATCGCTCGCATTTTTTTGGTGGCAAGCACTGGTCGCCCGGTGCTCTGGCGACGATGCGCTACGTGTTACCCTCACGTCCGTGAGAATCGATATCAACTCCGACGTCGGCGAGTCGTTCGGCGCTTACACCATCGGCCACGACACTGGTCTGATGAAGGCGATCACCTCCGCCAACGTCGCAGCCGGATTTCACGCTGGCGATCCCACTGTGCTGCGCGAGACGATTCGGATGGCAAAGGCCAGCGGCGTTGCGGTGGGCGCACATCCGGGCTTTCCCGATCTGGTTGGCTTCGGCCGTCGCGAACTCAACGTAACGATGCAGGAAGCCGAGGACTTTGTCCTCTATCAAGTGGCCGCGGTTGCCGGCGTCGCAGCGGCCGAGGGCGTCAGGCTTCAGCACGTCAAGCCGCACGGCGCGTTGTTCAACATGGCGGTGCGGAACAAAGAGCTGTCCGCCGCGATCGCGCGCGGCGTTGCCGCGTTCGACCGGTCGCTGATTTTGTTCGGTCTGCCAGGGTCGGAGATTCTTTCCGCCGGCCGCGCCGCGGGACTGCGGGTAGCGGCCGAAGTGTTTGCCGATCGCGCCTATGAACCTGACGGTCAACTCGCGTCACGGCGCAAACCAGGTGCGGTGATCCACGATCCCGACGCAGTCGTCGTTCGCGCCGTCCGCATGGTCAAAGAGAAAACGGTTGTCGCGATCGATGGATCAGTCGTGTCGCTCGACGTCGACACAATCTGCGTCCACGGTGACACGCCCGGATCCGACAACCTCGCCGTCAAGATTCGCGAAGGCTTGCAGCGCGCTGGCGTCACCGTGAAAGCGGTCGGCTCGGAGTAGAATCCGAGTCTTGGCCGCATCTCGCCCTCAACCATCGTCGACGAGCCAACCATCAGCGATCAGCCATCAGCGATCAGCGATTAGCGATCAGCCATCAGCGATCAGCCATCCAGAGGGCCTTTTCGCGTGGTGGATCGAAGCCGACCTTCGCGCGCGCCGGGCATTCATTGCCGCCGCTCTTGGCTGGATGCTCGATTCGTTCGACGTCATGCTCTACGCGATCGTGCTTGCTGCGCTGCTGACCGATCCAACATTGCAGCTCTCGCAGAGCACCGCCGGCATCCTTGGCTCGATCACGCTGATCGCCGCCGCATTCGGAGGAATCGTGTTCGGCGTTGTCGCCGACCGGCTCGGCCGCAAGAAGGCGTTGATGGGTGCCGTGTTGATCTACTCGGTATTTACGGCCGCGTGTGGATTCGCGCAGAACATTGCGCAGCTCGCGACGTTTCGAATTCTCCTCGGAATTGGCATGGGCGGAGAGTGGGCGACCGGCGCGGCGCTGGTATCGGAGTCGTTTCCTGCCAAGCACCGCGGCAAAGCGCTTGCGTTCGTACAAAGCGCGTGGGCGATTGGTTACGGCCTTGCGGCGCTGGTGAACCTGATCGTCATGCCGATTTGGGGCTGGCGCGGCGTGTTCTTTGTCGGCGTCGTGCCGGCGTTGTTTACGATCTGGATCCGCCAGCGGGTTGAAGAACCACAAATCTGGCGTGAAACCGCCGCGAAGGATCGCGGACGAATCGGTGCGCTGTTCGCGCCCGGCGTTGCCAAACTGACGCTCTTTATCACGCTGATGAATGCGTGCACGTTGTTCGGGTGGTGGGGGCTGAACAGTTGGGTACCGGCCTACTTGAATCTTCCACCCTCGCGCGGCGGCATCGGATTGTCGTCCTCCACGATGTCGCTGTTCGTGATCGCCATGCAGGTCGGAATGTGGTTCGGCTACGTCAGCTTCGGCTACCTCGCTGACGCCATCGGCCGCAAGCGCGCCTACGTGTTGTTCGTGCTGACCGCGAGTGTGCTGTTGCCGATCTATGGATTTCTGCGGGAACCAGTAATGTTGCTGCTACTCGGACCGCTGGTCGCATTTTTTGGCACCGGCTACTACAGTGGCTTTGGTGCGGTGATCGTCGAACTGTATCCGACCTCGGTGCGCGCGACCGCCGCAGGCGTTTGCTATAACACCGGCCGCATTGCCAGCGCCGCGGCACCATTCATCGTCGGCACCCTGGCAGCGTCGCGCGGCTTCGGTGCCGCCTTCGGCGTGGCTGGATTCGCGTTCATGCTCGCGGCAGTTGCCTGGATCGGAATTCCTGAAACGCATAACCGCGAGTTGTCATGAAAGTGCGAGTCAGCATGCTGGCTGCCGTCGTCGCGATGATTCCGGCGCTCGTCGAGCCGCAGACGCCGGCGCAGACAGTGCAAGACGAATATGCAGTGTACGACCTGCTTGCACCAGCCAGCGGTACCTTCAAGACGATCTACGAAGTGGCCGTCACCAGCAGCGGCGCGACCGAGTTTCGCGATCGTATCGGCAGCGGCCTGACTCCAGTCGCCGCCTCCGACGATGGCGCCGTTGATCTGATGACCGGAGCGGCGTTGAAATTTGCGGTGGAACGCGATGCCCTTCACATCCAGCTCGCTCGCGCCGTAGCGGCCGACGGCGGCCAGGCGCGGTTGCGCATTACGAAGACCTATCGCGATCCGGTCAGCTATCGTGCCGACGCCAATGCCCTGGTGTTCAGCCGCCGGATCCCGCTGCCTCGTACCGCGATCCTGCTGCCGGCTGGCTATCAGTTGCTCGAATGCACTATGCCGTCGCAGGTGCTGACGGACCCTGACGGTCGCCTTCGTATCAGCTTCATGAATCAGATGCCGGGTGATCAAACGCTGCTCATCAGAGCCTCGCTCGGTGCTTTGACCGGAGTAGCGGCGAGGCCGAAAGCGCTGACGAACGCGCGCAGTTGGGAAGCGCCGCCATCGCAAGGTCCGACCGAGCGCGCGCGATTGACGGAACGTGCCTACCAGGATCGCGATATCGTCTACTTTCTCCAGCAGCCGGAAACTCACGCGTTCAGCCTGTATCACGACTACACCGAAGCGCGTGAGGGCATCGACAAGTATTTGAACGTGGTTCGCGCCGGAAGTAGCGTGTCGAATCCTTCCGGCAGAATTCTCGACACCGGTCAATTGCTTCCCGCCGAGATATTGACGGGCGCGCAGCTGAAGGCCGCGGGCATCGATGCCGGCGGTGAATCGATCGCGCCTGATCAACAGGTGGTGGTGACGCGGTTTCCGGCTGTCAAGAAAGGGCAGTCGCTTCGCCTGCGGTTGGCCGAAACGTATACAGCGCCGCAAAGTTATCGGTTCGATGGCGACGAGCTGACTTTCGAGCGGAGCCTCGGCCGTCCCCGCAACTCGGTCGTCTTGCCGCGCGGCTGGTACCTCACCGCCCTCTCGATTCCAGGTGTGATCCGGCAGACCGACGCTGGTCTGACCAGGGTCGACTTCGTGAACGGCCGGCCGGACTCGATTGACGTGCTGTTGAAGGCCCGCCGGCTCACTCGATCCGAACGATCCGGTCGCTGACTCGATCGAACCGCTCGAACACCGCCGGATCGTGACCAGGAATCAGAAATCGCGGCTCGCTGGCCAGCGATTTCATTCGATCCTGGGTCCGGAGATTCGAGACAGCGTCCAGCGTCTGTGCGATCGGCGTGTGGGTATCGAGATTCTCGTAGAGATACATGTTGTCGGACGCCAGCACCACCTCGTGGTGCGCACCATGGACGACGACGAACTGCGACTGCCAGGTGTGCTTGCCGCCGATTCCGAAGGTAATTCCTGAAATAGTCGTATCGTCGTCGCCGCCTACCAGCGACAGTTTGCCCTGAGTGTTGCGGCGCACCAGTTCGAGAATATCGTCCGCGTCGATGCCGCCGTGCGTGGAGCGTTGCTGCCACGCTTCACCGGTGTAGTAGTCGTACTCGTCTTTCTGAATCCACACACGCGCGTTCGGGAACAGATCGACGCCGCCGGCGTGATCCCAGTGCGCGTGAGTAAGAAAGATGTCTGTGACCTGTTCCGGTGTGATGCCGAGAGGCGCGATCGCTTCTGACGGTTTGACGAAGTCTTTGACGGCGAACTGCTTGAAGTACTGCTCGCGATGAAAACCGGCATCGACGATCGCGGCGCGCCCGTCGACGCCCTTGAGCACCCAGATCATCATCGCGATATCCAGACGCCGCGATGGATCGGCGCCGGCAACCAAGCCCGAGACGCGAAAGCCACTGATTGTCGCGTAGCGCACCGCATAAATTTCGTACTTGTCCATGTCGGCGGCGGGGACGAGAACCGACAGCAGAATCAGGGCTGCCGCGACCAACCTAGCCATCGCGCAGCGCCCGTCGCAGGACCTTGCCGACCATCGTTTTCGGGAGCTCCGAGCGGAACTCAATCTTTGCCGGTACTTTGTAAGGCGCGAGCCGTTCCTTACAGTAGGCTCGCAGGTCCGGCTCACTCGCCGCCTGGCCGGCGCGCAGAACGATCCACGCCTTCACCACTTCGCCCTTTGATTCGTCGATGACGCCGGCGACGCCGACTTCCGCGACGGCGGGGTGCGTCGCCAGCACTTCTTCGATTTCGCGAGGCCACACCTGGTAGCCGCCGCTTGGTTTGATGAGATCTTTTTTGCGATCGACGATGAACAGGTAACCGTCATCGTCGAGATAACCGAGGTCTCCAGTGTGAAGCCACCGTCGCGTCTGCGATTCGTCGCGATGTTCACGAAGAATCGCCGCCGTTTCCTCGACCCGGTTCCAGTACCCGGACATCAGTTGCGGCGCGGCGATGATGATCTCGCCGACCTCTTTCGCCGGCAGCGTCCGGGTACCCTCGTCGGCGTCGACAATCCGGACCTGCACGTCGGGCAGCGGCATGCCGACGGAACCGAGTTTGTTCTCGCCCTTCACCGGGTTGACACATAACGCCATCATCGCCTCGGTCAGCGAATAGCCTTCGACGATGCGGCCGCCGGTGATCGCTTCGAAACGCTGTTTGGTATCGGCGAGCAGTGCGGACGCGCCGGAAACACACAGGCGGATCGACTTGAAGTCGGCCTTGCCGTTCTTCACATCGGGCTGATTGAGCAGCGCGATGTACATCGTCGGCACGCCGTTGAAAAACGCCGGCTTGACTTTCTTCACGGTCGCCAGCAGATCAGCGATGTCGCGTGGGTTGGGAACCAGTGCAACCGGCAAGCGCGCAATCAGCGCCATCGACTGGATGCCGACGTTGCTGTACACGTGAAACAGCGGTAACGGCGCAAACACCGATCGCCGTTCGTGTTCGAGAGCCGATTTTAGCCAGGCCGCCACCTGGAGGCCGGCCATGACATAGGCGCCGTGAACGCCGAGAACGCCTTTCGCTGTCCCGGTCGTGCCGCCGCTCATCAGCAGCACCGCGGGATCCGCCACGGCCAGCTTGACCGGGGTCGGCCGGTGTCCCTTGTTGACCAGAAGCAGGTGCGCGAAGTCGTGATCGCCGGGCGTCAACCTGACGCGGTCACCGTCGCGCGTTTCACGCAACAGCGTGAACAATAGCCGCAACACCGGCGGAAAGTAGTCCTTGATGTTGCTTGCGATTATGCGGCGCAGCGGTGTGCGCTTCTGGATGGACTTGATCCGTTGATAGAACCGGGTCAGCGTGACGATGGTCTCGACGCCCTGCTCGCGCAGCGGTCCTTCGAGCTCGCTTTCCGTATAGATCGGATTCAGCGGCGCGACGATCGCCCCGATTTTCCACGCGCCATACTGCGCGATCAGGAACTGAGGACAGTTTGGCAGCAGCAGTGCGATGCGCTCGCCGCGTTTGATGCCGAGCGCAACGAATGCCGATGCGCATGCGTCGCTCAGTCGTTCGAGGTCAGCAAACGAAAGGGTCGCGCCCTTGAATTGAACGGCCGGATCGTTTGGACTATCACGCGCTGCGTCGGCCAGGTAATCGACCAGCGAGCGGTCGGGATACGGGGCAAGCGTTGCGGGAACGCCCGGGTCGTAATGGGCCAGCCACGGCGCCGCGGCAGACATCAGCGGCGCGATTATAGCCGACGGGTTGCAGGGTCCTCAGCGGACGCGCCCGATCGATTGCTCCGATCAGTTTGCCGGTGATCGCACTTGCTACAAACCAAACTGCCGCAGGTGATGATCGGCGTGGAGATAGGCCCAGCGCATCCAGTCCGATGCCGACATCCGGCCGAATAGCGGGTGCAACGGCCCGTCGGCGTACCGCTCCGGGTCGATCGTGATCGCGTCGAGCAGGCGCATCAGTTCTGCGATGTCCAGCGCGAAGTCTGCGGGCTTGGTACCGGCCCCGGCCTGATCGAGCTCCGGCGTCGTCGGCAAATTGGCGCGCCAGTTGACTGGCAGATAGAGTGCGAGCAGCTTGATCGCGCCGCGAGGCAGCGGAAAAGGCGCAAGAGCGGCAACACGTCGGTCCGTCAGCATCCGGTAGCCGTCGCTGAGGTGGCAGACCATCTGGTGTGCCGACATCCGGCCCCACTGCCGTGCGCTGTCGGGCCGCAGCGCGCCGAGGCGGCGGACGATTTCAGCCTTGTCCGCACTGGACGCTAGAGTCTTCAACATCGGAAGGGCTTGAGATTAATTCGGCAGCAGCAGGCCGCCGCGGGCTTCGTTAAACGCTGCCAGAGCGCGATCGCGTCCGGCTTTGGCCTTGCCGAGGATCGCCTGGAAATCCGGTCGATCGCGGAGTGGATCGAACTGGGTTGCGTTCACCAGAGTGTGAACGGCGTTGCATCCCGCGACGACGCCGCGATGCAGCAGTTCGAGTCCGCGCGTGTAGTCGCCGGCGTCGCAGAACATCCAACCTTCCTGAAAAATCGCCTCGGGGTCGTCGAAGATTTTCAGGTGCGTCATGTTCGCGACCGTCGCCTCCATCTGCTCGGTGCGCCGATCAAGCCAGGCCTCGAGGTGCACCGTCCAGGCGCGGAACGTCGGGATGTTCGGCCGCTGGCTCATTCTGGCCAGCATCTGCCGCGCCTCTTCCTGGCGACCGGCCATACCAAGGCCGATAACGCGGATGCCGTCGTCGCCGCCCGGGAACCTGTCCTGTGACTCGGCCGCCAGCAGCCGATCGATATCGAGCCGCATCATCAGTGTCTGCTGAACGCTCGTCAGGATATTCGGGTCGAGCCGCTTGGCTTCGGCGTGCGCGGCCACCGATTCGTCGAACAGCCCCGCGTAGCGGCAGGCGTGTACCAGCCCTGCGTACAGTTCAGCGTCGTTGCCGAGCCGGTGCGCTTCGTTCAGCAGCCGGACGACGGCCTCGCGGGCGCGACCGGTATCGGCCTCGAGGTTCGCGTAGAACTTGTGGGCGATCGACAGGCGGGGATTCAACGCGATCGCGCGTTTGAACGCATCCTCGGCCTGAGCGTCGCAGTCGGGTGACGAATCGAGGTATTTGCCGATGACACGGTGACATCGTCCGAGCCGCGCCCACGCCGGGGCAAAGTTCGGATCGAGGTCGATGCTTTGCTCGTAGAGTGTGCGCGCACTCACCATTCCTTCGTAGGTGCGCGCCAGTTCGTTCGCCCGGAGGTAAAACTCGTAGGCACCGGGATTGTGCGGCGCGTCGGGCGACGGCGAGTA
>Ga0070675_100000829_pt1 | contig 21856 bp, 16 predicted proteins | sample KBSM43metaG_FD_65343 | JGI IMG/M metagenome (GOLD analysis project Ga0070675, IMG submission 65343) | Miscanthus rhizosphere microbial communities from Kellogg Biological Station, Michigan, USA - KBS M4-3 metaG | ecosystem: Host-associated > Plants > Roots > Rhizosphere > Soil ... | reverse complement strand
TGGTTGGACGGAACTACCGCAAGCAGCAACGCCCCATCGGCAACGATGACTACCGATTTCGCCATCTCCTTGACGGGCACGTGTAGAGATTCAGCGATCCTTTGGGTTGTGTAGGCCGTCGGGTGCACGTGATGCTCGAATGGCACCTGCTTCTGTTCCAGATATTCTCTGAGTTTTGTGGAAATCGACATGGCACACTCCTTTTGTGGCGTGCAGTGGCCGTTTGGCAAATTCTGGCACAGGGATGAGTCGGCGGCGAGAAATTCGACTATCGTTGCGGCGATACCGTCGGCCTATGGTCGGGGGACGCGAGTGACAGCGTCGCGTCACCCTTGGACCGACTACACGCCAAGTGGAGAACGCCGAAGATCGTAAGCGGGGAGAAAGAAAGTTGTCTTCCGTTCTTTGAAACCGAGGACGACGACGAATCTGTCGCCAACTCCGACGGATTAATGGGTCAGCTTGAAAGGTTCGCCTCGCAGGTTCGAAGTTCCCTGCGCATTCGCCTGTGGCCAATGTATGTGGCAATAGTGGCGACGACCGCTCCGAAAAACCAGACAGGCCTTACAAGCGGAAGGGTACGAGTAGTACTGTTTTTCAAAGCGGACCTTTGAGGATGGAGAAGCCTTCCCCTGATGGCGCGTATGGTGCTCTCTGATTTCGAAGTCACTAGCGAGTTCTTACAACGATGCTGAACTTGCAATGAAGGCGATGACAGATCGAGGAGTCGCTGAGTTCAAAACTTGCCCCAGCCAATGCGATTTGGCTAAAGATTCCTCTCAATTGGCCCGAAGGTTGAATCGACGAAAGCTGAAACAGGCGAAAGGACCTACCAGATCATAGGCTAACGTTACCCGCGCATACGGGAGGCCGCCTCTAAAGGGCGGCTTTTGTCGTTTGGCTACGTCTTTGCCCACGTTGCGCCATGGGCGCGACTCCGGCAGGTTGGCTACAACTGCGGGCTGTCAGGACGAGCGCCCGGGTTCCCACGTGTCGTGACGGAAACCAAAGAGACGTAAGGTGGCACGTTCCGGTTTGCCGACTTCCCAACAACTGACGAGCGTACTAAATCATGCGCCGTTTATGAGTATGATTGCGCCGGAGGCACGCCAACCTTCATCGGCGGCGTCGCGCGTGGGACGGCCCTATTCCACGACTTCGATCGCGATCACGTTTGATCGAATGGCCTCGCTGTTGAGAATAGCCGCCTTACTGTCCCACCGCACTTGCTGCGGGTTCGAAAAGAAGGCCCCGGCAAGGATCAGTTGGATGAAGTATCGGCCAGGGGGAAGACGATTCCTCGCACCGGGGATGTAGCCCACTGTGAAACGAATCGAAGTCCCGACATGAGACCCTTCATTCAGAAAGAGCCAGTTATTGCTTCCTACGAGCGTCCGTGAGCCACCGGTGAATCGGATCAGATCTCCAAGGTAGCGTTTCTCCGCATCATAGATGGCGAGCTGGCCTGGCAACGGAACCAGGCTGATGAAATTCCAGTTATAGACCCAGTAACTGCTCCTCGTGTTGTAGAACGTGTAGTTAACACTTGATGTCTCGCCAAGACGCAACCGCGGTTGTTTCATAGTGATCGTTGCGTGGCCTTGTTCCCCACCCGAAAGATTCAACCGTTTTTCGGGCTGGAGCGGAAGCGCGTTTTGCGCCAGTGAAGATGAGCAAGGAAACGCTAGGATTGCGGTTATGAGGAAGACTCTGATTTTTCCCAGAGGTTGCCGCTCCTTAAACATGAGTGGTAGATAGAAGCTAATTTTATAGCACAAAAAGTTCAAGGTCGCGAAGGGGTTTACCAACCGAGCACATGCCTGGTAACCGCCAAATCGTAGATTGAATACTTGCCTAGTCCTGAGCAACCGGTTGTGCCGTGAATCCGGCACGCGCCTTTGCCTGGAGATTTGATGAATTGTTTGGGCGGTGCCGCGGTTGTCATTCGCTCTGGTCCTTGAGAGCGATACGTCCGATCTTCACATCCGCCTTGATGTAGTTTGTTGAGGGAACGGGGCCTCCGGCCAGACGGCGCATGGCGTGGAGCTGACCTACGTGAGTCAACGTGTCCGCCAGCGGGCCCTGGACGAGCTTGAGATCCATTCCGGGCTCCATGGTGGCGCCTTCAGCAAGCTTCGCATCCACTTGAGCGAGGACAGAGTAAAACCGATCAATTTCCTGCGCCCAATTTAGTGGATCGTGTCGTTGCCGTTCCGTGCCGGTCACGGTGGCAAGCGCGAAGGCCATGACATTAGTCATGTGAAGGACCAGTTCGCGTGCGGTCATGCCGCCATCGGCCAGGCGAACGGATTCGAGAGCCGCGGGCGCATCGCGCAAGGATCGGCTGGTTCGGAACGCGATTGTGGCAACGAGGTGGCGAAGGATTCTGGTTGTATCCGGAGAGGTGACCGAAGTCATCATTCGACCTCCGATCTAAAATCAGTTTCTCTGAAACTGAACGATGAGCGGGTCGCCCAGCACAGGACCGGACTGCGCCGGCCGGTACACGACGATAACTGCTAAGCCTTGTCCGGGCAAGGGACCGCAAGCCACTTTCCCATCAGGGCTCGGAGCGTTCACGATAGCCACGCTGCTCGCGGACTCGGCCTGAAGTAGAACAGTCTTACCTTCAGATGTGACTGTGAGCCGAACGCCCCTCGTGCACTCCACCAACGTAAGCATGCCGCGGACGATCGACGTTCCGGGGATCGTTGGAAGCGGAGCGTTACGGGGATCTGCTCCCGCGGATTCGACAAAATCGACGCGGATCGGGTTTCCAATACTGCCATTCGATTCTTTCGGCTGATAGGCGATGACCGCAGGAACGCCATTTCCCGGCGCCGGTCCACAGGCGATAGTCTGGATGACGGCGGGGTTGAAGCTCGTGAACTTGATGTCGTTCGGCGTTGAGGAATGAAATTTCACGGTCTTTCCCTCAATGACCAGCGACAGCGTCAGCCCTTCCCGACAGTCCAGCTGAGTGAGCATGCCTCGCAGGGACAGTGTCCCTGCGAGCAAGGGGTCTGCTTGCCGCTCGACACGTTCCGGACGATCTGCTGCTGCGGTCACAACTGTTGATTCGCCAGGTTCGGACCTTCGAACTTCTGGAGGGACATCTCCGAGTGTTACGGTTTCCACGAGGGTTTCAGTTCTTGCGGACGCCTGCCTTGTGGCTCTCTCCCGGTTTGCCGTATCCACGGCCGCTGCGCGGTCTAAAAAAGACAACACATTCTGTGCATCCCGTCGAATGGGTGACTCCACGCCGGGCTTCAACAGAAGAGTCTGAGCGATTGGCCGCGCGGCTTCGCGGTTCTGGGTCCGGGTTAGAGCCGAGGCAAGCTGGAGCGTGAGATAGTCGCGGCCGGGAGCAATGATGGCGGCTTTTGCCAGCAATTCAATGGTCGGGACGATGTCGATGTTGCGTGACAGGTTTTCGCTGGCGAGCATTTCTGTCGCTTCAACGAACTCCGGCGCGAGTTCGATAGTTCGCTGCAACTCTTTTCGAATGATGTCTCGATCAGTGTCGGACAGCGCGGTCTTCTGACTCCGAAGCATCGAAGCGTAGTAGTAGTGTGCCAGGTAGTTGCCGGGTTCCAGTTCAGTTGCCCGCTTGAGTGAGGTTGTGGCCTCGGCATTGTTTCCCTTGCGCATTTGCAGTCTGCCCATGGTCGCGTGAGCTGTGCCGAGTTTGGGGTCCAGTTTGATCGCGTTAGCCAGGCGCGTTTCCGCTTCCGGAAGACGGTTCAGTCGCATGAGCATATTCCCCAGATGAGCTTCGGCTTCTGCTTCAGACATTACTCGCGAAGGCATATCCTTGCTTCGATCCAGGCCGCTGGGAGTTTGAATTTCAAAAAGGTTCCATGCCTGGCGTTGCTGAATATAGGCTTCGAAAACCTTCTGGAACGCTGACAGTTCCATGCCGAAGATTTCCTGGAAAGCTTTTGGCGCGGGTGCGCCAAGCGAGAGTGCCGTCAGGAAGTTGTTGAACTGGGTCCTTCGCTGCTCAGACTCGAACATCATGTAGTGGACGAAAGCCCACGATTCCGCGTAGAAGATTCCCTGCTTCTCCTCCTCGTTGTATTCCGGCGAGTCGTGTTCCACTGCGAAGAGCCGCTCCAGGGGCAAAAACCTTCGTTCATTCAGCAGCAGAACATGCTCCGCGATAGCGCGGCCAAGGCGCACCTTCTTGTCCCTGCCTATGATCTCCATGGAGCTGAAACATTCTGCGAAGCCCTCCTGAAACCAGAGCGGCTGACTCGCCATGTTGTCAGACATAAGACGGTGAACATATTCGTGGTAGATCACCCGCGGTGTATCCATGTCGGCCGCGAGGGCGATGACGTTCATATCCGAACCGGGCTGAAAGTAGCCCGCCAGGTTGGCAGGCTTCCCTTCGTAGAGCGGCTTGAACGGCTTGAAGGCCTGATCCGAGCGGTAGACGGTGACGGTCGTCGCGACGGATGATCCCTCTTTTAGTTTGAAGAATCGTGAGAATGCCGTTCGAAACACTTCAAGGCCTTCGGCGACTTCGCGGATTTCGTTTTCAGTAGCGTTTCCAACCAGTGTGAAATTTTTCGACTGGACGCGGATCCATTTGTCTAGAGCCGCGGCAGGAAGGGCGCTGAACATGAGAAGTAGAGCAAGAATTGAGCGCTTCATGGTGCGCGCTATTTTACCGATGAGGCGGCAAAAGGGAAATTCCGTGTGGCACGAAAATCGGGGGCCAGACCCACTGCTGTACAGATTGTCCTCGCACACCTGTCGGGGTGCGAAGAACGGAGCTGAGAGAAACCCCGGGTATCGCTTCGCTCAACCCGGGGCTAATGTCCTGGCAGCCCTTCGGGCTGCATTTGCACGCCGGAGGCGTGATCGGAGTTTAGCCTGGGGTAAGCGAGCGAAGCGAGCTACCCCAGGAACTCGCAACCCAAAGAATCGCACCCCGGAGGGGTGCGAGGAGCAAGAGGCACGGCCGGGATGCAGCGTTTAGGATTTGCGAGTTTTCACCCGGGAAAACCGGGAACCGGGTGGTTTGGCCCCGACTTTCTTCCCCTCTGGCTTCCCATTGTTCCCCTTCGCCGTCAAGACCTCGCTTGCGTCGTAAGCCTGCTTCAGCCAGTCCGTGAGGGGCGCCTCGACCTGGTCGCGATGCGTGATGTGCACCAGATGAGCGATCTTCAGTTTTGACGATTGCAGAGTTTGCCGAATCATCGGCGACTTAACTTTGCGCCCAAGGAAAAGGCAGACCTCCAGCACCTTCTTCCTTGGCCGAACAAAGAAGTAGCAGGCTTTTCGCGAGAACATGATCGAGTGGTGTGACGCATAGATGCGCTGCTCTCCGAACTCGCTTGCCGTTTCGCGCAGGCGTTCCCATGCGTCCTGAAGGTCCTCGGGAAGGCCGGCTGTAAGGGCCTTCTCCGTCGTAGTCCAGCAGTCGTGCGGTTCGTTCTCCGCGACCCATTGCCGGCAGTGGTAGCACTCGTGGCCTGAGGGTTTTCCGGCCTTCTTCACCGGGCGTTTCCTTCAATGTCGGTCAGTACAATCGGCGCGACGCCGGCAGCCTTGAGAGGAGCTTCGATACTCGCGCGATCGCCAACGATCACGATCGTGAGGTGATCCAGATCGATATATTGTTTTGCAACCCGCAGAACGTCTTCCTTCCGAATGTCGGAAATCCTCGTGGCGTATTGCTGGTAGTAGTTGTCCGGAAGTCCCTGGGTCCAGAGGGTAACGATGGCGCTATTAATGCTCTGGACCGAGGCAAACGTTCCAGGAAGGCGCTGGATCAGCGAGTCCTTTGCTGTTGCCAATTCCTCATCGGTAATCGGCCGGGATCCTCCGATGCCACGCAACTCCTTCATGAACTCAACAAGTGCGGCATCGCTCTTTGCCGACACGATATCGCCCCCGGTTCTGAAGGCTCCGGGACCCTTTCCGAATGCGAAGGACGAATTCACGCCGTAGCTGTAGCCATTTTCTTCGCGGATGTTCGCGTTCAACCGAGACTGGAACATTCCTCCCAGCATGGTATTCATGACCTGCAGAGCATAGTAATCGGGCGTACTGCGCGGTGGTCCGGGATTGCCGATCGCGAATGTGGATTGAGCGGCTCCAGGCTTATCGACGAGGAAGACTGTCGGCGCATGCGTAGCCGGCAGGCCGGGATAGGCGAACGTGGGCTTCTCGCCGCCTCTTGGCCACGCGCCGAGCGCTTTCTCGACGGTCGATTTCACTGACGAGGAATTCACATCTCCAACGACGGAGACCAAGGCACGCCCCGGCTGGAAGTACACTTTGTGAAAGGCGACGATGTCGTCCCGCGTGATGGCCTTAAGCGACTCCTCTGTGACGTTCTGGCCGAATGGGTGCGCTGACCCGTAAAGAATTTTCGGAAAGACACGCGAAGCGATGGACCCAGGCTGATCTTTTGCCTGAGTGAGGGCAACGAGGCGCTGGGCGCGCAGCCTTTCCAGTGCTTCCGCGGGAAAGGCGGGATTCACGAGCATATCGGCCAAAATTTCGAGGGCCTGAGGAAACTTGCTCGTGGTTGACTGAAAGCCCATTGATCCGCCTTCGCCGCCAACGTTGACGTTGATGGAGGTTCCCAGCAATTGCAGCGCGTTTGACAGCGCCTCGCCATCGCGGGTCTTCGTTCCTTCATTCATCATGGAGGCGGTAATGCCGGCGAGACCCCGGCGTGCCGCAGCCTCTGTCTGATATGTTCCGCCCTGGAAGGTGATGACAAAGGCAACCAGCGGAAGATCGTGCTTCTCAGAAACAATCAACTCTGCTCCGTTTGCGAGAGATGTCTTAGTCCACGTTGGGACGTGCAGCACAGGTGGCTTGCCCGCAGGTGGGGTTTTCGAACGGTCAAAGCTCTGTTGTGCCGGTGCTGCAATGGTGAAGAGGAGCAGCACGGCAACGATTGCGAGATTCCGTCCAGGCTGGCTCATTGTTCCACCCTCCGATACGGTTTGCTTTCCGAGGGCTTTGCCGCCTGGTCCGATTGGCCGATGGGCACAATGCTTAAAACGACCCTGCCCTTTGTGAGGTATTTATTGGCAACACGTTTGACGTCCGCGGGCGTGACGCCCAGCATCTTTTGATACTCCGTCTGAAAGTAACCAGGGTTGTTCTGGATTCCTGCGCCGTCGGCGAGCGTCATGGATTTGCCGAGGTTGGATTGCAGACCGCTGACAAAATCAAACTCCTGTCCGGCGGTTGCGCGCTGGATCTCCTCCTGCGTCGGGCCTTCCGCTTTCAATTTATACAGTAGTGCATCGGCTGCGGCCTCGAGTTCAGTCAGGGAATGTCCGGGACGCGGCGTGATCGTTATCCGCCAATCACCAACATCCTCGCTCGAGTCCTGGAATGCGCCGACCGATGACGCGGCCTGCGTGTCGTAAACAAGCGCTTTCGTGAGCCTGGCCGTACGCGGCCCCGCCATGATGGCGTCGAGCACGTAGAGTGCAAACCGGTCATCGTTGTTCTCCCCAACCGTCGGCCATTGAATGTAGAGGCGCGGCACCTGTACGCGATCTTCATAAACAAGACGGGTTTCTTTGTCGAGAGTCACCGGGCGAATGGAGGGGCGCTTGATCGGCTTTCCTCGCGGGATGTCTCCGAAGTACTTCCTGACCCACATTTTTGCCTGCGTGGCTTCGAAGTCACCGGCGATGGAAAGGACCGCATTGTTCGGCGCGTAGTAAAGCCGGAAGAAATTCTTCACGTCTTCTTCGGAGGCGGCCGACAAATCCTTCATGCTTCCGATCACCGACCACGAATAAGGATGGGACGGTGGATAGGTCGTGCTGGACAGTATTTCGCCAGCCAGGCCATAGGGCTGATTGTCCATGCTCTGACGCCGCTCGTTCTTGACGATGTCTCGCTGCGCGTTCAGCTTGCCGACATCGAGCGAATCGAGAAGAAAGCCCATGCGATCGGATTCAAGCCACAGTGCCGTTTCGAAGTAGTTGGAGGGGACAGTCTCAAAGTAAACGGTGCGATCGTTCGAGGTTGTTCCATTGTTCGAGCCACCCACGCCCTCGGTGAAACGGTCATGGACTCCATATGGTGTGTGCCCAGCGCCTGTGAACATCACGTGCTCGAAGAGATGAGCGAACCCCGTGCGTCCGGGCATTTCGTCCTTGGAGCCGACGTGATACCACGCAGTCACGGCAACCGTTGGCGTTGCGGCGTCCGGCGCCAGCACGACAGTCAGTCCGTTCGGTAGTGTGTAGGTTTCAAACGGGATCTTGATCGCCGGTGGCTTTGACTGGAGGCCGACGGCCCCGGCCACACATAACAGGACGAAGAGCACCCACAGGTACAGATGTTTTCGCATGCGCGGAATTATACAGCGCGAACTCCCGTCCCCAGGCGAGGAGGGAGTTCACGGGTTATTCCCAGATCTCGGCGTCGGTCGGGACTTTCTTTCCGGTGATCACCTTGCCGATGCGCGAAACATTCATCAGGTGCTTATAGTCCAGATTCTCCGAGATCGAATTCCCGCCCCAGGATCCGCACCCGAGTGTTGTCGTCGGGGCAAAACCGTTTGTCAGTGAACCCCCGGCTGTAAACGAGCAGGGCTGGTTGACAACCAGACGGCTGACGGGCAGTTCGAGGCCTGCTTCCCGGATGTTGGACTCGTTGTTGGAGTGAACGGCGGCCGAGTGCCCGGCGCCTTCCACGAGCAGGTTTGACTTCGCCTTCGCGACCGCTTCTTTGAAGCTCTTGTACGGAAGGATAGCGACGACCGGGCAAAGTTTTTCCTTCGCGAGAACGTCGTCAGTTCCGGCGCCTTTGGCAGGCAGCAGGATGATGCGAACGTTTGCAGGAATGTCGATGCCGATCATGGCTCCGATCTCCTGGCAGGATCTTCCGACGACTTCCTTGTTCAGACGTCCATCCGGGAAGACGACATTGCGGAACTTGTCCACGATCGCTTCGTCCTCGGTAAACCACACCTTTCCGGTATCTTCAAAGGACTTCAGCGCGATCCTGTATTTTTCTTCGGGGACCAGGACGAATTGTTCGTGCGAGCAAATGATGCCGTTGTCGAACGACGCTCCATTGACGATCTTCGTTGCGGCGTCGTTGAGATCAGCGTCGTTATCAACGATGACCGGCACGTTTCCGGCGCCCACACCGAAAGAGGGTTTGCCCGAAGAATACGCGGACTTCACCATGGCCCCGCCGCCGGTCGCGACAACAACGTCAACGACTTTCATCAACTCCTGGGTCGTCTGGATCGTGCCGTTCTGAATGGTCTGGACAAGATCGTCCGGCCCGCCGTTGGCTTTGACAACCTTCATGAATTCTTTGGTCAACAGAACCGTCAGCTTTTCCGCCTTGGGGTGCGGAGCAAAAATCACGGCGTTCCCGGTCTTCAGGGCAAACATCGCGTTGCACATTGGCGTGACGACTGGATTGGTCACGGGTGTGACGGCCCCAACCACCCCCATCGGCTTGGCTACAAACACCATATTGTTATCGGTGTCTTCGCCGATGATTCCGCGCGACTTCTTGTCCTTTAGATTGTTCCAGATAACGCGGGCCTTGCTCTTGTTCTTGAGGATCTTGTCTTCGTAGACGCCGATGCCGGTCTCGTCTACCGCCATTCGCGCCAATGGATCGGCGTTGTCATAGACATACTTGCCGATGCCTTTGACGATGGCATCCACCTGTTCCTGGGAAAAAGACTCGAATTTTGCCTGGGCGGCCTTTGCCCGGGTGACCAGTTCCTGGATCTGTTTATCTTCCGTTAAGACGGGGTCCTGCACGCAATGACTCATGGGTTTTATGCCTCGATTCCGAAGTATTTCAGAATAGTCGAAAACCGCGAGAGGGTTCAAGTATGGGGTCTTTGCCTGCCGCAGCGATGCCGACTACAATCGCTTTCGCCGTGCGCACCAAATGAAAAAACAGCCACTAACGAAAAAACAGAGTGAGCTTGTTGGTGCTCTTCGCAAGCAACTCTCCTCCCTGGAACGAGATCTCGCCTACCACAAGGAGGTCCTTGAGAGATTTCAGCAGTCCGCTGCCTGGCGTTGGACGGGACCGGTTCGCCGAGTTGTCAACCTGTTACGAAGCTTCAGCAATGGGCGCTCTGCCCATCCGGACGCGCCGAATGAATTGATCGGGCATCCAGAGAGTCCAGATAATGACCGCTTTACGGGACTGTGCCAGGTTTCCTTCGAGAACTTCGCAACAAGCGGTGCCCTGGTCGAAACACCGCGCTCGGAACATCCTGAGATTGCGGCGATATTCAGGGAACTGGCTGCAAAGGAAAAGGAGATTGCACGCCAGAAATGGGTATTTGAGCGGTTTCTGGAATCCCCAGCATGGCGTTGGACAGCACCGATTCGCTGGATAGCCGCTCAACTGCCGGGGGCTGGCGATGGATATCATTCGCATCGTCAAGCCACAGGGGAGGAAGCGGCGGGTGTCGGAGAAGTCGAGAACTCGGAACGTGCCGGAGAAGAGATCAAAGCGTATGTCACGGACTTGTGTCGTGAATCGCTTCACAGTTTCCTGCATTCCGGATCAAGTCTGGAGTTGCCGCAGTCTGAGCGACCTGCGATATCGATCATACTCGTCCTTTTCAATCGGGTAGAACTGACATTCGCGTGTCTGCGCTCCATTGCTGCGAATTGTGCAGTGGACAGCGAGGTTGTAATCGTCGATAACGCATCGAGCGACGAAACGCCTCAGTTGCTTGATCGATTGGAAGGCGCTCGCATAACGCGGAATCCGGACAACCGCCACTTCCTCGCCGCTGCAAATCAGGGAGCCCACGAGTGCCGCGGCGACTACGTTCTCCTGTTGAACAATGATGCACAATTGCTGCCTGGCGCTGTGCAAGCCGCCCTCCAGACACTTCGATCGTCACCGGACATTGGAGCGGTGGGCGGACGAATCATCCTCCTTGACGGCAGTCTCCAGGAAGCGGGCAGCATCGTCTGGAGGGATGGCTCGTGCGCCGGTTATGGACGCGGCGACGAACCTTTTGCGCCCATGTACAGTTTCCGGCGCGATGTGGATTACTGCTCGGGCGCATTCCTGCTCACACCCCGAAAGGTCTGGAACGACCTGGGCGGTTTCGATCACGCATTCGAGCCAGCCTATTACGAAGAGACCGACTACTGCATGCGGCTCCGGGAGCGCCGTCTCCGGGTGGTGTACGAGCCGAATGCAACGGTCCTTCATTATGAGTTTGCGAGTTCGAAATCCGTGGCAGGCGCCATCGGCCTGCAGGTGCGGAACCAAAAGCATTTTGCGGAACGCCATCAAAAGGCCCTCCTGGAACATGAGAATCCGTCCGCGGATGCGCTGTTCCGCGCGAGGTCAAGGGACACAAAGAAACGCATTCTGGTCATCGACGACAGGGTTCCCCACCTGTGGCTGGGATCGGGCTTTCCGCGGGCAAACGCCCTGATTCAGGCACTTCAGCATCTCGGATATTTCGTAACCTTCTACCCCATTGACGTCATCGCCGAGTCCTGGGATCAGGCGTATTCCGATCTTCCGAGGGAAGTTGAGATCATGCTGGGATCGGGCCGGGAACTGCTTGAGACCTTCCTCCGCGGCCGCAGAGACTACTACTCAAAGATCATTATCAGTCGCCCTCATAACATGCGATTGATGGCAGCGATTCGAAAGGCGCACCCCGAATGGTTTGAAGACGTTGATGTGATTTATGACGCCGAGGCCCTGTTCGCCGAAAGAGAGATCAGCCTCTCTGAACTTTCGGGGCGTCCGATGTCCTCACAAGCTATTAAGGCCGCGATCGCGGCGGAGATTCAGCTGACCGCTGCTGCTGACCGGGTCGTCACCGTTTCCGAAAGAGAGCGGTCGGCCTTTCTCAGTCACGGTGTTCGCCGCGTGGACGTGCTCGGCCACAGCATTACGCCTGAAGCAGGGAACGCGCCGTTTGATTCCCGCGAGGGGCTGCTTTTTGTGGGCGCCGTCTATGACGATCTGAGTCCCAATGCGGACTCCCTGATCTGGTTCTTAAGCCAGGTGTTGCCGAGGATACGCAACAGGCTGGGTGACATTCCAGTGACGATCGCTGGAGTCAATCGATCCAAACGAGTTCAGGAGCTGGCGATTCCGCCCGTGCGTCTCGCAGGACCAGTTCCATCACTGGCCGAACTTTACCTGCGGTCTCGAGTATTCATTGCGCCCACGCGTTACGCCGCCGGAATACCGCATAAGGTGCACGAAGCCGCCGCCAGCGGGCTGCCCGTTGTCCTCACCTCGTTGCTTGCCTCACAACTCGGCTGGACCGATCGCGAAGTAGCAATCGCCCAAGATGCAAACGCCTTCAGCGAGCAGTGCATCGACCTGTATACAAACCCATCGAGATGGGCAAGCCTCCGACACGCAGCGCTGGCTCGCGTCAGACAAGACTGTTCACCGCAGGTTTTCGAGGAAACTCTTCGCCGCACCCTGAACGCGTCAAAGGGCGCCTGATCGGTCACCCCATGCTGAGGCGATCTCGCGAAAAATCTGCGGCAAATCCTTCGTGACTGTCCATTTCGGGTAGTGTGCCTTCATCTTTCGAAGGTCGCTGTAGTAGCAGATGTGATCACCGATTCGGCTTTGATCGACGTACTGCGATTTCATGGGGAGGCTGGTGATCTCTTCAATCATGCGAAAGGCTTCGAGGATTGAGCACGAATTATCCTTGCCGCCACCCAGGTTGTAGACCTCCGCGACTCGCGGCTCCTTGTAGAACTCATACATGAACCGGGCGACATCTTCGGAATGGATGTTGTCTCTAACCTGCTTGCCTTTATATCCGTAAACCTTGTATTCGCGTCCGTGGAGATTGCATTTGATCAGGTAGCTGAGGAATCCGTGAAGTTCCACTCCGGAATGGTTCGGCCCGGTCAGGCATCCGCCGCGCAAGCAACAGGTCGGCATTCCAAAATAACGTCCGTACTCCTGGACGATCAAATCTGAAGCCGCCTTTGAAGCCCCGAAGAGTGAATGCTTGGATTGATCAATCGAGAATGTCTCCGGAATACCTTCGGTGAATTCCGGATGGTCGTACTCCCACCGTGTTTCGAGTTCCCGCAGCGGCAAATCGTTGGGACGATCTCCGTACACCTTATTCGTGGACATGTGGATAAACGGAGACTCCGGGCAGGTCAGCCGCGCAGCTTCGAGCAGATTTAGAGTGCCTACGGCATTCACTTCAAAGTCGATGAATGGTATTGATGCGGCCCGGTCATGCGATGGTTGTGCAGCTGCATGGATAATGACGGCAGGTTTGAGCTCTGCAACCAGTTTCAATATCGTGTCGCGGTCGCGAATATCGACCGAATAGTGCTGGTATCCGTGAATTTCGGAAGAAAGCCGTTTGAGAACCCAGCTCGTGTCGCCTTCCGCGCCAAAAAAAGCCGCGCGCAGATTGTTATCGATGCCGGCTATCCGGAATCCAAATCGCTGGAAGTAGCCGCACACTTCCGAACCGACCAGTCCGCAGGAGCCCGTCACTAATGCAAGAGGGGTAGCCATTTCAGGATCCGGTGCGGCGGGCTGGATTGCCGACAAAGTCGGCATACGTTTTCGCGATGCCGTCACGAAGTGTCGTCGAAGCGCGCCAGTTCATCGAACGGAGTCGCGTGGAATCCAGAACTTTCCGCGGCATTCCGTCCGGACGGCTCGCGTCGAAATTGAAGCCGCCGGGATAGTCCAGAACATCAGCGATGAGCTCAGCGAGTTCACGAATGCTGACGTGCTCTCCTCCGGCAACATTGATGATCTGCTCTGACGAGTAGTTCTCCATGAGAAACACAAGAGCATCCGCTGCGTCATCGACATAGAGGAACTCGCGGACCGGGCTTCCCGTTCCCCAGATCTCGACGGGGCCGCCGTTACCTGTCTTCGCCTCATGGGTCTTTCGGATTAATGCCGGAACGACGTGGCTACCTTGAACGGTGAAGTTGTCCCCTGGACCATAAAGGTTCGTGGGAACGACTGCAATGAAGTCTCTTCCGTATTGCCGACGGTAGGCCTGGCACAGTTTTACACCGCCGATCTTGGCGACGGCGTACCACTCGTTGGTTTCCTCGAGGGGCCCGGTCAGCAGTGAGGCTTCGCGGATCGGCGATTCAGTCTCTCGTGGATAGAAGCAACTGGAGCCCAGGAACATCAGCTTCGAGACGCTTACCGAAGACGCTGCGTGGATGATGTTGGCGGCAATAATGAAATTATCGTAGAGGAACTCCGCGGGTCGTGTTCGGTTGGCTTCGATTCCCCCGACGGTGGCGGCGAGCACAAAGACGGCATCCGGCCGGTTATCGCGGAGCCATTGCTCCACTTCCTGCTGCCTTCGGAGGTCCAGGGTTTTCCTGTCGGCACTCAGCAATTGAACGCCCGTCGTCGCGAGACGGCGTACCAGAGCACTTCCGACCATACCCCGGTGCCCGGCGACCCATATCCGCTTGCCCTGAAGGTCGTATAGTTTCATCGATCAACGCTACACGTTTCCGAATATTGCATTGTTGACCATCCTGTATCCCTTGATGAGTTCCTGAATACCATCATCAAGCGAGTAGGCTGGTTTAAAGCCGGTCTTCTCGACTTTCTCATTCGACACGATGTAGTCCCGTTTGTCAGGGTCCTCGCCTATGGGAGCTTCCATGTACACAAATTTCGGCAGCCATTTCCTGATTCGCTCGCAGAGTTCCGCCTTGGAGATGTTCGCATCCGACAGACCCACATTGTAGGGCTGGTTCTTCATGGCATCGAAATTCCCCATTCCATGAATGAAGACTCGGGCCACATCTCTGACGTGCAGATAGTTGCGCTTGAAGTGAGCCTCAAACAGAACGACAGCACGGTCATTAACTGCCCGATACACGAAATCGTTCACGAGAAGATCGATACGCATTCTGGGGGACATTCCAAAAACCGTCGCAAGTCTGAAGGTGATTGAATTGCCGCGATCGAGAACAGCCTTCTCGGCTTCAACCTTGGTGCGCCCGTACAGACTGATCGGACGCAGAGGCGTCTCTTCGGTGCAGAATCTTCCGGCTTCGCCGATGCCGTAGCCGCTGTTTGTTACCGGCAGGAAAATGCGCTGTTCCTTACTGGCCAGCCGCGTCACCATCATGACGGCATCGCGGTTGATTGTTTCGGCGCCGGTGGTGTCCCGATCGCACAACGGCGCGCCGACCAGCGCCGCGAGGGGAATGATGTAGTCGGCATCCTTCAGCAGCGGGCGAACCACGTTTTCGTCCCGGCAATCGCCCCGTACAACGTTGAAGCTCGGGTTCGCACACAAATGGTTCAGCGGAGTCTGGCTGAACATGAAGTTGTCCAGCACGGTCACGCGATGACCTTGCGCCAGCAGCGCCTCAACCATTACAGAGCCGAGGTATCCAGCCCCGCCAGTGATCAGAATGGAATGATTGCCGTTCATGGCCGACATGCAGCCTCCAATACTTCCCGGAGTCGGGTGATCTGAGGAGTAATGTCCACAGGGAAGTTGCCCACGAAGAAACCCTGATTGTGAGCAAGTCTGGCGTTACGAAGATCCCCGACGAGTTCGTGATCAAAGTACCTGATCGCGTCGTGATTTGGGAAACAGCCGCCGGTGATCATTCGAAAACCGATGTCGGCCTGCCGGAGCGCAGCAAAGACTTTGTCTCGATCGATGTTCATTTCAGGATTGAGGATCACCGTAAATGAAAAGCTCGAGCTCTTGCCGTGCTCCCGCTGAAGGATGAACCTGCGGTCAGCGGCGAACAGCCGCTGGAAGAGCGCGAGATTCTTGCGGCGTTGTGCCGTCATCGCAGGAAGTTTCTTCAATTGTTCGCGTCCGGCAGCCGCACTGATTTCCAGCGGTCTGACGTTGTAACCCGGAAGAATGAAGCGATAGGCCTCGAAATGATCGCTGTCTTTTCGTGTGAAAAGGGACGTTTCTTTCGGCACGTCGCGCGTCCAGCCGTGCGCCCGCAGGGACCGCAGAAGATGCATGAGTTCTTCGTCATCCGTCAGAACCATCCCGCCTTCCATCGTGGAAACGTGATGCGAATAAAAGAAGCTGAAGGTATTGACCTGGCCGAACGTGCCTGTCTTGCGTCCGTTCAATTCGGCATCCGCGGATTCGCAGTTGTCTTCGAGAAGATACAGCCCGTGTTTATCCGCGAAGCTTCGGATCTCATCCAGCGCTGCAGGATTTCCCAGGATGCTTACGGCTACAATCAGCTTCGTCCTCGGAGTCAGAGCGCTCTCGAGCTGAGAGACATTCATGTTGAGGGTATCGAGATCCACATCAACGAATCGGAGCTTGAGACCGTATTGCTGCAGCGGGCTATATGTTGTGCTCCATGAAATCGCAGGGACAATCGCTTCATCGCCGCGCTGGAGGGGACGTTGACGTTTGTAGAACAGAGCGGCCGTGGCGATCAGATCCGCTGATGATCCGGAATTCACCATGACGCCGTGCTTCATCCCGAAGTACTGCGCGAATTCGCCCTCGAATTCTGCGACTTCGCCTGCCATCGTGAACTGGCCGCGGCGGATGACGCGCTGGATGGCTTCGAGTTCTTCTTCACCCCAGGTCGGGGCTGTCAGGTCGTAAAACATCAGGTCGCCTCAAATTAGTGTGGGTTAGAACGGTCCACGAAACTGGAGTTGATAGCTCAGTGCGGCTCGCTCCGGATCGGGGGTCCAGCCTCCTGTTTCACCCCGCACCATCGCATACGCTTTGGCGGCAATCTTTGCCGGATTGGGGTAATACTCGTGCTCGAGTGGTGGACTCGGAGGACACGTCGTGGGTGCAAACCCCATTCGTGACATCTGGATCATTTGTCGTCCATTTGCGAATTCCGCCACCCGGGCAAGAATCTCCGCACTGGCGCCGCAGTTGGTCCACGCATTGTCCACGACCAGAAGCCGGCCGGTTCGCGCAGCGGAATTCACGATGGTTTCCGTGTCCAGCGGCACGAGACTGATAGGGTCGATAACTTCCGCATGTATTCCTGCATCGAGCAGCAATTCCTGGGCGCGCAGGCACTCCACGAGCATGTTTGAAATCCCGACGATGGTGATGTCATCTCCGCGGGTGCACGTCCGGGCGCGACCAAGCTGGACGGTGTAAGGCTCCTCGGGGACGTAGGCTTCAAGCGGGTACAGGAGGCGATGTTCGACAAAGATCACCGGATTATCGTCTCGAATTGCAGCGATCATGCAGCCTTTTGCGTCGTACGCGTTCGAGGGTGCAATGACCTTCAGGCCGGGAACATGCATGAACATCGCATGCAACCCCTGGCTGTGCTGGGCGCCCTGCCCCCAGGACTTGCCGATCATGCTTCTCACCACCATCGGAACTCGAACGGCGCCGCCATACATATAGTGGGCCTTGGCTGCCATGTTCACGAGTTGGTTCATACACAGCATGAGGAAATCCATGCGGATATGAACATGGATTGGTCGCATTCCCGCCATTGCTGCGCCGATGGCGACACCCGTCATGGCATCTTCGGACAGCGGTGTGTTGAAGACTCTTTGCGGACCAAACTTTTCCAGCAGGCCCCTTGTTGAGCCCTGAATTGCCTTGTGGTCGTCAACATCCAGGCCGAACAGAAAAACCTGAGAGTCGCGCTCCATCTCCTGATCGACGGCCTCCCGGAGTGCGTCTACGTAACGGAGCAGGCGGCTATTCGGCGAAGACATGTCTCAAGAGTTCCTCGTGTGCTGGCCAGGCTGCATTCTCGGCAAAATTCACAGCGTCAGCGATCGACGCATCGATCTCGGCATCGATCTTTCTTCGGAGTGCAGGGTCCAGTTTGGCGCCGATGAGAGCCACCTGATCCCGCTCCTGCCACTTTCGCAGTTCCTCGATGTTTCTGTATCCGGCATCGTAGTCCTGCCCTGGACCGACGTGCTCCTTCCAGCGATAGGTATGAACCTCGAGGAACGCGGGCCCCTTTCCGGAACGCATCGCCTCTATCCGCCAGGCCGAAGCGCGCCTGATTTCGAGAACATCACTGTCGTCGATGAGGTTTGTGGGAATACCGTAGGTTTCTACGCGTTCGCAGAGTCGCCGTGTAGCCCATCGCTTTTCGATCGGTGTGTGGATTGCGTAGAAGTTGTTCTCGCAAACGAACAAAACGGGCAACTTGTGAAGTGCAGCGAAATTAAGACTCTCGGAGAAAACGCCTTCTTCGGTCCCACCATCTCCGAAGAACACAACCGCGACACGCCCTTTGCCCTCTCGCTTTAGGGCCAGCGAGTAACCGACCGCGATGGGAATCGTCGTGCCAACCACGGCGGATGCCCCGAGAACGTGATTCGCAGCGTCGATCAGATGCATCGAGCCGCCCTTCCCTCCGGCGCTTCCCGCTCCCTTGCCAAACAATTCCGCCATCATGCCGTTCAGGTTTCCGCCCTTTGCGAGATACGCAGCGTGGCACCGGTATGTCGGAGCGACAACGTCATCCGGCCGCAGGGTATCGCAAACACCGACCGATACCGCTTCCTGGCCAATGGATAGATGGACCGGGCTCTTGATCTTGTCTGAAGGATAGATCCGAGCGATTTCTTCTTCGACTCTTCGAATGAGTTGCAGCTTCTGATAGAGACGCGCGAATCGATCCGGGCTGCTGGGGTTCTTTGTCATCTGGGGCAGAACAATGAATCCGACTTCCTGGGAAAATCGTCATTAACCTGATTAGCCAGCATGGGACTCAAGTCTCTTCGTTTTGAATCGATTGTCCACACCCCATGCAAACTCAATATTTTATAACCCCCGGACGTGGCAAAGTGGGAAAATTCCTACCTTGGCAGTGATGCAATGTCAGGCGACTGCCTTTGCTGTTCGATGATCTTAAAGGAGATTTTGTTGCCCATTTTGGATTTGCTTCTAATAAATCCCGGTGGTCGAGAACGCATCTACCAGTCTCTGGGTGGAGATCTGACAGCAATTGAGCCTCCCCTTTGGGCCCGATTGATAGCTGGTTATATCGCAGATCGAGGGTTCTCCGTGGGTATTCTGGACTCCGAGGCTGAAGCGCTTGGACCCGATTCTGTGGCGAGGAAAGTTGAAGAAATCAGCCCTCGGCTGATCGGCATGGTCGTCTTCGGGCACCAGCCCTCGGCATCGACGCAACAAATGGTGTCGGCCGGCGAGAATTGCCGTGCGATAAAAAACCTGACGCCGCAACAGCAGATAATCATTCTGGGAGGGCATGTTTCAGCGTTGCCCGAACGCACATTGCAGGAAGAGGCCGTAGATTATGCATGTAACGGGGAAGGTCCGGCCACTGTACATCAACTCCTGATGGCGCTTTCCGGCGGCCAGGACTTATCCACCGTACAAGGATTGGTGTGGCGGCAGAATGGACAGACTATTAATAACCCTCCTGCGACGCTCATCAAGGATCTCGATGCGGACCTGCACGGCAATGTCTGGGATTTGTTGCCGATGGACAGATATCGGGCTCACAACTGGCAATGCTTTGGAAACCTGGGTTCCCGTCAGCCGTATGCTTCCATCTACACATCGCTCGGCTGCCCATTCAAATGCACGTTCTGCTGCATCAATGCTCCTTTCGGTGTGAACAGATACCGCATGCGCAGTCCCGCCGCCGTTGTTGCCGAGATTGATCTGTTGTATTCGCGATACGGCGTGAGGACCATCAAGATCATCGATGAGATGTTTGTGTTGAACGATGCGCACGTCACAGCAATCTGCCAGGGACTTGCGAGCAAGCCCTATGCTGCGGAGTTGAACATCTGGGCATACGCCAGGGTGGACACCGTAAAGGCCGAGCGTCTTGAATTGCTGCGGTCGGCGGGTATTCGGTGGCTTGCGCTCGGAATCGAGTCGGGCAGCGAACACGTCCGCGATGGTGCGGAGAAGTCATTCGATGAGCAGGACATTACTGAGGTTGTCAGAGCGATTCAAAAAGCGGGAATAAACGTTATCGGTAACTTCATCTTCGGATTGCCGGACGACGATCTCGATACGATGCGTCAGACTCTCAATCTGGCGAAATCACTCAACTGCGAATTTGCGAATTTTTACTCCGCAATGGCGTACCCAGGGTCCCCGCTTTACAGTTCCGCATTGCAGCAAGGATGGGCATTGCCCGCGGCATGGAGCGGCTTCTCACAACACAGTACAGACTGCACGCCATTGCCCACTGGAAGAATATCGGCCGCTGAGGTCCTGCGTTTTCGGGACGATGCCTTTCATGAATATTTTTCAAGCAATGTATACCTGGATATGGTGGGGCGCCGGTTCGGCGTCGAAACGCGTCAGCACATCGAGGAAATGGCGGGAATCCGGCTGCGTCGCCAGTTGCTCGCACCGACTTCGGTAGTGGTGGACTAATTGCAGTATCGCTAAAACAACATCCTATGATCATCAGTCGTACCCCATTTCGCGTTTCCCTGTTCGGAGGCGGCACAGACTATCCACGCTGGTTTCTTCGGCATGGTGGAGCTGTGCTCGGGACTACGATAAACAAGTATTGCTACGTCAGCATTCGTACACTCCCTCCATTTTTCGAGCATCGTCATCGGATTGTTTACTCGCAGATCGAACTGCCGCAGACGGTCGAAGAGATTCGTCACCCTGCTGTGAGAGCTGTTCTGCAATCGCAGGAAATCCAGGAGGGCGTCGAGGTGCAGCATCACGGCGACCTCCCGGCGCGTTCCGGAATGGGTTCGAGTTCATCGTTCACCGTTGGGATGCTGAACAGTGCCAGGGCGTATCGGGGGCTGGCGTCATCGCCGGAATGGCTGGCCACCGAGGCCATTCGCATCGAGCAGGCCGTCATCGGGGAGCATGTCGGGTCCCAGGACCAGGTCTGGGCTGCTTATGGCGGACTCAGTGTTGTTACATTCAACACCGACGGAACTTTTCGAGTCACCCCTCTCGTCCTCAGTACTGACCGTCGTCATGAACTCGAAGATCACATGATGCTATTTTTCACGGGGTTCTCGCGTACGGCCGCAAGGTTTGCGAGAAAACAAATTGAGAACCTTGAGAAGCGTGAAAAACAGTTGCGGATTTTTCACCAGATGGTTGGCGAAGCAACTTCGATCCTGGAGAATGCGCGACAACCCATAGTCGATGTCGGTAAGCTCCTCCTTGACGCATGGAAGCTCAAGAAAGAGCTAGCAGACTCGGTTTCCAACCCTGCGATTGATGGAATTTGCTCGGCGGCTCTGGATGCAGGCGCTGTCGGCGTGAAGCTTTTGGGCGCAGGCGGTGGGGGATTCATGCTGGTGATGGCTGATCCGTCGAATCATGATCGCATCCGGCAGAATCTGCGTTCTCTCATCGAGGTCTCTTTCAGCATCGGCAGCTCAGGCAGCAAGATTGTCGTCTACGAAACCGATGATAGGGACGTGAGAGCCGACAGGCTCGCGGGGCACCCGAGGTAACTCGTAACCAACAAAGGCAGATTATAACTCCGTGGCCTTACTCTGGCTTCGTCTTCGGTTTCTTGCGTGAAGAAGGCCTCGCCGGATAACATCCGCCACATGACAACGAAACCTGGAATTCTGGTGACTCTCTTGCTCGTGGGTGTTGTGTTCCTGTGCCTCTGGTCTTCACCGACCGTGGCCCAGAGTAATGCGGACCGCGAAGAGTGGATTTCCCTTTTTAACGGCAAGGATCTGAACGACTGGATCATCAAGATCCGCGGTCATGAGGTCGGTGAGAACTTCGGCAACACTTTCAGGGTCAACAACGGCATGATCGAGGTGCGGTACGACAAGTACACGACCTTCGACAACCAGTTTGGCCATCTGTTTTATAAGCAGCCGTTCTCAAATTACCGCTTGCGTGTGGAATACCGATTTGTTGGGGAGCAGGTACCTGGGGCTCCGG